>Ga0075426_10000527_pt1 | contig 26327 bp, 19 predicted proteins | sample SoiMethybrSBSTD5_FD_75304 | JGI IMG/M metagenome (GOLD analysis project Ga0075426, IMG submission 75304) | Bulk soil microbial communities from a Populus tree surrounding site in Tennessee, USA - Soil MetaG P. TD hybrid SBSTD5 | ecosystem: Environmental > Terrestrial > Soil > Tree plantation...
GTGTAGGTCGCGCTGGCCACCCCGCTGTTAGTCATTCCGCTCGCCGCCGCCATGGCCTTCAGCGTGGTCGTCTGCGTGAAAGTCAGCGCTCCGCTGTAGACCGCGGACGAGGTCGTTGGCGTGCTCCCATCGGTCGTGTAGTGGATCGTCGCGCCGCTCGTGGCATCACTGATGCTCACCGTCACTGACCCGGTGAAGGTCCCGCCACCCGGGCTGAACGTCGGCGTGGCCACCTGTTGTTGCTGCTGCACGGTGTAGGTCGCGCTGACCACCCCGCTGTTGGTCATTCCGCTCGCCGCTGCCATGGCCTTGAGCGTGGTCGTCTGCGTGAAAGTCAGCGCTCCGCTGTAGACCGCGGACGAAGTCGTCGGCGTGCTGCCATCGGTGGTGTAGAAGATCGTCGCGCCGCTCGTGGCATCACTGATGCTCACCGTTACCGACCCGGTGTATGTCCCACTGCCTGGGCTGAACGTCGGCGTGGCCACCTGTTGTTGCTGCTGCACGGTGTAGGTCGCGCTGGCCACCCCGCTGTTAGTCATTCCGCTCGCCGCCGCCATGGCCTTCAGCGTGGTCGTCTGCGTGAAAGTCAGCGCTCCGCTGTAGACCGCGGACGAAGTCGTTGGCGTGCTGCCATCGGTTGTGTAATAGATTGTCGCGCCGATGGTGGCATCACTGATGGTTACCGTCACCGATCCAGTGTAGGTCCCGCCACCCGGGCTGAACGTCGGCGTAGCTACAGCGGAGGCACCGGTGGTGTTTAGCAGTACCGAAACAAATAGGGCATGGAGGTTAGCAACCGTGAGATCGGGCGCACCGTCACCGTTGAAGTCGCTCACGGCCACGTACACGGGATCATTGTCCACAGCGAAGTCCTGCGCGGCCTGGAAGGTGCCATCGCCGTTGCCCAGCAGTACAGCGACGGTGGTAAAAAGATGATTACTAATGACCAGATCTGTCTTACCATCGCGATTGAAATCGGCGACGCCAACAAAATAAGGATGCGTCAAGCCGGGATCCGCGAACGTATGCGGCGACTGGAAGGTTCCGTCGCCGTTGCCCAGCAGCACCGAGAGCGTGTTGTCATTAACGTTGGCAACTGCTAGATCCAACTTGCCATCGCCATTGAAGTCGCCTACCGCCACCCCCGCAGGACCGTTACCCACAGTTAAGCTCGGTGCCGGCCGGAAGGTGCCATTGCCGTTGCCCAGCATCACCGTAACGGTACTCGAAGGGGAGCTATTGCAATCCAAGGGACAACCGTAGTCGGAGACCGCCAGGTCGAGTATGCCATCGCCGTTGAAATCGCCCACCGTGAAATACCAAGGATTCGGGCCCACAGGCGTCACGAGTGGCGGCAAGAAGGTTCCGTCGCCCTTACCCAGGAGCACCGAGACCGTATTGCTACCCACACTGGAGACTGCCAGATCCAGTTTGCCATCGCCATTGAAATCGCCCACCGCTACCTGTGCAGGATTGGTGCCCACGGGAGTGGTTTGGGGCGCTTGGAAGGTTCCGTCGCCGTTGCCGAGAAGCACCGAGAGGCTGTTGTCACCATAGTTGGAAACCGCCAGATCCAATTTGCCATCGCCATTGAAATCGGCTGTGACGACATACCAAGGAAAGCCCCCGCCGGAAGCAAAATACACACTGTGTGCGGCTTGGAAGGTTCCATCGCCGTTGCCCAACAATATATATATGTTCCAGTCGCCAAAGTTGACCACTGCTAGATCCAGCTTGCCGTCGCCGTTGAAGTCTCCAACGGCAATGCCGGAAGGACCATTCTTGGATGCGGCTCCATACTCTGTCTGGGGACTGAACAACGGCGTCTGTGCCAAAGTGGTATCGGGAAACGCGAACAAAGCCAATAAGGTCACCGATACAAGCAACGATAACCTTTCTAATTTTTTATTCATGGAGCACCAAGCGAATGAATTTCAGCGTCATGCTTACACGGCTACCAAAACAACCAAAGAATCGATCACCCGATCTGTCCTTATGTGGCAAACCAGCCGGACCCCACCGCAAAATCCCACATTCGCGCTCAAGGCTTTCTCCGCGCCAACTCTAAGAGTGGTGTAGGTGCGAATCAATCGGTGGGTCACCTGAATTCGATGGGAAAAAAACCTGAAAGAGAATTGCGATTTCCCCTGAGCAACTATCTTTTTTATCCCTTAACGTCGGCCTGAAAGCGGTGCACTCCGACTCATAGTTCGGAGCAGCAGCCAGTCAACACCACGTGTTATGGCATGCCGGTATCGGTTTTGCTGGCCGGCTCGATGAAAGGGAGCCCACGGACTCAGCACGCCTTCGGTGCCAAAGCAGACCAAGAGAGGACCTAGACCTTTACTTCCGAGACGCCCAACACAGTGCGGAACTTAGGCAGTAACAGCGCACGATCTTCCGGAGTCAACCACACGACCCACGCGCAGGCAGCGGCCAGCAGCACGGTAAACAAACCCATGGCGGCCCAGCGTACCAGCATCGGCCCCGGCATCATGTGGTGGATCGCCCAGCCGGCGGTCAGCAGTGCTGCGGACGCGGCAGCGAAGCCCGACCAAAAACGCAGAGCGAAAGCACCATACGATTCGCCGATGATTCGACATGTGGCTTTGATCACGAAGTGGTAACAGCCAATTGCCTCACCGAGCATCAGTCCGACTGGCACAGCCCTGGGGCCCAGGCGTGGGAGCAACGCCGCGACCAAGCCAATGCCCACGATCGCAGAGAAAAAATAACCGATCGCCTGGACCTTATGCCGGTTGGTGGCAGTTGCTACAGTCGAACTCGCAGCCCAGGGCGTCTGGAACGCCATCAAGACCAGGAACAACCGCAGCAACGTCACATCCGGTTCAATGCGACCACGCGTCCAGACCGTGATGATCAGCCCGCCTTCGTACCAAGCGCTGGCGGCAACTGCGAGAGTGACGGCAGCTACTGCCGCCACGGTGATGCGGTGAATGATGCGCAGTTTTTCAAACTCGCCGAGGGTCTCCATCCTGGCGAAATCCGGACACAGGGCAAGGTTGATACTGTATAGGGCCTGACGGACAACGTCGATCATGGCCTTCGTGACCGAAACCACAGCCACTGCCAGTCCGCCCAAAGCCGCTGAGACCAGGAGAATGCTTCCTTGGTAAGCAATCAGATTCCCGACCACGAGCAATGCAAATAAGAGGCTCGGACAGGCTAATTCCTTCAGGACCGAAAGCTTCGCTTCCGCAATGCCTGGAAAGAGTGCGGGGAAGCGTCGGCGAACGTCGAGGAGCACAAAGAGCGAGATGAAGCCGACTGTCAGGATTTGCAGGGAAGCGATGGCCAGCATTCCTCCACCCAGGACTAGGGCCAGCGCCGATAAGAGGACGATCAATATCTGTTGGCCGTTTGCTATCCACTGGGAGCGCGCCAGATTGCCCATAGTTTGGTAGGTCGCGGTGAGCAGCCTCATAGGCATTGACCACATCGCATAAGCGGCAAGCAGGATGATGACCAGCGTCGCAGTCACCGGCTTTGTCACCCTCAATCCGATCCAGTGGGGGATGGGAAAGAACCATACGAGGCTTGCCACGAGCAAAGTAACGCTTGCTGAAAGTAGAAGGTAAAAGAAGAAGGAGCTATGCTGGACGGTACGGTATTCATCAAGATCGGTTCTGGCATAGGCTTGAGTCAGCCGGTTGACGGCCGCCCATTGCATGCCGATGTCGAGGCTGGCCAAATAGCCGACAGCGGCGAACAACGCCAAATACTCCCCATATGAAATCGGTGACCAGTAACGCAAGAAGAGCGGGACCAGCACAAGCGATCCCAGCCGCACCATCACGTGTCCAAGAAAAATCGCATTAGCGGCTGGAAGGACGCGGCGAAGCACTACTGGCCCTCCTCTATAATGTGCCGCAGCGAAACTATTTGCCGCCTCAATGGCCGAATTCTCGGGGCTGCCGGCAGCATTCCTGTGATCATCGCCTTCGTCATGGCAAGAGAAGGCAAAGTCCTAACCACGACCCCGGCAAAGTCCACTTCTCTTCTGTCCTTGGCATGTTCTCGCCCCAACTACTTTCTAAAGACAGCCGCCAGCGCGGAAAGGTCAAACGAATTTCGTAGCAGCAGGGAGAGGGGTTTCCTGTCAGCAACGTTCAGTAATGACACGAAAAGACTGCTGTCCTTGGGCCAGTTCGCATCTATAGCTCGACAACGAAGGCAAGTTCCACCATCGGGATGAGCGATTCTCCGAGCGATTTGCAGCAGTCCGGGCTGGTAAGGAAGATGAGCAACCTGGCAGCCGAGCAAGTTCGCCTCGCGGCGGCAAGAGATGTTCCCCGGAGCGAAAGATCCCTGAACAACGCGGAACATAGCCAGGTCAGGTTCTGAATCCCCAATTGCAAAAACGTCATCCGCTGGCAGCCCGACGAAAGCCAGAAGCGAGAGCAATCCAGTACCCTTGTTGATCTCTTTGGCAAGGATGGCTGTGTCCAAGCCCGTATGATGAACTTGGAGTCGATCCAACTTCAGACTCGCCAACAGATCCTGTACCAGGAGGGGCGGCAGTGGCTTGGTTCTGCCGCCTTGGTAGGTAAACGCCCGTAGCGAATATTGATAATCGCCGTTTAGAGAGACGCCGGGAATCCGCTGAAAAGCATCCTGGGCCTGCTCCAACTGCCGCAGGGATTCCGTGCTGACGAGCACGCGCTCTTGCTCGCTGACCGCGTCCCAAAGGACGCTGCCATACTCAGCAACGCCGCCAGCAAAACCATAAGCGCGGCAATATTGCTTTACCTCGTGCAGTGTGCGAGCAGTATTGACGGCAGTTGCAAACCCATGGGCGTGGAGCAAGGAGATCGCCTTGATGCCCGCAGCCGTCGTTGAAGGAAAGCCAAACACCATTCTGTCCAGCACGCCATCAATGTCCGTCACGACGAGGGGGGTGTGCCAGCGAATTTCGTGCGGGTGATGGCACAGTTGACCGCACTCCCGGATTGTTTCCCCAACGAGGAAGTTCCAAGCTGAAATGTATTGCTGGTGAAACTCGCTCCGTCGGTGTAGGAGCCGAGGATTTTGTAGACCAAGTGTGGCTAGATCCTGCGCCCACAGGCCGGCTAGCAGCTTGTTCAAAAAGAGCCGTTTCTCGACATGAGTGTCGCCACTTTCTTGGACATAATGATGGATGAGCTGCGCCGATTCTTTCTCCGAAAGCCGGAAATGAAGAATAGCGTCAGCCAGGTCATAGGCTGGGTCGGTCATGCCAAGCTCATTCTTCCCCTGGCCATGATGTTCGAAATCCGTCTTCAGCAGCCTGGAATCCCCGATGACCCATTCTTGGGGCGACATTTTACTGTCAGTCAGGATAGGCATCGGATACTGTTGCTGCGACAGTTCGTATTGAATTCGGCGGCGCTTCAAAGCTGAGGCGATCCGTGAGCTGTAGGCGCGACTCAGAACGTTTGCCAATATCTCGGAGCCCTTATGACGACCCTCACGGGCCAAATCCGGCGTGGGATCAGTACCCAAACTCAAGCTGCGCGCTCGCGCCGCAACATAGGCAGCGAGGGACTTGGTCCATGTTTGTCGATCCGGATCAAGAAGTGCCGAGTCCCGCCTTCCGGGAAACCATTCTGTGTAGAGGATCCCATCGCGCAAGCCGAGAATCGGCGGAACGAACTGTGCCAGTTGCTCGCCCGCTCGAAAAGCGTGGTACCCCAGCCATCCACAGCCAACGCTTTTGCCGAGGACATAACGGACTTCCGTGGTACCAGCAGCATCCTTCAGATGAATTTCATAAACTCGCTTGAGGCGGACGTCCACTCGCTCCGGCGGCTGACCTTGCCACCGCAGGTTCAACTCGTCTGTCTTGGGGTTGGGCGCGACCCAGGCTCTAACATAACCACGAGCTTTAAAATACTCGTTTAATCTAGTTGCCACAGCTGCCGATTCCAGCAATTTTTGCTTGTAGCGTTCGGCAGGTTCTAACGTGAACACTTTGATTTTTGGAAGAGCCCGCAAAGTGGGCGAGTTTTTCCAATCGGGAAAAGCAGGTTCGGCCGGATTCAGCATCACTATGTTTTCGTCTGAGAAGCCTGCTTGCCGAAGCAGATGGACAGCCTTGGCAACAGTTTCTCCTGAATGGATCGACTCGTCCACAATCAGCAGGCGTGCCTTCTTTCGGGCAGCTTGTCGGAGTGCCTCCCGCTCCCACGGGGCGAGGCCTTTTCGGGGGCGAACTGCGACCCAGTCTGTGTCTCCAAGCTCGGTACTGAGATAAGCGCACAGGAGGGGCGCCAGGAAGGAGCCCGCTGTACGCAACCCCATCACCATGGCAGGCCGCGCAGGTTCGGGGAAGGCGGCAACGAATTTCCGTCCGAGTTCGAGGCAATCGAAAGGAGCAAAGTCTCTCGAACGAAAGAAAGCGGGGATTTTCGGGCGATGATTCCACAAACGCCCCGGAAAGTCGGCGGGCAGCAAGCGTGTCAATTGATCACGCTGCCGGAGGAGGATCGCGCGGTCGGGGGCAGTAGCAATCAGTGAGTACCGCAGAAATTCAGTCACAGCTGCTGCCCAGAGCCCCCTCCAGCGATGCAACCGAAACAACCACGCGCTGCGCAATCTGCCTGCGACGTCGAACAGCGTCTCCACGGCCTGTACCCCGGGGCGGGCCCAGGGCAGGAGTTGGCCAATCTTGGAAAAATCATATTTGTTCCCGGCAAGATAGTCGTCGACTGCGTCCGTGATGGCGCAAGAGAGCAAGAAAACATTCGTCGCCACCTCAGATTGCTGCCAACCCTCTCCCACCCGATCGAGCTTGTCCAGTTCTTCCGATAGGTAATGCACCACTTCCCGAATCGTGGGAAAAGCGTTTAGGCACCAGGGATACTGAGCGTAGAAGCTCGCTTCTAATGCCGTAGGTGCACCGGGAAGGGGCTTTTGAGCATACGGGTGGCCGGTGACTGGCCCGCCGGCAAGCTCCGCCCCAGTTGAAGTTGAAGGGTGTCTCTGTGTGTTCGCGAGTGTCCGCTCTCCCGTACTCATTGGTGCTTCGCTTCCCATCTTCAAGAGCCTCGTGTTCCTTGGCAGCCTGCGCTATTCCCACCGTGCTGTGGAAGGGTTTCCTGCACTGATTGAGGCAGCTGATCGTGGTGTTGGTTTAGCGGCGCGCCCGCCGTTACCGGAGTGACTGAATCGATCAGCTCGCAGATCTCTTTGAGGAGCTTCTCCTGGTCATGGAGAGAACTAAAGGTGTGGTCTGATCGCGGAATGATTTGCACTCTTACGTTTCCCAACGTGCGTAATTGCTTGAGTTCGCGGCCAACTGCCTCGCGGAGATCATTTAGTCGTGGATCGCATTCCGCGTATAGGAAAGTCACACAGGCACCTCGCTCGGCTAACATTCGCAAATTAGCGGCGAGCTGAATCGATTCGACAGACATCTTTCCTCCGGAAGTGAATTGCGTTCTTGCCTGAAATCCGAGCGCCCGCAGGATATTCCGGTAATCGGCCTTTCCGGTGAGCAGCTTGCACCAGCTCTTGAGATTAAAGAGGGCAAAATTCCAATAATAAAAGGCCGCACTGCGGGTAATGTGATCCGAATTTTGGTCTTCATTTTCGGTCATCTGTAAGTTGATCAGGAATGCGCCCACTACTCGCGGGTCACAACAAGCTGTCTGGAGCGAAATGCGCGCTCCAGAGCACCCGCCCAACAAGATGAAACGGCCCACTCCCCTTGTTGCCTCCAAAAAGCGCATGGCATCTTGCGTTTCCCTTACAGCGCTCTTTTCGAACGGGAGATTGTCATAACGGACTGCGCTGTCTCCGATTCCGGAGAAGTCAAACCGAAGGACCACGAAGCCCATGGCAGCCAATGCTCGTGCCATTCTTACGTAAATGCGTCCTGGTGCAACGCGGTGCACGATTCCTGGGTTTAACAGGATTACAGCAGGCTTGGCGTGATTCCCGTTCCTCATGGGAGGATCGGTCAGAATCCCCACCAAGGATTTCGTCTCTCCAAAAAGGACAGCCTCTTCTCTCATTGGTGTAGCCTATTGGTCCAGGAAACAATCGAGTGGAGAATCTGGCTGGGTACGAGCAAACTGCCATCGGAGGTTGGGCGCCAAATCTGAGGGGCATCGAAGCGCTGATACTCGACGAGGCGAGCTTCCGTTTTGCAGAAATGTTTTTCCAAGTTCACTTCGCTGGACATTTGGCCGCTCTGAATGACTAGAATATTCTTGGCCGGACCCCCCGCAATTGGCGAAAGGTCTATCTTTTCGAGTTCGGCACGGAAGGAGCGCGACAGAGGGAAGCCGAGCACGTCCAAGTAGCCCTGGGGTTCTTGTGCAGTGCTTGGTTTCGGGCGAAAGCGGAGCATTTCTTTTTGCAGGCGAAGTAAGCCGTGGAGATAACCCTTTCCGCTCACCACTGGATCCCAAAGAATCATGCTTTCGAGATCAGTTCGTTCAGCGGCAGCATTCATCGCCAGGGTTCCGCCCAGTCGGAGCCCTATAAGGCAGACTTGAACCACGGCCATCCTGCGCCTCACCTCGGAAATGGCAGTCGAGATGTCCTCCAGCCATTGAAGAATTGTGCCGTCTTCCCTGCTGCCCGATGAGTCGCCGCAGCCGTAGTAGTCGAACCGCAGAACCGGGAACCCGGCGTCACACAGACGCGCGGCCAGCTGACGAAGGGCTCGGTGAGAATTGATGTATTCGTGTCCCACCGGTTGACAAACAACGACTGCACAGTTCCGGCGCCTCTCGCTGGTCGGCTCATGGTAGCACCCGAAGAGCAGTTTATTGGGCGAGCCGAAATAGAAGGGCACGACTTTTTCCGCAAGCTTCATTGGCAGGACAAACGTTCTTTACAACTTGCTGCGAGTTGCCCGAGAGTTTGAAATGCGAGTTCACTGGGCTTGATACGCAAACCTAGCTCTTTCTCCAGCGTGGCAACGACCTGTGTCGCCAACAGTGAGTGACCACCCAAATCAAAAAAGTTGTCGTAGATGCTCACTCGCTCCACTTTGAGCAGGTGCGTCCATATGCCCGCCAACAGCTCCTCGATGGGTTCACGAAATTCTTCGAAAGATCGGTCGTCGCTCACTTCCACATGATCCGGTGCCGGAAGTGCGCGCCGATCCAATTTCCCATTCGCCGTTAATGGGAGCCTTTCCAGTGGGACAACGATGGGGATCATGTAGCCGGGCAATTTCTCTTTCACGAAGTTGCGCAGGTCTTTGAGCGAGGAGAACTCTTCCTTTGCCGGTACGACATAAGCCACTAGGCGCGGATCACCTGGAAGATCCTCGCGAACGATGACGCAGGCATCACGGATGGCGGGATGCTCACGCAGCACGGACTCGACCTCACCCAACTCGATCCGGAATCCACGAATCTTCACTTGATTGTCTATCCGCGACAGGCATTCAATATTTCCATCCATCCGATAGCGCGCGAGGTCACCCGTTTTGTAGAGGCGCGAACACGGTTCGCAATCGAAAGGATTCGGGATGAATTTCTCGGCGTTCAATTCGGAACGATTTCGGTAGCCCCGCGCCAAACCATCACCGCCTATGTAGAGCTCCCCAATCACGCCCACAGGCACAGGCTGCATGTTGCGGTCAAGCACGTACATTTGGGTATTCCCGATCGGGCGGCCGATCGGAATAAGGCCTGCGGATGATGTGACGTGGTGGAAGCTGGACCACACGGTGGTTTCAGTGGGGCCGTACATGTTCCATACCGAATGTGCCCTAGGGATCAACTGCTCTGCTAGTTCTCTGGGCATCGCCTCACCGCCACATAGAATCTTTAGGTCCGCTTTTCCCTGCCATCCCGATTCAAGCAGCAACTTCCAAGTGGAGGGCGTTGCTTGCATTGCCGTAATCTCATAACGGTCAAACATCCTCGACAATTGCCGCCCGTCCTGCGACGCTTCGCGACTTGCCAGCACACAGCGAGCGCCCACTATCAAAGGCAGGTAAAGCTCAAGAGCAGCGATATCGAACGATATCGTGGTGACGGCCAGCAGGGAATCTTTCTCAGTGAGCCCTGGCCGAACTCGCATCGACGTCAGCAAATTAACGAGTGAACGATGACAAATCTGAACCCCTTTGGGCCGACCTGTTGATCCCGACGTGTAGATCACATACGCGAGGTTTTCCGGTTCAATCTCGGTCACCTGATTTTCTCGGCTCTCCTGAGAAATGATTGGCCAGTCTTTGTCGATGTGGACGAGTCTCTCCACTTGCTCGCTCAACGTTTTGCGGAACGGCTCGTGGGTAATCAAGAGTTGTAATCCGGAATCCTTGATCATGAATGCGAGCCGTTCTTCCGGATACGTTGGGTCAAGCGGTACATAAGCTCCGCCAGCTTTCAGGATGCCCAACAGGGCCACCATCATCATGACCGACCGTTCCATGCAAACTCCGACCAAGACTTCGGCGCCCACTCCTAACTTGCGAAGATGATGCGCAAGCTGATTGGCACGAGCATTCAGCTCTTGATAGGTGAGTCGTTCTCCTTCGCACAAAACCGCTGTAGCCTCGGGTGCCCGCTCTGCCTGGGCCTCAATGAGTCCATGCACGCAGCGGTCCCTGGGGTAATCGACCTGCCCGTTATTCCATTCGGCGACAATCTGGTTTCGCTCTGCGTCAGTCAAGATGGGCAATTCCGCGACATGCTTTCCTGGCTCAGCTGCCGCGCCCGTAAGCAGGGTCCTCCAATTTCCGACCATTCGAGTGATAGTTGAATGGTCGAACAGATCGGGGTTGTAAGTGATGGGCCCAAAGATGCGGTCTCTACGGTCGTCCAGCACGACCATCAAGTCGAGTTTCGAACCCCCATTGCAGATTTCCTCGGTCGCCAGATCCCACCCGGGGGTCATACTGGGCATTTGAGGCTGCTGAGAAAGGATTACCTGAAACAGAGGATTGCGACTGGGATCAGGTCTATGTTGGAGCTCTCTTATGACGTGCGGGAAAGGAGCGTCTTCGTGAGCCAAGGCGTCCAGAACCACTCCACGCACACGTGACAGTAATTCCCGGAAGGTCGGGTTGCCTGAGAGGTCGATCCGTAGCGCGAGTGGATTTACAAAATATCCTAGTAAGGGCTCGACTTCAGCTTGCTTACGGCCCGCAGTGAGGCTGCCCACGGTGATATCTTCCTGGTTGGTGTAACGATGGAGCAGGGCCACCAACCCGGCCAACAAAGCCATATAAACGGACACTCCCTCCTGCTGGCTCAGGCACCTGAGCGTCCTGACTAAGTCTGCGGGCAGTGTGAATCTTTGAATCGCACCGCGATGCGTTTCCATCTGCGGTCGTGGACGGTCGCTGGGCCATTGTAGCGGAGAAAGCTCGCCCGCTAGCTGCCTGCGCCAGTAGGCCATGTGTTCAGACCCTATGTGATTCGACCACCTTTTCCGCTGCCAGTAGGCAAAGTCCGCATACTGAATGCGAAGGTGCGGCAGCGGCGAGGGCTTGCCAACCACAAAGGCTTGGTAAAGTGTGGCCAGTTCCGGAAGGAATACACGATAAGCGGTTACTGCATCAAAGATGATTTGATGGACAGTCATGTAAAGGCGATACCGCTCATCGTCCGTGCGTATCAGCAAGGCACGCAGTAAGGGACCCGTTTTCAAGTCGAATGGACGCCGCGCGTCCTCTGTTGCCAAACGCACCGCTTCCGCCTCGCGCTCTGCTTCTGGAAGCTTGCGTAAATCTATCACTGGCAGCGGAAAAGCACGGGGAGCTGGGTGAACAATCTGGAAGGGCTCGCCAGCAATAATTTCAAATGTGGTCCGCCAGATCTCATGCCGTCGAACCACTTCAAGCAAGCATCGCTCCAGCACCGCCACGTCGAGCAGACCTTGCCGGTGAACAGTCATAGTTTCGTTATAGAAGGGGACGTCACCGGCCATTTGTCCGTGAAGCCATATCTGTTGCTGAGCGAAAGATAGAGGTACAGGTTCCCCAGGTGTACGAGGGCAGATCAGACCCCGCTCCGGCCCTTCTTTTTCAACTCCGCCGCGTAGATATTTTTGAAGGAGCCTGCGCTTTGCTTCAGAAAGTCGGGCAGGGTCAGGCTTTGCGTCGCTTTCCTGTTGATGTATCACTGTCTCTCTCACAGTCAGATGGCCGGAAACGCGAGTCGCTGGTCGCTCGCAGAATGCTCATGGTGGCCCGTGTCAATTCGGCGCAACTGATTCAACATGCGCCTCAGAGTAACCCGTCTTTGTCAGCCAAGACCTACGGGTGATCCTATTGAAAAAGAAAATTCAGTTCGGAGAGCCGCCTCGTGGGGTTGGCACACACACTCTCAAGTAATCTCTGGTAATGTCGCAGCATCTGAACAATCGTGTCGTAGTCAAACCGATCGGGGTTATATTGCACGCGGCCCATCATACCCTCCGGCCTGTCGATGAAAGCAATGTACAGATCCCACGGAGCGCCACCGCTCTCAATGTCCATTGAGGTCACTGTCCAATCCAAGTCCAGTTGCGGCATCGGAGGTTGGAGAGAAATCCCCACAGTGAAAAATGGATTGGAACTGGGATCGAGTTTTGGTTTTAATTCCTGCGCCAAAAACTCGATCGGCACATCGTCGTTTGAGATGGCTTCCAGAGTCAGTCTCTGCGTCTGGAGCAGCAGCTCGCGAAAGGTTGGATCGCCTGTCAGATCGAAGCGAAGCGCAACCGGATTGAGGAAGTAGCCCAACAACATTGCCACCTCGGAGCGTTTGCGGCCGGCGGGTGAGGGCGTGCCCACCACGATTTCGTCCTGCTGCGTGTAGCAATGCAGTAAGGCCGCAAAGCCTGCCAGAAGCATCATAAACAACGTGACAGCCTCTCGGTGACTCAGCTCTTTCACTGCTTTGCCGAGAGGCTTGGGCAGGGTGAAGTGGCGGATCGCTCCGTGGAATGTTTGGTTGGTCGGCCGGAGGCGGTCGGTGGGCCACCGGAGCTCCGGGATTTCTCCGGCGAGCTGCTTTCGCCAGTAAGCCACCTGTTTACCAAGTTCCTCTCCTTGTAGCCACTGCCGTTGCCAACTGGCATAGTCTCCAAATTGAATGGCGGGACTGGGGAGCGGTGACGGACGAGCCGAAGCAAAGCCGCTGTAGAGAGCGGCCAATTCAGAGGGGAACACTTGATATGCCGAGACCCCATCCACGATGCTCAGGTGCGCAATTAGATACAGCCGGTGTTCGAAACGCCCAAGTGTGACCAGTCTGGCTCGCAACAACGGGCCATTTGTTAGATCGAAAGGTTGCCGAACCACTTCACCGATGACTTGCTGGACTTCCGCCTCCTGATTGGCTCCAGGCAACCCTCGCAAGTCGGTCACAGGCAACCGAGCCTCTTCTGGGGCAGGATGGACGACTTGGACCGCCCGGCCGTTCCTGGTCTCATAGCTCGTCCGCCAAATCTCGTGTCGCCGAATGATTTCGGTAAGACTTCGCTCCAGGACAGGCACGTCGAGGGGACCTGATATTCGGAGAGTGATGCATTCGTTGTAGAGCGGTGGAATACCTGGCATGCTCCTTTCGCGAAGGAGGAGCTGTTCCTGAGATAACGAGAGCGGGGCAGGCTCATCGGAGCACCTGGGAGTGATTAGGCGCGGGGCTGGGAATGTTGGTGCCCTGCCGCCGCGAAGATAGCTCTGCAGCAGCTTGCGCTTAGCTTCGGACAGGGCGCTTCCAACCGCCATGAAGGTATCACCGCTCTCCCGGTGCTGGAGTCGTGGCACTGCCCGACTCGCCGAAGCGGAGCGGCAGCCTCGTCAAACCGCGCAACCCGAGATTCGAGCGCCAGACGAGCGGCCCGGGCTCAAGTGCCCAATTGGGCAGCCGTCGCAACATCAACTCGAAGGCAACCTGACCTTCGATGCGCGCCAGCGCCGCGCCGAAGCAAAAGTGCGCCGCCCACCCGAATGCAAGATGCCGGTTGTCGGGGCGGGCGATGTCTAAGCGGTCCGGATCAGGAAATCTCTCCGGATCTCGATTCCCGGCGGCCATTACCGCAATTACAGCCTGCCGCTTTCGAATCCGCCTTCCACCTAGAATCGTATCTTCCGGAGCCAGCCGTGCAGTATGTTGGCTGGGGCTTTCGTAGCGCAGCAACTCCTCTACGGCCGATGGGATCAGTGAGAGATCGGAGCGAAGCTTTTCGAGTTGGTCGAGATTCCGAAGCAGGGCGAGGACGCCGTTTCCGATCAGGTTGGTGGTGGTCTCTTGCCCCCCCACCATGGTCACAATGCAGTTCGCAACCACTTCCTCCTCGCTCAACCGGTCGCCCTGAATTTCTGCATTCATCAACGAGCTTACAAGGCCCTCATGAGGGTGGAGACGCTGCTCGCGCATGGCGGAACGGAAGTACTTAGCCATCTCCAGAACGCTCTTCAGAATTCGTGGCGCGCGTTCCGGATTGTGCTGGAAGTTGCCGAGCATCTCAGCGAAATCTTGGGACCACGTTTTCAACTGCTGGAAATCGTCTACGGGTACGCCCAGCATCTCGGCAGTAACGATGCAGGGCAAAGGCTCAGCCAAGTCAGCAATCACATCCATGTGGCCTTTACCTTGGACTTTGTCGAGCAGACGATTCGTGATCTCGCGGATGTGCGTCCGCAGGACTTCAACCCGCTGAGGAGTAAACGCTTGCGACGCGAGGCTACGCAATCGCGTGTGAGCTGGCGGGTCCAGAAAAAGCATCTGCTTCACCATGATCTCAGCGATCGGGTTCAGCGAAGCAAGGCCCATCGCAGCGAGCTGCTCCGGTGTCGGAGTGCGCTCAGCGGAGTAGTGATGAAGTACCGCCACCACATCCTTGTATCGGGTCGCAATCCAGGCGTGCAGAAAAGGATCCCAATGCACCGGATCTTGGGTTCTGAGGCGATGAAAAAGGGGATAGGGATCGGCGAGGACCTCTGGGTCAAGCAGATGATAGAGGCTCAGCGTGTGATCCGGCTCGCTCGCGGCGAATGCCGTTTGATTGTGCGGCGTCATTCCGGAAGCCTCTCGGCGGTTGCGCGTTCGGTTCCGGTCGCAAGTAGCTGCGCCTCCTCCTCGCTCATGGCTTCCAACTTGGCAAGGAGGAGCGCCTCGATTTGCGCTGAAAGTTTTGAAACGGTCGGCGCATCGAAAAGCCTGCGAAGGCTGAGCTCGACCTCGAACGCGTCCCGCACTCTGGCAATCAGTTGGGTGCCTAACAAGGAATGGCCACCGAGCAGAAAAAAGTTGTCTTCCACGCCAACTCGGTCCAGGTCGAGCAAGAGTGCCAGCATAGCCGCTAGGCGTTCCTCAATGGGTGTTCGAGGTGCGACGAAACTGCTATCGCGCAATGTGTTTTCCGCCTTCGGCGCTGGGAGTGCGGCGCGGTCCACCTTACCGCTCGGATTCAGAGGCAAGGCTTCCAGCTTCACGAATGTCGCCGGAACCATGTACTCCGGTAAACGAGTGGCAATGAAGTTGCGCAACTCCGTGTGCGTCGGTTGAGCCTTCGCAGCGGGCACGAAATATGCAACGAGGCGCTTGTCGCCCGGTTCGACCTCGTGGGCCACCACAGTGCTTGCTTGCACGGCCGGGTGTTCGTCGAGCACTTTTACGATTTCAGCCGGCTCGATCCGAAAGCCTCGAATCTTAACTTGCTCGTCAACGCGACCGAGAAATCCAATCTGGCCGTCTGGGAGATAACGGCCTAGGTCGCCTGTCCGGAAGAGACGTGCCCCCGGTTCCGAACTGAAGGGGTCAGGAACAAATCTTTCCGCGGTTAAGTCGGGCTGATTCCGATAACCGCGTGCGAGACCCGCGCCCCCAATGTAGATTTCGCCAGATTCTCCGATCGGAGCCTGCTGCATACCTTCATTCAAGATGTAGACCTGCACATTATCGATCGGGCTGCCAATTGAAGGCAGCCGGTGCGGGTCATCATTAGGAGGAACAATTCCTGATGTGGCCAATACCGTGCATTCTGTAGGACCATAGTTATTCACCAACTTGAACGGCAGCTTTCGCGGAGGATAGTGATGGAGGGTATCGGCCCCCGTGAGCATCACGCGCAATCTGGCCTTCGTTGGCCACTCCAAGGTCATCACTCGCTCCGCCAAAGGAGTCGCTAGGAAGCAAATGGTAATGTTTTGGAAGATAAGCCAGTCGCGGACTGCTTCCGGGTCATTCATGGCAACACCATCAGACACATGTACGCTCGCTCCCGCCGTAAGGTAAGGCCAGAGTTCCCATACAGCAGCATCGAACCCTAGAGCCGATAGCTGACTTGCCCTGTCGTCGGGAGTGATTCTGAAAGCCCGTTGATGCCAGCAGACAAGATTGGCCAGGGCGCCGTGGGTGATTTCAACGCCCTTTGGCTGGCCGGTCGAGCCTGAGGTATAGATCATGTAAGCCAGGTTTTCCCGCCTCGCTATAGCGATAGGCGGCTCGGAGCTCTGAGTGAAAGGCAATCGTCCTTCCGGGTCTAAGGTGACCACGTGCTCTGGGTGTTCCGGCAACGCGTCTACCATACATTGCCCGGTCACCAAAATGGGCGTCTTTGCATCCTTCAGCACTACCATCAAGCGTTCTTTGGGGTAACTTGGGTCTAGGGGAAGATAGGCGCCACCTGCTTTGAGAATCGCCAGAGCTCCCACAATCACTGCGAGAGAACGATCTAGATAAAGCCCCACGACAACATCAGGACCAACCCCGAGCGACTGCAGGAAATGAGCCAGCTGATTGGCTCGCTGATCCAATTCACGGTAGGTCAGTGACAGTTCTCCTTGCATCACTGCTAGCGCGTCGGGCACCGCAGCGGCTTGAGCAGCTACTAGCTGCGGGACAAGTGCGTTTAGCGGATCGCCCTGTTCTGTGCGGCGCCCGATTTCCAGCCGCTGCTGGTCCGCTTGTCTAAGTGATGCTTGCTCTTGTAATGAACCCACTGGGGTATTGCACATACCATACACCTCCTTCAGGCATGGCTAAGCGCCCTCGTGATAGGACTCAGTGGAACGAGTGAGTGAAGATTTCGGCGCTTGACGAATCCTTTTCATTTGAACTGATGAACCAAACAACTGAAGACCAGTTCGGCGTGGCAGCGACAATCAACTGCACATGCTTGTCTTTGCTGAACGTTAGGGCCAAGGGGCGTCAAAAATCTACCCTGGAAACGGTGTTGCTCAGGCAACCAAGTGAGCTCAACTTCTTTGAAGTCGATGTACCTTCGGCAGAGGGGATAGAGTGCCTTGTAGACAGCCTCCTTTGCCGAAAAAATCATGGTGAGCCGCTGTTGGAAATCGCCACCACGAACCCAGTCGAGTTCCACCTCACGGCAGACCAAGTCGCTGATATCCGTTCCTTGCATCCTTTCCTTCGTTTCTAAATCCACGCCGATTGCAAAGCCATTCGAACATTGGACTGCAACGGCAACACTCCAAGGATGACAGTGGGTAATCGAGCCCACGATTCCTTCAGGCCATATGGGCTCTCCCTTTTGGCCTCGCACTACGGGAGCAGGACTCTCAAGACCGATCTGTTTCAAGGCAAAGTGCGCTGCAGTTCGTCCTAAGGCGAACTCCACCCGTTTTCTTCCGCAAGCACGAGGCGACAGAATTCGCGCCTCCTCTGTGTGGAGCGTGTAACTCGCCTGGTCTTCTCCGGAGACCATAGCCAAACCGACGTTTTGGCCCAGACGCAGAGAGCTGTCCGCAGACGCCATTGCCCGAATCACCGTGCTCTCCAGCGTGCGCTTAAGCCCCCTTGTCCCTGCTTCTTCCCTTGGGTTGGGCTGGGCGCGTCGGAAACGCTCTTCCCCCAGCTCTGAGTGGAATTTACTGGACAGCGCTTCTATGATGTCGACCGGCATCGATTCGAGAACCAGATGAAGCATTCCTGGGTGTATTGAACGCTGAAGCGACAATGAGTCTGTTCGAGGACCTGGAAGAGTTTGCCCGGCCAAGGGAGAGCTTTTGTGTGGCGGCTACCAGATCAAAAACGGATTGCAATTCCAGTTCAAGTTCCCATAGGTTTGAATAAAAGTTCTTGCGAAACAGGTGTCCGTTACTTCTCCCGATGCCAGGTAGATTCTCTCCGCCAAAATCAGATAGAACATGAGGGTAGGTGAACACCGCCAACTGCATCGCTTCTGAAGAGATATTGCGTCGCCCCCCGAAGGGGAAAGCGAAAAATCGTACAGGCTTTGTAAGATGAGTTTCCAGGATATTTTTGGATCCGATGATCTCTGCTTCTAGTCTACTTCGATCGGCGTAGCCGCAGTCGAAGTGAGAATGTGTGTGGCTGCCAAACTCGCCCCCCCTGAGATTCCAATAGCGGATTTGCTCCCAAGTCAATGGGAAGAACCCGCTGATGCCCCTAACCAAGTCGTGCTGGAACTCTCGGTGATTCTCAATCGGTTGCGTTGGAAGAAACAATGCGACCGGGATTGCTGTCTCCTCGGCCACCGCTCGAAGACTCACAAAATTGTCTCCATAGCCATCATCGAAGGTAAGCGCCACGCAAGGAACTCTCATCTCGCCCGAACGCAGGAGTTCGATGCCTTCGGATAAGCCAACAATTCGATAATGTCTTAGTAAGAAACGGACTTGGTGCCAGAACATTTCTGTCGATATGCCCATCCGATGGACCCGATCAGTAACCAGGTGATGCGTGAGAATAAGCAGCGGGTAACGGCCGCGCCACCGGCGGCACCAGTTCCGCGCAACAACGAGGGGAGAGCAGAGCAACAAAGTCTCGAGCAACAATTTCCAAGTTGGGCGGCATCGCTGGCGGATGTGCTCCCCTTGCACTCCGTTACCAGACGCATGTTCGAATTGAGTCAGATAGGGAGACAAAATCCTGTGCATCCAATCCGTTGTTTGTTTTGATGCTTGTGTCGTGTCTCCGACCCGCAGGTTCTTGGCGGTTTGTACAAGAAGATCGTCTGTGATCAGATCTGCTTTCAGTGTCAACGCTAGCAAGCCGTCGTAAAACTGCGGCGGGATCGTGAGTGAAGCAATGGCAAACGGTGTCCCTACATCTCTCGCGAGGTGTTCCACTCTGATATGAAGGCCTTTGGGCTTCGCCTCTTCGCTTTGCGACGCTTGGATCGCACCACGTCGTGGAATCAACAGGAGTTCTCGGCCCAGCGGGGGTTCCCCGAGCACGACAGCCAGGTCGACGCTTTGTTGACGGACGCAGTCCAAGACGTCGGCATCATTGACATCGGGGGCCAGCAGAAATGGCCATCCCGCTCGCGCACATTCTTCCGCCAACGCTTCAATTGTGAATTTCCTTACATCGTTCCTATGTGGCGGACAACCGTGCACCCACCAGAGTGCCAAGTGCGCCAGTCTTTCCACTAATGAATGAAACCAAACCTTCGCATTCCAAAACACTCGCGGCGAGAAAAAAGACGAAGGTGCGCCGCCGTTGATGATCAACTGCTGCGCCAGGGGAAGCTGTTGGAGGGGTCGTTGGACGATCCCGCAGATTTCCGCGCCTGGCACTTCTCGCGTTAGTCGATTAGCAATCCTCCAGGCTCGCGAAGGCCGCACATTGGAAAAAACCAGAATTCGGAAAGGGCTCATTGCAGTTATTTGTGAATCTCAGGCAAAAAGTTTCACTGACTGACTAAGCAAGCACCGACAACGTTCGGGACTACCGATTCTGTCCCTGCGTGTAATTCTTGTATTCCATTGAGACCCAACATGCTCTTGCAGGCAACAGATCAAGCGGCTTTGCAAAGGGGGGCAACTGGCCGAGAAATGGACCAAGCAAGCCGTTGTCACCCCAATCGAGATTCATAAGCCAGTTGGAAGTGTCCGGGTGCACTTGGACGTTGCGCCCCGGAGGACCCAGAGCGAATGGCCGGTCTGGCCCGTTCCTCTTGAAACCGAATTGCTCGTAGATCTTTTGCATTCGCGGGTGGCTCGAGACCAAGGATACAGTGCGCGGTTTTGTGTCGTCATGACCGGCTTGCAGGATGCTCAGCAACACGCCATAGGCCAATGTGTCGGCGTCCCTGCCATCGCATTGCGCGACAAGGATTCGTTCCGGCGAGTCGTTGAGGATGACATAACCGACTGTTTTCTCGTTCTCGAGAATGCGAAAGAGCCGATAGTGCACGAAGGGAAGGCTGGTGTTATACCGCCAGTTGAGGTAGTCGGTCGTGGGAGCAAAACGAAAGCGGAAAGGCGACCGGCTAGGCAGAAGGTCGTGCGTAAAGTTCTGTTCCTCTCGCACCGACAGTTTTGCCGCAACGTTCGCGGGAATCCTTGAGGCGTATTCGGGGATCCTCTTTCTTCTACGTGTGTGGCGCATGACCCATTTCGCCGCAACCCGCCATTTTGGCTGGTCGGGGTAAGGGAGATAAGGCTTATTCAGCACATAGCTTCGCACGCCGTCAAAAAAACTCCAGTTTTGTCTACGGATGATCTTATGGGCCTCCTCGCTTCCTCCGTAAACCAAGCCGACAGAGCAGCATTTTTGCCAGTAGAGAAAGAGGTAACTCCCTATCCCGGAACGCAGAGAGTGAAAATTGCTGCCGAATCCAACGATGATCTTCTCCGAGTTATATTCGAAAGGCATCTTCTCGACGCCGATCGATGCGATTGCACTCCCATCGTCAGCCAGGATCGTGAACAGCCTGCACCAGTCGCTGCTCGCATAGTAGTAATCGACAAATGGGCGATGAACGAGGCTGCACCGCGGGTCGATACCTTTCGCCATACTTTGTAGAGCGTCGAAGAGCTCCGGGCTGTACTCTACCATCCGCATGGCGCGCACCCCCAAACGGGCATCGGAATGCTAGGGAACGAAAGCCCGGCGGCACGGCCTTGTTGTCGCACCCGGGCAGCGGGACAACCGGGACTATTTGGGGAGGTCAGCCGAACGTCACACAAACCCGAAGAAGCTGGACAGAATCGCACGATTGAGCTAACCACGCCGTAACCTTACATGGAGTTGATGGATCGTGTAGGGAATTCCTCGCTCTTCCACCAGATCCTGCAATGCGTTCCTAACTTCGCAGTCGCATTCCTCTTTTCGGGCTGCGGGAATTTGCATGAAGTGGCCCTCAATTCGCACCCACCAGCCCCAATGTCCTTCCAAGGTGTCGTGATAGGTTTGGTAGGACTCTTGGATGGACAGCTCAACCGGGCTGAAGGCTTTGGCGAACAATTGATGGGCTGCCTCTTTGGTGAGTTGCTTGCGCATCCGTGCGGATTGCAGGAGCAAGGCAGGACCCATGTATTTCAAGAAGATTGGAGTCGTCTTTTTAATAAACTCTCTGCCGTTGTCGCGGCCGATGAAGAACAGATCCATTTCGGCTCCAGGTTTCAATACACGGTGAACTTCTCTCACTGCGGCATCCGGATCGGTGGTCCAGTGGAAAGCGAAAATGCTGAGCAGATAGTCGACCGAGGCGGCTTCCAGGGGAATGTGCTCGAAGGATCCGTCCCGGATTTGAACATTGCGAAACGGTCGAACCCTGCGAAGCGCCAGGCTCCGCATGTTCTCAGCCGGATCAATGCCGACGAACTCAACCCCGGACTTAGCCCGGGAGGCCAGCCTCGCGAGCGCTCTCCCAGTTCCGCAGCCCATATCTAGGATGAGCCGATAATCGTCCTTGAGGTCGATTGAGCCCAAAGCTTTGTCGGCGGCCTGGCCCCAGCACGAATGAAGATTCGGATCGTCATCGTAGTGTTCGGCGAGTCGCGAATAAGTCTCGACGATTGGATTGGCGAGTTTTGATGTCGGGGAGGTCAATTCTGCTGGTTCCTTAACGTGATTCGGCACAAACCCTTCACGACGCAAAATTCGCTGGGGTCAACATCCGTGAGGTCGATCTTACAGCCGCTCTGGCCTTCGATGAATACGATCAGGTCAATGAATCCGAAGGAGTCCAGCAGGCCGGTGGCAATCAAATCTGTATCGGCGGAGATCCCGCCGTTCCGCGAATTCCCCGGACGATGATTGCTCCGAACCCAACTGATCACTAAATCGACGAGCTGCGTTTCCGACATCGTCATGGTCATGCACCCTCAAGCAGCTTTACAAGTTTTTTCCGGTCGACCTTTCTGTTGTCGTTCAGAGGCATCTCTTCCAGACGGTAGATCCTTCGCGGGACCATGTAATCAGGGAGGGCCTCCCGGCAGCGATTCAGGATGTGCAGGTCATCCAGGTTGGAGGCGCCGGATATGAAGGCTACCACTCCATCCGCGCTTCCGTCGGCGACTGGCCAAGGAACCGCAACCACTTGTTCGGCCTTGCTGGTCTTTCGAAGAACGACCTCAATTTCCTGGAGTTCCACTCGGTAGCCGCGAATCTTGACTTGGTGATCGATCCGCCCGAGATAATACAAACACCCGTTTTCCCCGCGCTTCACCAGGTCCCCGGTGCGATACCAGAGAGTCCCGCCGGTTTCCGGGAAACGAACGAATTGGCACCGAGTTTTCTCAGGGTTGTTCCAGTAACCGTCAGTCACCTGCGATCCCGCCAGGCATAGCTCGCCGGTTTCGGAGACTTTGCCCCGCTCGTGATCGGCGACGCGGCATTGCTGGCCGGCAAATGGCCATCCGATCGGGACGATCCCGTTCAAGCACTCCTGTGGGGACTTTGATGGATCCCAGCGGTAATGTGAGACGGCAATCGTAGTTTCCGTTGGCCCGTAAAGATTCTCCACGATCGAGTTGGGAGCTGCTTCCTGCCAGTCTTGCGCGTGGGTGGCCGTGAGCGGTTCGCCGCAGAAGAGGCTGAAGCGCAAGCTCGGAAAACACTTCGGCTGCAGGAGGCGCATGTTGGAGAGCAAAGCCACCAACGAAGGCACCGAGAACCACATCGTCAGTGCGTGGTCCCGAATAAACTTCGCCGGGAGCATCACGGATTTCTCTGGCACGGAAAACAGGCAGGCGCCCCGCTCCCAGCAGACGAACATATCGTGAACGCTTAGATCGAACGTCATATCGAATTCCTGCGAGACGCGATCTCGCTCGTTCACTTCGTACCGGTTCGAGATGTATTCGATGTAAGACCGCACGTTCGAGTGGTGGATGGGAACGCCCTTGGGTTCGCCTGTGCTCCCCGAAGTGAAGAGCAGATAAGCGACGGCGGCCGAATCGACTTCGATGTCGAAGGCAAAACCCGCGCCGCCAGCTATTTGTTTGGAGGAAACAAACCGGTGCTGTGGGAAAGCGGCGCAGAGATCGGCCGCGTCGTCCAGATCCGGCAGGACTACCGTTAAAGTCCGATCGGTCTCCGGGAGGAGCCCGGGCAACTGCCCCAGGGCCTCTCGCCCCACCACCAAGACTCGGCTTCCTGAAAGCGCAAGCATCTTCCGTGTGCGGTCGACGGGAAACTTGGGGTTGAGCGGAACATAACCCTTCCCTGATCCGAGGATACCCAAGACGCCGGCGTAGGCCGTGACGCTCCGCGAAGCGAGAATTGCGGCCAGAGGGAACGATTCCAGTTCCCGGTCGAGGATCGTCCTGGCGATAGCCGCGGCGCGGCCTCGAAGCTCCTTATAACTCAGGCTCTTGTCGTCTACAACCAGCGCCTCGCGAGAAGCGAATCGCTCAGCGGAGTCCAGAAAACCTTGAATCAAGCCTTTGTACCTAATGCGCGGGGCCGTGGCCAAAGTGGGTCGCGTCGACGGCTGCTCGCTGTCTGTCCTTCGCGCAAGCCGTTCAACGTACGGCGGACAAGGCACAATTGGTCCTCGGGGCTTAATTGATTGTGTCTCTCTGCTCGCTGACATGGTTAAAGCCTGATTTCACTCACTGCCAAATCTGCTGACCATAAGTTCTACATGACCAGACACCTTGCTCGGTGCGACTCCTGATTCTGCCGGATGTCCTGCCTTGCATGCCTGCTGAAAGACAATTCCCGTGTGTCGCAGTTCTTCTTGGTCGGGCGGAATGTCCAATATGAACGTCCGAAAACCGACCGCGACGTAGCGCGAGATTTCCTCTGCGACGCGGCCGTAGCTTCCCACCAGATAGGGACAGAAGGTTTTGTAGTTCTCAAACGGCACGAGCCAGTAGGGGTTGTGATTTGCCTTCGTCTCCTTTGCCATTTCCGACAGCTGATGGTGCCAGGAGGAATCCGACACCTTCATGGCCAGCTGATGGGTGAGCTGGCCCTTGCGGTCCTCAGGGAATCGCTCATGAGCCACGTTCCACGCTTCGTCTTCCTCCGCTCGGGCGATGACTCCGACACGGATACCGGAATCGAGTCCGGCATCGGGCGGCTCTAGGGTGCACTCGTTGGCCGGCTTTGGATACTTGATGGCAGTCGCTCCGATCGCCTTAGCCGTCGCGCACCCCGCCTCCGATGAGCCGGAGACGAAGATTCCAGGAAAAAGTTCGGGAGGCAATGGTGGTGTCAGCCGCAGATTGTTGACCGCGTAGAACTCTCCGGAAAAGCTGACTGGGTCCGGGCTGGCCGCCAATTGCTTGATGATGAGCGTGTATTCGACCAGCCGCTGGTATCTCTTGTCGTGAGGAGTGGTGTCGTTCAGCGCTGCCAAGTCGTTTTTGAAACCGCCCGCGACCATGTTTAGATAGATCCGCCTTCCATAAAGGTGTCCAATCGTCGCGATCATTTTGGCGACAGAGTAGGGATGCATGTAGGCTGGCTGGATCGCCACCAGGGGCACGAGTCGTTTCGTATTCTCGATGATGATTTGCGCGATGAGCCAAGGATCAGCCTGGGAGTTGTCGGTGTAGACGAGAATCCCTCGGCAACCATGCTCCTCGCTCCACTTGGCAACGTCGATGACATTGTCCAAGTAAGACTCTTTCGGTACCACACCGATTTGAGGGCAAGTGGAGAAAGTCTCCAAGCTCGGAATCGAAAATTCATCGTTTTTCATGTCTGACATACTCCCCAGCATAGGGTCTTGGCTCGGGACTAAAGAAAGAGTTCTCGAATCTGACTAAGTGATGTCCCGTGAAAATCGGTCAGAACGCCGTGCGCGCCAGCGTCAAGCAGGCTCTGTGAGCGGGGTGGTGTCGCGATTCCCAGGCACTTCATGCCCGCGGTTCTTGCCGCCCTAACTCCTGAAACAGAATCCTCGAATGCGAGTGAGTCGGCCGGCGAAACCTGCAACTTTTCAGCCGCTTTGGAGAAAATGGCCGGGTCGGGCTTGCCGTTGGCGACCTCGTCCCCGGTCACCACTGTCGCGAAATAGTCTCCGAGACCCAGGAGATCCAAAATGTAATGGACTCGTTCACTGCTGCCAGACGATGCAACGGCCATGGGGAGGCTAGCACGGTTGAGCTCATTCAACAGATCTCGAACGCCGGCAACTGTACTTACGCTCCTCCCTTCTTCTTTAAACAACAGGTCTTTCTCGCGGCCATACGCCCGAATTTGATCCTTGTCGAGATTTCCAAGAAAATGGCGCAGGATGTCTTCTTTCTTTCTCCCGTCGCGAACAAATTCCAGCTCCGCCTTGGTTGCAGACTTACCCACTGACACGAGAAATCTCTTCCAGGCCCGCATATGGGCCGGATGGCTATCTACTATGACGCCGTCCAAATCGAAGACAACGCTCTTCAGCATGCGCAAAGGTCCTAGGACGCCGGAACACCCAGCCCGGGCCAGGTCCCCTGCACGTATTGGTAGCTGACGGGCGTTCCTATATCCACCAGATAGTCGGAAATGGGGTAGGCTGCCATCTTTCCGACGAGTTTGGGTAAGAGGTCAAAGGCGATATCGGCTGGAATGCGATCCGGGATCACATCAAAAATGGCTGGAGTCGCAACCAGAATTCCGGAGAAGCCTAGAATGCTCGAAGGATTCGTCGGCTTTTCCACAAATTCTTGAACAATGCCCTCCCGGTCAACCGTCACGATGCCACACTGGTGCGGATCCGCAACTTCATTGACTCCCAGCGTTGCTATCTGCTTCCGGCGGCGGTGGAATTCCAACATGCTTGTGATGTTGGTATTCGTCAGGACGTCGCCATAAAGGACCCAGAAATCGCGGTCGGAGCCAATCCAACTGCGATGCGCCAACAAGGTCCCTGCACTCCCGAGTAGAGTCCCCTCCTTGGCGATGTGTACTTTGACGCCGTGGTCGTGATCTCGGAGATAGCTCTTTACGCTGCCTGCGTGAGAATGTGTGTTTACAAGAACTTCGTCTACACCGTGCCGGCGGCACAGCTCAAGCCAAATCCCTAGAATGGGTACGCTCTGAATTGAAAGCAGACACTTGGGGATCGCGTCGGTCAGCGGCCGCAAACGCTCGCCCTTTCCTGCTGCAAGGATGAAAGCTTTCATACCGGGGATTTGGTGCTAGTCATGAAGCTGGGACAATTAGCTCAAAGGAAGCTCGGCGGAGCTTCGTGACGCAAACCCGGGAACAAAG
>Ga0075426_10000529_pt1 | contig 26302 bp, 26 predicted proteins | sample SoiMethybrSBSTD5_FD_75304 | JGI IMG/M metagenome (GOLD analysis project Ga0075426, IMG submission 75304) | Bulk soil microbial communities from a Populus tree surrounding site in Tennessee, USA - Soil MetaG P. TD hybrid SBSTD5 | ecosystem: Environmental > Terrestrial > Soil > Tree plantation...
CCCCACGCCTCACTGACACATCTCCACTAAGGAAACTAATACGCGCCACCCCTCTCGCCGCATCATCTGCGGTCTGATCATCAGCCCAAATCGGACTGGATATTACGGAACTGGCCGCAAGCAGCAAGCTGAGCAGAGTTGGTTTCATGGAGCACCTCATGTACTTCCGGTATGGTTGATGCACGCTGCGGACCACCGGTTAACATATTGACAAAACTTTAATCCGATGTCCCACGGCCTGAGAGTGGCTGAAAACCACCAGTTCTGCTCGATCATAGCCGGGACTCCCATTGAGCGGCCGCCGGATGTGTTTAAGGACGCGGAAAAGGACCGATAATTGTATCTCCGCGGCCAGCGCCAGTTTCCCGGTTAGATTGGTTGCCTCCCACCCCGCGCCGCGCCGCGCGACAACTCGACCTTTGACTCCGCACGCCCGCCATGGTCAATCCAGGGCCTCGTCAGCCTGTTCTTCTGCCTTTTCCTTCGCGTTCTCGGCTTGCAGTGTAAGGGCGGGCAGCGCTCGCGGAAATTGGTGCGGTCTTTAGCGCCGTGGGGGCGGACACGGCCGGCCGCATGTCCGGAGCCAAGAGCCGTCCACAAGCCGGAGAACGGTTTTATAGTGAAGATTCCTGAGGTGGGCGGACTTTCATCATCGATACGAGCGATGCGCCGCCTAGCCGGGGTTTTTGGCAATGTTGTTCCGCCGGTGTTCGGTCTGTTTGCCTCGGCTCAGTTTCGTCCTGAGGTTTCGGGCCAAAACGCGAGTTCTCCATGATCCAACGCCGCCGTCTTCCGGATCATGAATTCCGTCACCTGGATGTACTCATCGATTAGAAACTTCAACTCGCGCGAGTCCAGAGTCGTTGTTAGCACGACGCCAGTATAGAACGACTACCACGAGGATTTGAAAGTCGCTGGATGACCCGGACGCAGTTTTCGGTAAGGACAGGTTCACGCCGAGCGCCTTAGCGCTGCTGGAGGTGGTCGGCTCTATAGGGTGGGCCTGCCTCATGACCCAAGCTTGCTAAAACGGTGTGTTTTCGACGCCAGTCAGCACGGCTGCAAACCGTCACCTCAAATCAACACGTTACGCGGTGGTCGGCGAAGCGCCTTTCGGCACGGCTCACAGCTCGGGTGCTCCGGCTCCGATCCGCGCGCGTCCACTTCATTCGTGGGAACCTCCCGCCACCCTACTGGATTGCGATCGTGACGTTGGTTGGGTCGGTGCTGGGGCCACCGGGGATCCGCAACTGGATCGACACCGCGTTGCCCTTGGGCGCTACGGATGGGACCTCGAAGTACACGAGGTAGAGACCTGGGTATGTCGGATCGAGAATGGAGGCATCCACCTTGGCCTGAACCCCGCCGACCATGACCATCGGCGTAGAGTTCGTCGAATAGTCCGATGGTCTAAAGCCAGTTGGACAGGGGCCTGGCACGTTGTTCTTTAGTGGGCAAGGCGCTTGGCCGTCCACCATCTTCGCCTGATCCTTAGGAAGACCCAAGCCCGCGACATAAATGTAAAGGAGGTCTCCTGCGGTCGCCGGAACACCAAGATACGGACCGACCGACGTTGCCTGCGCCACCTGTCCTTTTGGATTGATCTTGGATGGAACCGCAAAGATGGCCCACGCCATTCCAATGCCATTTCCTGTCGTCGTGTAAATTCCCAGCGAAAATCGACTCACCGGAAACTGCAGGGGCGTGGACGCAACACCGTTGCGTGTCACCATCAAGGTCGCGCTGCCTGTGCTGATGTCCGTTTCCCAAGGAAGCTGAAAGGACACATAGTTAGGGAGGGCATAGTACATCGGCGCCGAGGTCCCGTTAACCGTCAGCGATACGTCATCGAGGCTATTCTGCAGGTGGGTGGGTAGCGGCGTCGAGCTGGCGATGATCTGCGTCGTAGCACTCACCAAATTCGTCCCCTGGGCGTAGACGAGCGAACCGGGCGGGTTTGGGATGGCGCCGTTCGCCACACTCCGCACACCGTTCGGCGTAAGTGTGGGCTGCGGGCCAGAACCCGTAGTGTTGAGCAGTATCGACACTGTCGCCGTCCCGGTTGTTCCATAATTCGCTACCGCCAAGTCCGGTTTCCCGTCGTTGTTAAAATCTCCGAGTGCCATCTCGAAAACTTTGGTCGGGTTGACCCATTTATCCAACTGGATGGGTAGCTGAAAAGCCCCGCCGCCGTTGCCACGGAGCACCGCCAGACTCGGGACGTTCGTCGTCGAAGAATTGACGTCGACTGCAAGATCGAGCTTTCCGTCGCCATCAAAATCAGCCATCACTATCGAATTGGGGCTCCCGCCGGTCGAGTACGGATGAGGTGCCTGGAACCTGCCATCGCCATTCCCGAGCATCACGTTTACGGTCCCAACGCTTGTGCTTAGGATTGCCACGTCCAATTTGCCGTCCCTATTGAAATCGCCCACCACGCCACGAGTGGGGCGCTCTCCTGCTGGCAGATTCACCGCCGGCCGGAAGGTCCCATCCCCATTACCAAGCAACACTGACAGATCGCCCGCGCGCGTATTGGCCGTAACAAGGTCCAGCTTTCCATCACCATTGAAATCCGCCACCGCTGCCCAGTGCGGATTCTTATCCACCGCGTAAACCACCAGCGGCTGGAAGGTGCCGTCACCGTTCCCTAGGAGCACGCCAACTTGGTCGGACTGCGGGAATAATACCGCCATGTCCTGTTTGCCATCGCGGTTGAAGTCCCCTACGGCTACCAATGAGGGTCCGCTGTCTGATGCGTTTACGGTCCCTCCTTGCGCGGGCACGCTAATCGCCGGCTGGAATGTTCCGTCTCCATTTCCCAGCAGCACCGAAACGTCATTCGAACTCACATTAGCTACCGCCAGGTCCTGCTTGCCATCGCCGTTGAAGTCCCCCACGGCCAGCCCTCTCGAAGCTATGCCCACCGGGTACACTGCATCTTTCTGGAAGGTCCCATGGCCGTTGCCAAGCAGCACCAGGACTTCATTAGGCGGGCTCGCGTCAAATGCACCTGCCCCCAGCAACGCGATATCCTGCTTGCCATCTCCATTGAAATCGCCCACCGCGACACAGCAAGGGATATCGCTGGATGGCAAGGGAATCGGAATATTCGTCAGGGCAAAATCGAGCGTCTGTGCCGATGCCGTGCCAGCGCTCCCGACAGACATCAAAACCAGCGCCCAAATCGCGTTCCGCATGAGGCACTTCCCTGCAAAGAAACTATTTAAAGACCGATGCGTTGGCCAACAAATCATGACCAATGAGACCGATGCCTTTTGCTTCACTGCGTTGAGTCGTTCACGACAATCGAGACTAGACCCGTGTTCACCAACTCTTTTAAGAAAAGCCGCAACCGGTCCCGCGCCAGCGTGCCCTCGGTCTGTTTATATAGCTCGTCGATGGAACATATGCCGCTCTCCTGAAGCGCATGCAGCACCGGCCAAGCTGCAGCGGCGAACGTCGACTCTTTCCCGTTCCCGCGCACCACAATCGTGTCCTGACCGCTCCGGTCGCACTCGATCGGACGCGGGACTAGCCATTTGACCGACCACCCCGCCTCGGCCGGGGGAAGCACGGCAGAATCAGCCGTCCAAGGTAGCCCAAAGCGGGGCCGGAAGCAGGCTCGCGTATCAAGGTGTGCGAAGTACTCGTCTAACAATCCGGGATGCCAAGCTTGCTCCCAAGCATCGCGCATGCGCTGAAGGTGCGCCTCTTTCTCCGCAGCCGTTCCCAGTTGCGGCAGGTCCTGCCGAACGGCCACACTCGCGCGAAGGCGGTCGGCATACCAACAGACAAAGTCGAGGCCTGTTGCGTGATGCAGCCCTACCGTTAGGTGCAGCGTCGGTTCGTCCACCGGGATGGCAACGTGCCACCAGCCTCGTGGAATATAGAGCAAGTCCCCATCCTTGAGGATGCCTTCCCAGAGCGGTTTTTGCGGCGGGTCCTCGGTTTTGGGATCGTCCGGCAGTGGGTACTCGCGCGTCATCGGATACACTTTCCAATGTTTCCGTCCACTGACCTGCAGAATGAAGACATCATGGCCGTCCCAATGGACGTCAAAGCCGGGTGAGGTACGCCAGCCCGCATAAAGGTTCACCTGGATTCGGGCACGCAGAACCTGTTCGAGGTTCGCGGCCAGTTCGGCGATCGGCTCATGGATTTCGTCAATGGCATCGAGGATGAGCGTTGCACCCTCTTGCAAGTGCCGGGTGAGCTCGGTGGAGCGCAGCCGCGTCATCCAGGATGGAGGACGGCGCCGGGTCTCGTGATGGCTGATAAATGATTCGGGCGGAATTGGCTTTCCATCGCGCGTCAGACGGAGCCGCGGAGCATCGAGTTGAGAACAGCTAAGGATGTGATTGAGATCAGACCACGTAAGAAGGGCAGCGAACTTGCCCGCGCAGCCCGGAAAGTGATGGTAGGTTTTCCCCAAGTGGTTTTGAAGAAACTCTTCCGCGCTGGCTGGCACCAGTACCTCCGCCAGCGTTCGTAGTGCTCTCCCCATACAGATAGGTACTGCTGCGTGACCAGCTCAGATATCTCCGTCCCAGCCGTCCCCCCACCAGCCGTCTCCGTCCCAGCCATCGGCATCCCAGAAGCCGTCCCAGCCGTCTCCGTCATCCCACCACCACCACCCTAGGGTGGCAGCGGCAGACAGCTTGGATCTGGTCGGGAATCCCTTTTGTTCTCTGACTGCGAGCAGAAGCCCTGACTTCTCTTCGGCGTCGACTGTTTGCAGTTCCTGCATGTGTCTACCCCTCCTTTCGAATCTCGAAATAGCGCCGCTCGACCCGCAGGGTATTGGACGACACGGAATAATAACTGGTTTCACGAAGGAACTGCCGTGGACCCGCAGCGTTGCGTGGTCCTCTCTTCTCTCTTGGTAGCTCAGTCACCTCGGCATGTCGTATTGAAAAAGGCATGCACCCACTTCGCTAGGCGGCAGGCGCCAATTGATTGGCAAGTTTGTGATTGTACGGCGGTTGCCGCTCCACCGAGGAGAAGACCCCGAGAGCCGAGCTCTTCGCGCGCCTCCTTGCTTTTCGGGCAGCAGCGCATCGGCAACGATCATTCATTGGAAGCACATTGTCCGCAAGCCTTGATGTTGGCGAAGGCCAGACTGTCTCTCTCAACGCCACCGTGAATACGGCGCGCATATCCATCAGTGGGAACTACACGCTGCAAGGCGGAACCTGCGCTCCACATGGGGACTCTGGAACTTCTTCTCTCACAAAGTCCCAGTGAGGTCTGAAATCTATTGTTCTGGCTGCATGACCAACGGACGCTGAGGGTAGCGCGCTTTGAATTAAAAATGACGGGTCGGTTTTTAAATGAAAAAACTATTCGTCGTGCTGTTATCTGCGTCTCGTGTAATGGGCGGAGCCAGCAGAGCGCATAACGGGCTCTGACGATGTTCTCTTGAGGTAACCGTGAAATGAGATTCTACAGAATCTAGCCGATACCAGTTGTCGAGCTCGGATTTGATCTGCTTGCGACCGGCGGCCGTCAGCGAATAGAATTTGGCGCGGCTACTGTCCGACTCCTTCCATTCCGCCTGATGCTCCAAACGGTGCAAGGTCGGATAGAGCGAAACGCGGCCGGTCCGATGTTCCTGTGGTACCAATGGCTGCCTCGAGGTTTTTGCGTCGGACCTGGCCACAGTGCGGCGTTATGTGCGCCGCGCCAGGTTATCGGATGACTCGGCCATTGACGTGAAGTTAATTGTTGAACTGGCCAACAAGGGAGATGCTATTGCTATAGGAGCATTAAAAGAGACCGCACACTACCTGGGTTTAGGACTTGCGCCGATCATTTACTCGCTGAGTCCAGAGGCGATGGTGATTGGCGGGAAGCTGGTCTCGGCATGGTCGTTGATCGAGCAAGACATCTGGGCTTCCTGTGCTGAGCGAGTATCTCAGCCCTATCTGCAAAACACCAAAATCCTTACATCCACGCTACGGGCACGAGCTAGCCTCATGGGCGCTATTGCTCTCGTCCTGGCCAAGAACTTTGCGGCCTCAGACCTCTTCTAGTGAGCACCGGTCTGCGACCCGTTCACTCCGACGGGCGGGCCGGCAGGATGATCCCATCCTCTTGGTGAGCTCACAGCAGGTATTGGCAAATTCTTCTGGTCTTCGATACGCCAAGCTCTGGCCGGTCGAGGGGCGCTTCCTCTTGTGGGAACGGCGGTTTCCGCTCCCGCAGAACATCTACGGCGCGGTCGCCTCACCAATTGTCGCCCCAAGGGGCGCGGTGTTCCGGCCCAGCCATGCCGAACCAACGGGGACGGATTCATTCCACGATGGGCGTTTCATGGGATCGATATGTACCCAATCGGCGACGCCGAGTCATTAGCCGAAGAAGCACCCCACCCGAAATCGTTGCCAGCATCAGAGTCGCACTACCCAATAAGTCGAACCAAACAGGATCTGTGCGGCGATGAGATAGCACCACTTGGGAGTGTCACCACCACCAGCGGCATGATCATTGGCGGCGGCCCCTTTTCGGGAACGGAAGCATCACTGAGGTGAGGCTAAAGGCTGCTCGGATATCCCGTTTCGGGCTCGGGTTTCCCCTGGACATCAACCCTTACTCGATATAGCGGGCCCCGAAGAGGCCGTTAACTGGATCATAGCCCTTCGGCATGGCCGGAGAGGGCTCGGATTTCGAGGCGGAAGTAACGTAGAGGTCCCTGAGGTCGGATCCGCCAAATGCAACCGAGGAAATCTGTTTCGCCGGTAAGACGATGCGCCGTTCGGCTGTTCCTTCGGAATCGTATCGGACGACGCACGATCCATACCAGTGCGCCGACCAGAGGAAGCCCTCCGCGTCCACAGCAAGACCGTCAGGAACACCTTCGTCGTCGGGCACTTGCACCAGAACCCGGCGATTGCTGGCCGTGCCGCGCGACAGGTCATAGTCGTAGGCGTAGATCTTGCGCGCCATTGTGTCGGCGAAGTTGAAGGTTGGGCCGTCGGGCGAAAACCCCATACCGTTCGAGAGGTGAAAGCCAGCGTCGAGAATTCGGGCTGCACCGTCCCGATCGACCGCGAACAGAGCGCCGAGTATATATCCGCCGGCAGGGTCATAGAAAGTGGAACCCGCCAGAAAACGTCCGGCGGGATCGGCCGTGCAATCGTTGATTGCGCAGTGTGCACCGGCGACTCCGTCCACGATCAGTCGCACGTCGTCCGCGCCATCCCAAAGCCAAATGCCGCGGGAATTCCCGATCACGAACCCGCCCGCACGGTTGCGCCGGAACCCGCAGATCTGCAACCCCCGCTTCACAATGCGGTGCTCTCCCAATGCCGGATCGTAGGAATAGAACCGCTCGCCTGACAAATCAGTCCAGTAGAGGGTTTGCGCATCCACATCCCAGACGGGACATTCGCCGCAAAGATCCCCATAATCGGCGATTACTATGTGGGGCGTTATGCCGTCCTCACGATCTCGTCGCACCGCGGCGCTGGTGAGCCGTGCCTGGCCTCCACGGTATTCAGGAAGCGCGCGTAACGCTCGCCGAGAACGTCGCTCCAATGCGGGTCCGGCTCGACGGCGTCTTCAAACTCCAACCATTCGGAGGCTTCCCAGGGATCGTCGAGTTCGCCGATGGCCTTGAGCGCGAGGGCGGCGGCCGCGAAGGACGTGGGATCCGCACCTTTGACAGTCCGCAGGGGCCGGTCATAGATGGAGGCGCGAAGCTTGGCGGTTTTCAGGTGATTGAACCCGCCGGCATTACTCCTTCGCACATTAGTTAGAACGTATCAGATCACACATGGACAAGTGAGAGTTATCGGCTGGGCACGACTGTCCGATAGCGATAGCTTAGGCCTCAGGTTTATTGGCTTGGTTACCAGCTACCGATTTTAGCCGGCACGGGCTATGGAAAGGTTGATGTGCGTTTCCTCACGAGGTCTTTCCTGATTTTTACAAACATTTTACGATCAAAGACACCCAAGCAGCAATTCACTGCGCCATGCTCAGAATAGGAAGGTGATAAAGATCTGGCTGATAGTCAACCGAGCGATGTAGATGATGGCCACTTTGATCCGAGCTGAAGAGAATCGTAATTCAGGAGAATAAATTATGACAAGACTTGTATACATTAGTTCGCTGTTGCTGTTAGGTTCATCCTTTGCAATTGCAGCCGAAAAAACATGGACCGGCCTGATTAGCGACAGCTTATGTCGGACTTCACACAATTCTGCCGTTGAACACGCGGGAGAAAAGCTTCCGGACCATGATTGCACGATTGCCTGCGTCAAGAAAGGCGGTAAATACGTGTTTGTAAGCAATGGAAAGGTTTACGATATCGCAAACCAGGATTTCGCCGAACTCCAAGAAGACGCGGGACACACGGTCCAACTGCGCGGCGAGATGAATGGTAGCAACATCAAGGTATCGGGCATCGCGATGGCGTCGAGAGGCTCCAAGAAGGGGAAGACATCGGTAGAAGCTGCCAGGAATGCGCATCGTTAAGGCATCCATAATTGCAGTCATCCTACTGCTGACGCTCAGCGGTATGTGGTTTTATCACTATTTCAGAGGGCACGGGTTCAGCGCGCGAGAGAAGCCTTCTAGGATCGAGCAGTTCATTGCTGTGCGCGTGCGGTATCTCGCAATGCCCCCGAGCGCAGCTACGATGAAGAATCCATTTGCGGCTGACGGGCAAGGAATAGGTGAGGGGGCGGAGCATTTTCTAGAACGATGTGCCACTTGCCACGCTCTCGATGGTAGCGGAAAAACTGATATTGGGGTCGGGCTGTACCCCTCCTCCGGACCTGCGGCTACGGGAAACACAACGGCTTTCAGATGGGGCTATTTTCTACATTATCAAAAACGGCATCCGTTTCACCGGCATGCCAGCTTGGGACATAGATGACCATCACGTCTGGCATCTCGTCGCATTTATCCGTAGGCTGCCCTCCCTCTCATCAGATGAAATCCAGCGGATGGCAAGACAGAGCAAGGCGATAGGAACACATAACTCGACAGGAACAACACAGTGGCGAAAGAGATTACTAGGACTGATCGAGGGCCACACCAACGCCTAATCAAGGGATCTGCTACTCTCTGTCCGCTCTCCCGGAAAGGTGTTAGTCAGTTCATTTCCTACTTGAGGAATCTGACCCATGTCCAGCTAAGGTCGAGGTCTATATGTGAAGGTGATTGCTTTTTGCTCGTTTGACCCTATGGAAACGGTCTGACTCATGGTTCCATATTTCTCGTGCCATGCTGAAACGGTGTAAGTGCCAGTCGGCATCTTCGTTATTTCAAATGTCCCGTCTTTGCCCGTGACCGCAAAATATGAGTTCCTCAACACTGCAATGTATGCTCTCATCCAGGAGTGCACGTTGCACTTGACTGGAATGGCGATTTCCTCACGGGCGAAGCTTTCTTCAAATGGAGGTTGGCCCGGGGGTTGCGATTTATTCCATTCGCGGTTGAATCTTGGAAGGGGGTGGATGTTGTGTGATGTCTGATCGCTGTTCACCACTCGAATCTTTTGATTAGCCTGTATCGCTATTACATGCGGATGATATGTACAAGCCTTCTGATCGATAACCGCAGGTTCACTCGGCGGCGACCCTGATGCGGAATCAGGAAGTCCCTCGGCGACGAAAACGACGACATTTTGTAACGCGCCATTCCCGTTAGTGATTACCTCCTCGGTCATGGCAGGTACATTGTGCATCTTCGCGCAGGTCGGTTCCTTCGTCATGCTAATTGGCGCCGGCTTGGGGGCTGTGCCCTCCAGCTTAACGACGCCAGTCAGGGTCGCCGTTGCGCCGCTATCTTTTCCTGGCTCCGCTTTTACGGAGTCAGCTGCCTCCGAAACAGCAAATATGGCGGTGGCGACAATCATTATGGGAATAGATCTGACGTTCATATGAACGGTCTCCCTGTTAATGTTGAGTTGCACTTCGGAACGCCTCGGGCGGGTCGAGCGAACACCGAGTTGTGAACGCCTTCTCGGGCAACAGCCCGTCTACCCACCCCCGGATGTCTTCGATACTTGCGGCAGCCACCCCGCCGTCGGGTTCGTCGAAAATCAAGACTACGCCACTGACACTCTGCGGATAGTGCACAACCTCGTGGTAGTGCTCGGTAAATCGTTGTTTTGCGTATTTCCATTTATTTGATTCGCTTTTGGAATCGGTGCTCTCGTTGCCGGGTCTCATCCACACGATAAGGGCCTTCTTGCCACGTAACTTATTCCAGGTACCCGAAAACTCGCTAATTTCTTCGCGCTGAATGATGTACCTCTCTGGGCCAGATGGACGTGGGTCAGGGGCAGCCATCAAAGCTGACTTTGGGATCCAACCCGAAGATGCCCTTCCAAGGCGGACTTGTACCCAGACACCGCGCTCGCCAATTACTTCAAGCTCATCGTCAGCCTCCGCCCGAAAAACAGCACCTCCAGATGGACCATTCCGGATAACTGCAGGCCGGGCGACAAAAGTAAGTTTCAGAGGCGCTGACTGGGTCCTCCCGAACGCTTCGAGATTTCCGATCTCTTCCTCCAACTCGTGACGCCGCTGTTCAGTACTCGCCAATTCGGAACGGACGTGGACAATCTCTTTTTCTACTGATGCGCAATTCAGCCGTAGTTTTTCCAGACTGTTGTTCAGATGCTCGTCAAGTCGTTGCAACAAATCTGCTTCAAGGCGGCCACTAGATGTGAACACCCGATACCCAGAAGCTGACGTCGCTGGATCGGTACACCAGGCAGTAACGGTGGCCTTAATTTGCACATTCGTCTGCGCGCCTTCAGGCCTAAGGTCGACCTGAAATTGGTAGAAAGGCCGGACACAATGCTTAAGCTGTTCAGGATCGGCACCGACGAATCCTTCCAACAGGGGAAGTTGCAAGGGATCGAAGGCCCTGAGCTCATGCAAAGCCTGCCTGACCTCGATCTCTGAGGAGGTATAGGTCTTCGTTTCACACCGCACGATCGCGATGCACGTGACTACCAATGCCAGCATTCGCGTCATGGAAGATCCTCCAAAAGAGAGCGATAGAACCACCCTTCCCCTACGCCGGGTATTTGAACTCGATACCAATACTCCGTCCGCTCCAAGGTGTGCACGACCGTCCCGCCTGGCACCGAAGCCAAAGTGGCGGCGTGAAGAAACGGCAACGCTTTTAGTTCGGCACCTGGCACTTTAACGCGAGCCAACACTTGACGCCGAAGGAGCCGGAGCCTCGTTTGCATATTCTGAACTTCGACTGTGGCGGAAGCCAGGCGTGTCTTTTCGGATTCCACTACGAGTTGAAGCTCCTTAAGTTTTGCGGCGTACTTCTCCCATTCAACTTTTTCAGCGTGTATCCGTGCTTCCACCTGCGATGCCGTTTTCTGCTGCTCGAGAGCTTTCAGTCTTTGAGCAATTTCTGTGAACTCGCGAGTTTCGACGAGGCCTTGCGAGATATGCCGATGGTGTCCACTGTCCTCAACGAACACCGCGTCGATGCTTATTCGAGCATTTGCCGGGCTTACCGGCTCGACGACATAGCGCACCGTTATGCTGCCCTGATCATTGCTCCCCACAAAGTGGGCAGGTGAAATGGCGCGGGGCCGAACTTTGAAACAGACTTCGCCTGATCTTGTCAATGGCGGGAATGCCTTTGAAGTTGTGGCAGCTTCGGCCCCTGTAATCTCGGTCTCGTTCTCGTATTGGAAGGTGCCGTGAATAATTCCGTCAGAGCACACTTCTCGCATTACGCCCAGCAGCGTGTCGTAATTGACGGGCAGGGTAATATAAAAACCCTCAGGGTTGGTTCGAACACGCGAAAAAGCCGGTTGAGTCACCGACAGGGCTATGAGAGCAATGCCTTGAAAGGCTTTGACAGGTAAACGGCTCATCTTGTCGGCTTCTGAAGTGTTCGCAGAAAATGTACGAGGTCCCAAGCTTCGTCCGGCTTGAGGTCGGCAAGATAGGAAGGCATCGGCGTGCCATCAAGACCCGTCATAAAGATTCGGTAGAGGTCCTCATTTGTCTGGCCACACTTAAGACGCTCTCCTGTTGTGAAGTCATAGGGCACGATGCGTTGCTCTTTGCTGTCAGTCAGGGTCGGAGCCGATGGCCCATTGCCCTTACCTTGTTCGCCATGACACTTCCAGCACTCCATCTTTTGGTACAGTTTTTTGCCACGGTCTGTACTGTCCTTGGTGTTTGGCGTTTCCGAAGGAATAGGCACCACGGCTTGCGGCTTTTCTTGCTGGAACCGGGGAGAGAAGGTCTTAATGAAGGCGACGAGATCCGCGCGTTGCTGCGGCATTAATGCGATCCAAGAAGGCATTGCGCTCGCATGAATGCCTCGACCGATGGTCGTAAACAAATCGCTGTCGAGCGGTAGGCTTCCCGTTGGAGTGGAACGGCACTTGAACACTCCGGCGGTGAAATCGCGGGGCTTCGGATCCAAATACGGCGCATTTTCGCCCATCCCATCTCCCTCTCGGCCATGGCACCCTATACAATAGCGGCGGTACAACAGGTTGCCACGGCCCGAGTCACCACTCAGACCGTCGATGTGGCTTTGCTCAACGGACGGGGCTGTGCTCAGCGGCAGGGCGCATGCGAGAACCAGAGCGCAGGCTATGTAAGTTTTCACAAGCATCGGCAAATCTCAGAAGTCCAGGTCAAATCCCATCAGGTAACTGCTAGTGGGCACGTCACGGCCTGAGATGGGCGCGGTTCCCCGTGTTCGAACATGAGCGTATTCCTGATGCCACGCCAAACCGGCGCGGCTACTCATTATTGGATACCACCGGTACCCGGCCACCCACGCGTCGATGTTGCCGAAGTCGCCGGTAACGGGGGTTCCATTCGAGAGAATGGCACCGACCGGCAATGCTTGGTGCGACATCCTAATTAGCTCGTAGCGGCCTACAAGTATGAATTGTGGCGAAACAGTGTAATGAATCTCGACAAAGCCTCCGTTCCAACTTGGACCGTGCGCGCCCGCAGGAAGGGTCCCAGGTTGATTCGCCGGTGTTCCGGTACCGAGAAAGACATTGTCATATCCATGCATGTACAATGTGCTGAAGTCCAACTTGCGGATATACCAGATTCCGTACGCTCCCGCTCGATAGAATGGTTTATTGCCTCGGTCCGCGCCTGGAATAGCTGTGCCGTTCGCCGTGAGAAAATAAGTTGGCGATTGCCCAACATAGCCATACACTCCAACCCTTTGCAGCCCTAGTCCCGACAATTCGAAGGCTTGATTGAAATTTGCATACACGTCATAAGTCCGACTTGTTGGCAGGCTTACTTGTCCGTTATTACTACTAAGGAGTGACACGGCATAACGCGTATAACTATTCCGCGAATGACCCATTAGTTCCACGCCTAACTGATTATTTCCGATTCCACCGAACGTGTTACTGTCGCCAGGAGGCGTGAAATGGTACAGTTGATAAAATCCGCCGTTGGCTGTTAAGGCGAGGAAGCGCTTTTCTGAAATAGGTGTGTCTAGTTCATGTTTGCCAAACTTGAGGTTTAACCATTGGGACTTAAAAAGGTTGTCGAACCGGACCCAGGCCGATTCAAAATGAAACGCACCGGTAGCATCCGAAGAGGGCAATACGAGAAACGAGATATTGTTGTACAAGGTTCCTGCGGTCCAGAGGTCGAGACCGCTAAGGTCAAATCCAGAAGTGTTGATTTGTCTTTCGACGAGCCCGCTCGTAGCGCTGCCAGGAGTTAGATCAACGGGCATCCTGCCATTGCTCTCCCGGTGCCACTGAGGTGTGATTCTGAATGTCACGGGAAAATACGCGGGATGCTGAAAGATCGGCGCATCGCGTTCGTTCTTTAACTGGTAGCCGTTGTCCTTAAACACCTGCCCGAAGTTGTTCAGCTTCGGCCAAGCTTCATGGCACGCCGAGCAAGGCAGGCCATATTTCCGTGCAAAAGCCGGAATGGATTGAGCAGGCCGGCAAAGCACAATCAAAAGAAGAAGTCCCGTCGCAAGTCGCTTGCAGCTCGCGGTGTTCACCCTACACCCTCCAGGCAGTTTGACTCTACAACTGTTCAAATAATGTGCCATGGTTTGGTCACGGTGTGGTGTCTATCTACGCACATATTCAGAGAATTGACATGTGTTTCGACTGACGACCTGGTTGGCAATGCTTTGCACGGAAGAAGGTCGTCCCCCGGACAAAAGCTCGCCGTGCGATGCTAGTATCATGGGGTGCCGCTAGCTCCATTTAAGAAGTCTGAACAGTCCAGTTGTGCGTTCTGTGTGGAATGTCACTTAAGATTCGTGAACTGTTTAGCTGTGGGTACGCGAAGACTTGTATGTAGATAGTAAACGCATATAATCGCCGAGTATGAGAAAAATAGCTGCTCTTTTGTTTAGCGCAGCGCTTTTCATGACTTGCAGCTCTGCACGGGCGTTCGACGATGATGATGAGGAGTCGCTTATTGCAAGCCTCCCCTCGAGCCCGTCACTGTCGGTTTCCACCATACCGTCTAATGGCGATTTGAATCCCTACGGGGTAGCGTTCGTCCCTCATGGCTTTCCGGGTGGCGGCACGTTAAAGCCGGGTGACATTCTTGTTTCAAACTTCAACAACAGCGCCAACCTGCAAGGAACGGGCAGCACGATTGTGCGTGTGACGCCGAGCGGCCACACGTCCACGTTCTTTCAGGGGCAGCCCGGGCTCGGACTAACCACCGCTCTCGGTGTGCTCAGGAAAGGGTTCGTGCTCGTCGGCAATGTGCCGACTGCCGACGGGATGTGCGCAACGGTGAAGCAGGGTTCACTTCTGGTTCTCGACCGCAGCGGTGCGCAAGTCGGCAACTTGGTTAATTCGGCGTTGCTCGATGGTCCGTGGGACTTGGCTATTCATGGCCACGGTAGGCACCCGCAGGTCTTCGTCTCCAATGTCCTCAGCGGCACAGTCACACGGCTAGATCTCGATGTTTCAGAGCAGGGTGGTGTCATCGTTCGTAGCGCTACTCAGATTGCGTCAGGGTACATGCATCGATGCGACCCGGCGGCGCTGGTAGTCGGACCGACGGGCCTGGCATATGATGCAGAGGCGGACGTGCTTTATGTTGCATCGACCGGTGATAACGCGATCTTCGCCATTTCAAACGCAAAAGAAGCGCAGCAGGATGCCGGCATGGGAACGCTAGTGTACGGCGACCAGACGCATCTGCATGGACCCTTGGCACTTGTTTTGGCACCCAATGGCCACTTGCTCACGGCAAACGGAGATGCTGTAAATCCGGATCCCAACCAGCCGAGCGAAATCGTAGAGTTTACCAAGACCGGCCAGTTCATTGCCCAATTCCCAGTCAATTCAACCGGAGTGGGGGGAGCATTTGGTATCGCGCTGTCCGGTTCTGACGATGAGTTTCGGTTCGCCGCTGTTGACGACATTCTTAACGCACTCGATGTGTGGATTGTAAGGTGAACCAGGGACACAGATTACTGGATGAGCAGCAGAAGTATCCACGCTGCAAGCTGGGTCCGCCAGCCTTTAGCACCGCACCTGAATCGGACGTCAACGTGGCTTTGGCCCGCCTTCCCCAATGTGACATCTTCGATCAAAGGCGAGCCATGCGTTTCCGTTCGCGAGACCCCCATAGTTGTCGCAGCGAGGCAACACCTAGCGACATGCCCTCACAAGGAAGCGTAGACGTTAAGGACTACGCTTCGCGCTGCGCCTAACTGGGTACTGTGCGTTAAGGACCTCGTTCACGAGGCGACGTTGGGACAGCCTCACGCCTTGCGCCTTTCGCGGCGGGTTACGAGCAGCGTGCCAGAATCGATGAAGTACAGCTGGACGGCCCGCTCGCCTCGGTACAGTCCCAATTCACTCCGCGGAAACAGCGTTTGGCTGCTTTCAGTTGACACTCAGCTGCAGAATCGGGTCTAATTAAGTCTCGGAAATTGTTGCGACTGAGTCGCAACTAATCGCAGATGAAATCGAATACCTTAGAACGCCGGTCGCTGCTACAGGAGTTGACACTGCGGGGCCTCCGAATCACTCAGCAGCGGAAAATCTTGATCGAAACGATCCAGGACGCCTCGAGTCACCTCGACGCAGCCACCCTGCTGTCGTTAGCGCGCCAACGCGATCGCACTATCAATCGAGCCACCGTATACCGGACGCTGGAACTACTGAAAAAACTGCGCTTGATCGATGAGCTCGATCTCATGCACTTGAACGGCGAGAAACACTTCTACGAAGCGAAGACGAACATCGATCACGTGCATTTGGCCTGTTTCCAATGCGGAAAAATCGAGGAGTTTACAAGCCCGCTGTTCGAACGCCTGAAGATGGAAATATCGCGTCAGAAAGGATTTCATATTCGAGTAGTTCGACTGGAAGTAGGAGGTCGATGCAGCAAGTGCTGCTCGTTGGCGCGCAGCTGCACCGATTGCGGAGAGGAGGCCTGCTGTAAGAGCGACAGATCGACTGTCTGACTAGAGATGAGGTCGCGCGGCTGACTTTTGGCGAAGAACACCGCGCGACCTCTCCAAATCGCCAACTCGCAGGCTGGCGACCACTCCCATTGTAGGTTTGCCAGCCGCGGCTTTCAAGGAGAACAAGCACATGACTGGAAACCAATCCGAAGAAGTCTCGCTCTTGGTACGGTGGTACGCCTCGCATCACTCCTTCACCCGTGAAGCGTGTGTTAGCGCGAGCCGATCGTCCGCTTGCTTGCTCGAACGGAAGACAAAACACGCAGGTCTGCGCTGGTGCAAGGGTCTACTGGCAACGGTGGGAGTCTTCCTCGTTCTGCCTTATTGCTGGGCCGGCGAGGGCCCTTTTTTCATCACCTATACGCATCAGATGGAGGAACCGCGCAACCTGGAGTTCCGCATAAAGAACGTGACCGGCGAACCTGGGGATGGCGATCGGTTTCTGGGCTCCGCACTGGAATTTGAATACGGCCTGAAGGGCTGGTGGACCACCGAGTTGTACCTCGATGGACAAGCTACGAAGGGCGAAGGCGCGTTGTTTACCGGCTATCGGTGGGAGAACAGGTTTAGGCTGCTTCCCCGCGAGCACTGGATCAATCCGGTGTTTTACTTTGAGTTTGAGAATATCAACGGCGCAGACCGGAGTCTGCTCGAAGTGGTAAACCACGATGGCAAAGACGATCTCGCGGCGCCGACTGGTGCAGCCCGGCAGGAGAAGAAGAGAGAGCTGGAAGCGAAGCTAATCCTGAGCAGCTATTTCAAAGGCTGGACGATCGCTGAAAACTTCATTGCGGAAAAGAACGTCAAGCACGCCCCGTATGAATTTGGCTACGCGGTTGGAATCAGCCGGCCGCTGGCACTCGCAGCCAGACCCGAACCGTGCAATTTCTGTCCGGAGAATTTTCAGGTGGGCGTGGAGATGTATGGTGGGCTTGGAACGCCTGAAAATTTCGGAGTGCGCGGAACCTCACAGTATGTCGCGCCAACCATCGCCTGGACTCTTGCGAACGGGACGACGTTCCACGTCTCACCCGGTTTCGGTATCACAGACGCCAGCGCCGGTTTTCTGCTGCGCTTTGGCGTTTCTTACGAGATCACTCAATTTGGGCGCGCAGCTCGGAATCTGTTCCGCGAAGGTCACCGGTGAGAGTGCTTCGAATTTCCGCGACTTGCTTCCTTGTTGCTCTAGCTTGGGCGGACGGCGGGAGCTTTGTGAAGCAGGCTCCACGAAGAACGGCGAACATGACCAATCCACTGGAAGGCAAAGAGAACGCTAGGCGAGCGGGCGCCAAACTGTATGCCAGGGAATGCGCTGCCTGCCACGGGGCGAATCGTGAAGGACGACAAAACGCGCCACCCCTCAATCAGGCCGGGGTGTATCAAGCTGCGCCTGGGGCGTTGTTCTGGGTCTTGCGAAATGGATCACTCAACCGGGGTATGCCTTCGTTTGCCCACCTGCCCGAGCAGCAGCGTTGGCAAATCATCACATTCTTGCGCGCGGTAGCCCATCCGCGTGAACCACCTTGTCTGTAATCTCAGTTGTGCGGTCTATGTGCCATTTCCGGGAGGAGGTGTCTTATGGCCCGGAAAGCAGGGCAACTCACGGCCCAACACGCCAATGCTGCGACGAGCTGCGCGGGCGCGGTGAGGTGATTCAATAGAATGACCGAGAGGTAAGGAATGGCTGACACCCTGGACGTTGGCGCAGATCTTAATTCGGAGGAACATTTCGCGGGGCTCTCTGATGCCGAGGCGGCCTCCAGAATCGCGCACTACGGCTTCAACGAACTTCCATCTTCCAAGCCGCGCCCTACTATCAGGATTGCCCTCGAAGTAGTACGAGAGCCGATGCTCATGTTGCTGCTCGCCTGCGGCGGGACGTATCTGTTGCTCGGCGATGAACAAGAAGCGATCATCCTGCTGATTTTCGTCGTGGTGGTCATCGCGATCACGCTGTATCAGGAGCGCAAGACAGAGCGAGCATTAGAAGCACTTCGGGATTTGTCGAGCCCCCGTGCGCTGGTGGTTCGCGGCGGAGAGCGCAAGAGAATTGCGGGCCGCGACGTTATTCCCGGCGACATCCTCGTTTTGTCGGAAGGCGACCGCGTTCCCGCGGATGGCGTCTTGCTCTCCGCAGTGAATCTGGCGACCGACGAATCATTGTTGACGGGCGAATCCGTGCCCGTTCGGAAGCAAGCGGTGTCGGGTGACACAGAGATGGCGCGGCCGGGCGGAGACGATCTTCCATTTGTCTTCTCCGGAACGCTGGTGGTTCGAGGCACCGGGCTTGCGCTAGCAAGGGCCACGAGTGTCCAAACCGAGCTCGGCAAGATCGGAAAGTCGCTGCGGGAGGTGGAACAAGAACCCACGCTACTGCAGCGGGACACGCGCCGTATGGTGCGGGTGCTGGCGCTGGCGGGACTTGCGTTTTGCGGTTTGCTGGTTGTTGTTTATGGCCTAACCAACGGAGACTGGTTGCGGGGTTTTCTCGCCGCCCTCACCCTCGCGATGGCAATCCTGCCCGAGGAATTGCCCGTCGTTCTGACCGTATTCCTCGCCCTGGGAGCCTGGCGGATGTCGCGAAATCGTGTGCTAACGCGACGCGTGCCGGCTATCGAGATGCTTGGCGCGGCCACAGCCTTGTGCGTTGATAAGACCGGAACCCTAACAATGAACCGGATGTCTGTGACCAGGCTCAATGCAAAGGGTGAGACATACAACCCTGGCAAACAGCCAGCGTCCGCAGTCCCGGAGCAATTTCACGAGCTTGCGGAATTCGCGATGCTTGCCAGCCAGCCTGACCCTTTCGATCCCATGGGCCGTGCCATACGCAAACTCGGTGACGAAGCGCTACAGGGCACGGAGCATGTGCATGCCAGTTGGAAGGTTGTTCGTGAGTATCCACTCTCCAAGAGCCTCCTCGCGATATCCGAGGTGTGGGGCTCGCCGGATAGCTCACAGTTTGTCATTGCCGCAAAGGGAGCTCCAGAAGCGGTCGCGGATCTCTGTCATTTGCCAGAACAAGACGCAGTGCACGTAAACGCGAGCGTTGCCGGAATGGCTGCCGAAGGGCTGCGTGTTCTTGGTGTGGCGAAAGCACGATTTTCCAGCACGACCCTTCCGGATCAACAACACGATTTCGATTTTGAGTTTCTGGGGCTCATCGCCCTTGCCGATCCGGTACGGCCGACTGTTCCCAGCGCAATTCAAGAGTGCCAAATGGCGGGTATCCGCGTAATCATGATCACCGGCGATTACCCCGGCACCGCAATGAGCATCGCGCGCCAGATCGGACTGGAAAGCGCAGCTGAGGCGATCACCGGTCCGGAGGTAGCGGCCATGGATGATCAGACTCTTCGCGAACGGGTTGCGAAGGCAAGCGTTTTTGCCCGCGCGGTGCCCGAGCAAAAGCTTCAATTAGTCAACGCCTTGAAGGCCAACGGCGAGATCGTCGCGATGACTGGCGACGGAGTGAATGACGCCCCTGCGCTGAAAGCCGCGCATATTGGCATTGCCATGGGCCAGCGAGGAACGGATGTGGCCCGCGAGGCCTCGGACCTTGTTCTGCTGGATGATGACTTCTCATCCATCGTTCAGGCCGTCCGGCTTGGACGCCGTATTTTCGACAATTTGAAAAAGGCGATGGCGTACATCTTCGCGATACACGTTCCCATCGCCGGGCTTTCGCTCTGTGCCGTTTTATTTCGCTGGCCCTTGATCCTGGAACCCGTACATGTCGCTTTCCTCGAACTCATCATCGATCCTGCCTGCTCGATTGTTTTCGAGGCTGAGGAGGAAGAGGCGGATGTCATGCAGCGACCGCCCCGTTCGGCGACTGAGCATCTCTTCAACAAGGAGATGGTAATCATGAGTCTACTGCAGGGCTTTGGCGTCCTGCTCATTTTGTTGGCGATCTTTGCGGTCGCACTCCGCCGGGGACAGGGCGACGAAGATGCTCGTGCCTTGACCTTCACGGCACTCGTGATTGCGAACGTTGCGTTGATTGCCACGAATCGATCCTGGTCGCGGACCATCCTCGCCATTCTGCGAACGCCAAATCCTGCCATGTGGTGGGTAGCAGGTAGTGCCTTGGTCTTTCTCACTCTCGTCTTGTACGTACCGCTTCTAAAGTCGCTGTTCCACTTCAGCACGCTTCATCCCAACGACATCGCGCTTTGCGTCGGCGTGGGTGCGGTGAGTATCGCTTGGTTTGAAACACTAAAAGCCTTTGAACGGCGGCGTAGATCTTAGCAGGCCGCGCGGTCTACCACCCGGTTTGCAGAAGAAATTCTATCGTACCGGGCAACTATCACCGGGCTGGCAAAAGACGATGCAGCCATTTCCATACGAGGTTGAGCAACGGTTGGCTCCTTTCCTGATGGGTGCGCACGCGGGTACATGAACGGATTTGCTGTCGTCTATCAGCCGCATACTGGTGTGATCGTAGACATTCACGCTGTTTTCGGACTAAGCTCGATGCGCCTGCTACGGCGAAGACAGCCAAGTCACTATTCGCCCCCCGTTGCAACGCTTCAAATTGGGAACTGGAAGGCCTGCTTCTCCCATGCAGCGTCTCCTGTTTGCCGTCCATCCTCCCGACGGCCCGGTGTCACCGCAATAGCTGGCTGGCTTGCCGAAAGGACACGAGCCGTCTACCGTGACGATGGTTATGACAGTGTTCGCCTGGGCAGGACTAACAAACGCGAACCCGGAAAATGTGGCCAGAGCCGCAAGAAGCGGCATTACGCGGTAATTGTTCATTTGTACATCCTAAGGACAAATGTTGCAAAAGTTCTACACCAAAACCGCCCAGATGGGCAACGGCAGCGTAGTCGATTACTGCTATTACGTGCCCGCCTCGGCGGCAGCTAACTTGTGAAGCTTCGCTCCCGAACTCAGCAAGCGCTGTCGCCGAGAACTTCGACACACGAATAGCTTCTGGCGGGACGATGAGACCTACCTGCGAGTAGCGGGCAAATGGACCTATCTATATCGTGCGGTGGATTCCGAAGGCAACACGATCGATTTCTTTCTCTCATCGACTCGAGATGCGCACGCAGCCAAGATGTTCTCGCAAAATGTCGTGGCTAGGGCTGCTCTGGACCCGCCGTGGCAACAAGTTCCATAACTATCGTCAATAGATACGGCATGAGGTGGGTCCTGTATAATCCTACTCGGAGATTTTCCCTTGGCAACGCGGTGCCTCTACTGTGGTCAATCATCCCGTTGGCGGAGCCTCCGAGGTCTGACGGATGATCAGTTCTGCAATATCGCCCACCGTGAAGCCTATAACGAGCGCCTGCGGAAGATTGTCACCGATCTGAGCAAATACCAGAATCACGCCGCTGAAGGCACGGGTGCGGATTCGGACCCGGCGATGGCACATCTCGCAATACAGTTAGGGCGTGATCCACGTCTTGGCGGTGACCCAGTTCCCATCGTCCCCTCGATAGCATCCCCAGCGTCGTCAGACCCGTTGATGCTGTTGTTGATGTTTCTTCCCGAGGTTGCAGTTGCGCAGACGGATTGCGGCTTCGTTGGCATGGCTCCCGCTTTGATCGCTACACTGAGCGACCCAGCTCCGCTGATTGTCTCCAAAGATGCCGACGCGGTGCCGATCATGGCGACTGCGTTGGCACCGTACCCGCCGCAAACCCTGGCGACACCACGGCTCAGCGATGATTACACACCGAGTTTTGGAATCGGGCCGCTAGTATTGAACCCAGTGCGGACGCTAGGTGTGAAGCCAGTGCCCCGCTCCCGCACTTTGCCGTTCCCGATGACGTTTGAAAGTGCGGCTCAGATAGAACGCTGGAGACTGCGGATCAGATTCCAGAGATTCGATCACTCGCCCGTTTCTGCTTACAGGTCAGACCGCGCTGGTTGATCCGGCAGGCAGGACCCGTTACCAGCCGCGATCAAGGTGCCCACTCGCACGGTGATGTCTAATTAAATCCTTTTTAGGATCTTCGCGGCTGGATACTGAATAGTACCGCTATCCGTCGTTAGCATTGACGCCGGGCTGCCTGAAGACCAACATTGAGACTACCGCGAGGTACGCTGTCCGATTCGTTGATTGGTTGGGTAGCGATGAGTCTCTGTTGGTGCAGCGATACGGAGGAAAGCAGGGCGTCGAAGCATGTCAGACTGTTGCTGGCGCTTCATGACTTCCTCTTTGAAGACGTTCCGCGCTGCGCAGGTCTTCTGAGCATTTGGGCGAATGCTGCCGCTGCCTGGTTTTTGTGGCTCGATTATCTGTACTGCATACGGCACCTCCGCTGTACAAGGGCTATCCCAGAGGGCGAGCGAGGGCCTTTGACCCGCCGCACCCGAATCGCCCATTCACACCCGCATCCGACAGTGCCATACTCTGGTAGCGCCAATCGAGATGGCCGTGAAATTCTACAACCTCAGAGTGGACCCGGCTGTGCTGGTGGGCGTCGTCCTCCTCCTGGTCGCCGCGTGGATATTGCTGCGGCGGCGTTGATTGAGAGTGCGTGGGATGAGCATTCAGCGATTGACCCAAGACCCGATCCCGTTCTTATTAGTGCTCTGCCTAATCCTGCTGACGGTGTGGCTGTGGCGGCGGTTTAAGGGAAGGTGATGGATCATCCCATGTGAGGCGTGAAACACATAACCGCCCTTCCATCCGGTTCGTCTGTGAGCTAGGATCTGATCGGCGAGGTGAATCGAAATCACGCTCGATGCGCTCCGCGACCCATGCGGGAAGAAAATCACGGCCCACCGCGCCAAGCGGAAGGGTGAGGCCGGAGCCATCGGCAAAAGCCAGCGCGGTTTTCCACTCGGCGTCGGAGAGGCGGCTGTGGTGGCTCCTTTCCCTTGATACGGCTCAAGCCTCCGAAACAGGCTGCTTCAGTCAGATCGGCGCGTTCGGCGCGTTCATCGACCCCTCCTGCGGCCCGCCAAGAGAGACGTAAGTATTCACACGCGAAGCGGGTCCTCTATGGCGGCCATGTCCCCGAGCCATCCAGTGTGGGGCTGCTGGCGACGGCGGGAATAGCATTGCTTGCGCCTAGGGCAGGGCGCCGGGCCTATAGCCGAAGCCACACATGCTGACTGATGTCTGCTTCGGTAGTGGGTCTTGGCACAGGCCTTTTGGGTCCCAATGTAGACCATTCGGATCAAGGACAACGACAGTGATCGGTCCACCAACGTCATTGGGATTGGCAATAGACTCCTGCTCAATAAGACGATGGGCCAGGTCTGGCAGCACGGCCCCTTGAAACCAGTTCGGATTGTTCGTGAAATATGCGGTACTGATCTCGCGTAGCCCAAAAACTGCATATCCCCAGTTTGCGAAGCCTGTTGGGGCGCGCGCAAGCTCCTGATCTTTGCGCTGGGGAGGTTTGTCTTCAGCGAGTTCTCGGTAAGCAATGACTGATTGCCCAGGGAACACAATTTCGCCGATGAAGTACTGCAAGTTGCGCATGTTCTCCGTGTACATTTTGGGATATTTGGCTATCAGATATCTCTGTTGAAAATCGTGCAGGGCGCGCTGAAACCCAGGCACGATTGTGCGATCTGCAATATCAATCGCGTGCTTCACATCAGTGGCTTTTGCCAATGCGGCATCAAGGTCATCCGATGGATTGAAATGCGTCGGAGGATAGGCCACCATACCGGCAATCGTGGCGATGAATCCCTTGTTACGGTGGATCTTGCAGGAGTACTTGGAGGGTCCAGCCACTTTATCGCTGACGTAGGTAAACTTGCTGTCAACAGCAACGACAATGCTATCGTGCGTCCAGATCGCAACGACGCTTGTGGCCTTTGTGACCGGCGGAAGCGTAAGACACAATGCCAGCAGCCAATTACGCATGGTTTTCCCTCTTAGGCCGGCAATCCAGCTTGCCCCGGCTAGGGGAAGAGAATTTTCTTCGCTGCATCCGAAACCGCATCTACCAAATCTTCTTGAAACCCTCTAAGGCCACTTTACCGCAGCACGCTCGTCATGCTTACATGCAGCACGTCTCGGATCACAGTTGCCGAACCGGCAAGGATCTGATTTAGGTGCGGTGGTTTTGGGATTCTTTTAACTATGGCAGTGGTGACGCAGCCCGGACGTGCACACTTCTCGCCTTTGTCTCGCCATGAAAACCGCCTTGCCTCCGTTCACTATCACAGCCCGGAGCCGGAGACGAGTCCCTCTATCGGCGCTACGCTACAGCCAAGAGTTCCTTCAGCCTCTTAATTCCTCTTCAGCACGAAGCCAGTCCACTTCGGGGCTTCCTAGCGGGCATCCTCGCTGTATCCAGAGTTCGTAAGCATGCAGCATCTTCTTCTGGAGAGCCGCCCCAAACTGACGGTGCCGGATCTGATGTTCGTGTTGATACGAATTTCCTATGTCTCGGCCGAGCTTGGTGCTCGGTATGCGATCCCCCGAACGCCTTCTGCATCGCCTCTGGTCTGGTGCAGGTTCAAAGCTCGATATCGCTTCGGACCTCGGTTTCCCGCTCTGACTAATGTAGAGCGTTGCTTGCGAGCCCTTCCGTTATCAAGTACTTGCAGCCGAAACGGGCCGCCGGTCACCAATTTACGACTTGATTGGAATTACAAGGGGATTTGTCAACAGTAATACGCTTTGCCGCCTAATTGCCTTGCACAATACTAACTTTGTGATATAGTCCAGCACCATAGCTACTTGCTCTCCCTCCAGGGAGGTGGGTTCTTGGGGACCTCCCCGCGCTGGACACGCAGCTTTTCTGAAGTCTTTTTGGGAGGAGCGGCCATGAAACGAATCATTGAAACATCATCTGATTTGAGAATGTCGTGGCCAGTATTGCGGCGCGAGCAGTTTACATAGATAGTATGTACCGCTTTTGAAGGGAGAACGAAACATGAAATTCGCTAGAGCTGGGTTTTCGGTGCTGGCTGCTGTCTTAGTGATGGCCGTCACAGCATCGTCCGTATTCGGTCAAGCCGCCCACGTGCGCTGGGACATCATTAGCGTTAACTTTGCGCCGCCGTTTACCGTCAGTGCGGGCGGTATAGCATCCACACTGGCGAGCGACGGTTCGCACATCACGCTCACTGGTTCTGGAACCTTCGTCGCGCCGGCCGGCGGGGATGGAAGCTCAAGCGCTACCACGGGAGGTGGCATGTGGGCCCTATTCGCCTCCGGTGCGACGACACCGAGTGCCACCGGCACTTACGTGGTAACTGGACTCGTGCGGTGGGAGCCAGCGCCTTTTCCGCCTGGCGGTCCTCCTCCGCGTGAAGACTTGATTGAACCCACCGCGACACGCAGCACTGGGCTCGCGGTGCTGCGCATTACCTACTCAGATGGAGAACGGGGAATCCTCGTCGTGGCCTGCGAGGGCGTAACCTCGCCCCCCAACATGTTCGAGGGTGTTACGGCGACGAAGGGATTCGTGGACTACAAGAGCCCGGTGGCGCCCGTCGGTGGTGTGGACGCGAACCGAACCCTCTTCCACATAGAATAGCCTACGCCCGCGATGCTCCCATACAAGGATGAGGAAGCATCGCGCGCGTCCAGCCATTGCGCGTCCAGCCATTGAAGGAGTAACTCGGGAATCCTTTCCAGGGTAACGGGACGGCCAATGTTTCTAAAGCATTGGATACGGAGAGTCGCACCGTCCTGCCGTTTTTTTTCGAACTGCAGATGTTTATGGAGGTCTAGATCTATGCACAGAAGAATCGAGCTTCTAAGTCGACGCCTGAATTGCCCAGTGATAATGGGCCTGGCTGTTATCGGACTGGCGGTGGGAGCTTTTGGAAAACAGAACTCCGCTTCGGACGTTGCTAGTGGAACGATCGCTCGCGGCGCAGGGACAACCATCATAGAAGGCGGAACAGGCAGTGCTGGAGGTTTTGTCCC
>Ga0075426_10000530_pt1 | contig 26292 bp, 23 predicted proteins | sample SoiMethybrSBSTD5_FD_75304 | JGI IMG/M metagenome (GOLD analysis project Ga0075426, IMG submission 75304) | Bulk soil microbial communities from a Populus tree surrounding site in Tennessee, USA - Soil MetaG P. TD hybrid SBSTD5 | ecosystem: Environmental > Terrestrial > Soil > Tree plantation...
AGATCTGGGCCTTCTATGGCCCTCGCCTCATCCGGAGCGAACCGGGCCGAACGGGACGCGTCCAGGTTGTCATCCGGGAGGACCTCGCTGTCATCGTCGACGATCGCCTCACGCGCTCCCTTCAGTGGCCTGATGACGTCCCGCGTCCGGCCTTCGTCACGCCCTACTACCGCGCAACCATCGTTTGCCGCCGCGAAGGCGGCGAGTGGAAGGGTTGGCACGCGCATTACTCATCTGGGCAGCCCGGGCCACGTCCGGAGCAAGTCGCATGGGGCCAGCGAACGGGATGAAGGCTGGTCTCTGATGAACCGGCCGCGAAGATGCCCTGAGCGTCAGGCCAAGGGTGGGCGCCGCTGCTTCCACGGCCTGGCGTGCTCAAACGCCGCAGCGGCGCGCAGCACCGTGGTCTCGTCCCCACGTCTCCCGATCAGCTGCAACCCGACCGGCAATCCTCGTAGCATCCCGCATGGCAGGCTGATCGCAGGCTGGCCCACCATGTTGATAGGGAACGTGCACGGATAGATGCCGGTGACGGCGTCGACCTGCCGCCCACCGATCATGCGTGGGCGCTGCTCGGGAGGGAACGCCGTGACGGCAGTCGTCGGCGTCAGCAGGAGATCGTAGCGGCGCATCGTCTCTTCCATCTGCCGGCGAAGCTCGTAGACCGCACGCAGCGAGCTGGCATACTGCGCGCCGCTGATCGCGCGACCGCGGCCGAGAAGCGTACGCGCGTCCTCGCCGAGCTCGGTCGGCTGCGCATCCAGCAGATGTCCATAAGCGGCACTCAGGTTCGCGCCGTAGACCGTCCAGAAGTGTTCCGCCAGCGCCGGAATGAGCCGCACATCGGCCTCCTCGACAACCGCGCCGAACTCTTCGAAGACCCGCGCCGCGTGGTGCGCGACCGCCTCGACCTCGGGATCGATCGCCCCATGGCCGAAGTCGGCGCTCCACCCACATAGAACTCCCCGAACCCCGCGGTCGAGAGCACCGAGGAAATCGGGTGGCGCCTCACGCAACTCTGGAGATGGGTCTCGTGGATCCGGCCCCGCCAGCACCTGGAGTAGTAGCGCGGCATCCCGAACATCGTTCGTGATGGGACCCGACTGGGAGAACTGATTTGGCTCGGGACGCCCGAGACTGCCGGCGCGCGGCACACGACCCTGGGACGGCTTGAGACCAACGACCCCGCAGAAGCTGGCCGGGATACGGATCGAGCCTCCGCCATCGGTGGCGACGGCGAGCCCACACAGACCGGCGGCCACCGCGGCCGCCGCGCCGCCACTCGAGCCCCCGGTGGTGCAGTCGAGATTCCACGGATTGCGGCACGGTCCCACCAGCGCGTTGTCGGTCACGGCGGCAAGCGACACGCCGAGCTCGGGCGTGCTTGTTTTGCCGACGATGATCGCCCCGGACTGTCTCACGCGCTCGACGACGATGGTGTCGGAGTCGGGGACCGTGTCCCTGAATGCGCGGGAGCCGAGCGTCGTCCTGATTCCGCGAGTGGCCTCGAGATCCTTCACCGAGATCGGAACGCCGTGCAGCGGAGGCAGATCGCCGCCCGCCAGCACCTGGGCTTCTGCCTCTTTCGCCGTCGCCAGCGCCTGGTCCGCGCAGACCGTGATGAACGCCCGCAGCTTTGGATCCAGGCGCTCGATCCGGCGCAGGTAGAGCGTCACGAGCTCGGCAGGCGAGACCTGCTTACGGCGGACCAGCTCCGCCTGTCGCCACGCAGGCATGAATGCGAGGTCTTGATCGGTCATGACTCCGTCCGCCGCTGACCCCAAATTGCTCGCCAGCGAGCGGCCCCCTATACTACCGCCCACCGTCGAGGACAGGAGGCGGCCATGCACGATGTTCGTCGACGAGCGTTTCTCGTGGGCACTGCGGCGACGCTGATCGGAGGGATTCCCGCCCTCGCCCAGACTCCAAAGCGGGGCGGTACTTTCCGGTTCGTGCCGGCCGCAGACCTCAAGATCGTGGACCCGATCTGGACGACGTCGACGATCACTCGGAACCACGGGTACCTCGTCTACGACACGCTGTTCGCCACCGATGCGAGCTTCCAGGTACGTCCCCAGATGGTGGATCGATTCACGGTCAGCCGTGACGGCATGAAGTACTCGTTCACGCTCCGCGACGGCCTGCTGTTCCACGACGGGCAACCTGTCGTCGCCGAGGACTGCGTGGTGTCGCTCACACGCTGGGGCAAGAAGGACGTGCTCGGGCGACTACTCTTCGCCGCTACCGAGAAGCTCCAGGCCGTCGACAAGAAGACCTTCGTCCTCGAGCTGGGCAAGCCGTTCGGGATGGTGCTGGAGGCGCTGGGCAAGCCGTCGAGCAGTGTGCCGTTCATCATGCCCGCCCGACTGGCGGTCACGCCCGAAAGCGACCAGATCAAGGAGGTCGTCGGATCGGGGCCGTTCCGCTTCGTGAAGGAGGAGTGGCAGCCCGGCAACCAGGTCGTCTACGTCCGCAACGCCGACTACGTGCCCCGTGCCGAGCCAGCCAGTGGGCTCGCCGGCGGCAAGCGGGTGCATCTCGACCGCGTGATCTGGCGGTACATCCCCGATCCGGCGACGGTAGCGGCTGCCCTCGAGGCCGGCGAGGTCGACTACTGGGAGAATCCGCCGCTCGACTTCATGCCGCGGCTGTCGAAGAGCGCGAACCTCGTCGTCTTCGTCGCGGACCCGCGCGGGACGCAGGGGTGGCTGCGGCCCAACCACCTCCACCCGCCCTTCAATCAGAAGAAGGCCCGGCAAGCGCTGCTGTGGATGACGAACCAGGAGATGTACCTCAAGACGGTGATCGGCCAGGAGCGCTACTACCGGACGTGTCCGGCGTACTTCATGTGCGGCACCCCATACGAAAGCGCGAGCGGAATGCCATCCGCCCCGAACCTCGAGCGCGCGCGACAACTGATGAAGGAGGCGGGCTACGACGGTCGCCCCGTCGTCATTCTGGATCCAACTGATCTGCCCGTGCTCCACGGTGCGAGTCTCGTCACGCGCGAGCTCCTGACACAGATCGGCGTCACCGTCGACCTTCAGGCCATGGACTGGAGCACACTCGTGGCACGTCGTGCGAAGAAGGACTCGCCGAAGGACGGCGGATGGAATCTCGTCCCCACGTATTTCTTTTCCTGGGACGTGATGACACCCGCCGTGAATTCGGGCCTCTCGGGTGGCTGTGACAAAGCGTGGTTCGGCTGGTATTGCAGCGAGGAGATGGACAAGCTGCGGAACGACTGGGTTCGGACGTCGGATCCGGCGCGTCGCAAACAGCTCGCCGAGCAGATCCAGGTCCTCGCGGCCGACGAGGTTCCGTACGTGACCTTCGGCCAATGGTTGCAGCCCGACGCCTACCGAAAGAGCGTTCGCGGCCTGATCCAGTCCGGCATCCACGTCTTCTGGAACATCGCGGTGGACGCCTGACGATTGCTCGTTAACTGAGTTCGCTACCCGATCACGCCGGCTCCGCTATACGCGGGGCGAAGCTCGTGGCCTTCGGCGAAGCGTTCCAGCCGATAGGGTGAGATGTCGAGCGTGCTGGCGTGTCCCTCGGCGATCTGCTCGCTCATCAAGAGGCCGACGATCGGGGACAGCTTGAACCCGTGGCCGGAGAAGCCCACCGCGTAGTGAAGGCCGGCAATGGTTGCGGATGTTCCCATAATCGGGTTCCAGTCCGGACTGACCTCGTACATGCCCGACCACCCGCCGGTGATGGCGGCCTCGGCCGCCGCCGGCATCACGCGGGTGAGTCGCAGGACGACGTTGCTGACGTAGTCGGGGTCCGGGCGATCGTCGTACCCGTCGGGATCGCCGGCGATGACCGTGTCGCGAGTATTACCGAGCAGGATCAGGTTCCCCGTCTCCGGCCGTAGATACACCTCGTTGATCAAGTCGGCGACCACGGGATGGCTTGGAGCGAAGCCGGCGCGCGGGTCGGGCCGGAGCGTAACGATCGACTCGCGGCTCGCCACCACCGGCAGGTCGAGGCCCGCGAGACGTCCGACCTGGCTGGCCCACGGGCCGGCGGCGATCACCGCGTGCGCCGTGGCGATCTCGCCCTGCGTCGTTCGCACAGCTCGCAAGCGCCCCCCGCTGATCTCGAAGCCCGTCACCGGCGTCGACTGCCGCACTTCACCCCCAAGATCGCCAAAGCGCTGCACAAAACTCGTCACGACGTCGTGCGGGCTTCCGTAACCCGAGTGCGGTTCCCAGACGATGACCGCATCGTCCGGGACCGTGAGCAACGGGCTCAGGACGGCCACGTCGGTCAGGGGGAGCAGGCTCGCCTCGATCCCGAGGTTACGATTCATCATCACCGTCTGCTCCACGACCTGCCGGCTCTCGCGCGGAGCGATAAAGAGCATCCCGGTCTTGACGAACCCGGCCGTGCCGCCGATCGCGTCGGCCCAGTGTTCGAATATCCTTCTCGCGTGGAGCGCCATCGCCGCGGTGCTCGGCGTGGTGTAGTGCGTGCGCACGACCGCCGAGGACTTCGCCGAGGTTCCCGAACAGAGCGCGTTCTTCTCGAGCAGGACCACGCGCCCGAAGCGGCGGCGGGCGAGGTGGAACGCGATGCTCGTGCCCATCACGCCGCCACCGATCACGACCACGTCGGCAGTGCCGATCATCAGCCCTCGGCCATCACACCGCGAGCTTGTGGAGCTCTCCCGCCTTCATGATGACGGGGATGTAACGACCCTCCTCCTGCAGCACGCCGAGGTCCTTTAGGGGATTGCCATCGACCACGATGAGATCGGCGACGGCGCCCGGCGCGATGACGCCCAGCTCGCCGGCGCGACCGAGCAGCTCGGCGTTCACCGAGGTGGCGGATCGGAGAACCTCGAGCGGAGACAGCACCTCGGCACGGAGCAAGAATTCCCGTGACTGCTCCCGGTGGAGGATACCGAGGAGATCGGTGCCAAATCCGACCTTGACCCCGGCGCGCTTAAGAATCTCGAGCGAGGCCCGGGCGGCCTCCTTGAGCTCGGCGATCTTGTCCACGCTCACGCGTGGCAACCCGAGCGCAGCGCCCTGCTCCCAGAGCGTCGCGATGACGACCAGGGTCGGAACCACAAATGCCCCTTTAGCGGCGACGAGCTTGGCCGTGTCGGGGTCGATCAGCGTGCCGTGCTCAACCGAGCGCACGCCGTACTCGACGGAGCGACGGATCGCCTCGCTGGTGTGCGCGTGGGCCATGACATACGTGCGCCGGCGCGTCGCCTCGTCGACCGCCGCCCGGATCTCCTCCTCGCTGTACTGGAGCATCCACAGCGGGTCGGTGGGCGAGGCCGCCCCGCCCGACACCATGATTTTGATGTGGTGGGCCCCCTTGCGCAGCTCTTCTCGGATCGCCCGTCGCACCTCAATGGGGCCGTCGGCTAGTTGCCCGAGCGCACCGCTCGAGCAGCACGCTGGCACATGCTGCACCGGTCGCATGTCGCCGTGCCCTCCGGTCTGCGACAGGGCACGGCCGCAAAACAAGATGCGCGGGCCGCGGATCAACCCCTGTTCCACGGCTTGGGACAGCCCAAAATCGGCGCCGCCGGCATCACGAATCGTCGTGAACCCGCGATTCAATGCCTCCTCGAGATAGACGCGGGCATGCGCGGCTCGGAGAGACTCCGGCATGCCGTCGAGACGTGTGAGGTTGACGTCGGCCGCTACGGCATGCCAGTGGGCGTCGATGAGGCCGGGCATTAGCGTCCGGCCATTCACCGGCACGACGTGCGCCGAGTCGCTCCGAATCGGTCGGTCACTGACCTCCTTGATCCGTCCGTTCTCGACCACCACGTCCAACGTCTCGAGCAGCTCAGGACTCTGCCCATCAAAGACTCGACAGCGAGAGAAGAGGATCGTTCCCATCACGACACCTCCAAAGCACGACGCGCAGCAGGCGCCACGATCTCGGCGAACGACCGGATCGTGAAGTCGACGTCTTCGTCCGTCGGCCCGGCCGGATGCATGATGATCTCGCGGATCCCGGCGTGGCTCAGCGCCACGATGCGCTCCGCCACCTCGTCCGGGGTTCCGGCCAACGTCAGGGCGTCGACGAACCGATCCGGGACGAAAGGTAACAGATGACGATACGGCGCGACGCCCGGCTCGTACCCCACGTGCGCGACGCTGGCCCGGGCTTCGGGGGGCAGCGTGATGCCCTGGGCTTCGAGGGTGGCATAGCGCAGGCGCCCTGCCGCCAGAGTCCGCGCGACCTGCGGGCGCAGCGCGTCCCGTGCGGCCTTACCGTCCGCGCTCAGGCACGCGTCCAGGCGTGCCACGAGGGAAATCCGCGACGGGTCGCGACCCGCGAGCCTGGCGCCGCGGGCAACCTCCTCTGCGAAGACACGGGCTTCGTCCGGAGTGGCGCAACCTTCCATGATGGCGGCGTCGGCCACGGCGCCGGCCGCCTGTTGCCCAAGCCGACCGTTGCTCGCGACGTAGATCGGGATCACCGAGGGAGGCGGCGCGAAGCCCAGCCGGGCTCGGGTGACGCGAATCACCTCGCCATCACTGTCGGCCACGTCGCCCGCGAGCAGGAGGCGGATCACCTCGACGGCTTCCCGGATGGCGCGCGCGGGCTTAATGCGCGCGATGCCGAGTTCGGCGAATCCCGAGATGCCCGCCCCGATGCCGAGCGCCACCCTCCCTGGGTAGGCTTCAGCGAGGCTTGCGATCGCCATCGCCGTGAGCGCGGGATGGCGCGAATACGGATCGGTGACGCACGGACCGAGCCGGATCCGGTGGGTCTGAGTCGCGGCGACGGTCAGCGACACATAGACGTCGCGAAAGAACCGCTCGTCCGCCAGCCACAGATCGTCGTAGCCCACGGCCTCCGCCAGCAAAGCCAGCTCCCGCAGACGAGGCAATGGATCACGAGTCAACCCGAGCAGCCCGATCCTCACGGACGTGTGAGAGCTGCGCATCGAGGTCGCATGTCGGTCACCTCTCACTACGCGGCTGTCGCACTGTCTGGAAACTAGCTGACTAGCCCCACCGCTGCCGCAGGCGTGAACGGATCGACTCCTCCGCGCAAATCTTCGTCGGCCCCGACGGCGATCCCGTTAGGCTGCGCGAAGTTGAACGAGCAAGGCGTCTTTTCAGCCGTTATGACGCGATGCCCAAGCGCGTGCAGCCCGTCGAACACCGTTGGGCCGAACCGATCGTCGAGCAGGATTTCCGGTCCTTCGGCGTGCAGTCGTGGCGCCGCGATGGCGGCCTGCATCCCGAGTCCGCGATCCATCAAGTTGACGATCACCTGAGCGATCGCTGTCGGGATACGGCGTCCGCCGGGCGTGCCGATCGCTGCGCGCAGTTTTCCATGATCCAGCAGCAGCGTTGGCGCGACTGGGGTCGCTTGCCATTTGCCGCAGGCGATGGAGTTGGCAAAGCCCGGCCGGGGATCGAACAACAGCATCATGTCATTCAGGACGACGCCGGTCCCAGGCACGACGACGTGGGATCCGAGTAGGTTCCCCAACGTCAAGGTGACCGATACGGCGTTGCGCTCGCGGTCCACAGCGCAGACGTGCGTCGTGTGCGGCGAGTGGCGAGAAGCACGAGATGCCGACACCCCAGGAGAGCGATCCGTGGACCGCTCACCCTCTGGCGCCTGAAATCTCCACGGATCGACGACGGCACGCGTCGCGCTCGCGCGGTCCATCGAAATGGTCTCTCGCACTGCCGCCGCATAGGCTTTTGAGAGCAGGCCCTCCCAGGGCACCGTGACCTGCTCCGGATCGCCGACATGCTCGAAGAAGTCTTCGTACGCGCGACGGCATGCCTCGGTGATCAGGTGCAGGCCCACGACGCTGGCCACACCGAAGCGACCGAGGTCGTAGCCTTCGAGGATGTTAAGGATGCCCTGGACGATCGGCGCCCCGGTCGGCCCGGGTACGCCGACGATCTCGATGCCGCGATAACTGCCTCGCAGCCCGTTGTCGTGGACCCGCGGTTGGTACGCGGCAAGATCTTCCTCAAGCAGAACCCCGCCGTTCGCACGCATGTCCGCCCCGAGCGCCTTCGCGATCTCTCCGCGGTAGAAGACATCCGGCCCGAGTTTCGCGATCCGGCGCAGCGTCTCGGCAAGATCGCGCTGGACGATGCGATCGGGCACTGAGAGGAGCACGCTCGGACGCGGTGGGACCGCGCCACCACTCAGAAAGATCGCGGCGGCGCGCGGGAAGCGCGCGATGACGCCCAGGTCCAGACCGAGGATGAGGCTGGTGTACCAGTCGACGTCGAAGCCGTCGGCCGCGAGCGCGACAGCGGGTTCCATCACAGCCTCGCGCGGAAGTGTACCGAGGCGTTCGTGGGCAAGACACAACCCGGCCACGACGCCGGGGACACCAACCGACCGATGGCCAATCTGGTTCTCTTCGTCCTTCACCGCCGGCCATCCGTACTGGCCCTGGGACGCGCGCTCGGGCAGCAGTGTGTACATGTCCGGCCGTGCGGCCAGCGGGGCGCGCAAACCGAAGTCGACGACCATCCGATGGCCGTGGTGAAGAACCACCATGGCGCCCACGCCGCCCGCACCACTCATCCACGGCTCTACTACGCCCACAGCCCACGCGGCAGCCACCGCGGCATCGATCGCGTTGCCTCCGCGCCGTAGCATCTCGACGCCCACCTCCGCAGCGAGCCGGTGACCGGCGGACACCATGCCGGCATTCGCGACGACCTCGTCCTTCGTCATGCTCCAGCGCGACGTCTGGTGCCATGCGTTATCGACCATCAGCACCTCCGGCTAGACCTCGTGCGCTCCAGCGCACGAATCGACTTCAGCCCGATGAACGGCCGAGGCCCAGTGCACGCGTTTGTCGCACCGGCGCAGCCAACATACGGCCAGCGGTCCGGTCCGACAAGCGCGTTTGCTCAATGTCGAAGCAAGTACGCGCTCGCGCGGAGCAACAGTGTCGAGCGCCATTGACATGTCCGTGCCGACGCCCTAGATTCCGGTGCACCTCATCGGTCTCGACACTGAGGCCAGGAGAAGAACGCCGATGGCGAGACGCCTCGCGCCGGCCGATGTCGCCCTTCTGGCGGAGCTCGCCGGATTACACTTCCCGCCCGACGATCTGGTGCCGCTCGCCGCAGCGCTGGACGCGCACCTCGAATTCGTGGCCCCGCTCCTGAACGCCGAGCTCGACGACACCAACCCCTCGCTCACTCACGATCCCCGCTGGCGTGATTGACCTCGGCTCCGTGACTATCCGCGAGGTGACGCGCCTGTTGCGACTGCGCAAGCTGTCGGCCGTCGAATTGATCGAAGCGACGCTGCGCCGGATCGACGAGACGGAACCGCTGGTGCACGCCTACGTCCACGTCGCCGCCGAGCAGGCGCTGGACGCGGCGCGGCGCGCGGACGCTGAAGCGCCGCGTAGTCCGCTCCACGGCATTCCTATCGGGATCAAGGACGTGCTGGTGACACGCGACGCGCCCACGCAAGCTGGGTCACGACTGCTCGCCGGCTTCACCACGTCGCACGACGCGACGGTGGTGCGCAGGCTCCGAGAGGCGGGCGCGGTGATGATCGGAAAGCAGGTCACGCACGAATTCGCCTGCGGCCAGGACGTGCCGCCCACCCGCAACCCATGGAATCTCCGCCACTACCCGGGCGGCTCGAGCGCGGGTGGAGGAGTGTCGGTCGCCGTGGGGTCAGCGCTCGGCGCCCTCGGAACCGACGCCGGCGGATCCGTACGCAAGCCGGCGGCGGTCACCGCCACAGTCGGACTCAAGCCGACACACGGCCGCGTCAGCGGTTGGGGCACCATTCGCGCCGCGTCGGCGCCATCGCTGGATCACGTGGGCGCGTTCACGCGCTCCGTCGAGGACGCCGCGTTGCTGCTGCAAGCGGTCGCTGGTTACGACCCGGCCGACCGACGGTCGGTCGATGAACCCGTGCCCAACTATCTGGCCGACCTCGATCGAGGTGTCGGCGGCATGCGGCTCGGCGTGGCGCCCGGTTACTTCGCCGGTGCCGAGCTGCAGTCAGAGATCGGAACGCTAGTCGACGCCGCCTTCAAGGAGTTGGAACGCCTCGGCGCGACGCTTGTGCCTGTCGAGTTGCCCACGTTCCGTCTCACACTGCCCGCGGGCTTCGTTATCCTCATGACCGAAGTGGCGCAGCCACATCGTCGCTGGCTCGTCGAACGGCCGAAAGACTATGGCGACGGCACCCGACGCCTGCTCGAGTTGGGCTCGATCATTCCGGGTGCGCATGTGCAGGCTGCGTTGCGCGCGTGCATGGCGATGCGCGCCGAGGTGCAGGCCGCGTTCCGCCAGTCGCGGCTCGACGCTATGGTGACGCCGACCCTGCCGATGACATCGATGGCGCTGGACGACATGGTGATCGACCGAGATCTGCCGCGCCTCATCCCATTCACGCTGCCGTGGAATCTCACCGGTCTGCCAGCGCTTAGCATTCCCTGTGGCTTCACGTCCGCAGGACTGCCCGCCGGCCTCCAAGTCATTGGACGTCCGTTCGACGAACCGACGATCTTCAGCATCGGACATGCGTACGAGCAGGCGACGCCGTGGCATCGACAGCGGCCGCTAGTCAATTGAGGGGGAAAACGATGATCCACCCGAGCCGTCGTCAGTTCTTGGTCGGAAGCGCCGCTGCCACCGCCGCGCTCGCCCTCCCTGTTCCATACGTTCGCGCTCAGAAGAAGGGCGGTACGCTGCGCTTCGTCCCGCATGCGGATCTGCGGGTCGTCGATGTGACGCGCTACACCGGCTACATCACGAACCGCACGAATGGATATCTGGTTTACGACACGCTGTTCGCGCTGGATGGCAACGGCCAGATCAAGCCGCAGATGGTCGACAAGTGGTCAAACAGTAAGGACGGCCGGAAGTGGAGCTTCACGCTCCGCGATGGCTTGAATTTCCACGATGGTCAACCGGTGACGGCCGAAGACTGCGTGGTTTCGCTGAAGCGCTGGAGCCATCGGGACCCGCTCGGTCAGTTCTTCATGGCCGCCACGGAGCGCCTGCAAGCCACGGACAAGAAGACGTTCGTGCTCGAGTTGGGAAGGCCCTTCGGCCTGGTGCTGCCCGCGCTCGCTAAGCCGTCGGCCGTCGTCCCCTTCATCCTGCCCTCTCGCCTCGCAGCCACGCCCGAGGAGGAGATGATCAAAGAGGCGATCGGGTCGGGACCCTACAAGTTCGTGAAGGAAGAGTGGCAGCCCGGCAACCAGGTGGTGTACGTCCGCAACGAGCAGTACGCCCCGCGCAACGAGCCGGCCAGCGGCGCCGCCGGCGGCAAGCGCGTGTACGTCGACCGCGTGATCTGGCGCTACATTCCCGACCCCGCCACCGCGGCGGCCGCGATCGAGGCCGGCGAGGTCGACATGTGGGAGCAGCCGCCGCTCGATCTGGTCCCGAAGATCGAGAAGAATCCGGATATCGCGATCGTCACATACGACACGGTTGGCAACCAGGGTTGGATCCGCCCCAATCATTTGCAACCGCCGTTCAACAACAAGAAGGCGCGGCAGGCGCTGGTGTACATGGTGGACCAGCAGCAATACCTGCAAGCAGCGGTGGGGCAATCGAAGTACTTCCGACAGAGCGGCGCCTACTTCGTCAGCAAGAGTGAGTTCGGGTCGAGCGCCGGAGCACCGGCCAAGCCCGACTTCGAGCGCGCGCGTCAACTTATGAAGGAAGCGGGGTACGACGGCAAGCCGATCGTCGTGCTGGACCCGACGAACATTGCGATGTTGCATGCCGTCGCGCTCGTCACCGGCGACCTCTTGCAGAAGATCGGCTGCAAGGTCGATGTGCAGGCTATGGACTGGGGCACACTGGTGGCACGCCGGGCCATGAAGACGCCGGCGTCCGAGGGTGGGTGGAACATCCTGCACACCTGGTGGAGCGCGGCCGACATGGCGTCGCCGGCGCTGAACGCGGGCATGGCTGGCGTGTGCGACAAGGCGTTCTTCGGCTGGTACTGCAGCGAGCCGATGGAGAAAATGCGGCGAGACTGGGTTGCCCAAGCCGATCCCGCCAAGCGCAAGCAGCTCGCCGAAGACATCCAGAAGTTTGCGTACGACGACGTGCCTTACGCGCTGTGGGGCGAGTTCGTCACGCCGGCCGCCACGCGGAAGAACGTCCGCGGCATGCTCTCGTTCGCCGCGCCGCTGCTCTGGAACATTTCAGTCGAAAGCTAACACTCGGGCGGACGGGTCACACGCGGGCCCGTCCGCCTCTATGTCACACTGCAGGTCCGCCGAGGACGCCGCTCGCGATTCGCCGCGGCAGCCAACGACCATCCGACGAGCTGCCGACGAGACGGCCGTTCTCGACGATGACCTTGCCGCGCAGAAGAGTCATCGTCGGATAACCCTGGCAGGCGAAACCTTCCCAGATGCTGTAGTCCGCGTCGGCATGCAGGTCGCCCAGCGCGAGCGTCTTTTTCAGGGCGGGGTCGATAAGCACGAGGTCGGCGTCACTACCCGGCTGGATGGCGCCCTTCTGCGGGTAGAGACCGAGGATGCGGGCCGCATTCGCAGAGGTGATATCAACGAATCGCGTGAGCGGCATGTGTCGCTCGGCAACAAACTTGGTGAACGCCACGGGCAGGCGTGTCTCGATGCCGTTGTGACCACCGCACACGGTCTCGATGGTGTCTCCGGCGAGCTTGTACGCCTTGTGCACGGTGTACTCGTCGGTTGCAGTCGTGGCGAGGCGGCCGTCCATGAGGCCGTCGAGGAGCGCGTCGCGATCGTCGGCGAATTTGATCGCGGGGTATGTGTGAATCGCGGTACCCCCTGGCTTGCGGTAGTCATCGCACGTGAAGTGTAGGTAGTTGTGGAGCGCCTCTCCATACACCGGTTGCCCGAGGCTCCGAGCCTCGGCGATGGCCGCGACACCCTCCTTGGCGGTGGTGTGCACAAAGTAGACGGCTGCGTTGGTGTGTCGCGCGAGGCGGATGATGTGGCGAAACGCCAAGTCCTCGGAGAGGTTGTTGTGAACAAGATGGAGGTTGTAGCCCTGAGCACGTCCCTCACGCTTGAGGGTCTCGGTCATGTACGTGACGACGTCGTCCTCCTCGGCGTGCACCGCCATGATGCCGCCATGCCGCGCGACCTGGCTGAAGATGCTCCACAGGTGGCCGTACGGAACGCGGATCGGACGGAAGGTCGTGAAGATCTTGAAGCTCGCGATGCCGTCCTGGATCGCCTCGCCGATCTCGCCCACGGTCTGGGGCGCGACTTCGCCGGCGAGAATGTAGTGAAAGGCGAAGTCCGTGTATGAGTGGCCGCGGAAGACTGCGCGCCGCCGCTCGATCGCTTCCGCGATGGAGACGCGACGCGCATGCGGATCGGGCGTCAGCGTCAGATCACCCGCGAAATCGACGATCGTCGTCACGCCGCCGAACGCCGCGGCTCGGCTGGCCGCTTCCGGCGGCTGCGTCATGACGTCCGGCCGGCCGCTCCACTGCTCCGGGACCGGGATCGAGATGTGCGCATGCGGCTCGATCCCGCCGGGGATGACGATTTTGCCCGCCGCATCGACGACACGCTCGGCATTCGCCGTGAGCGTGCCGGACGAGCCGAGCGCGACGATCTTCTCGCCCTGCACGCCGATATCGAGTACGGCGACGCCCTGGGGCGTCACGACCTGCCCACCCTTGATGATGAGATCCAGCACGGCGCACCTCCTTCAGCTCGGGCCGTGAGTGGAGCCAATACTAGCCGGTTCAAAATGCGCGGCAACCTGATTGGCAACACGCTTCGGGAAACCGCTCCGTTTGGGACCAATGCACCGCCTGAGCCAGGCTGGCTACGGAGTTGCTGAGGCGGACGCGTGGAAAACTGCGAGCTGTGCAAGCGCATCTGCGTCACACCGATATTCAGACGACGACGCGATACACACGGCTGACGCAAACGGAGTTGAAGGAAGTTGTCAGCGTGTTCGAGGGGACTAAAACGGAGGGGTTTTAATCCCGACACGGCGGGATTGAAATTCGCGAGGGAAAATCACCAAGAAAATTAACTTGGTGGCCCCAACGGGAAGCGACCGTGCGTGGAGGTTCGTAATTGAGGACTTCGTGCCGCTCCTGGAGTAGCGGTCGAACGGGATTGGCGGTGATACGTGTTTGCCGGTCGTGCCGTTTCAGGGGGTAGCGATGGTTCCCGACCCCCTCGCCCAGCGCCTCTGGGCCTGAGCGGGCGTTTCTACCTGAGGGCTTTTAGCGCCACCTCCGCCCTATCGAGCCAATAGCTCATGCCCATCTCCCGGTACATCGTTTTCGCAGTCGTGAGGTGTTGATAAGCCCGGTCCCGGTCATCCCTGCCGCGGTAGAGCTCGCTCAGTCCGAGATGGCAGTGCGCGACGAGGGGCCGCATATTGAGTACTGACGCCTGTGTCAGCGCGGCGGAGAAATGCCGCTCCGAGTCATCGGCGACACCACTCGCCGCATATACATACCCGACCAGCCACTTTGCGAGCGCTTCCTCGCCTCGCATACCTAGCGTCTTGGCGATGTTCATCGCCTCTTTGGCCCGAGCCAAGGCTTCCTCGAGCTCGCCCACAAGTGCGCAACCTTCTCCGAGCAGCCGAACGACAAGCGAATAGCGGACATCCCTCTTTGCCGGACCGAGGTTTGCCACGGCATTGCGCAATAACTGAAGCCCGCGGACGGGGTGCCCGGCAGCCACATACGCAACGCCGAGCCGGCTGTCGACCCATGACGTCATCAATCTGAACTCGCGCTCTTGCGTGATGCGCTGCGCCTGTTCTAGTGCCTTGGTCGCAGCAACCCACTCTCCTCGTTGCCGATATATATCGCCAAGTGCCATCGCGGCTTGAAGTGCAGCGTACGGACTCTCGCTCCGCTTCGCGGAGGCCACCGCTTTCTCAGCGACCGTGACAGCCTCATCGAACTGGCCTGCGACTGCAAGCACTCGGGCGAGCCATGTCTGATTTATGATCCTCGCTGCCTCGGCAGATCCGGCGGCGACTCGCGTCCACTCTCGCGCTGTACTATCCGCGTTTCGGAAGACAGCCTCGCTTGCCCTGAAACATTCAAGGCTCTCGCGATACTCTCCGATGCCGTAGAGCACCATTCCTGAATACTCTGCGACGAGGGCCTCAAGCACTTCGTTGTCCGTGTTGGCGGCCAGTGACCGAGCGCGGTCAAGACATGCTCGAGCGTGCGAAAGGTCTCCGACAAGCCGCGCGTCTTCACCCCGGTAGGCTAAAATCCAGGCGAGCCGTGTTGTGTCCCCGAGCGTCGTAGCGACCGTCTCCGCTAAATCAAGATTCGCAATGCTACGGCCGAGCTCGCCCGCGACATATAAAGAGCTCCTCAATTCAAGACGCAGATCGAGATAGGTCCTCTGCCTCTCGGCATTCTCTGGAAGGCGGGCGAGCGCCTGCAGTGCATGTTCCAGATGTTCGATGGCTTGCGTATGCGCGGAACTGGCACGCGCTTTTTCGGCGGCGAGCCGAAAATACGCGACCGCCTTTTCCCATCGTTCACTACGTAAGGCATGATATCCCAACGCCTCGAGATGCTCGGAAAGTCGATGCCCATGCCGCGTCTCGATCGCCTGCAGAACCTCTGCGTGCAGCGTGCGACGTCGGTCTTGTAAGAGGCCGTCGTAGGCGACCTCATGAATCACGGCATGCCGAAACACGTACTTGAGATCCGGGAATAGCTGTCCTTCAACAATTAGCTCCGCGTACTGCAGCCGCGACAGCGCGGCACGGATCTCGGTCTCGCCGACATTGACGATGGAGGACAACAGTGTCCAGGGCACTTCTTTACCGATGACGGCGGCGGCCTGGAGCAGTGCCTTGTCTTCTACTCCGAGGCGGTCGATTCTCGCCGCCACAATTGCGTGTACCGTCGGCGGCAGCCGCAGTTTGTTAATTTCGGTGGCCACGCGATATGCCTCGCCGTCACGTATTAAGGCGTGTGACTCGATGAGCGAGCGCACGCATTCTTCGAGGAAAAGCGGATTGCCGTGGGTCCGCTCATACAGCAACGTCTTTAGCGCATTGATACTCGGATGGCGGCCAATTCGTGCCGTTAGCAACGCGTCGGCATCCGATGCTGATAGCGACGCTAGATTCAATTGGCGATAGTACGGCTTACTGGCCCAGCTATGCACATACTCGGGTCGATAGTTCACGAGTAACAAGATACGGGCGTCGAGCAAAGTCTCCACCAATGCGTCGAGGAATGCCTGCGTTTCCGTGTCGATCCAGTGCAGATCCTCGATGATCAAGAGTACTGGCTGAACGCAGCTCTCGCGGAGTAGAACGTGGCGGACAGCATCGAGGGTGCGCTGACGTCGCGTCCGTGGCTCAAGGGCGGCCCAACTGGAGTCATCAACCGACAGGCCGAGCAGCGAATATATTGGCGGAACGATAGACGCCGCCGCTTCATCGACGGCGAGCTTGTCCGAGATCTTCTGTCCGATTTTCTCTGCATCGTCACGATCCTGGATCTGGAAATACGCTTTCAATAGATCGATGAGCGGCAAATACGGTGTGCCTCGAGAGTACGAAAATGCCCGCGCCTCGAGAATCAACCAATCGCGCGTCTCGGCACCTTGTATGAACTCGTATAAAAGACGGGATTTCCCGATTCCGGGCTCGCCGGGCATCGCGACCACTTGGCCACGGCGATCGACAGACTTTGCCAGTGCAGATCGCAGTTCCGAGAGCGCTGCGTCCCGGCCAACGAGCGGACTCAAGCCACGGGCGAGGGAAGTTTGAAAACGTGTGCGGAGCCCACTTGCGCCGGTAAGTTCAAAGACCGGAACTGGTTCGGCCAATCCCTTGATTTCGGTCAGTCCGCGCGCCGCGGCGCGGACATATGGTTCAACAAGTTCATACGTGGCGGATGAAATGAGGACGGTGCCACCCACCGCCAATTGCTCCATGCGGGCGGCGAGATGCGTCGTCTGGCCCACGGCGGTGTAATCCATATGTAGATCGCTTCCGATCGCACGAACCACCACTTCGCCGGAATTAAGCCCAATCCGAATCTGAGCACCCTCACGGACGGCCTCACGCATGCGGTCCGCGTACCTCTTCACGGTCTCTTGCATTCGTAATGCGGCGTAACACGCTCGCAAGGCATGATCTTCATGGGCAATCGGCGCGCCGAAGAGCGCCATGATCCCGTCGCCCATTACTTGGTTCACGGTACCCTCGTAGCGGTGCACAGCTTCCATCATCATCTCGAGGACGGGATCGAGGATCTTCCGCGCCTCCTCCGGGTCGCGGTCCGCCAGCAATTCCATCGAAGCCTTCAGGTCGGCGAAGAGGACGGTCACCTGTTTGCGTTCGCCCTCGAGAGCGGCTTTCGACCCAAGAATGCGTTCGGCGAGGTGCTTCGGCGTGTAGGCCTCGGGTGAGGCAAGCCCCGGCGGTGAGCTCAGCGTGCTGACAGGCGTCGCGCATTCGAAGCAGAATTTCGCCCCAGCTGGCAGCTGCATACCGCAGTTCGTGCACCGAAGTGCCAGCGGAGTTGCGCACTCCAGACAGAACTTCGCATGGGGTGGATTCTCCTGCTGGCACCGAGGACACTTCATGCCGAGCCTCCAATGCATCCGGCCGGGCGTCAGAGCAGGACGAAGGTAGCCCCCCGGGGTGACGACGTCAATTTCGCGCTATTCGATCACCTGATCGACCCGCAGCAGCAGCGACGGCGGATGGTGAGGCCGAGCGCCTTGGCAGTCTTCAGGTTGATGACCAGCTCAAACTTCGTCGGTTGCTCAATGGGGAGGTCGGCGGGCTTGGCGCCTCTCAGGATCTTCCTCCTGCCTTTATGAACCGTCGAGCGATGGCGAGTTCTGGGCGATCGTGATCCGCATGTTTCCAGAGTTCGAGGAACTGCGTGTACCGCGCCAGAGCCGTCGACGTGTCGCCAAGGGCCTCCGCGGCGCGTGCGATCCCGTAGACCGCCATCGGCCGGCCTGGAGTACGCTTCAAAGCCTCAGCGAAGTGCCTCGCGGCCTCGGCAGGCCGTTTCAGCTCCAGGAGGATCGTCCCGTAGAGCTCGTGCGCAGGAATGATCGGATACGGCGGCTGCGAGAGTGCCTCTATCGAGTCTTCGATCTCGACCGCATTTGTCATCATCGCGATGACACGTGGCTCGTCTCCGGCGGCGTGCGCCGCCACGGCCTGAGCCTCTTTGGCCTGGAGCGTGATGATCGTCTGCGCCAGCGGGTGTTGTCCGCGTTCACTGGCGAGTCGCTCCAGCTCGTCCGCGGCCGGTTTTGCTTGCGCTGGATCACCGCGCTTGGCGGCGGCCATAGCCTCCAACTGTAGCTTCATCGCGCGAAAATCGCGTGAGGGGGCGACTAGAGGAACAGTCGCGACGGCTCTCCAGTCCCCGGATTCGACCATGAAGCGGGTGAGCATATCGAAGTAGCCGTACACCACCCGGTCGGGCAGAGCGTAAATCGTTCGGCCTCGGACGTGTCGCGCTTGCAGATCCGGAGTGTCCGGAGCCGTAGTCTTGTTCGATAACGCTCCGTATTGCGCCTCGATGATACCCGTCACCCGCTTGGCGTCGCGGAACCGTCCGAGCTGCAGGTACGCATACTGAAGGTAATTGAGTGCATGGAAGTCGCGGTACGCCCCGGACTCGCCGGCGCGCTTCACATCGGCTTCTGAGGTGCGCCAGGCATTCTCGTTCGTCGTCGCGGATTCTGCCCAATATCCCAGTCGGGTAAAGATGTGTGAGGGCATGTGCTGGGCGTGGGGGACCGCCGGCGCGGCCGCCGCGTAGGCGCGCGCGGCTTTGAGCCCGTCAGCGGCATGGCCAGGATCGTCGTAAACGTGAATCAGATAGTGCAGAACGCCGGGGTGCTGCGGATTCTTCGCGTAGACCTCCTCGAAGAGCTTTGCCGCGAGTCCCTGCCTCTCGAAGCCCTTGCTGCCTTCCTTGACCGTTGCCAAAAGCGCGAGTCCATAAAACAGTTTCGTCTCATCATCGGGGTAGGCCGCGTACGCAGTCGCCATCGCATCCACGTAGGCCTGGTCCCGAGCCGACTTTGGGTCCGCCCCGCCTTCCTTGTAGAGAGCGGCAACCGCGGCGAGATACATGCTCTCGCGCGGAGATTTCCGCGTCGCGCGCATACCCTTTTGCACGAGTGCCCAAGCCGCTGACTCGTCCGATCGGGTCGGCTGATCCCAAAATGGATGATCGTAGGTCTTCGCGGCGCCCCAATACGCTATCGCGCAGTCCGGGTCGCGCTGTGCGACCTTCGTGAAGGCCTCCAGCGCGCGGGCATACCAGAAGTTATGGAGCAGCGCGAGGGCCCGATCGAAGTCGACCGAGACTCCGGGCGAGCACGAAGTGTCCATGTGCGCGTGCCCCAGGCCAGCAACCGGGCCTTCGGAGGCGGACGTGGGTTCAGCGGAGGGGATATGAGGTGCTAAGAAAAGCACGAGGGCGCATGCAGTGAGGAATACTCTCATTGGCTACCTCACGTAACCGCGCGCTGGCGGTACTCGATACCGGGCCATGGCCTCGACCGATCCTGCGGAGGTCCGCGACGTGTCATGCCGCGACCGAGTGCTGGTTGAGCACCGCGGCGATTCTCCGTCAGCCGTCGATGCTCGGCAACTTGATCTCCCCTCTATGGTTAACGTCTCAGCGGCGTTTCTTCCGTGGGCTGACGCTGCGAATCCGCCCGCGGTGTCGGACGAGATATCCGTTCTAGTGCGCGAGATGTATGGGGTCGACGTGGCAGAGGCAGCGCCTCCAGACACAGCGACCGCGATGTCGCCTTCGACATCGCTAAACGGCTAAGAGCGCTCAGGCGAAGAACTCCTCCGGCACTATTCGATCATTTGATCCGCCCGCAACAGCAGCGACGGCGGAATGGTGAGGCCGAGCGCCTTGGCGGTCTTGACGTTGATGATCAACTCGAATTTTGTGGCCTGCTCGACGGGCAGGTCGGCTGGCTTGGAGCCCTTCAGGATCTTGTCGACATACACTGCAGCCCGCCGGAACGAGTCGGGAATGTTCGGCCCATACGACATCAGACCACCAGCATCGACGAATTGCCGAAAGGCATACATGGCCGGCAGCCGGGTTCGAGCCACGGACTCCACGATGCGAGAGCGATGGCTCACTAGCATCGAGTCCTCGATTACCAATATCCCGTTGGACGGGGCGTCGAGGATCGCTTTGAAAGCGGCCGCCAACTCATCGGGCTGTCGCACCGCGAGCGCCAGCCACTCGAGCCCAAGGATCTGGGAGGCGGTCTCGACTTCTTTGAGCATGAGGACGTTCCCTGGATTGTCTGGATTCCAGAGCACGGCTACCTTCGATAGTCGCGGCACGGTCTCTCTGAGTAACTGAAGTCGCTTTGAGGTCAACTCCCGAGACAAGATGGATAACCCCGTCAGGTTGCCTCCGGGCTGAGCGAGGCTCGCGCCAATGCCGAGGGCCACAGGGTCCATCACCGAAGCCATGATGATGGGGACCACACCCGTCGCGCGCTTGAGTGTGAGGATTGCTTCGCTGCCCGATGTAACCAGCACATCCGGTCGAGTGCTCAGAAGCTCTGCCGCGAGCCCGGGAAGAAGATCCGGCCTCCCTTCCGCCGACCGGATCTCCAGGAGGAGATTGTGGCCCTCGACGTAACCGAGCTCGTGCAAGCCCTCCCGAAGCGCCTGGACATATGCGCCGCCTGCTCCGGCGCGCGGTGGCAACATCAGAACACCTATGCGCGCCGTCTTTCGCGCCTGCTGCGCCCCAGCGCTGAGCGGCGCGGCGAGGACGGCTCCGAGACCAGTCACGAATGCGCGACGGTTCATTCGAGTACCTGATCCGCCCGCAGCAGCAGCGACGGCGGGATGGTGAGGCCGAGCGCTTTTGGCGGTCTTGAGATTGATCGCGAGATCAAATCTGGTCGGCTGCGTTCCCAGTGATGTTTGCCTCGGGACGCGCAAGACTGCTGACGACGCCACTCTAAACCGGATCTAAAGCAGTGACCATAACTATCGGGATTCTTGTCGTCTCCCTTTTCGCGGCCAATACCGCAGGCGTTGCGACCGTCACAATGAGATCAACACCGCTGGCTACCAACTCACGAGCCGCGCGGGCGAGTTCCTCCTGACGCTCCGAAAAACGCGCGTCTATTGAAACATTTCTTCCTTCCATCCAGCCGAGGCGTTCGAGGCTTTGGCGGAATAGAGCCGTTGGTGCTGAAGCCGCCTACCGGTGTGACATGCGTAAGGACGCCTACTCGATAGACCCTTCCCGGCTGCTGCGCCTCGGCGGCGAGCGGTGCGGCGAGGAGTGACGCGAGGGATAGCAGCGCCCTGCGTCGGGTGATCCTCAATTCCACCAGGGCGCCCGCGCCAACTGGCGACGTAACGCCAGCGCGCGAGCGAGTTCGGCCTTCGCGGTCGGCCACGCCTCCGGGGCCCATTGCGTCGCGAGAATGCGGCGGATCAGCAATGCCACGCGCGGCCAGGGCAGGAGGAAAGGCAGGGGCACGCCGGGAATACTATCCAACATCGGCGACCCGTGACAGGCGCACCGCCGCCATCTCCTGCTGCAAGGCCATGTAGCAATTGACTTCAACGGTGATCGCCGATCTGGTAGTGGCGATCCCGTACTCGATTTCGTTCTGCTTGATCGCCACGCCGCAAAGAATGCAGATCCCGCCCCGACTCGGGTCAACGAACGTTTGGACGGTGGGATCCGCAGCGAAGGCGCGCATCAGCGCGAGTCGACGACGTCCACCGGGCGCATCGCTGCTGCCTCGGATCGGAAGGATCTCGCGTGCCTGACTTTGGAGCGGCGCGGACCTACCATCGAGCAGTGTGGCTGGGTCAGACGTCCGATTCGGAATAGGCTCCATGTCGTCACCCCAGGGCGAAGGCAAGGCCAAGAAGACAAGCCATTGTCACCGGGGTCGTGGCGCCGGCTGCGCCAACCAGAAGGCCGGGGTGGAGGCCAGAGGCCGCGAGCGATATGCCCAGTCCCGCGCTGACCAGCGGCGGCCGATCCCCGGCGAGAGGCGGGCCAGCGTCGAGCGTGGCCGCTCGGTGACCTCGGTCGAGCCGCATGCGGAGGTCGAGGTGCAATACAACGAGTTTCATGCAACGGCGCGCCGCGGAGGCCGTGCGCGTTCGCTGGCGAAGGCCCGAAAGAAGCAGTAAACCCTGACGATTGGGGAGAAGCCCAATGCCAACGGTCAACTTCACAATCGACGACGGCGCGTACACGATCCTTCGCGACACAAGCAACAGCCTGAGCGTGGAGGCAGAGAAGGCCGTCCACGCTGCGACACAGCTCACGCACGAGAAGCCCGTGCCGCAAGTCACACACGAGTTTTCATGTACGGACATGGCCGCCAACGAAATCCGTAAGCACTTCGAGAAGCTCGAACAGAAGTACAACGCGGAGCACAACCGCGAAAAAGGGCGGGCCTCCCACCTTGCTGCCGTCGCTGTTGCCCAAGGACTGACTAGAGGAACAGTATGAAGGCGCGCGCGCTGGTCGGTCATTTCGGCGACTTCGTCGCGCTTTCCGCCATGCGCTCACGCCGGGAATCCGCCCTCGACGCCGCACCAGGTGTCCGTTGTAGTGCGCGAGCCCGAGCGATTCGACGTGGCACAGGCACGGGCAGCTGCCGTTGCCGATGCAGCGACCCGCGATGCAGCGCTCGGCGTCGTCGAAACGGTATCTCACCGGAGGGAGGCTTCCGTGACCCCATAGTCGGCCAACAGCCTCGCTGTCACATCGGCCGCGCTATACACAAGGACACCGGGTTCGTTGCGCACGGGCTTGTTCCGGTTCAACATCCCAGTGACGAGCACATATCGGCACCGGAATATCGGATAGGAACCCTAACGCCGCTCGTGCCAATTGCACCGGTAGCGGCATCATCTGCATCAACGATTGCGACCCTGACACGACCCAATCCGCCCGTCTCCGACACGTGTGGCAGACGAGACACAGGCTCGATGGATATGCTGAGGCGGCCCGCCATCCTTCCGAGTGTTCAATAACACGGCCCCAGCCCTTGATTTCGCCCACGACCGTACCGCCCGGATAGCTTGTGAATAAACCGGGCCGAAACGCATACAGACCGCAGTCCCGAGTCGGTGCGTCATCGCCGCTCCGCCGTGGACACGTTGATTGAGAGCGTTGTTCTGGCATTACACGATGAAGAAGCAATACACGGCCGACTGCGCCGTGGAGCGCCAGCACAGGAATCCGTCGCGCGACGCCGCGTCGTGACCCTCAAGCCGTAGCGCATCTGCGGCGGCGCGCGCTCCACACACAGGTGGGGTAATTAATTCGCAGGGAATTCGATTCGCCTTCGCGGGAAATTAATTCGCTTCTGAGTTTGTGGCACTTGTGATGCAGACGTGGCTCGCCATGGTCAAAAGGCGGGCCGTCAACTGTGTTCACTGTCACCTCCCGATCACATGTGACGATATCGCCGTCGAGTTTGAAGACGCTGCCACCATTCATGTCGGCTGCTGGCGAGTCGGCGAGCTGGCTTTGCATCACAAGCCGCCTCGCTCAGCGATCGCGAAAATTGATGAAGGAATCGCGACGGCGACTCAACGACCCCTCGCACGCCAAAGAGTAGCTCAGGGCTCAAGTAAAGCCCCCGCTCACTTGAGCAGCTCTCGCACCTTGCGGCGATCGCGGGCAGCGTGACGCTGGTCGCTCCGTGCCCAAGCAAGCCGCCCTCATCGCGGTTTTGATTATGGAGCGCCCGATGTGCGTCGAATGCATTGCCACAAAGAGCGCGCTTTCGATGGCTGAGACGCAATGGTATCTCCAAGAGATCGGCAAGGGCATGGACGTCCTCATCGAGGAGGGTCGGTGCCGAACCTGCGGCGAGCCGCGGCCCGTGTTTGCGCTGAGTCGACACCCAATCGTGCCGGAGGCGTCGCCGAGGCTCGAAAAAACCGCCGTAACGGCGAAGGTTCTAAAGGACTACGGCCCGCTGTGCGCTGATTGCATCTCGGCCGACTGTGGACTCCCGGTCAGCGATGTCTCGCCTGCGGTGAAGCAATTGGAAGCGGCGTTCGCCGTGAAGCAAGATATTGGTTTCTGCCCTGAGTGCCGGCGCCGGATTCTGGTGTATTCGTTGGTCGGTCCTCGAAAGTAGTCTGACAGGCGACGACAGCAGATGACAACGAACCCGTACCTGCTGAGCAACGTTGCTCAGCGATTCGGCGCTCAAACAAGCGCGTTCACCAGACAGCAGCACGATCAGTAGCCCCCTACGCCGGCGGCGACGGCGGTCACCGCCTGATCCGCACCATCGACGCCGGCAACGGCGAGCTGATCTCCACGCAGCCGGGCGAGCCGGGCAAATCGCGCACCGTCGAGGTCCCGTCCGTCCAGCAGCTTCGCCGCCTGCTCGTGCACCTTCGTGCGCTCCGCCTCGCAGGCGGCCTTCGACTCGAAGGGGCCGTAGCGGTGCGGGAGCCAGGAGTGCTGCGGATCCGCGAGCACCACCATCACGCTGAAGTACCAGGCGACGATGTCGATCGTCATCGGCGCAGCTGCCTCTTCATTTGGTCTCCCGAGGCCGCGGCTGACGTCGTCGAGACTCTACGGCCGCGTCGGCGACATCCTTCGCGTTGCGGAACACGCGTGGAGCGGCAGTAGACGCGGCGACGCGATCCAACTCGGCGACCAGGTCCGTGACGCCTGGGTCAGCGTGACCTTCTGCTGGCGGCTCCGCTCGAACGCCATCGCCGCGACCGTGTCGCGATCGAGGCCGTGACGTTCGCGGAGTACGGCCAACAACTCCTTCACAATCAGAACGGGCGTGGGGCGAGTCACAGGCGGACGCCACCACCGCCGCAGAGCCACCACTGATTGATCGCCATGACGCCCGTTCCTCCCACCTGGCATCGGAGGCAACGGCCGTGCCGCAGTTAGATCCCGCGATAGTTCAGGGACTTACTTCACGATCGGCGCGCAATCGGCTACTTCTTGATCAGTGCACTGGTGGAGAACCGGCCGCGGACGATGACGGCTACTGCGCGGGGCGGTGCGCTGTCTCAGTTCGGCGGCAAGGCGAGGATGACGAAGCTCACCACGGCGCAGCGTACAACGCTCACGCGCAAGGAGGGCAAGATGAGCGGCGCCGCGAGGAGGAAGAGGGCGAAGGGCCGCGCGTGGTAGACCGGGCTCGTCGAAGGCGCCGCCGTCTCCCCGAAGGCGCGGTTGGCAACGAGGCCGGCGCGTCTTACTCGGCGTTCCTGCTAGACCTCAACTCGACGATGACGCGGCATCGAGCATCGAGACCTTGTCGGCGAACAAGTTGCCGAGATGGTACTTCTGCGCCGTCACGCACAACTCGGAGACGACCCTCTTCAAGGCTCTCGCCGAAGATTCGGCAGACCTGGCGAGCTGACTAAGAGATTTTGATTCTTCGTCCGTCGGCGGCCAACGTATGACGCTCAGATTCTCAGACCCAGCGAACTGCCACGCGAGTTCGCGAAAGTCATTCACTGCGACGGTCGCATGTCGAAGGTACTCGCCCAGCCGGGAACGGAACGTGGTGAACTCGGGGTTCACAATCGCATACGTCTCCGAGATGGACACCAACGCGGTAGTTGTGCGCTCGACCTCTTGTAGCGTCCCGTGCAGCTTCGAGAAGTATTTGCTCGGCGGTGCGTGACGACGATCAGGAGATGCGCTCTCTCGCACGACAAGTTCTCCGACGAAAGCCATTGGAGTGATTGCCAGCTCCCGAAGCGGGACCGCCGTCGCTTCGATGCGCTCGGCGATCTTCTCGTACAGCTCAACCTTCAGTCGGTCCTGCGCCACGCGGATGTTGTTGTCGAGTGTGTTCCAGTGCCCGCGTCTGAGCTGCCAGCTCACGATCACGAACCCGACTATCAACCCGGCGATGGAGAGGACGGTCTGGGGCGTCCTCCATGCACGCAGGTCGCGGCGATCAGGCCACGCAAGCGTCGCCACGCCGATGACGACAACAAGGGACGATCAGGCCGCGTACCCAATCACCAGGTGTGAGCGCACGCAGCCAACGCCGAAGTAGTCCAGTCATCGTCTATCTTCCTGCTTTGTCAGCGCGTCCCCACGCCGCGCGCTGCGTCGCCCGCCACGGCGTCGCCCCCACGCCGAGCCGCCGACGATCGAGCGCGCCTGACTGGCAGCGAAGAAGGTCGCGCGCCAGCGTTAGCCCCAACCCCGGGCCGTCCAGAACGCGGCCTCAGGCGTCAGACGTCATGCTAGTTCGTGACTAGACCAAACCGCGAAGATTTCGGCCTACAGTCAAAATTGCGTATCAGCCCGACG
>Ga0075426_10000531_pt1 | contig 26281 bp, 16 predicted proteins | sample SoiMethybrSBSTD5_FD_75304 | JGI IMG/M metagenome (GOLD analysis project Ga0075426, IMG submission 75304) | Bulk soil microbial communities from a Populus tree surrounding site in Tennessee, USA - Soil MetaG P. TD hybrid SBSTD5 | ecosystem: Environmental > Terrestrial > Soil > Tree plantation...
CTTACGGTGAGGCTTTGTCCGCCGCGCGTGATCGTCACCGGAGCGCTTAACGTTTTTTCCAGCGCGGTGAGCACGTCGGTCGCAGGCTTGGCTTTTCCGGAAGGATTTCCGGAGGTTCCTTTCTTGAAGCGCGTCTCTATCGGCGGATTCTTGTATCCGACTTTGTAATCGGCCATGCAATCGTCTCCTGCGGGAGCGAACACGAAGATCACGGAGGTAAATGGCAGAGGTCACATGTAACCGGCTTCGTGAACTTGTAGTTGCCCTTTGTGACCTTCGTGTTAAGCCTCCCTTGTCTCTCATAGGCTGCGCTGCAGTGCTCCTATTTCTGTGCTATCACGGTTTCGAATTGAGAGTCAAAGGAAAAATACATTCCTATTGTGGGAATCGTGAGCAATCGTGGGGCCAAAGAAGAGCGGCGGTCGGCATTCAGCGGTGAACCAGCTTCTGAGCTACTAGTTGATGGCTACTGCGAAAGCAACAGCGGAAAAGGCGGCAATCAGGAATCGGCAGGGCAATCGGGAGCGACAAAATCAACACCTACACACGACACGGACGGCACGGATTTTACGGATTACACGGACGACGCGTTTTTGCAACTGTCTCTTCTCTTTCCTCTGCTTTAGCCGAGTGCCGCTTTTCCCGTTTCGACACTTTGCAGCTTCGTAGCTCAGCAGCCTGTTCCCCTTAGTTTTCAGCTTCTCAGCTTTCGGTGAGTTTCCCGCTCCCTTCATTTTCAATAGCATCAGCGCTAAGTGATTTTTTTAAAAGCTGAAATGCGCGACTAATCCTCTGCCGGTCAGAAACTTGTGTCCATTCAGGTATCCGGCGCGCTGTCTTTTGTTCACGACCCGTGCATAACGCCAGCGATACAAAGGCATCCCATTCGCAAAGCAAACTGTTACATCGTGTGAGTGGATGCGTCGCTTCGAGCGCGGTGAGACAAGTGTGCCTGTAAGCAAAATTAACGACAGAGGTGTAGTAAAGCAATGAAGAGACGCAGTTTAATGGCCGTGCTCACAACATTGTTGCTGAGTACAGGGATGATCTTCGCGCAGGCCGCCGGCAATGGAAATCCTCACGGACAAACATCGCTCCCAGTACCTGTGACCGGAACGTTCACTGCTCCCACTTCGGGACCGCTCAGCTCGCTCAGTTCCCTGGGCAGTGGAACCATGGCGGGTACGTTCAACATCAACCAGTTTGCCGTCCGGAACAATGCCTCGGGCCAGCCGCAATTGGTGGCCATCGGCAATTTGATAGCAACGCTCACCAATAGCTCCGGACAGTCTCAGACCACGGTGCTGAACAATGTTGTCGCGGCGGTCGATCCGACCGGCACTTGTCCAATTCTCTCGCTGACGCTCGGGCCGCTCCATCTCGATCTGCTCGGGCTGGTCGTGGACATTCCCAATCCCGTCAATCTGAACATCGTTGCGCAATCCGGACCTGGCAACCTGCTCGGCAATCTGCTCTGCGACGTGACCGGTCTGCTCAACGGCGGAGGCGCGCTGCAAACCATCGCCAATGACTTGAACCAGATCCTCGCCGGACTGGGATTGTAGAGAGCGCAATCAACCAAATACCACGTCACTGAACCACGGGAGATGGAACGTTCCTTTTTGGGAATCTATGAGGAGCGTTCCATCACTGGAGGGAGTCCTTCGATGGATGCAAGGAGTCGAGGCTTTCACGGAAAAGCTCCGTGGCTCCGCAGCTTTCCTTTATCTACTCTAAAAGGAAATCACCAATTAGACACGTGGCCCAGACGGCAAGCATGCTTCGAATCACGCGGATGCGCTAAGAAAGCATCGGAGTCACCGCTTGGCTGCCATCGCTCCTTCCCATACGGGATGTTCTGCGAGCAGGGCGGCTGCGCCTTCGGCGCTGAGCGGCCTGGAGAAGTAATAGCCCTGGCCATATTTGCAGCGGAGCTTTATCAGGCTCTCGAGCTGCTCGGCCGTCTCGACTCCTTCGGCGATGACATCGAGTCGCAGATTGTTTGCCATGGGCAGAATGGTGCGGGCGATCTCCATCCCTTCATTCCCTTCCCAGTCCATGCCGCTGATGAACGAACGATCGATTTTCAACGTGTCCAGCGGGAAGCGATGGAGATAGCTGAGAGAGGAGTATCCGGTGCCGAAGTCGTCGATGGCCAGGCTGATTCCGAGAGATTTGATCTCTTCCAGCATTTTCACGGCAGCTGCTGGATCTCCCATTACCGTGCTCTCGGTGATCTCCAGCTTCAAGGTTTGCGAGGGAAGTCGAAACTCTTCAAGCAGCAAGCGAATCTCTTCCACAAGATTGCGTTGCACAAACTGTTTTGCGGAGAGATTTACGCTGATCGTCAGTTGCGAGTAACTGTCGAACTTCTTTCTCCACTCCGCCATTTGCCGGCAGGCTTCGCGCAGGTTCCACCAGCCGAGATCGCGGATGAGGCCCGTCTCCTCGGCAACGGAGATGAACTCGTGCGGTCCAACCATGCCGCGTGTGGGATGCTGCCAGCGCAGTAAGGCTTCGAAGCCGACGATCTCGCCGGAAGCAAGCGAGACGATGGGCTGATAGTAGTTCTCGAACTCTTGTCGGTCGATCGCGCGGCGCAGATCGGTTTCGAGTTGCAGCCGCGCCATAACGCTGGCACGCATGTCGGCATCGAAGACTTCGTATCTGGCTTTGCCCAGCGACTTCGCGCGATACATTGCCGTGTCGGCGTCGCGGAGGATTTCTTCCGGCTCCTCGTATGACGAATTGCTCAATGCGATGCCGATGCTGACCGAAGTGAAGACCTCCTTGCCTCCGATGCTGAAGGGAGACGTGAGCGCTTTCATGAGGCGGTCGGCGGCCTTCTTCGCATCGTTGGGATCTTTGAGATCTTCGAGCAGGACGGTAAATTCGTCGCCTCCCAGGCGAGCCATGGTGAAGCCTTGTCCGAAGCGCGCGACCGTGTCGCTTGAACGCAGAGATTTTTCCAGGCGAGTGGAGACGCCGACCAGCAGCTGATCGCCGGCGAGATGGCCGAGGCTGTCGTTGATCATCTTGAATCCGTCGAGATCAAAAAACAGCACTGCAAAGATTGAGTCTTTGCGGCGTTTGATGTGCTTGATCGCTCGTCCGAGACGGTCGATGAATAGGAGGCGGTTGGGCAGACCAGTTAACGGATCCGAAACTTTGGCTTCGGTGATGTCGGTCAGCGATCCCGCCATGCGCAGCGCTTTGCCGGCTGCGTCGTGAACAGCCAGGCCGCGGCTCAGGACCCAGCGGAAGGTTCCGTCGCGATGGAGCATGCGATGCTCGCTCTCAAAATGCGGCGTGGAACGCTTTTGATGCGCGGCGATTTCCTCGGCCACGCGATCGCGATCGGCGTCATGAATGCGTCCGAGCCACTCTTCGGGGCTCTCACCGATTTCATGCTCCTGGTATCCGATCATCGACTTCCAGCGCGCAGAGTAGTAGACGTTATTGTCGACCAGGTTCCAGTCCCAGAGTCCGTCATTGGCGCCCTGCGCAGCGAGCGCATAGCGCTGCTCGCTTTCTCTCAGCGCTTCTTGCGCGCGCTTGTGGGACAGCTGTGTTCCAATACGGGCCAGGGCGACAGGAAAATCGATGGGCTTGGTTACGTAGTCGTTGGCTCCGAGATCGAGTGCGCGTACGACGTCTTCACTCTGGTCTTTTGCCGTGACCATGATGATGGGCAGTTCGATCGGCGAATACGCGGCGCGAAGAGTCTTGAGGGCGTCGAGTCCGCTGATCTCGGGCATCTCGATATCGAGCAGCACGAGATCGACGGCGTCTTTTTCCACGCGCTCGAGGAGATTGCGCGCATGCTCGGCCACGTCAATGACGTAGCCTTTCCGCGCCAACCGGCGTGCCAGCATGTCGCGATTCATTTCGTTGTCGTCAACGATGAGTAATCTGCTCTGCTCGGTTTTCATGAGACGCTCTTCTCCACGAGCAGGTGCTCGATTTTTTCGCTCAGCCGCCCGAATTCCACCGGCTTGGTGTCGTAGTCATCGCAGCCGATTTCAAATGCCTTCTGCCGATCCGTGGAGAGCGCATGCGCGGTGAGCGCGATTACCGGTATTCCCTTCGTCTCCGGGTTGCTCTTAAGGAACCTCGTTACCTGCCAGCCGTCCATTTTGGGAAGGCTGATATCCATGAGGATCAAATCGGGACTTTCCGATCTTGCGAACTCGAGTCCCTGTTCGCCGTCCTGGGCCATCACTACTGCATAGCCTTTTCTCTGCAGGCGGCGCGATAACATATCGCGGTTCATTTCGTTGTCTTCAACCAGCAGGATTTTTGGCATAACTACCCTTTCACGCCTTGGTGGGCGCCAACTCTTCGCGCTTTTCCGCTGTGCGGTTACTTGAATTTCTGTTCGGAGATTTAGAAGAACGGCCTGCACGATACTTTTCGATGAGTACCGCGAGTCGCTCACGATCGAGCGGTTTTACTAAGTAGTTCGAAGCGCCCATGCTGAGCGCCAAAGATTCGTTGTCGATGATAGTCAGCATGATTACAGGAATGCTGGAGAGCTCCGGATCTGTCTTAAGCTCGTGAAGCACTGACCATCCATCGCGGTCGGGAAGCAGGACGTCGAGCGTGATGGCAAACGGACGCATCCGCCTGGCCAGCTCGATTCCCTCTTCGCCGCTGCCGGTCAGAATTACATTCAGGCCAAGCTTGTTCAAAGAACGAGACATCAAGTCGCGACAAGTCGCGTCGTCATCGATGACCAGAATTGTGTCTTGATTGCTCGCGCCAGGCCGCGGCGGCTTTGCGGGTTCCAAGGTCGTTTCCGACGATGGGCTTTCTTGTCCCTCGCTCTTGACCTCAACTGGCAGAAGGACCGTGAAGGTCGAGCCTTTGCCGGGCTCACTCTCCACATCGATGTGTCCGTTCATCATCTGCGCGAAACGGTGGCTGATCGCAAGACCAAGTCCCGTTCCGCCATACTTGCGGGAGATCGACGTATCGGCTTGAGCGAACTCCTGGAATAGCTGTTTCCGCTGCTTCGGCGTAATACCAATTCCGGTATCGCAAACCTCGAAACGAATCCAGTCTTGACCTTCTGCGGTGATGGGTTCTACATTTACCGAGATTGTTCCCGAATCGGTAAACTTACAAGCGTTACTGACAAGGTTGACCAGAATCTGACGGACTTTGGTTATGTCAGCTCGCATCGAATCGACGCCTTCGGCAACGCGCACGTTGATCACGTTGGAATTCTTGGTGGCTGCGGGTTCGAGCGTCGTAACAATCTGGCGAATCATCGGCGGTACGTCGAAGATTTCCAGATGGAGCGTCATCTTTCCAGCTTCGATCTTGGATAGATCGAGCACGTCATTGATTAATGAAAGCAGGTGCTTGCCGGCTGTCTGAATCTTCTGTAGGTCCTGAATTGCTTCGGTGTTGCCCGATTCGCGCGTTTCCTCTTCCAGCATTTCGCTGTAGCCGATGATTGCGTTTAGCGGCGTGCGCAGCTCATGGCTCATATTTGCCAGGAAAGCGCTCTTCGCTCGACTCGCTTCCTCAGCCGCGTGTTTGGCTTTGAGAAGCTCTTCTTGTGCCTGCTGTCGTTGAGCGACTTCCCTTTCGAGCTCTTCGGTTCTGGCATGCAACTGATCATTGGCATTCAGCAAGGCGGTATCGCGCTGCTGAATCTCGGCGAGCATGTTGTTGAAGCCGTCCATCAGCCGGCCGATTTCATCGCCATATGTGTTCTCCGCACGTATTTCATAGTTCTTGTTAGCGGAGACGATCCTTATGGTGTCTTCGAGTTGCAGAATTGGGCGAGAAATCATTCGCTGCAACTTCGAGGAAAGCAGCAGGGCAAACAAGCCCGAGGCGAAGACGAAGATGAAAAATATAAGAGCGTAGCGTTTGGCGCGGCGCGACCACTCGCGCATGTCGGAACGTAGCAAGAGGGTGCCGACGTGCTCTCCGTTCAGAGTTACATCGTGAAGTACGTCAAAGTATCCACCTTCAAAGCGATAGCCTGTTCGATAAAGCTTCGGTGGAACGACTGCTGGTGCAGCCTTGTCGCCAGGAACGTACTGAGCGAAGATCTTGCCATCGGGGGTGTAGAGTACCGCAGCAACGATGTCCTCTTTGGCCTTCAATGCTGCCAGAGTCGCAGTGGCTACAGGTTCATCCTTGAACGCCATCGCGGCGGCGCTGTTGTAACCAATGATCTGCGCCTGTGTTTCTAAATCTTGTGTAAGTAAGTGTCGGAACGAGATCAGATCGTAGATCAGAAAACTGGCCGAAGAAAGCAGCAGAGCGACGCTGCTGGTCAGCATCGTGATCAACATCAGCTTCCGCTTGATGGAGAGGTTCTGGAGTTTCATTCCGTCTTCCTTCCATCACCAGATTGCTGAATGACTTTCGCCAATACCAATAGTCTGGAGCTGATATTAAGATCGGCTTCCTTTGCCGCATCCACGTTTACTTCGAAGCGGACTTTGTTTTGCTCCAGAGTGAGATTGATGATTCCGCCGCGATCAGCAAAGCCGGGAATTTCGCTGATCGTAAGTATGGGAGTCCCTCTCGTTAGCCGGATCGTGTCAGCTACGTGAGATCCGAGCGACGAGCCGATAAAGAGAATCTGGCACTCCTTAACGTCAGCTGTGGGCTTCAATCTCTTGATCAGGAATGGATGCCCGTTGACCTTCTTTCCTTCGAGGACCTTGTCAATGATTGGACCAAAGGGATCATTGCCGACGATCCCTATCACGATAGGAGAATCGGGTTGAGCGAAGGCAGTCGCCGGCCATTCAACGAGCTTAGCGAAGTTATAGATGTAGCCAGCTTTGATCAGATACTCCGATGATGCTTCGCTGTCCTGTGCCCAGGCATACGAGGCCTGACCCAGCATCATCATCACGATAAAAATGATCAATCGCCGCACTGTCATGATCGCTCTATTCTGCATTGGCGAAACTCTATCGCCGAACAATGAATAAAAGGCTGCTTACTGCGTTAGTCAACTCTCCACGTAATTTGCCCATATACGGTGCGCTTCACTTCTGTGGGAGCGGTGTTAATGAAGTCCGGCAGGAACTCCACGTGGCGATTGTTGAGCAGATTCTGGCTGCCAATAGAGAGCTCTAAGCCAGATCCCGCCTTCCAGCTCAGGTGCATGTCGACCGAGTTGTAGCTAGGAATGCTCAAACCTGGCAGACTACCGACGTGACGCACGATGAAATCGTGCTCAAAATGTCTGCCAAGATCCAAAGAGGATCGTAAGTACACTTGATTATGGGGACTCGATCCCGCCGGGTTATCTGGAAGAGGATCAAGACTGTTCAAATTCTTTCTCAGACTCATCTGCAGATAGCTGTATGAGCCGAGGAGCCGCCATTTGGGCAGTACTCGCCAATCGCCGAAGATTTCTCCACCGTAAGTACCGCCGCCCATGTTGTTGGCTGCATAGAACGGAACCAGAACATCGGTCGGAATAGGACTGCCTTCAACAGAGGGCTGACCTGGCTCTGCGGTCCTCAAATGGGAATATTGGTTGTAGAAAGTCGCAACATCAGCTGAAAAGTTGCTCGAGACCTGCATGCGATATCCCAGTTCGTATGCCAGCAGGTCTTCCGATTTGAAATCATGATTTCCCAATATGGCGACGACCGCGGGCAATGGAGCCGGATTGCCAGGTCCGCCCGGCGGAATCACCTGGGAGTTCAATTGCAGGCCCTCTTCCGTGATTGCGGGCGTACGAACCGCTCGCGATACCGCAGTCCACACCGATTGCGTCTTGGTCAGATTCCACAGCAGGCGCGCATTCGGTTCGACTTCGAAGCCGGTAAATTGATTGTGTTCCAGTTTGCTGCCCAGCGTCAGACGCAGACGCCGGTCGGCAAAGCTGATTTCGTCCTGAGCAAAAGCGCTGAATTGATTGAGGGTGAGCTGGTTCGGTTGTATTGCAACCGTAAAGCTCGAATCATTGTTGTCGTTGATCGCGCGGTAGCCAAGTCCCCACACCACTTCATGGTTCGAACCAGGGTGGAACGAATGCTGGAAATCGATATCGAAGATATTCTGCCGATCAGAGAACAGAGAATCGTCGATGAGCTTGGTATGGTCGTAGTACATCTGCAACGACATCGTTGAGGTCGCGAACGAGTGGTTCCAGCGTCCCAGAATGTTTCCACCGCTGAAGCTGCCTTGATTCGGGAAAGTGTCGCTAAACGGAGCTGCCAGCGAGGGTATGGTCAGAGTTTCGCCAAATTTGCTGCGATGGACATCTCCCTGCAGCGTCAGCGAATCGGGTCCGGACGGCGACCAGTCAGTGCGGAAGCCGCCGCGCCAGGCATCCCAGTTGTCGTTCGCAGTAAGATCTGTACCCGGATAATTTGAAGGGCCGATATTGAAGTACTTGCCGTAGGCTCGGTAGTAAGTATCTTTGTTTAGCTTTCCACCGTAACGAACGTTTGTTGCTCCCCGTTCTTCCGTTCCGCCACCTGCAGTCACTACGGCGGACTGCGTCGACTGTGCCGACTTCGTGATGATGTTGATTACGCCATCAACCGCGTTCGCACCCCACAGTGTCGCACCGGGGCCGCGGATGACTTCGATGCGATCCACGTCTTCGAGCATTACGTCTTGAACGTTCCAATACACTCCGGAGAAGAGAGGCGTATAGACACTGCGGCCGTCGATGAGCACCAGCAGCTTGTTATCGAAGCGTCCGTTGAATCCCCGGGAGGCGATCGCCCACTTGTTCTCGTCGATGCGGGCCACCTGGATTCCAGGCACCATTCGCAATGCCTCGGGTATGCTGGTCGCTCCGGAGCGACGGATGTCGTCCTGTGTGATTACGAACACAGCGGCTGCCGCGTCGGCAAGTTTCTGGCTCCGTTTGGAGACTGAGGTGACCTGCATATTCATGAGATCTTCCATGCTCATGGCGGTGACGTCAGGAAGATCGCTCTGCTGCGGCGCCGCGAACGTACTCGTCGTAAACAGCAGGACAAGTGCAAGCACCTGTCTCATGAATCGAACGGTTTGGGGGTTGGTGGATGACATAGTTACTGTCCCTTCATGCTTTAATTGGGGCCTTTTGTGGGTACGACTCTAAAAATGGTTTCTCTCCGGTCACGGTAAACACATTGGAATAAGTGAGAGTGTCAGGTCGCGAAAGGTACTCGATGAATCTGTCGACCTGTTCTTGGGCCTTGCGTTCGCTTCCCAAGACGTGAGTGATTTGTGGCAGAGCTATATCCAGTTTTAACTTCCACTGCTCGAGAATTGCGGGAGAAGGCTCGCCGGCAATGAGGTGATAGCACTCCACCTGGACTTTAAGATTTTCGAGACCTGCGCGTTGCGCCAGACGAAAGAGTTTTCTACCTACGAATGGATCAAAGCCCGTTTTGCCGAGCACTCCGAGCACTTGCTCAAGAGCACTCTGGAGGGCGGGCTCTTCGGGATAATTCCACAAAAGCTGGCCATCGAGATCCTGCAGCAATACGGTGCCACCAGGCCGGCAGACACGAACGATTTCATCCATTGCCTGCTCTTTCTTTTGTAAGTACTGGAAAAGCATGCGGGAGTAGACGAAATCAAAACTGTTTCGGGCAAACTGCATTTCCTGCGCATCGCCGCACACGAACTTCAGTTGTCGGTTGCCTGCATTCTTCTGCTTCGCCGCCTGCACCCGGCTAGCACTGATGTCAATTCCAGTTCCGCGAATCGAACGATCGAGCCTGGAAATTTCACCTAGCATCAATCCGGGGCCACAACCTACGGAGAGGACTTCCAAACCTGGAGCAACACGATCGGCTACATACTTGTGCACCCAGGCAACGGGATCCACTTTCATCTCGAGGCGCATCGCCTCGCGTGGATCGTCCATGATGTAGTCAGCTGCGTATGCGGTATTCGTCATTGGCGACTTCCTACAAGAGCTTCTCGCACGCTCTGTTTTTCCGCTCGCTGCAGCAAGCGAGAGTAGAAACCGTCGATGTGGTGATAAAAGGCCGAGCACCCATCCTTTAGCCAAATTCCCTGGCAGTAGTGGCGCAGGAACTCTGCTCCTAATTGACGACATGCCTGGGCCGAGTGGTCGTCGGCGATCAAAGGAATTTCTTCGAGTTCGAAGTCCTGGTATGCGCCAACCGCGGCGCGCAGCAGCGCACGTGCGACCGCAGTAGTCTCAGCCTGGGAAACGTTATGACTAATCAGAAGATCGCAGCGATTCTCGAGATAACTGAAATTCACTCCTAACGGTCCACGATAGGCGATGACTGCCCCAAGAACTTCCTGGGTACGCGTTCTATATGCGAGCCAAACGTGTCTTGTCCTGCGCAGACCGACGCGACGATAGAGTTGATTGATGCCAGCAAACTCCACGTCTCCCGCCAGACCCTCAGCGACGACATAGATTTGTCCACGGACAGCCGCGGCGAGTGCGAACAGGGTTGCCTTCTGCTGCCCGTCGTAGGCGGCGACATGGACGTCTGGACTCGGGACATATGGGAGTGTGCGCGATAAGGCAAAGTAGCTGAGTCGCTGTACGGAGGAACGAGCCGGGCCTACCGCCTCGACCACTGATCCAAATACCCGAGCGGGAAATCGATTTTGCGGACGGAACCAGTTCTGTCCAGAATCTTCGTTCCGGTTCTCCATGCTTGCAGCGCCGGACGCGAGCATCACCGCGCGTGAGGCGAAAGGATTGTTTTCGCTGACCAAATGCTGCAGCGTCGAACCGCGCTGCGCAGTTCGCCACACGGTGAGCGACGCAATGCCATGGTACGAATCACCCGAGGTGAGAACTGAGACGAGAGCATCCTCAGAGGCCAGCATGCGGCGCCAGTTATCTTTTATCTTTGTAATGTGCGGGCGGAGGCGCGCCGCTTTCTCCGGATATAGAAAGCCCGAGCGCTCATACAGTTCAAACAGTTCCTCTACTGATAAGGCGTTCATCTGAACGCCGTAGCCAGCATAGACGTCGGAAATGTGCGAACTTGCATCTACGAGTTGATCTGGTACTGCCGTGGCCATTCTCGAAGTCTCCCCAACTCTCCGCGTGCACTGAGCCAATCCGTTCATTTCCGACGCAGGCAACCTAGGCGTTGGCATCAAGCCAGGGCAGCCGAATCGAGGGGAGGGCTCCGAGTCTCATCGGCAACACGGATGCATTTACCGTCGGGTCATCGTCTCAAAGTCACTCATGGCAAACAAGTTACGAAGGTAAGAAATCGCCGGTAGAAGACCCATATTTATTGAGTGAGTCACGTACCATAGCGTTCGAGACGGCATGGATCAGGTCCCGGCGAAGACGCTGATGGTCATTAGCGCCTTTCAATTGACCGCTTCCTTTAGCGTTTGGTAACTTCTCGGCTCCCAGAAGTAACGCGGATACGGTGCCGTGGAGATGGAAAGGACACACTACTAACGACATCCAGATTCAGTGGAAAAATGGAAGATCCCATATGCGCTCTTAGGGCTCGGAATCGCTCTCAGGAGGAAAATGATTACGCTGCGATGTCGACGGCAGCTTTTTAACGCCAGGAAAGAGCAGGAGATTCAGCCTCTTTCTCTCGCAACCAAGCCTTTAGCGCTCTCTCGGAGTCACTCGTTACACTCGTAAATTCGACTCCAACAGTCGCACCTTTAGTCCATGCTACGGCTGCACCGATTTCAAGTCTCTGGCTCATTCCAGGAAGAACGAATACAAGCTGTAGCGTCTTGGTTACTGACAAGCCATTGCAGTCAAGACAGGCTCCCCGAGCGCTGAGGTCAATGATTTTGACACTGGCAGCTTGCCCGTTGCAGAACACTTCCCCAATCAGCTCAACTGGATGGCGATAGTAACGGCGTTTTTCATGAATGATCAGCGCACGCGCCGAATTAAGCGCTTGCCTCAGCTCGGGCAAGAGCCGCGCAGACTTCGAAACGATGAAGTTCACTCCTGAAATCTTGGATAAAACCGCTCGGTGCGCATCGTCCGCAAGCGCCAGAACGATGGCATAGCGATTGAATTTCTCAGCTCTCAGCTTCGTTATCACATCTGAAAACTTCGCCGGATCGGAGATGTCGAGCAAAATACATTCAATCTTGCCGCGCGCAATTACACGGTCAAAGCTCGCAATCTCACAACACTGACAGACAATACCTGCTTCGTTCAGCACCGGCTTTATCTCGCTGCGGAGAATAAGGTCGTCGGATACGAGAAGAGCTGCGGTCTGCATGATGCGTGCCTGCCTTGCTATCCAAAAGGTACAGGAAGGCTCACATTCCCCTATAATTCGTGGCTTCGAAAATTACATCCGAACCCAAGCGGGGGTTACGTGAGTAACTCTCTCTGCGCAGGTTCAAAATCAGTTTGCGAGGTTCGCTAAGCGTTCGACAAGGTTTCTCTGGGCATCATTTTCCTCATCCCGCGTCAATCGCTCCCACTGCCCTCATCACTTCGTTCAGGTTATGTGCCTCCACCGTTCCGGCAGGCGAATCCCCTATTTTTCCCGTACAGAGTTATTTCCAATAGTACTAGGGTGTTCAGTTAATCGATGTAACCCATTGGAACTAATAGTGTGACCCTACGTCGGCACTTCCGGCGAGGAGTCTTGATTTGCGTTTATGGGTACTAGGGAATGCAGCAGCTATTTTGATCATCGGTCTCTGGCTCACTGGTTGTGGGTCCGGAGCGGCTTCTAGCGCGTTTTCCTCTCCGAATCCAAGCTCATCGACGACGGATTCCAGCAGCTCTGGCACGACGACTCCGACTTCGGACGTGCCAAGTCCCAGCACCACACTCGCAGTAGAAACTGGCAATAACACAAGCGCGGCGGATGCATTTTCCGGCACCACTAATGGCAATATCGCTGCCGGCAACGTCTCCAAACTGCCCATAGGCTCGTTGTTGTATGCGGGCTCGGCAACGAAGATTTATGCAAATTGGGTGCCTTGGTGGGGAAATGCGAGTCACATCAATGTCGGCTACTCATCCGGTGACTCAAATGAACTTCAGCGCCAAGTCAACGACATGCTGAGCCGCGGTATCGATGGAGTGATTGTGGATTGGTACTCGGCAGCAACGCTGGATCAGCCTACGCAAGGATTGAAGAAAGAAGTAGAGCAACATCCTGGTTTTGAGTTCGCTCTGATGCCGGACTCGGGCGCGTACAGTGGCGTCGTCGATCCTACAGCCAAACTCATCGCCGACCTCAATTATGCGGCGAGCATGTACTTTGCTTCGCCGAACTATATGCGCCTGAACGGAAAGCCCGTCGTGTTTCCTTTTGGTCTTGAGACCTTTCCCATTGATTGGAACGCGGTGCTTGCCGCCGTGCAGGGTGGACCTGCTTTCATCTTTCGTAATGTGAGCGGTTTTACCGCTACAGGATCAAGCGGCGCATACGCCTGGGGTCCCGATCAGCCGCCAGCTTATGCGGACTACTTCTATTCCAATGCTCTCGTGCTAAATAAGCCCACCTACGGTTTCGTAAGCAAAGGCTTCAACGACTCCCTTGCTGCCTGGGGACAGAATCGTTTTCTCGATCAGCAGTGCGGTCAAGAGTGGCTCAATACTTTTGCACTCGCGAACAAGTACTATTCATCCTCTCAGCCCCTTCCTTACATGCAGATCGTTACGTGGAACGATTACGAAGAAGGGACCGCGATTGAGACTGGAATTGACAATTGTGTCAGCGTTTCGGCACAGGTCAGTGGTTCGACACTGACCTGGAGCATCAACGGCCAGGAAAACACAATCGATCATTACACCGTCTTTATTTCCCAGGACGGGACGAATCTCAGCAGCCTCGGCGATATTCCTGCCGGCACGCGCACGCTGGATTTATCTCGATTTAAGCTGCCGCACGCTGCATATACGCTCTACGTCAAGGCAGTCGGCAAGCCATCGTTGCGCGATCAGATGTCGAACGCAGTCTCTTATGGGCGTTGAAAGCCTGTAGAGTTCGAATCCGCAACCAACGTCACCGCAATTGTGCCCTCCGTTTGGAGGGCACCTCCCATTTCGATGGGAGTCTTCGCGTAGGACAACTGCCGTGCGATTGCGGAACTGTTAGTCGAATGCTTGTACGGTGGTGTCTGATTCACGAGGAGCGACGGCTGGGGATGCGACTACCGCGGGTTCCGTGAACTCGCGTGTTCGACTCTTGTTTCGCATGCTGGTTCTGAAGAGCTCAAGGTAGCCCTGCACAATGAAGGGTAACGTCATGCGCTCTGCCGCTTGATAGTTTCGCCGGGACATTTCTTCTAAACGTGAGCGCGAATTGAGCAGGTCGACGACGCTACTAACAAAAGAAGAGCTGTTACTTGCATCGTAGAACTGAATTGCCAGCCCCTCCTGTTCCGCCATCTCGCGGAACTCGGCTAGATCAGCGCAGATAATCGGCACACCGTACTCGGCGGCCTGATGAGCAACTCCGCTCGATCCGGTCGAAGAAGAATACGGCATCAGCAACAGAGAAGTACTCCGGAATAGCTCTGGAATCTGCTCTTCAGGAATGTATCCTGCAAACTCGATGCGGGAATCATGTCGATACTTCTGCGCAATGGATTCGATATATCCCGGCGTGATGGGATGATCGCAGCCCGCTACAATCAGTTTCACATTGGGAATTTGAGCCGCAATCTGAGGAAAGGTGTCCATCAGCATCTCAAGGCGCTTGTAGGTACCCCAGTGTCCGAGTGCGAGAAGGCGGTGTTCCGGATTGCCACGTCGCTCCATATTAGGTGGCTCGGGACGCGAGCAGAAGATCCCATGTGGACTGAAATAAGCATTTTTAGCTTTGTACTTCTCAATTAACGTCCTTCGATAACCCGGCAAAAGAACAGTCACGGAATCTGCTTGAAGCAGCGCCTTAGTGGCCGCCCATCCGGCGAGTCGATAGAGGAATCGGTTGCGTACACCTGCGTCTTCAAGGTTCACATGATCCATCAGATGATGCAAAGTGATGTGAGTCTTATATCCCGCAGCATGTACGAGCGCTGGCGCGAGCAAACCTGAAAAGGCCGCGGCAGGATTCAGTTGATTCCCGAACGTTGCAAACAGGAGATTGAACCAGACTACGTCTGGCTTCAGCTCGCGGACCTTGGCGAGAATGCGGAATGGGTTAGAAAGGCTGTTGAACTGCCAGGTGCGGACTACATTGAATCCGTCAAGTTCCCGAACTGGGCACGCCTGCTCGTCTGCCAGCACTGTGATGCTGTTCGAAGGATCGTCTTTAACCGTCCTGACGATGTGAAACGCATATTCATTCAGCATTCTTTCGCTTGGAGGAAAGGTGCTCACGTAGCAGATTTTCATCGGGTCCCCAGGTTCGTTTTGTATTTTCCTAATCCCACATTGGTACCGCGCTAAAACAAACTGATACGAAATACCGGCACGATCGTGTTGTGCGATCCAGCTCCGAAATCGTAAAAGCTCTGAGTGCGCATTCCGATTGAGAAGCGCAGCGGATAGTCCACCGTCGCATCCGGTAATACGGCATCTCTTCCACGCCATGGTCTGGTATACGAAAGAAGAAATCCGCCTTCAACGTTGTCGTAGTTATGCATCCCAAACCCACGCGTCATGGCAAAGGATCCATCAAAACTCCACCGGCTATTACGCCGATATTCCACTTCCAGTGACGGTCGCACCGCCTGCGCGATTGCGTAAGTTGTGTCCTGCACTCGCCAGGATCTAATGAGTTCGCCGAGGCCGGTTGCTTTCCAGTTCCGATTGAAGGTGTGTTCAATTCCGCCATACGCGTTAGTCGAGAAATATTCGCGAATAGTTGGATGAAGTTGCAGGTCGCGTATGCCGTAACCGGTAATCAGGGCAGTTTTTCCCCATGGCCTGCCGACACGGAAACGCAGATGCGCGGCATCGTCCTTGGAACTGTCGGGCTGGAGGATAAACGGGCCCGCTTCATGAATCAGATCGCCGCTGACCTCCAGCCAATTGGAAATTGGGCTTGTCGTCAGATAAACGAACTGACGAAAGAGGTTTTGATTTAATTCCGTGGGAGAGGCTTTGTCCCGGCGGACGGTAAACTGCAACCCGGCGCTCAGATGCAGTTTTGTCGAACCGATGCGCAACACTGGATTTAAGGTCGAATTGACCGTGGTGTCATAGGTGTCGCGATTCAGAATCGTATTGGCGCTCGGGAAAGAAACCTCGCCGCGCGCGTTCCGCTCTTCGACAAATCCTGTGATCAGTGGGAACGCCTCAGGTTGCGCGCGAAAGTATGCGGTACTCCGACTTTCGTACGAGTAACGCGGCCTTGGAAGCTGACTGGGATTGGAGACGCCGAACATCCGAGCGTCAAGCTGATAGATGGTTGCGTCTTCGAAGATCGGCGAGAACGACGAATCGGATATTACGTTGAATCCTCCCTTTACCGGCAGTCCTGCTTGTGCGGCCACATCCAATTCATCGCGGCGAACCGTTTCATCATCGGCGACGAGAGCTGAAGCTCGGCTCATCGCGGAAAGAGCCATCGTGCTGTTGCCTTCCTGCCGAAAGACATTCGCCATGGCCAGTTGGTAGTCGTAATTCTCCTGCAGGTCTGCGGGGTCTCCGAGAGCCAGCAGCTGCGATTTTGCTTTCTGTGTGAATCCTTCGGCGAGATACGTGTTCGCTACACCTACGGCTACGACGCGCGCGTCGGCGCCCGCATTTTCGGCCGCTGTGTAGAGTCGGCGCGAAGTATCGAAATCATGCATGCTTAGCAGCAGGCTCGCGGCTTGAGCGAACTGCTCGGCTGTGATTGGCTGAGCATCGCCAATACGAGCTTCGACTAAACCGACACCAAGTTGCTGGCGTGCCTCTTCGAAGTGTCCATCTATCACGAAGAGTTCAGCGAGGCCCAGGCGGATCGAGAACCGATCAGCATCCGGTAACTCCAGAGCGCGACGAAAGCGGTCGAGCGCAGCATCGCGATCGCCAAGCGAGAGCAGCGCTCCGCCTGTTGCCTGCAATACTGACGAGTCTTCCGCCCCCTCCTGCTCCGCGGCGGACACATACTGGTACGTTAGCTGCCGGTCTCGCAGGTGGGCATATGTATTGGCAAGCTGCGCGTAGAGAAATGGATCCTCCGGAGAAGCAGCCAACGCTTCTTTGTATTCGTCGGCCGAGTCGTTGTAACGATGCTCGTGGAAGAGAACGTCGGCGAGGGCGAGATGAAGGGTCTGGTCTGTGGGAGCGAGCTTGAGCGCAGCGCGATATTCGTCAGCGGCTCTGCCGAAAAGCTGCTGCTGGCGATAAGCTCCCGCCATCGCCAAGTGCGTTGGCGCCGAATCTCCCATTAGCTTGCGCGCTTTTTCGGCATGCTCGAGTGCCAGTTTGGGACGTCGCAGCTCGAGATAAGAGAATGCAATCCCCAAATGGGCTACTCCATCATTGGGCGAAAGCTTCAGCGCATGATTGAAGTCCTCTGCCGCCTCTTCGGCATTCTGCATGTCATTGAGCACGTAACCGCGGTTCACATAGGCTTCCACCATCTGCGGGTCGCGCTCCATCGCACGCGTGAAGTCATCGATGGCTTGAGGAAGCAGTTCGCGGTGCTTTTTCACATATCCTGAAAGCAAGGGAAAATTAGCTTCCTTCGGCAGAACCACTTCGTATTTCGAGGTCAACTGCAGCAGTTCGTCGTAACGGCCGAGATTGTAAAGGTCATAACCGAGGTAGACAGCAGCATCTCGGTCGGCAGGCATGAACTGAATCACTTTGCGTCCGATGGCCGCTGATTCTTCGTACTTGCCGGTCCATGTCAGATAGCGCTCACGCTCGCGCATCACGTGGGGCTCATCGTTCATTGCTCCGACTGCGCGCGTGAGCCAGGCTCCTGCCAGATCCAATTTGTGACACTCGATTCCGTTGTTAGCTCCTCCGGCGACGATGAGCGCCATACGCGGCGCTAACTTGTACGCGTTTTCGTAATTGTTCTGTGCAGCGTCAGACTTCCGTTCCGCCACGTACAGGTCGCCGAGAGCTAGATAAGGCTCGTAATCTTTCGGATACAGCGATGCGACTCGATTGAAGTACCGTTCGGCCTCACGATTCTCTCGGAAATCTCGTGCAAGATAGCCCAGGGACATCATCGCATATCGGTTCTTGCTGTCCACTTTTAGGACCGATGCGAACATTTGCCGAGCATCGCTCTTGCGATCAATCCGCCACAGGAGCGCTGCATAACCCAGCATGATTTGGGAATTGTTCGGAGCGAGTGCGAGTGCTGCCTTGTAGTCGTGCTCGGCGCCGGCAGCGTCGCCGCGACCAGCCTGTATGGCCGCACGGAGGCGCAGAAACTCGGGGCGGTCAGTTCCCTGGATGTCCAGTTTCAAAATGGAATTCCATGCCAGGTCCATTTGCTGCTTGCGGAAGGCGTCATTCTTCTCGTTCTCGTACAAATTGGCGAGGCTCATCCGCAGCTCCAGCGGATACAAGGGACCCTCCGGCACCGATTCGGGAATATTGGCGAGAGCAAGCTCGTATTCGTGAGCGGCTTCTGCAGCGCGCCCCTGCGTTCGTGCAAGCTCGGCGCGAATGGCATGGAGACGGTAGTGATTGGGTTCGAGGCGGCCTACACGGTCCAGATAACGACTAGCTGTGTCAGCTTTATCGATGGCAAGCCAGGCTGATGCCGTCTCTAGTTGATAATGAACGTTCTTCGGGTCCGCGTCGGCAGCGAGAGAGTACGTTTGCGCGGATTTCAAGTTGTCACCGCCTAGCTGGTACGTCCATGCAAGCTCGGCGAGCAGGTCAGCGCTCTTATGTGGAATTGCGGCGAGCGTCTGTATCGCAGCAGGATAGTTCCTGGCTTCGCGGTAGTATGCGGCAAATGCTCGAGCGACCTCCGGAGAACCCGCCGCATGCGACTTCGCCCGTTCGAGCATCGCGCGCGCGCCATCAGGCTTTTTCAGACGCATGAGAGCAGTCGCGGTCAGAATTTCCGTACGCGATGCCCGATGCATCGACTCTGCGCGCCGCAGAAACGAGAGTGCCTGCTCACTATCTCCGGACTGCAGGAACAATTCGCCGGCCATCAATAGTTCGTTCTCGCGCTTGGGATCGACAGCTAGAATCCGCACAATCAGCCTCTTGGCTTCCTCGCTATTGCCGGCTTTGACATAGGTCTGTGCCAATCCGGAGAGTCCGTCGATAGATCCAGGTTGAAGCTGAAGACCGTGATTGTAGGCGTCGATAGAAACCTGGGTGCGTCCGGCAAGCCGTGCTGCATACCCCAACAGGAACCATGCGTTGGGATCACGTGAAGAAGAATTCGCCGCCTGCTGCGCAAAAAAAAGTGCTTCGGAAAAATTTCCCGATTTGAGCGCCTGACCCGCCGCGCGAGTCTCTCGGGCTATGCCGATATTCGATCCCCATCCGAAAGGAGTATTGGCAGTCGGTTTCACGCCGCTAGAACGAGACGCAGAGCGGGGCGCAGATGGCTTGGGAGCTTTCGGGCCTAGTTCTACGCGTTGTCCATCAATTTCGACCGTCTGCGCATGCGCGAACGAAACCAGCAGCATCAGCGTGCCGGGGAGCAGAAGCAAGCGACAACAGAATCTGAAAATCATGGATGCTGCAAGCGTTGTGCACGCGAGAGACACTCAGTCTCTCAATCAAAGATGCCGATTTCGCCAAGCTGGTCGTCTGAACTGCTGGATTTGTAGGGGTAAGAAAGCCTATTTCAAGGACACCGGTTGGTGTCACGATGGCGTCACATCTTCTTTCCTTCGATGGGTTTGAGTGAGTTGTGCGGCTTCGCAAACAAAACTTGATGGCGCATTGCAAGACAACTCAGGCCAGCAGTTCGGGAATCGAAAATTCGTGGCCCACTCCATTCAAATTCCTCGTGAGAGTCGTTCTCATGCCTACGTTGAGGACCCGGCGACTCTCAGTAGCCACGCCAGGCCAATTCCGCTCGCATTTATTCTTCTCGCGGCAGTGGCCGTCCATCTGCCATTAATTCTGATGGAGTTGCCGCTTCGGTCGTATGACGCGAATTACCACATCTTTTTCGCGGCCCATTATGCGCGGCACTGGTTCGATCCATGGAACACACATTGGTATGCGGGATTCTCACAGACAATGTATCCTCCGCTGCCGCACCAGTGGATCGCATTGTTCTCGCATGTCCTCGGATTAAATCTTGCGTACCTCGCCGTGCAGTTCATCATAATTTTGTTGGTTCCGGTCGGGGTGTATCGCTATTCGAAGCTGTGGGTAAACGAACGCGCAGCCAGCTTCGCTGCTTTAGGCAGCGTCTTTCTCGGCTCCCTCTCGTTTCTCGTGTATCAGGCGGGACAACTTTCGACCACTGCTTCCGCTGCGCTGTATCTGAATGCCATTCCCTACCTGTATTTTTGGATTCGGCGTGGCAGTGTCCCATCACTGCTGAAGGGACTCACAGTGGGCGCAGCTGCGGCTGCGGCGCACCACATAACGTTAGTTTTGGGCTCGCCTTTGTTTGCGATTCCCGTGATCTGGTTGGCTGTCGTCGACGGACAGACTGATGCAGCCTCGGGGCAAAGAGCATCGGCAAGCGTCGTGATCGTTCGCGCCGTCGTCTTCGCCGTGCTCGCCATGATCCTGATCGGAATTGTGCTGTATCCGTTTTTTGCCGCAGTCCTGCACAATCCGGTCAAGCAGGTGCCGATCTTCCACCAGAGCCGGTTGAACTATTTGCTAAATCCCGAATGGGGAATTAATTACTTCATCATTCCTTATGGCGCGCTGATCCTCGCCCTCCCGTGGACCTTTTATTACGGATCAACGCGGCGCCGGCTGCGTCCACTGTTCGTTGGTTTCTGGCTCACGTTGATTCTCAGTCTTGGCGGCACGACTCCGTTGCCCAAATTAGTGCTCGGCAGACTGTTCGAAATCCTCACCTATGAGCGGTTCACGCTTTGGGGCTGCGTAATGGCGCTTCCCTTCGCCGGGCTTGCGGCGGAGGCGCTCATCGATAAGTACAGACGTAAGGCGATGATTGGCCTGTTCTCTGCCGCTGCCGCGACCTGCGCCGTGGCGGTGGCCTGGACAACGTTTCATCCGATTGCGGCTGGAACAGCTTTCGATGTGCAACCGATGATTGACTTTCTTAATCGCGAAAACCATAGCGATTTCCGGTACATCACCCTCGGATTTGGACAGGAGATGTCACGCGTCAACACCTACGCGAAAGCAGAAACGGTGGACGGAGATTACAACTCGGCGCGTCTGCTGCCGGAGCTGACAAGCTACGGAGGAGCGCAACTAAACAGCGCAAAATACTTCGGAACCGCGGGCATGAACTCACTGCTGGCGATCCTTAAGCATGCAGACAGATACGGGCTGCGCTTTATCTTTGTGCGCGATCGCTGGTATGAGCCACTGTTGTCATTCGCCGGCTGGCGCCCGACCGAGGAATACGACAACGGATTGATCACTCTTTGGTCAAAGGACGACGTCCCCCCGGCAAAGCCGGTGATCATCGATCCCAAGGCGATTCCTACAAGGCTGCAGGGATTGCTATGGGGCACTCTGCCGATAGGGTGCAGCTTTCTCGCCATTATTTTGATCCTTATCCTGCCTGAGCGCGGTAAGACCCCACTGGTATTCACGCTCGAAAAAGATGGCTACACCGGCTCGCCGCACCGGGGGAGATTCTCCCCTGCGTTCGGAGTACTTTTTGTGGTGTTTACCTTCGGCGCGCTGGCAGCCGGCCTTGTACATTCCGAATCTGGGAATGAAAATTCGCCCGCTGCAGTTACGCGTCAGCTCATGACCGCTGTTCAAGCTCGCAACTACGGAGCTGCGTATAGCCTCATCGCCAACAAGTCAGCAGTTACCGAGCAGCAGTTCGCTACCGATGTGAGCGGCGACAACAACGATCTGTTGAACTGGGCAACATTGCAATCGGCAGACACCGAAGTTCTACATCAGAGTGATAGCGAGGCGGCAGTTCGCGCCTCTTTAACCTGGTCTACTCCAGTAGGACCGTTTCACGAGCTCCGCGATCTGAAGCTGGTGCGTAAAGATGGTCAGTGGCGCGTTGAGTGGCAGCCAAATGAGGCGAAGAGCGCACCGCCACAGGTGATCCCAATTACCAACTTGCAATGGGAAGTGATCCGTAGAGGTCCGCGGGATGATTGGGGCACGCAGGAGGTCGATGCACCTCGCGTTCGCGTGATCGCCATGAACACCACTGAATATGAAGGATCTGCGGTGGTGATGGGCGAGATTGAAAATGAAGATACGGTTCCGTCCTTCGTGTCGGTGGAGGCAAAGCTATTCGGGGATGACGACAAGCTTCTGGGAGAGGAGAGCAGCTTTGACAAGATCAATCATGTCCTCCTTCCCAAAGCGGTCTCACCATTCCGCATCGACTTTGCCGGAGTTTCTCTGCGGCAAGTCAAAAACATTCGCATGCGAACTGGCTCGCTGCTGATCTCTACCAGCGCAGACCCGACGATTGGAGTCACGAATCAGCGGATCACGACAAATTCGACCGGACAACCTGTATTGACGGCAGATCTGGTGAACGAAGGTGGCCGCATCATCAACGTGCCACATCTCATTCTCACTACCTACGATGACAACGGAAAGCTGTTTTGGGTAAGCGACGCATACGTCCCGCACGCTTTGCTGCCGCAGGTTCCAATGCCCGTCAGCATCCCACTGCGGAGTGATGCATCGAGAGACATTTCCAACTATCGCGTCATTGCAAACTACTTCATCAGCAGGCGATTCCAATGAGACAAATGAGAAGCGTCCTTCTCGCCTGCATTGTCGGCATTGCGAACTGGAGTTTCGCGGCGGATATGATCTTTCCTGAACGGGCTGTCGCCGGAGGCAAGATCTCAATCGAAACTTCTGGAAGTGGCGCAGCTACCGCCGTCCTGATTGCACCCAGCCACGTCGTCTCAAAATCGATAGTTCTGGGAAGAACTTTTGAGCTTGCGGGCGATGACCTCGCCGATGCGGGTCAATACACGCTGATACTCACAAGCGACGATGGAGAAATCGCGAAAGCATTCTTCGTTTCCCCAGGACCGCCTGCACACTTGAGCTTTGTCACACATCCCTCGCGCGCTCCCGTTGCTCAGAAAGCCGGCATTACAGGAGCTGCATACGCGTTCGATACCTATGACAATCTCATTTCGCAACCTTTGCTTGTAGATTTCAAGCTGTCGGGAGCTCAAGCAGGAACGATTGAGCGTCAAGTATCGAGCCGCAGCGGTGTTGCCTCTGTCAATCTCGATTCTCCAGCGAGGGAAGGACTACTCAGGTTTGACGCGGCCACCGGCGGGGTGCGAACTACTCGCATCGTGAGAGTCGTCGCAGATGAGCCGTGCACATTGCAAATCCACGCCGAACCGCTCAAGAGTGGAAGGGTCAGAGTCCAAACTGACCCGGTGAAAGACTGTTCGGGCAACCTCGTTCCCGATGGCACCGTTGTCACATTCACTGGATGGGATAACCAAGGCCGCACCACTGTTGACGTGAGCGTCAAGAAGGGAATCGCGCAAGTCGACTTACCCAGCACAGGCGAGGTTCGAATCTCAGCCGCTTCTGGTGTAGCGCTTGGGAAACAAATTCGCTTGAGGGCCACACCGTGAATTATTTTCGCCACCGGCGCACAAGAGTTCTTCTGCTGGTAAGCATCATCTGCGCCGGGGCTCCTGCCGTTTGTGCGCCAAGTGTGGAGCTCTCGATAACCGGCGTGGGGCCGCGACAAATGGAGCCCACGTTACAGCAGTCGATCCCTAGAGATTATGTGAAAGCGTGGCAAATTTTATCCACCGCTCTTGAAGTGAGGGATGCGAAACTGCTTGACCAATATTGGGTGGGGGTCGCGCATGACAAATTCCAGCGACTCATCGATGACGAGTCGCGGACCGGAATTCAGGTCCATTACAGAGACATATCCCACAAACTGCAAGCAGTCTTTTATCCGTCCGACGGTGCCGCCCTCCTTTTGTATGACAACGTGCAGCTCGAGATGAAGGTCCTGCGTTCAAGTCGGATAATTCACACCCAGAAAACCAACAAGCGATATTTGATTCTGATGACTCCTGCCCAAGATCGCTGGGTAGTGCGCGTATTGCAGGAAGTTCCACTTTCCTGATTGGTCAGCGCGCCCTGGTTCGCTCACATCATCTGCACTTCCCCGATGCCTGAAATACCACCTTAGCCGCGAAAACATTGCAAATTGGTAACACTTTCTTGGGCCAGTGATTACTCATATGGCAACATTCGCGAGTTCCTCCCGCATCCACAACATCATCCTCTGTGCTGCCGGAAGGCGCAGGCGGCGGGACAGGTGGTAAGCATTCAGGTACGTGGAATGCTGTGCGCTTACAGGAACAATTGGGAGGAAGGGATTTCATGATCTCTGTTGTCGTTCCTATCTACAACGAGCAGGAAACCATTGTTGCGCTTCACCAGGCCATGCAGGAAGCCATGAATCCCATTGCCCAGGAGTGGGAAGTCGTATATGTGAATGACGGCAGCGAAGATAATTCTCTGTTTTTGCTGCGCCAACAGCAAACTCTCGATCCTCATGTTGTGATCGTAGATCTGTCCCGAAATTGGGGGCACCAGGGAGCGCTATCGGCGGGTCTGCAGGTCGCCAAAGGTGATGCGATAGTTACGATGGATGGAGACTTGCAAGATCATCCCTCAGTCATTCCTCGCATGATCGATTGCTGGTACGCAGGCGCGCAGGTTGTACTCGCCGAGCGGAAATCACGACGAGAAGCTGGAATCAAACAATTCTTGTATCCGCTGTTCTACAAACTACTTGGCAAAATTGCAGATTGCCCAATTCCGATGAACTCAGGCATTTTCGGCCTGATTGATCGCAAGGTAGCTGACCAGATCCTTTCCATGCCGGAACGCAATCGTTACCTGCCCGGACTGAAGACGTTTGTGGGTTTTCGGACTGAGACGATTTATTACGATCGCCTCGCGCGACACGCTGGAATTGCGAAATACACATGGAAGAAATTGTTTCGGTACGCCTTCGATGCCATTTACAGCTTCAGCTATAAGCCTCTGCAGCTAGCGTTGATAAGTGGAACTCTCCTGCTTGTACTTGCCAGCGGTGTTGGCGCTGCCCTGCTACTCGCATGCTTCTCATCCACCATGCGAACGCAGTCGTGGTTTGAGTACGCAATCGTCTTAACGGTCTTCATGTTTGTGGCAGGTCTCCAACTCACCTGTACTGGCTTCGTCGGAGAATACATTGGCAGAATCTATGACGAAGTTCGGGCGCGGCCTCTTTTCGTAATCAATAACATTTTGCGCAGCTCGTCAGCCGACACGCCGTACCTTGTGCGCGAATACGCGCCAATGGCCGTTCCGAAAACCCTTATGCCTGAAACGGCGACATCACAACCGAGCGCCGCTGCTCCGGCCGCGAGCGTTGTTACAACTCCCGCTGCAGCGTAGAGGGCTTGCGTACGTTCCAATGCAGGAATGCTACAGCCCGAACTCGTGGCTCGGTGCTGGAGGTCGGGCAAAGCGGTCGAAATTGCAGATCTGATACTCGACGCTAACCACGCGCATTCGCGACAACGTCGCGTGCCTGCTGAAGCTCTTGTGCTGGTTGTTGATTCTCTCTCAGCCAGGTCCCACAACGGTATTCGATCGTAGAGCCGGGAAACATCTCGCCTGAAGCAAACGGTGGCAACACAGGATGTTTACAAAAGCATCAACATTAGGCAGAGCGGCTGCTGGACACGATTACACATAACGCTTTAGGTCAACAAATGCGCATAACGGTAGTAGGGTCTGGATATGTGGGGCTGGTTGCGGGAGCCTGTTTTGCCGAAATTGGGCACGACGTCATCCTCGTCGACAACGATCTCAGCAAACTTGCGGAGCTGAAAAAGGGTTGTGTTCCGATTCACGAAGACTCACTTCCAGAGCTGATCACTGCTCATTCGGGAACGCGTCTCTCGTTCACCGATGATCTCCCGGCAGCGGTTTCTGCTTCCAAGGCGATTTTTATTGCCGTCGGCACTCCTCCGACCGAGGACGGGAATGCTGATCTGTCCTACATAGAGCAAGTGGCCTGCGGTATCGCCGGTGCTATCGATGAATACAAAGTGATCGTCGAGAAGAGCACTGTGCCGGTTTACACGAACGAATGGGTACGTCGTGTGATGGTCCTAAACGGTGCTCCTCATGAGTTGTTCGATGTTGCTTCCAATCCGGAATTCCTGCGAGAAGGGACTGCTGTCAGAGATTTCCTGTTCCCCGATCGCATCGTTATCGGAGCTGATTCTGCACGCGCCCAAAGAGTGCTTCAAGAGATCTATTTCCCTCTCACGT
>Ga0075426_10000533_pt1 | contig 26276 bp, 17 predicted proteins | sample SoiMethybrSBSTD5_FD_75304 | JGI IMG/M metagenome (GOLD analysis project Ga0075426, IMG submission 75304) | Bulk soil microbial communities from a Populus tree surrounding site in Tennessee, USA - Soil MetaG P. TD hybrid SBSTD5 | ecosystem: Environmental > Terrestrial > Soil > Tree plantation...
CTTACTCCGGAGCGCCTTATAGTCTGACGACCGGACGCGATGATTTTCATACCGGCATCGCCAACTCGCGACCAGCCGGAGTCCCGCGCAACAGTCTTCAAGGCCCGGGATATTTCGATCTCGATCTGCGTTGGTCGCATGAGTTTCTTCTGAAGAAAGCGCGCAAGGAAAAAAGTCCGTCGATCACTGCAGGCGTCGACGCGTTCAACGTACTGAACCGGGTGAACGATGTAAGCTTCGTGGGCAACCTAAGCTCACCCTTCTTCGGCAGAGCAGTATCCGCCCAGCCGCCCCGTCGATTACAACTCTCTTTTCGATTCAAGTTTTAATCGAGCTCTTCAAGAGTCGGAGCGGCTCTGACGAGTTACCGGGATTGGATTTCTTCCGATCGGACATGTTAGGGTTGCTTCAGATGATGTGGACGAAGTTTCAACGAGGTGAGACATGTTCAACGAAGCTTATCGCTCCACACTCAAGTTGTCCGCCTGTCTTTGTATAGTCGGCATTTTCTTTTTCCAGGTAAACCCCAACACGATTGCCGGTCCTATACACGATGACAAGAGCGGGGCGTTCGTGCAAGCCGACTCTAATACCGCCGCCACAAACGCAACTTCGAAGGAGACTGGCACAAATACAACCGCCAATTCTCAGCAGCCCAGCACCACCGCGTCTACAGCTCCGTCAACGCCTGCCGCAACGCCGCTGACTTCAGGTCAGAAGTTCAAGTACTTCGCTCGAAGCTCCTTCTTCCCTCCGATGCCGTATGCGCTGTCGGTTCTGTCGGGAGTGTTTAGCGAGGCTACAGACAATGACCATCATCGACACATGACCGCGGGCGATTTCATGGCCGATTCAATGACCCATGCGGCTCGCGCCTTTGCTTTCAGAGCGACCGCAAATTTTTTCGAGAAGTATGCCTTTGCAAGCGCTTTCAAGCAGGACCCTCGCTACTTTCGTTCCGACAAGAAAGGCTTTGGCCGACTAGGCTACGCCGTGAGCCGTGTGTTCATCACTCGAAGCGATAGCGGCCACGATCAATTCAATGCATCGTTCTTTGCCGGAGGTTTGGTCGCTGCTGGAGTCTCCAACGCCTGGGTTCGCACAGAGGACCGGACCGTGAGCAGCACTATGAGCCGATTTGGCGTGCACGTCGCGTACAAAGCGCTGTCAAACATTGTGAGCGAATTGTTCGGCAAAAAGTAGCACGGCATCAGCCGGCACGTCGCGCTAACGAGAGTCCGATTACATGAAAAAGCGCCAGCACAGCGAGGCTGGCGCTTTAGCCTTTCAAGATTATTCGAATCGCCGGGATTTACTTATCGGTCGAGACTACTACCCCCTTCTCGCTATTATGCGAGTAATAGTCGTACACGAAGTCCTTAAGCGGTCCGTGGCCGAAGCCGCTTTCGAACCCGTATTGTTTCATTTCCGCGTAAGCGCGATCCGCATTCCACCGGTCGTGAGACATCCGGTATATGGCAGTCATCGCCCCGGCTCGATGCTTGCCGCCGTGACAATGAATAAAGACCGGTTGATTCGCCGGATCGTTTACGATTTTCAGGAAGTGCGCCGCCTTCTCAGTCGAAGGCCATGAACTATCGCTCAAACCGATTCGGAAGAACCTCATTCCTGCCGACTCGACGAGCTCCTGTTCACGAGACTCGCCATCCTGTTGCAGGTCGATGACTGTCTTCACGCCTGCCGATGCGAGATCGGCATAGTCTCTCTCGCCCGGTTGAGCTCCGCGATAGAAGTTCTCATTAATACAGCCAAAGTTCTTGATTCTGATTTTTGAAAAGGCGTCGCGTTGAGCCGGCAACGCAACGGTCAATGTGGTAAGCGAGCACGCGACGACACACGACGTCGCAAGAACGTGAAGCAGACTTCGACTCACGCGCATTCAGGTACTCCTTGCTCGAAATAAACTCCGAACCCTTATGAAGTTTTCGGGTGGATGGTCATCATTATGCTTCAGGTTCTGATCGATTGCAATAGGTCTCTCTCCGATAGTGTCCTGATTTCGTCTTAGTCTCTAGGATACATGACAGACGAGCGGAGTCTTGTACGCGGAATGGCCCATGGCATGCGAATGACTATGAGTTCACCGAACAGCCGAATTCAAGTCCGTGGACGGACTGACAGGATTTACCGAGGAAGAAAAGAAGATGAGGAAAATGTTAATAGCAGCAGCGATGTCTTTGGCAATATTGGGTGGCTCGGCCTTCGCCGCTCAACCGCAAGAGAGACCGCAGGATCGACAGAGTAACGAAGCAAGGCACGAGGGAGCGAGACGACCCGATGTGCAGGAGCACAGTGGCAGGATGGAGCGGATGAGACATCGACGGTATCACCGTCGCCATCATAGGATGCTCCACCGAAACGAACACGGGAATAGATCCCGGAGCTAAAGCTCTCAAGAGCCGCAGTTCGATGAGCTCGCGTAGAAATGCGCGGGCTTTTTCTTTTTGATTCCGTAACCAAGCAGCATCTACTGGCAGTTGCGATTCGAGATCGAGGAGTTAGGCGGATGCGATCTACTTGAAGTATCTGTTGACTACTTCAATTAATTCCCTGGCTGCTGAGTGCTGCGTCGCCGTCGATTTTTTACCTATCTCGAAGACGTGATGACTTATGTGATCCTCAATCACTTCTGCCATCAGCCCATTGATCGCGCCGCGGCAAGCCGCAATTATCTGGAGAATTGCCGAGCACTCTTGCTCTTCCTCGAGCGCCCTTTCTATAGCCTCCGCCTGGCCTCGTATCCGTCGCGCCCTGTGTAGAAGTTTCTTCTTCTCTTTTATAGTGTGCGCCATAGTCTTGTCTCGCTTGGTTGATATACTCTACTGGGGTATAGTAATTATTTCCTTGACACGATTTTGAACTTCGGTTACAAGAGAATGTGTTGTAGCACAAAAGACCTCGTCAGGCGAGGCACCCAATCGGAACCGGCTCAGATATCGACGGTGCGCATTGGTTTCGTCGGGCACTAATTCCACAAAGGAGCTTAGAACTCAATCGACTATGGAAAGCCAAAGTAGCCAGCCTCCTCTCGTGAGGGGGCCGAGAAGATCTTCTTCGGCTAAGCGTTCGTGATCCGGTAATCGCTCACTCTTTCGTTTACTGCTTCACCACTCGCTTTACTCGGAGAAGACACCGAACCACAAAAGCGAGGTGAGTGAGGCGGTCTGAATCATCCTTTCGGGAACAGCCCGATTCGTCCTCTCCCACCTGAAATTGATTTTCAATTCGACACTCGCGCCGTAGCGGTCGAGTCAGATCGCTCTTCGCACCAGTGCAAGATGCCGCTCTGCGTGCCGATTGCTCGGGCTGCGTCCTCTTTCTGAGCCGATGATTGGAAGGAGGAATTAAAAACGTCCTTGTGCGCTGCTGTGAAGGAATGAGGCGGTCGGCCTGACTGTCAATAGAGGTAGGATTCATTATGAATAATCCGAAAACTCATGCCTCACGAAGCGCACGCAAACCGGGAACTCCAGATACGGTTTCACTCCCGGCATTGAGGCGCGCGCTCGTCATTCTTGAAGCGGAGACCATTGATCGGGCAAGCATCGCTGACTTTGCGGCGGCCGACATTGAGACCTTGCTCAAATCAATGAGGTCTTCACGAGAAGGCTTAACCGACGATGAGGCTGGTGAGCGGCTCGGGTCGTATGGCTTCAACGAGGTTGCGCACGAGGGGCCGCCGCGCTGGTATGCGCAACTGCTACATAGCTTCAACAATCCGTTCATATTGCTTTTGATCGGACTGGCTACGCTTTCATACCTGACGGGTGACATAGAAGCTACGATCATCATCTCCGTGATGGTGCTGATCAGTGGGCTGCTGCGTTTCTTTCAGGAGTTTCGCTCGAGTCAAGCCGCCGAAAAGTTGAAGGCGATGGTCAGTACGACGGCCACCGTCAGCCGCAGAGTCGTAGAGCGCAGCTTCACCGTGGAACCTGCGAGCGCACTGACCGTCCCACAACGGCCTCACGAGATGTGGCGAAAGGAAGTACCGCTTAAGGTGCTGGTGCCCGGCGATCTTGTACATCTGGCTGCAGGCGATATGGTTCCGGCTGACGTTCGACTGCTCATGTCGAAAGATCTATTCATAAGTCAGGCTGCGCTAACTGGCGAAGCATTGCCCGTCGAGAAGTTCAGCGGATTCGATTCAGTTGCTGGGAACGGTTTGTCAGCTCAAGTCGCAGACATCTCAAGCCCCTTTGAGTTGCCTAACATCTGCTTTATGGGCACGAACGTCGTCAGCGGAACCGCCAGCGCGGTCGTGCTTACAACCGGCAATCGCACGTACTTCGGTTCGCTCGCCAAGACAATAATCGGGCAGCGAGCAATGACGAGCTTCGACAGAGGAGTCAATTCCGTCACGTGGCTGTTGATTAAGTTCATGGTTGTGATGGTGCCGCTTGTGTTCTTGATCAACGGATTGACCAAAGGCAACTGGACGGAAGCGTTCTTCTTTGCGCTGGCCGTCGCCGTCGGTTTGACCCCCGAAATGTTGCCGATGGTAGTCACCGCGAATCTTGCGCGCGGAGCGGTCGCGATGTCGCGCCGCAAAGTGATTGTCAAGAACCTCAACTCGATCCAAAACATGGGCGCGATGGATGTGCTCTGCACAGATAAGACCGGCACGCTCACGCGCGATAAGATAATCCTTGAGCGACACCTTGATGTGCATGGCGACACCAACTTAGACGTGCTCAAATACGGCTATCTCAATAGCTATTACCAGACCGGCCTCAAGAATCTTCTGGACAAAGCAGCGCTGGAACACGGTGAGATACACCACGCGTTGAAGGTCGAAGAGAACTACACGCTGGTTGATGAGATTCCTTTCGATTTCGTGCGGCGTCGTATGTCCGTCGTTGTTGAAAAGGAGCACACACAACACCTATTGATTTGCAAAGGGGCCGTCGAGGAATTGTTGGCCATCTGCACTCAAGCTAAGAGTAACGGCAATTCCGTGCCCGTTGACGACCCTTTGCGCAAACAGATGATGAGATTAACGCGCGGGCTAAATGAAGATGGAATGCGTGTCATTGGGGTGGCATACAAGGAAACAGAAGCAACGCAGCGGGTCTATTCGGTCAAAGACGAGACCGCGATGACGCTTGTCGGCTTTCTAGCCTTTCTCGATCCACCGAAAGAGACGGCATTAGAAGCCATCAACGCGCTTGCCCGGCATGGAGTTCAGATCAAAGTGCTAACCGGTGACAACGAAGTCGTGACGCGCAAGATTTGTAAAGAGGTCGGGCTCGGTGTCGAGCACACGGTACTTGGCAAAGAGATTGAGGACAAGTCGGAAGAAGATCTCGAGGAGCTTGTTGAACAAACAACAGTCTTCGCCAAAATGTCGCCGATGCAGAAGGCACAGGTCGTAAAAGCTCTTCAGCGCCGGGGCCACACCGTAGGCTTTCTCGGCGACGGAATCAACGACGCACCCGCCCTGCGCGAAGCGGATGTGGGCATCTCAGTCGATACCGCTGTCGATATCGCTAAGGAGTCAGCGAACATCATCTTGTTGGAGAAGAGCCTGATGGTGCTGGAGGAAGGCGTCATCGAAGGGCGCAAGACGTTCGGCAACATAATCAAGTATATCAAGATGGGCACCAGCTCCAACTTTGGAAACATGTTCAGCGTGTTAGGAGCGAGCGCGTTGTTACCGTTTCTACCGATGCTGCCACTGCAACTGTTAGTCAACAACTTGCTCTACGATCTCTCGCAGACCGGGATTCCGTTCGACAGCGTGGACCCGGAATACCTCGTCAAGCCGCGGAAGTGGGCGGTCAACGACATCGGGCGCTTTATGATCTTTATCGGCCCGATCAGCTCTATCTTCGACTACACGACATACGCGCTGATGTGGTACGTCTTTCACGCCACTTCAGAAGCGACTCAGGCGGTCTTTCAATCCGGCTGGTTCATTGAGAGCCTGCTTACGCAAACGCTGATCATTCACGTGATCCGCACAGGAAAGATCCCTTTTGTCCAGAGCCGGGCATCTGCTCCGCTGATGTTGCTTACGGGCACGATAATGGCAATCGGTATATATCTTCCATTCTCGCCGCTAGCGACATATCTAGGCCTGGCGCCATTACCAAAGGCTTACTTTGGTTGGTTGATGCTGACGTTACTGTGCTACTGCGCGCTGACCCAGATGATCAAGGTTTTGTACATCAAGCGGTTTAGGACGTGGCTTTGAGTTGGATGAAACAAGGACGCGTAGTGAACGGATTTCAAGCGATCATTGCGTCAAACAAGCGCTCATTGCTGAGTTTTCTGGTGAAGCATTTGTGGCGAGACGCGCTGAGCATCATGCGTGTCTATGAGGCACTGGGGAGGCGCGAGCCTAACGCGGCGCGGCGTGCGATACTGTTGCAACTTGCTGAAGGACAGCGGCGCCGAGTGGCGCTTCAAGCTGTACTACTACCAGGGCTTCGCATTCCCACGCGAGTTGATCGGGATCGTTTGGTATCACAGCTATGGCGCTGGCTGCTTGTTCACTGCGGTAGCAGGGTTGCAGTGATCTGCATCTATGGATTCGAGCGTTGCGATGCAGTTCTCTTTACTGCAGCGTTGCGGTTGATGAAAGAGTCGCACGCGAGTTATCAGAAGACAGAGCATGAGCCTGGTAAATCCTGCGACCGTGAAGGACGATGACATTCACACACGGGTTGCTCATGAAATACGGTTGTCGCTTTCTTTTTCTAATGGTCGTGATCGTAGCTTTGCAGATCACTGCCTTTGCGCAGTCCGAGAGCAGCCAAAGCTCAAACGACTCTCAAACCGCTGATGCGCAAGACGAGTCGACAATATTCAAGCATTCTCAAGACAGCCGCTGGTGGGTTTCAGGACAGATCAACATGATTCTCCAGTGGCACCCGGCATTCGACGCAAAGTACAGCGGCGACAACAGCCTCAATCCTCGAGGAGAGAATGCCACTTCTCGCGTGCTCACTCTTTATACAGGTTTTCAACTGACGAAGACGACCGAAATTCTGGTCGATGTCGAAAGCGCAGGTGGGCGTGGCATCAGCGATGCGCTTGGGTTGGCAGGCTTCACGAACCTTGATGTAGTTCGCAACCCCACACTCGGTTCTACTCCTTATCTAGCGCGGGCTATGCTGCACCAGATCATACCGCTCAGCAGCGAGACCACTGAATCCGAGCGCGGTCAATTCTCGCTGGCAACTCAACTCCCTGTACGTCGCCTTGAGATACGAGCCGGTAAGTTGAGCACTGCTGATTTTTTCGATGTGAATTCTGCAGGCAGCGACAGCCATCTCCAGTTTATGAACTGGACTGTAGACAACAACGGTGCGTTTGACTACGCGGCAGATACTCGCGGCTACACATTCGGCGTCCTGCTTGAATATCAGGATCGCAACTGGGGATTGCGTTTCGCTGAGTGCCTCATGCCGAAGATAGCCAACGGCATCAAGCTGGACTGGAACCTGAGTCGAGCTCGCGGCGAAAACCTCGAGCTCGAGATTCGACATAGCTTTGTGAGCAAGCGCGCGGGCGTCGTGCGGCTGCTCGCCTATGCGAACCACGCGAACATGGGCAGCTATCGCGAAGCGATCGACGTCTTCAAATCCGGTCGAGGAAGCGTTCCTGACATCGAGGCGAGCCGTAAGCAGGGCCGCGTCAAGTATGGTTTCGGAGTCAATGCCGAGCAGGAGATTGCCAAAGGCGTCACTCTTTTTGGACGGTGGGGATGGAATGAAGGGCACCACGAGTCGTTCGCTTACACTGAAGTCGACGGCACTTTCGAACTAGGCGTCGCGTTCCATGGTGATCGATGGCGCCGCAACCTCGATAGAGCCGGCGCGGCGTTCGTTGCTAACGCGATTTCAAAAGATCATCGCGATTATCTTGCTTTGGGAGGGAAGGGGTTTCTGCTCGGGGATGGAGCCTTGACCTACGGACGCGAGAAGATTTTTGAGAGCTACTATACGGCGCATTTATGGAGAGGCGTATTCGGCTCATTTGATCTTCAATACATCACCAACCCGGGATATAACCGAGACCGCGGACCAGTCGTCGTGCCTGCAATACGAATGCATATTGAGTTCTGATCGACTATAGCTGCCCTTTCGATTCCTTCTCTGCTGCTGGTTTCCTCCCCGCCATTGCGAAGCTGAGTACATTGCGGTTGCCTTGCAATCACATTGCCTGGAAGAGGCGGCTTAAATAAAAGCGCATACATGCCCGCTGAACTCGAACCGATCCTCGCAGGAGTCGAAGGGCTTGGGCTTTTTTTGAGTAAGCTCCTGCGCATCTCGATGAAACAACTTCGATGTCTACGTCAACGACTATGAACATCGCCCGCCGCATCGCTGCGATTCTTCTGCTTGAGCCCGCGCTCGATGCCAACTACGAAACCGTCAAACAATCCACTTATACCTGGCGCGCCGATTAAGAACCGGTTTCATGTACTTTGTTTGAAACGCAATCGTCAGTGTGAATGAGATGGCAATCCGTCGTGCGTATGTTCTCCCATATGATGATAAGCTTCGCCCGATGCGGTCACTGGGTCGATGTGAATGGTGACGCCCGAGAGATACCGCAGATGATGCATAAGGGTATGTCGTACTTCCATCGCGATTTCGTGTCCCTCTTCCACTGTGACGGCGGGATTGATTGCGATATTTAATTCAGCCCGTAAGCGGTGGCCTAGCCATCGAACCCTAACCTCGCTGACGGCTTCAACGCCCTTCGCGTGACTGACCGCGTGTCTTATTTCTTCGACTACTTCCGGGTCAACTCCGTCCAGCAATCTGCTGAATATGGATTTGCCGGAGTCCCACACAACCCTCAAGATCACAATCGTAATGAGCAGACCAACAATCGGGTCAGCGAGCGGATAACCCAAGTAGATGCCGATTGCGCCGACCAGTACCGCTAGGCTTGCGAGCCCATCCACGCGAGCGTGATAACCGTCGGCAACCAGCGCCGCGCTGCCGATATCTCTACCAATCCTGATTCGGAAGACTGCCACAGCTTCATTGCCAACGAAGCCGACGATCGAGGCAACACCGACTGCCCAAAGATGCTCGACATTTTTGGGATGCATCAAGCGTGAGATGGATTCATAACCGGCGATGGCGGCGCTCGCCAGAATGATCAGCACAATAGTAATTCCAGCCAGATCTTCAACTCGACCGTAGCCGTAGGTGAATCGCTTGCTCGGCTTCTTCCGCTCCAGTTTGAAAGCGATCCAGAGAGGGATTGCAGTAGCGGCGTCGCCGAAGTTGTGAATCGTGTCGGCAAGCAGAGCCACGCTACCGGAAAGTAAGGCTATCGCTACCTGAATCATTGCCGTCGCAAACAGTCCGGCGAATGACCACTTGATCGCCCAGATTCCCCGTTCGGTTGAAATGATGCGCGGGTCTACTATGCCATGACTGTGACTGTGACTATGTGAGTGGTGATCACCGTGATCCTTGCGGCGGAGGCGCATAGATGAATCATATAGCGTCACCGGATGCGTAACAATCGGGGCTTCAGAGGCACAGTTCATTTGAATTTCGAACGATCTAATAGCTACCTGAATCGACCGTGCCGCACTGCGGCTACCTCGAGTTTAATGAAACTGGGCAGTCCTGAAAATCAGAGGAGCCTCAGCTAGCCCCGATGCGGCGCCACTCTCTCGCAGGGTTAAAATTGTATCCCTATTTGAAGGAATTGTTACCCTGCCTTTCGCTTGTCTCGTGCGTATTCTGTGATACACTCCGCGCGACAGACAAATAGCGAGTCGCCGTGAGAGCGACGGTCATCTTCTAGGTTTTCGAGTTTGCTTACGCTTTGTATCTGAGCACTAGAAATAGCGCCGCAAGCATAAACAATGTCTCTGAACCAGGATCGATAGGTGCACCTTGGGTCGATCCTTTCGATGTGTTATGACGCACGGTGGCTTTGTTACCCAGCGGTGTTTCGCCTGGATCGCAACCACAACCAAGGCTGCCGCATTCACACCACCCGCCACCCACGATCACGTGCCCCGCAAACAACGGGGCACAGAAGAGGGACGTGATGAACACGGACGCGATTAAACGTTTTCTCACGGCCTTATCCTCCGCAGTTGAAATCGAACGCGGACAATTGTATCAACTCATACAGTCGGCAGAGACAAGTTACTACCTGCGAGACATACAATCCCAACGAGACATTGGACTATTGCTGCAATCGTTCGGGTATCCGTTCAATCAGGTGGGTAAGTTTTACGAGAGCATTTATCTTTATCGAAGCGGACAGTATGACAAAGCAAGAAAGCTTCTGGAGTGTGTAGCGCAGTCTGCGCCGGCTCATTACAGGTCCAGAGCTTTACTGTCCTTAAGCGCGGTTGAGGAACGCATCGGACGCTTTGAAGAATCGCTCAGACTGCGATTGCAAATATCATCGGTTGATGACCCGGTAACTCTGCTTGAAGCTCAGCAGGGCATAGCCGTGTTGCGAAGCCTAGAGGGAGAGCATCGGACTGCGCTTCGAGACCTTGAGCGGCTCATGCCGCTGGCTCATCTCATCGGCAAGCGTAGCCATCCCGCGCATCTCACGTTCTTGAACAGCTATGCTTCCGAGCTTTCCGAAACCAACCGAACCGAAGAGGCTGAGCAGGTGGCGAACGTCGTCGCCGCCAGTCCCTTCATCAGCCGCTATCCGGAATGGCAAGAAACAGTTTCGGAAATCAGAGAGCGGAGCAAGCGCCCCAGTATGATTGCGGTTCCGCGCGAACAACCCGTATCCAGTGATCCAAGGGTTCAGGCCGCAATTGATTTTATGAATGCCAATTTTCATCGGAAGATTACAATGGATGATCTGGCAGAAGTGGCCAATGCCTCGACCGCGCACTTTAGCCGTTTGTTCAAACTTGAAACAGGGCTCACGTCATCGAGCTATTTAATAGGATTGAGACTCGGAAAGGCTCGCCAGTTTCTAAGGACAACGCTTCTCAGCGTGAAGGAAGTGATGGCAGCGGTAGGCTACAACAGCAAAGGTCACTTCGCGCGCCACTTCAAAAGGCAGTTTGGTGTAAGCCCTTCGGAATACAGAAGCCGCGTCCTTCGCCGGCGTTAACTCCGTGCGTCGAATCTGGTAGTTAGTCACGTTTCTATTGATTGACGTTTCGTAGTCCCGGCTTCAGCGGGAAGTTGGTAACGGATTTACAAACTTCCGCCTGAAGGCTGGACTACAAACAGTTCAGAGTTTCAGGCTCAGAGCACCAATCGAGCGAAGATCGTTCCTCGTCTAATTGTTATGGAGTTTTCCAGCAATTCGCATTTTGTTGATCGTTGATGTGAACCCAAAAGCGAGTGGACGGTACGGTGGGGGCGCTAACAGTGCCGCCGTAAGCCTGGAAGTTCCAACCTCCGCCATCGTGAAATTCCGCGACACGCCAGCCAGGGCCGAATTGTTTAGCGCAATAGGAGTTGGCATCCTTATGAGTGCCAGTAGGGTCCGCGCTAATGTTCGGAAACTGGTTGCCAGGAACGGGCGGAGTCGTCGCAACAACGCCTCCCGACCAATAGGGATAGGTCCCGCTCGTTGGCGCTGAAAAGGGAGGTGACGGCGGTGACGGCTTGTAGATGCAAAGAACCGGGCGTAGCTGGTTGCATGCCGTATCGCCATTGTAGGCGTCACAACCGCCGGGACCGCTGCCGCAACCGACAGTAATCGTTCCGTTCTGGGCGTCGGAAGTCGAATGAAACCACGTCATACCCTTGCCGCCACTTGCGCAGTTCGGCACTGTGAACTTGTAGATGGCCGATGCCGCACCCCATAAGTTGGGGGAGGGCGAGTCCGTCAACTGCAATGAGTGCGAACCGGGGGGAAGGCTCGTCCCAATAGTGTACGTCTGTGGATTGCCAACAGGGGGAACCCATCCAGCGGATCCCCATTGTATCCCGGGTGTCTGCGGGGGTGGCGCAGTCGATACCGGATCGAAGTGAACGTAAAGGCCGGGATTGCCAATCGTGAGCCAGAATCCGGCCGTCGTGTTGTCCAGAGTGATAGTAATGGTCGGCCCGGGGCATTGCGTCGTTATGTTCGTGACGATGATTTTAGGGCCAGCCGAACCCTCGCTAGGCAGCATAAAGAGCGATAGCAGAGCGAGCAAGACGAATGATAAGTAACGCATTACATATCCTCCGTGGTCTATTGATGTGATCCCTGATACGGTGAGGAGAGGAATGCATCATACGGTGCGGATGATCTCGTGTCAAGCAGAAAAGGGCAGGCGATACAATGCTTCGAACAAGATTGTCTGTCAGATCACCGACAAGAATATATCAAACAATATGTGTCAGTGTTCGGCTGCTCCGCCGATAAATCCTAAGAAGCCGCCAAAGGCAAGAACCTCCTAGCGGAGCTTCTTGCGAGCCTGATTTTAGCTTTCCGAAACAGCGCAATGCTGGGTGCTGTTCCCAGCATAGAACTGTCCCTTTGCTCCCCGCTAACTAATGACTCTGTACCAGGTTTCCCCAGTGCTTGAGGTGATTCCGGCATCTCTCGATTCGTTTCGAACCGATTTAAATTCCGTGCTGGCAAGGATTGTCACGCTCGCCATGGAATCGACTCGACGGCACTTAGGTTGCCAATTACCGGGCGGGCAAGCTGTCTTCGCGCTTGCCGAGAGGGCGACTGCGTTACGGAGGCAGCGGGGATGGGATTCACATATTCAGGCGACGATCATTCACCTAATAACTTCGGATTGGCGTTCAACCCGGGGCCGCTAAGGCGAGCACGGTTCTTCTTAGTCTTGTTCAGACTGCGAGCTTGCGCGGCGATGGGAGTATTACTTCTTCTGGCAACCGTCCTCGTTTCAAGCGTCGCGAGCGCTCAACAAAAGGCTCCAGACCAAACGCCTCCCGATCTTGCGGATCTCAGTCTCGAAGAGCTGATGAACGTCAACATCTACACCGCCTCGAAGCGCTGGCAGAAAATTGTCGACGCGCCCGCTTCGATCAGCATCGTCACCGCAGATGAGATTGAGAAATATGGCTACCGCACACTCGCGGAGATTCTGCGCAGCATGCGAGGCGTCTACATCGGGTACGACCGGAATTACAGCTACATCGGCGTGCGCGGATTTTCGCGGCCCGGTGATTACAACACTCGGGTACTGCTGCTGGTGGATGGCCATCGAATCAACGACAACGTCTTCGACCAGGCTTATCTCGGCACTGAATTTCCAATTGATGTCGATTTAATCGAGCGCGTCGAGTTTATCCGCGGACCGAGCTCTTCGCTTTACGGAGGCAGCGCGTTCTTCGGAGTGATCAACGTGATAACCAAGCGCGCACGTAACAACTCCGGAGTTTCAGTTTCGTTTGAAGGTGCAAGCTTCGGCACTTACAAAGGCCGTGTAAGCTACGGCGCGAATCTTAAGGACGGTCTGGAAATGTTGTTGTCCGCGTCGTTCTACAACAGTGCCGGTCAACGCCTGTTCTATCCGGAATTCAACACGCCCGAAACTAACAACGGCTTTGCCGATAACGGCGACTATGACGAATCGCACAGCTTCCTGGCGAACATTTTATATCGCGACTTTCGAGTGCAAGCCGTTTACAGCTCGAGGGAGAAAGGCATTCCCACCGCGTCGTTTGGAACGGTCTTCAACGATCCTCGCACACGCACGATAGACGCGGACTCATATGTCGACCTCCAGTATCAACGCACGTTTCGCGGCGGGCTCGACGTAACCGGGCGCTTGTTCTATGACCGGTACAATTACGATGGAACTTACATCGTTGATTATGCGGGAACCGGAGTCCCGCCCTACGTCGAGAACAAAGACTTCACGCGCGGCAGGTGGTGGGGCGTTGAGCTGAACGCTTCAAAGAATCTTCAGAAGCATCGTCTCACTGCGGGCATGGAGTACCGCGACAATCCACAGCAGGACCAGGGCAACTACGACGCCAATCCATATTTTAGTTATCTCGACGACAAGCGCAGCTCGAAGATTTGGGCGTTGTACGCACAGGACGAGTTTCGAATCAGAGACAACCTGATTCTAAACGCCGGCCTGCGCTACGATCATTACGACACGTTTGGCGGAACCGCGAATCCTCGCGTAGCGCTGATCTACAAGCCCGACGAGCACGGAGCGGTGAAGCTTCTGTACGGCGAGGCGTTTCGAGCACCTAACTATTTCGAGATGTTCTACGGCGCAAGCATCATCAACAAGCCTAACCCGGCACTAGAGCCTGAGCGAATAAAGACAACTGAACTCATAGTCGAGCGATACAGCAAGCATTTTCGTTTCGCCCTGTCTGGCTTCTACAACGTCATCGATTCGCTGATCAGTCAACAAATCGATCCAATCGACGGCAGGATTCAATTTCAAAACCACGACGACGATAATGGCAAGGGAATAGAAGGCGCAGTCGAAGGAAAGTTCTCAAACGGTATCGAAGGAAGACTCGCCTATACGGTGCAGAGCTCACGGAGCGAACGCACCGGAGACTCTTTGACGAACTCGCCGAAGCACCTGGCAAAGATAAACGTTTCTATTCCGCTGGCAAACCGAAGACTCTTCGCCAGTGTGCAGGGACTTTACACGAGCGAACGTCGGACACTTGCGGGCAGCAATGTGCCGGAGGCCTTCATCACCAACGCGACGCTTGTCAGCAAGAGCCTGTTCAAGGGATTCGATGTTTCGGCGAGCATCTACAACTTATTCGATGTGCGCTATTGGGACCCCGGCGCGGAAGAACACCGGCAGGACTCGGTCCAGCAAGACGGCCGGAGCTTCCGGTTGAAGCTGACGTACACGTTCGATCGGGGCAAATGAAGCTAACCACCGCGGCCACGCTATCACGAGATTCCTACACGATGAGCAGAGTAAACAAAACTATTTTGGCGTCGATCAATAGCGCGACTCGCTTGCGGCATTTCAATTCGATCGCTCGCTACTCTGCTGTAGCGTTGTTAGGAACGATGTTTCTCTTGTGCGCGAGCGCAAGCGCTCAAGAGGCGAGCGAGTATCAAGTCAAGGCCGCCTTTCTCTACAACTTCGCAAAGTTCGTCGAGTGGCCGGCTAACGTCGGCGCCGGTAGCGATGTGCCACTGGTTATCGGTGTTCTCGGCAAGGACCCATTTGGCAGAGAGATCGATCGAGCGGTCGAAGGCAAGACAGTCAATGGCAGACGTTTGATGATCAAGCGATTCTCATCACTCGAAGCTTACGAGTATTGCCACATTCTGTTCGTCAGCTCGTCGGAGAGAAACAATCTGCCGCAAATCATTGCGGCCGTCCGTAACAGCAGCGTCTTGACCGTAAGCGAGACAGACAGATTCGCTCACATCGGCGGGATCATAAATTTCGTCACGATCGAAAACCGAATCCGCTTCGAGATCAATCAGGCTGCCGCCGAGCGAGCCGGATTAAAGATCAGCTCGAAGTTGCTCAGCCTCGGTCGAGTAGTCAGAACTTAGAGTATCAAAGGTGAACATGAAGCGTTCATTTGGCGATTTATCAATAAGCCTAAAGCTCAAGTTGATAATCATGGCAACGAGCGGCGTTGCGTTGCTGCTCGCGTGCGCGGCATTCGTTGCATACGATCAGGTATCAACTCGCCGGTGGCTTGCGAGCGATCTAACTTCCCAGGCAAGAATGGTTGCCACTTCGGTGGAGGCCTCTATCGCATTCAACGATCGGGACTCCGCGCGCGACATTCTTTCATCGCTCCACATCGATCAGGACATCGCGCAGGCTTACATTTGCATGCAGACTGGCGAGCGCTTCGCGGAGTACAGTCGCAGCGGTGAGGTGTACCAGCAGGCGGAAGACGAACAGCTAATCGAAACCAGATTCGTAAACGGCAATCTAAGGGCAACTCAGCCCGTGATCCTTGATGGTGAAATGTTGGGCACGGTGAGTCTTGTCTCTTCGGTAGAGGCACATCTCGCAACGCGCTTGCGTAAGCAGATCATCACTGTGATTGTAGTCGTTCTTGGTTCGCTGCTAGTCGCATTCTTGATCTCTGCCCGGCTTCAGCGAGTGATCTCCGGACCGATTCTGCATCTTGCCGACACCGCTCGAGCGGTTTCGACTCAAAAGGACTTTTCCATCCGCGCTGCCAGTCAGAGACGTGACGAAACCGGAACGCTCATTGATGGCTTCAATGAGATGCTCGAACAAATTCAAGCGCGCGATCAGCAGCTTCAACAACGCAACAACTCGCTTCAATCGGAGATTGAAAAGAGACGGTCCATTGAACGGGCACTACGGGAGAGCGAGGAACGATATCGCGCGCTCATTGCCGAAAGCTCTGAAGCAATCTGGCGACTGGAACTCGAGCACCCTTTGGCGACGACAATTCCCGAAGAGGAACAAATCACACATTTCTTTCAACATGGCTATCTCGCGGAATGCAATGACGTGATGGCGCGCATCTACGACCGGGACTGCGCGGACGAGATGGTCGGAACCCGTCTCGCTGCGATGATGGTTCCCTCGGAGGAACACAGTCTTGAGAGCCTGCGTGCTTTCATCCGGTCCGAATACCGATTGATCGATAAAGAAATGCACCGGACGGATCAAGACGGAAACGACCGTTATTTTCTTTATAACCTCTCAGGAATCGTCGAAAACAATCATCTGGTTCGTGCGTGGGGAATCCATCGCGAAATCACCGAGCGAAAGCAAGCGGGGGCGATGCAGGCAAAGCTCGAAGCACAGTTACGACAAGCTCAAAAAATGGAAGCCATCGGCACGTTGGCCGGCGGAATCGCGCACGACTTCAACAACATACTTGGCGCGATCATCGGATACACCGAATTGGCTGCGCTTGATTTGGCGGAAGAAGCCCCATCGCGAGCAAACCTTGCCGAAGTCTTAAAGGCGGGCAATCGCGCGAAGGCACTGGTCCGTCAGATCCTTTCGTTCAGCCGTCAGGAGGAACACGAGCGCAAGCCGGTTCAACTTCAGCCGGTGATTGAGGAGGCGTTAAAATTACTCCGCGCCACGCTTCCTTCGACAATCGAGATTCGAGCCACGCTCGATCCTCGGTCTTCTACGATCCTCGGCGACCCGACCCAGATTCATCAGGTGATGATGAATCTCGGCACGAATGCATCGCATGCGATGAGTGAACACGGCGGCACTCTCGAAGTAAAACTGACTTCAATCGATGTCGATTCAATTTTCGCTCAAACTCATGCGGACCTCGAGCCTGGCAGATATCTTCGATTGATGGTCAGCGACACGGGTTGCGGAATCGACAACTCCGCGCTCGACCGGATCTTTGAGCCTTTCTTTACTACAAAAGCGCCAGGAGCCGGCACAGGTTTAGGGCTGGCCGTCGTCCACGGAGTAGTAAAGAGACATCAAGGCGCGATCTCGGTCTATAGCGAGCAAGGCAAGGGTACGACTTTCAACGTCTATTTACCCGTTCACAAAGTTGAAGACCAGCAGGTTGTTGACGAACCGAAAGCAATCGTAATAGGGAACGGCGAACGCATTCTTTTTGTCGACGACGAAGCTCCGCTTGCCGCTTTAGGAAAATCGATGCTCGAACGACTCGGCTATCGAGTCACGGCGCACACAGACAGCCTCCAGGCGCTTAACACTTTCAGCGCACACGCAAACGAGTTTGACCTCGTTATCACCGATCAGACGATGCCCAGCTTAAGCGGCGCCGAGCTGGCGAAGCTGATGTTGAAAATTCGGCCGGACTTGCCGGTGATCCTTGCCACGGGTTACAGCACCACGATCAACCCGGAGAAAGCGAAATCGATCGGCATCCGAGAGCTGCTCCTGAAACCAAACACGACGCAGACACTCGGCGAAGCAATTCGGCGAGCGCTCGGTCCCAACGGGAAGAATAACTGATGACTACTATCTTACTTGTAGACGATGATGACCAGTTTCGATCGATGCTCGCCGAGGTCTTAAGGCGCGCGGGATATGAAGTGCAACCAGCCTGCAACGGAAGCGAAGCGACCGTGATCTACCGCAACCATCAGACTGACCTCGTTATTACAGACTTGATCATGCCGGAAAAGGAAGGACTGGAAACGATCAGAGAAATTCGTCATATCAATCCCGCCGTGAGGATCATCGCTATGTCCGGGGGAGGCCGAAATGGATTTGAAGACTACCTGAAAGTGGCCAAGGTGTTCGGCGCGCGCCTCGTGATCGACAAGCCTTTTTCACATGCGGAAATCCTGGGCGCCATTCGCAAAGCGCTGGCGGCATAGGCGGCGCGAGTTGAATTAAGAAATGAGGATACGGAAAAAACTAACACTCGGATACTTGTTGGTGGCCGCATTGGTTGCCGTCGTGGGATTCCTGGGACTTCAGGCCGTTCGCGCAATCTCAATGCCGTTCGATGATGTGTCCAGAAACAGCGTGCCGATGGTTCAGGTCGTTGATGGCTTGAAATTCGCCGGAACGAGAATCGTTTCCGCGACCAGCGAGTGGGCGCTGATGGAATCCGAAAGGGCCGCGACGGCGGCGGCTAAAAATGTCAAGGCACAACTCTATGGAGCAGAAGCGGGGGAAGAGAGTGAAATTCGGTCCGGCCAACTGCTATATGAAACTCAGTTGAAACAGTACGAAGCGCTCTTAAAAGATGAAGCGACTCCAGAGGCAGAAAGACTATTCGAACGACTTCGATCTTCCGGCGAAGAACTTCAGATAATCGCGAATCAAATGGTCGAGTTAAAAAAGGCGAGCGTCTCGGGGCGAACGATACTGGCGAAGAAAGAGGAACTTGAAATCGCCGAGACAAACTTCCTGGAAGCCGCCGACTCCGCGATCGAGCTCGAGAACGCGGAGGTTAAGAGCGACATAGCCTCGGTCGATAACAAAATAACTGCCGCGATAAGAATTGTCGCAGCCTGCGTTGTTTTGACGCTGGTTGTCGCACTGGTCATCGGAGTGTTTTCTGCGAGGTCAATCGCAGAGCCGTTAACAAGGATGAAACACGCCAGCGCGCAAATCGGGAAAGGAAACCTGGATTCGAGATTGGAAGTCAATTCCAGGGATGAGCTTGGCGACCTGGCGGATTCTTTTAACAGAATGGCTGATGATCTGAAGCAGTCATACATCGAGCGCAAAAAACAGGAACATGATCTCATTGTCGCAAACACTCTTCTTAGCACTCAGCAGGAAACTTCGCTCGATGGGATTCTTGTAGTAGGCGAAAACCAGGAGATGATTTCTTTCAACAGTAGATTTGTTGAAATGTGGCAGATACCGGACGCAATACTAGAAACAAGATCAGACAAACTCGCTCTTCAATCCGTGCTCGACACGCTGGAATCGCCGGAAGAATTTCTGAATGGAGTGAAGTATCTTTACGCAAACAAGGAGATCAAACTCCGCGACGAGTTGAAGCTGAAGGACGGCAGAACCTTTGATCGTTACTCGGCGCCGATGTTGGGAGCTGACGACAATTATTACGGGCGAGTCTTTTATTTCCGGGACGTCTCCGAGCGCAAGAATGCCGAAGACGAACTCAGAAAGCAGAAGGAACTCTTGCAGAAGATCTTCGACCATGTTCCAGCAATGATCAATTTTTTCGACGCAGAAGGCCGCACAAAGCTGGTCAATCGTGAATGGGAACGCACTCGCGGCTGGTCGCTGGAAGAAATCCTCAAAGACGACTTCGATATCCTCGCAGAGAGCTATCCCGAACCGGCAGCGCGTGAGAAGGTCAGGCTCGCGATCAGCGAAGCGAACAATGGGTGGGCCGAGTTCAAGACCAGGAACAAGGATGGCAGCGTGATAGACACGATGTGGGCGATCGTGCCTTTGTCGGATGGAACGCGTGTTGGCATCGGACAGGACATCACCGAACGCAAGCGAGCTGAAGAGGAGAAATTCCGATTAGCCAACCACGTGCAGTTGCTGATGGACTCAACTGGAGAAGGAATCTACGGAATCGATCTACAGGGAAAGTGCACGTTCATGAATCGGGCGTCGCTCGAGATGATCGGCTATGAGGCTGAAGAAGCACTGGGCAAGAATATGCACGATCTCATTCACCATAGCCTTCCAGATGGCTCTCCATACCCGGTCGAAGAGTGCTTCATCTTTCGAACGTTTCGCAATGCAATGCCATGCCGCGTGGACAACGAAGTCATGTGGAGGCGCGATGGTACTTCGTTCCCCACTGAGTATTCATCGTTCCCGATCATAACCGATGGAGTCACTCAGGGAGCGGTAGTGACGTTTACCGACATAACCGGGCGTAAGCAGTCCGAACAATCGCTGCGTGAATCTGAATCGCGGTACCGGCTTCTGTTTGAGACCAACCCGCAGCCGATGTGGGTTTACGACGTCGAGACGTTTTCCTTCCTCGCGGTCAATGAAGCGGCGATTCACCATTACGGATACTCTCGCGAGGAGTTCCTGTCGATGACCATTCGCGACATTCGGCCTCCCGAAGACGTGCCGGCGCTTATTGAAGCGATCTCCAACATGAATAGTGAATCGGAGCTTACGGCGAGCAGTTGGCGTCACTGCAGGAGAGATGGGTCGATCATCGATGTTGAAATCACCGCGCACACCTTGAACTTCGCGGGAAGACGCGCCGAGTTGGTGCTTTCAACTGACATCACCGAGCGAAAGCGTGCGGAGCAAGCGTTGCGTGAGAGCGAATCGCGCTACAAAACTCTGTTCGATGGTGCTACCGACTCGATCATGATTTTGGATACCGAGAGGGGCAAGGCCGGAAACATAGTTGCAGCGAACCAGGCTGCAGCAAAGACGACCGGGTACACGAGCGAGGAGTTGTTGAAGCTAAACATCGCCGGTTTGCGGACGCCTTTGCAGGCCAGCCTGGTTGAAGATGATTTTGAGCGTGTAGCCAACGGCGAAAGGTTAACGTTTGAGATATTGCGAAGACGTAAGGACGGAACGACCTTCCCCATTGAAATCAACGCGAGCGTTTTATCCATCGAAGGCAAGCGCTACATTCTCGATTTTGCCCGCGACCTTACCCAGCGTAAGCAAACTGAGACGGAAGTCACGATGCTGGCGAAAGCGATCCGCAGTATTCACGAGGGAGTTGTAGTAACCGACCCGAGTGGGACGATCATTTTTGTCAACGATGCAAGCGTCGGCATGTTTGGTTACGAACGCGATGAGATTGTCGGCAAACACGTTACGACTCTTGTTTGGGCGAATGATGCGGAGTTTGTGCACGAAGTAATAGCGAGATCAAAGATCGAGGGTTGGGAAGGGGAAGCCCTTAGCCGGAGAAAAGACGGAACCATATTTCCTGCCTACGTTTCCGCTTCAGATATTCATGACGAGAACGGCAATTCCGTGGCCATTATCGGAGTGTGTCAGGATATCACCGAGCGAAGGCGTTCAATGGAAGAGCTGCAGAACGCCAAAGAAGAAGCCGAAGCGGCGAGCCGCGCCAAGAGCGAATTCCTCGCGAATATGAGTCATGAAATTCGAACTCCGATGAACGGCATTGTCGGGATGACTGAGCTTGCGCTTGATACTGACCTGACTGCTGAGCAGCGCGAATACCTTAAACTGGTCAAGCTTTCCGCAGACTCGTTGCTGCGGGTCATCAACGACATACTCGACTTCTCAAAGATTGAAGCCGGTAAGCTCGAGTTGGAACTTGCAGAGTTCAGCCTGCAAGACACCGTTGATACTGTGATGAAAGCGATGGGTGTGCGCGCCGATCAAAAAGGACTCGAGCTGGCTTATTACATGCGTCCGGGCGTTCCTGAGCTAATTGTAGGCGACGAGGGGAGGCTACGGCAGATCCTTGTTAATCTGGTCGGCAATGCCATTAAGTTCACCGACACGGGCGAGGTAGTTATGAGAGTCGACGTCGATGCTGGCGACGACGAGCAGGTCGTTCTTCATTTTTGTGTCCGGGACACGGGCATCGGAGTGCCGATCGAAAAGCAAGCGCTTATTTTCGACTCGTTCACTCAGGCCGACGGCTCAACCACGAGAAAGTATGGCGGTACAGGATTGGGGTTGGCGATTTCGGCTCAATTGGTGCGCGCGATGAACGGAGAAATCTGGATTGACAGTCCGGCACTTGTTGGACCACCGGATGAACAAATAAACGAAGCAAATCCTGGAAGTATGTTTCACTTCACCGCGTGCTTCGGTGTCGCGCAAACATCGACAGCTCTTCGGACTCTACTGGACCTATCGACTGTGATGGCTCTGCCGGTGCTTGTGGTCGACGACAACGCTACCAATCGTCGAATTCTGGAGGTGCAACTCAAAAACTGGAATATGAAACCTGTCACTGCCGCAAGTGCCAGTGAAGCTGTGAATGCGATACGTGAAGCCTGTCAAGCTCGCCAACCGTTCGAGCTGGTGCTGATGGATTTGCACATGCCTGAAGTAGATGGAGTCGAGCTCACCGCGATTATCAGACAAATACCCGAAGCAGCAGGTGTCAAGATAATAATGATGTCTTCCGCTGTGAGCGAAAACTACAGCAATCAGGATTTTGGCGTTGATGCCTATTTGTTAAAGCCGGTCAAGGCTTCCGATCTTCTTGGTGTGATTCGATCGGTGCTGGGCAAGACTGCCGCTACGCAAGACGGTTCGAAACCGCTGCGCTCGATCACCAGCACACACCCTGCGCGCGTACTGGTTGCTGAAGACAGCCCGGTTAATCAGGAGCTGATCAGAAGGCTGCTGGCGAAGTGGGGCCACTCGGCCGTCATCGCCTGCAATGGCAAACAAGCTCTTTCATTCCTTGAAGCCGAGAATTTTGATGTAGTGCTGATGGATGTGCAGATGCCCGAGATGAACGGCTTCGAAGCTACCGCGTTGATACGAGAAAGAGATCTCGCAACCGGCGGACACACCCCAATAATTGCGTTGACTGCTCATGCGCTGAAAGGCGACCGCGAGCGGTGCACCGCCGCCGGAATGGACGACTACCTCTCGAAGCCCATCGAGGCGCAGGCACTTTTTGAAGTTATCGATCGAGTGACCACCTCCGAAGTCTCAGTGAACCGAAATGACCAGTCACGCAAGCCGGCGTTCGACGCGAGCTGGCTTCTTGCGAATTTTGAAGACGACTTCGATCTGATTCGCAGGCTTGCCGACGTTTTTGTCGAAGCTTCTGTCGGTCAATTAAATCAGATCGGCGAAGCGATCGTGATCGGCGATTTTCAGACGGTTGAGCTTATCGCCCATTCGTTGAAAGGCGCCGTCGCGAACTTCCGGGCGCCCGCAGCGGTCGAGGCTGCGGCCAGACTGGAGAGCATCGGCCGCGGTGCAAATTTGTCGAATGCCGAGGCTTCCTTTGAAGTTCTGAAAAGAGAGGTCGAAAGCCTCAATAAGGACCTGGCGACGCTCCGCGAGGTAACCGTCCAATGAAGATTCTGATTGCAGAAGACGATCCGGTTTCCCGCTGCTACCTTGAAGTGACGCTCGTCAAGTGGGGTTACGAAGTGTCGGCGGTTTGCGATGGTGATCAAGCGTGGCAAGCACTACAAGAGGATTCGCCGTCGATCGCGATACTCGATTGGATGATGCCGGGAATCGATGGGGCGGAAATATGCCGACGCCTTCGCGCGATCCAGACTCAAACTACGACATACGTGATAATGCTCACGGCAAAGACCGAGAAGAAAGACGTGGTGCAGGGACTTGAGGCCGGCGCGGACGATTACCTGATCAAGCCGTTCGACCGGCAGGAGCTTCGCGCACGCATCGGAGTCGGAATTCGGATCGTCGATCTCCAAAGAAGTCTTGCGGATCGCGTTGTTGAGTTGGAGTCCGCGCTCTCGCGCGTCAAACAACTTCAAGGGTTGTTACCGATTTGTTCTTACTGCAAGAAAGTTCGCGACGATCAGAATTATTGGACGCAGGTTGACAGCTACATCAGCAAGCACGCCGAAGTAGAATTCAGTCACAGCATTTGTCCCAGTTGCTACGATCAATTTGTCAAACCGCAGTTGAATCGAGTGAATCGCGAATCGTGAATTATGTATCGTGAATCGTGATTCGTGAATCGTAATTTGTGTCCGGCGTTGTTAGGATTGGCATCCTCCTTGATCCGTAACATTCTGCCGTGCTAACGGTGACCCGGGTTTTGAGATGGGGGCAATCACCCCATCTCGATCGAGCCATCCGGTTATTTTAGCCACAATAAGTCGCGGCCTTCGCCATCAAATTCACACAGCGATAGAGTCAATGCGCGCTCAACTCCTTTGATTATGGTATTTCGTAAAACAACCATGAATAGGCACAGAGCTTGCAAGAAGGCGCGTGTCCCCAATCTCCACGAAGGTGCTTAACGAAATGAAAATTCTTGTAGTCGATGATGAAGAACCTATTCGCGAGCTGGTTAAGGACGCGATGGAAGCGCGCGGTTATCGAGTATGGTGTGCAGCCAATGGCCGCGAAGCTCTGGCACTCGGCGACGAAATAGTTTTCGATCTGGTCTTCAGCGACGTCGTTATGGACGGGATGAACGGCTTTGATCTGCTCAAGGCTTTCCGGTCGAGCATGCGCTCGCAAGCTGAAATCGTTCTGATGACCGGTCAGGCTTCGGTCGAATCTGCTATCGAGGCTGTTCAACGTGGCGCGAACGACTACATTTGCAAACCGTTTTCGATTGGAGTGCTTCAGGCTATCGCTTCGGCGGTCGAGCAGCGCCGCTATCCCAGCAAACTGGTACCGATCGAGAGTTTGAGCATGCCTCAGCAGGAGATACTCGGCAACAGTCCGGTGATGATCGACCTTGTTAAGACTGCGGCGCGAGTCGCGCTCACGGAGCTGCCGGTAATGATTCGAGGCGAATCGGGAACCGGTAAGGAATTGATCGCGCGCTTGATCCATCGAAGGAGCCATCGCTCGGAGCGGCCATTTGTCGCGGTCAACTGTGGAGCGCTGCCGGACACGTTGCTCGAATCGGAATTGTTCGGCCATACTCGCGGCGCGTTTACGGGAGCGGATAGCGCGCGTAGAGGATTGTTTGAAGAGGCCGACGGCGGAACGCTGCTTCTGGATGAAGTCACGGAGACCAGTCCGGCGTTTCAAGTAAAGCTGTTGCGCGTGCTTCAAGAGGGCGAATTCCGCCCGCTAGGTACGAATTCAAAGAAGCGTGTGAATGTACGAGTACTCTCAGCAACAAACCGTGATCCGCAGGTCTTCGTCGAGCAGGGTCTCTTTCGCCAGGATTTGCTCTATCGGCTTCAAGGCGTGTCAATCATCGTCCCACCGCTTAGAGATCGTCGCGAAGACGTGAGGCCAATGGCGCTTTCATTCCTCGCGCAATACCGTACAGCGGCCCGACAGTTATCGATCGCCAAGGACGCTTTGCTGGCTCTTGAACGCTACAGTTGGCCAGGCAACATTCGCGAATTAAAACACCTCATGCAAAGGCTTGCAGCGTTGAGCAGTGGAATAATCGGAATCGGAGATTTGCCTACCGAGATCGTTTCGACGCCGCGAGTTGCGTCCGTTATGAACGAGGTGATCCCGGAGGGCGACCTTCCTACCCTCGAGCAGCTTGAATCAGATTATCTTGTTCGCGTGCTTGGCGCGGTTGGCGGAAACAAATCGCGCGCAGCGCTTGTGATGGGTGTAGATCGCAAGACTCTGTACAGGATGATCGACCGCCAGGTGAATTTGACTGGCGAAAAGCGAAAGGCGACTCAGGTATAGCTGGCTCACAAGCTACGGAGCATAGGTATATTGGGGTGACAAAGCGCCCGTCGAGGTTCGTACTTGAAGATTATCCCCTGGCAGCGCCCACTTGCCGAGCTTCTTGCCAATCACCAGCGTTCTGATGTTGTTCGGGTCGTGAATAGTCTTCTGCGTTTCGCCATTGAGAAGAATCACCGAACCCGCATCGAAGTTGATTCCGGAAACTAATAATTGTTTGCCGCTGCGCACTGCGCTTGTGATCACCGGCATAGAATTGTTGCCGTCCTGAAAGACGGTGAAGGTTTGGCCCTGCACCGTCACGGTTCCGCTTCTCGAGCTGTTGTCTGTATTCATCGCTACCGAATACCGGATGGTCCCGCTATCGCTTCCGGAACCGCCTGACGTTATCGCGATCCAATTAACGTTGCTGCTTGCAGACCAGCTGCAACTGCTGCTCGAGGTTACCTTGATGCTTCCGCTGCCGCCGCCGGCATCGAAGGACTGACTCTGCGGGGAAAGAGAATAGTTGCAAACGCCCGTTTGCCGGACTTGGCAAATCAAGTCGACGTAATTTTGGTCGCCGCCGCCGAACTGATCTTCAAATCCCAGATTGGACCTCCCGTTTCCGAAACAGGTGACATTCGCGTGAGGAAGTCCGTCC
>Ga0075426_10000536_pt1 | contig 26258 bp, 20 predicted proteins | sample SoiMethybrSBSTD5_FD_75304 | JGI IMG/M metagenome (GOLD analysis project Ga0075426, IMG submission 75304) | Bulk soil microbial communities from a Populus tree surrounding site in Tennessee, USA - Soil MetaG P. TD hybrid SBSTD5 | ecosystem: Environmental > Terrestrial > Soil > Tree plantation...
GAAAGGCATCGAGCACTGGAAGGCGAGAGGCCTCGACTTCTCGAAGGTCTTCTACATGCCGAAGATGCCGCCCGAAGTGGCGCGCTTCAACAGCGAGAAGCAGAACCACGGCCTGGAGAAGGCGCTCGACAACCGGCTGATCGAGCTCGCCGCACCCGCGCTCGAGCGCGGCGAGAAGGTCACCATCGACACGCCGATCCGCAACATCAACCGCACCGTCGGCACGATGCTCTCCTGGCACATCGCCAGGCGCTACGGCCACGAGGGCCTCCCCGACGACACGATCCATATCCGTCTCGCCGGATCGGCCGGGCAGAGCTTCGGCGCCTTTCTCGCCAAGGGCGTGACGCTCGACCTCGTCGGCGACACCAACGACTACTGCGCCAAGGGGCTCTCGGGCGGGCGCATCTCGGTGCAGCCCTCGCCCAAGTTCCGCGGCGAGCCCACCGAGAACATCATCACCGGCAACGTGGTGCTCTACGGCGCGATCGCCGGCGAGGCGTATTTCAGAGGCGTCGCGGGCGAAAGATTCGCAGTGCGCAACTCAGGCGCGCACGCCGTGGTGGAGGGCGTCGGCGACCACGGCTGCGAGTACATGACGGGCGGCCTGGTCGCGGTTCTCGGCGGCACCGGGCGCAACTTCGCCGCCGGAATGTCCGGAGGCCTCGCCTACGTGCTCGACCTCGACGGCGAGTTCAACAAGCGCTGCAACACCTCGATGGTCGACCTCGAGCCGCTCGTTGAACCCGAGGACGAAGCCACCCTGAGGCGCCTGATCGAAAACCACTCGCGCTACACCGGCTCGAAGCGTGCCCAGGCTATCCTCGCGGGGTGGGGGCAGTACCGCGCGAAGTTCGTGAAGGTGTTCCCGAAGGAATACCGCAGGGCGCTCGCCGAGCTGCAGCAGAAGAAGGTAGCAGCGTAGATGGGGAAGATCACAGGCTTCCTGGAATACGAGCGTCTGGAAGAGCCGCACGAGCCGAGGGAAACGCGCAAGAAGCACTACCGCGAGTTCTACGCACGCCTTGACGACCAGTCGGCCGGGGTGCAGGGCGCGCGCTGCATGGACTGCGGCATCCCGTTCTGCATGCAGGGCTGTCCGGTCAACAACATCATTCCGGACTTCAACGACCTGGTCTACCGGCAGGACTGGAAGAACGCGATCGAGACGCTGCACTCGACCAACAACTTCCCCGAATTTACCGGCCGCATCTGTCCCGCGCCCTGCGAGGAAGCGTGCGTCCTGCGCATCAACGAGGACCCGGTCGGAATCAAGTCGATCGAGCACGCCATCGTCGACAAGGCATGGGAAGAGGGCTGGGTTCGCGCGCAGCCGGCGCCCCACCGCACGGGCAAGAAGGTTGCTGTGGTGGGTTCGGGCCCGGCCGGGCTCGCTTGTGCGCAGCAGCTCGCGCGCGCGGGCCATGACGTAACGGTGTTCGAGAAATCCGATCGCATCGGCGGGCTGCTGCGCTATGGAATCCCGGACTTCAAGCTCGAAAAAGGCGTGATCGACCGCCGCCTCGAGCAGATGCGCGCCGAGGGCGTCAAGTTCCGCGCCGGTGTATTCGTCGGCGACCAGGCACCTGGGCGAGGCGTGGGCAGCGACGCCAAGGCGAATCTTTCCCCGAAGGATGTGCTGGCTGAGTACGATGCGGTCGTCCTCGCTGCGGGCGCCGAGCAACCGCGCGACCTGCCCATCCCTGGGCGCGATCTCGCGGGGGTGCACTTCGCGATGGACTTCCTGCCGCTGCAGAACAAGCGTGTAGCGGGCGACCAGGACATCAAGGACCTGTGGGCGACCGACAAGCACGTCGTCATCATCGGTGGCGGCGACACCGGTTCGGACTGCGTCGGCACTTCGAACCGCCACGCCGCCAGGACCGTGACCCAATTCGAGCTCCTGCCCATGCCGCCGGACGTGGAGCGCAATCCGGTCTGGCCGTATTGGCCGACGCGGCTGCGGACCTCCTCTTCGCATGAGGAGGGGGTGCACCGCGACTGGTCGATCGCCACCAAGGAATTCGTCGGCGAGAAGGGCGCGGTCAAGGCGTTGAAAACGGTCAAGCTGGAGTGGAAAGACGGCAAGCCGACCGAAGTCCAGGGATCGGAGGCCATGATCCCGGCCGAGCTCGTCCTGCTCGCGATGGGATTCGTCTCGCCGCTCCAGTCGATGCTCGACGAGTTCGGGGTGCAGAAGGACGCCCGCGGCAACGCGAAGGCGCCCACCGACGGCCAGGGCGCCTACGTCACGTCGGCACCGAAAGTCTTCGCCGCCGGCGACGTGCGCCGCGGACAGTCGCTCGTGGTGTGGGCGATCCGTGAGGGGCGGCAGTGCGCCCGCGCGGTCGACGAATTCCTCACGGGGTTTTCAGAGCTGCCGAGATAGTCAGCGTCAGGCGAAAAAACGCTGCAGCTCCTCGTACGTCTGCTCCGGCGCCTGCTCGCTCGGATAGTGCCCGCACGGCAGCGACTGCATGCGCACGACGTTCGAGCAGTACTGCGGCCAAACGGCGCGCGGCTCGTAGTGCTTGCCGGTGTGGCTGAGCTCGCCCCATAGCACGAGCGCCGGGCATTCCACCTTCCGGCCCGCGTTGAAATCGGCACTGTCCATCTCGAAGTCGATGGTAGCGGCGGCGCGGTAGTCCTCGCACACGCCGTGGATCTGCTCCGGGGTGCACACGCGCACGTACTCGCGGATCTCCTCCTCGGTGAAGCCGCCCTTGCCGAGCCCCTGCTTGGTGAGCTTCTTGCGGATGTAGTACTCCTCGTTGCCGCGCAGCAGCCGCTCCGGAAAGTCGTACGGCTGGGCCATGAACATCCAGTGGTACGAGTTGATCGCCCACGCCATGCTCACCTCGGTCCAGACGTGGTGCGTGGGCAGGATGTCGAGGAATGCCGCCTTCAGCACGCGCTCCGGATGATCGAGCGCCATGCGGAACGTCGTGCGCGCGCCGCGGTCGTGGCCGGCAACGAAGAACTTCTCGAAACCGAGCTCGCGCATCACGTCCACCTGGTCCTGCGCCATGCGGCGGAACGAGTAATTGGAGTGGTCCGGCTTGCCGCGCGGCTTGGAGCTGTCGCCATAGCCCCTCAGATCCGTGGCAACGACGGTGAAGTCGCGGGCGAGGCGCGGCGCGATGCGCTGCCACGAGAGGTTGGTGAGCGGATTGCCGTGCAGGAGCAGGAGCGGCGGCCCTTCGCCGCCGCGGCGCCCGACGATCGAAACCTCGGGGTCGGAAGTCTGGATGCGGAACGGGGTGAAATCCGCCACTGTCATGCCCTCAAGGCGCCACGCTCTTCCCACCGGCGTAGAGCTTCACTACGCGATAGAGGTACTCGTGGCCCTCGTAGAGCGAGCGCACGCGGATGCGCTCGTTCAGGCCGTGGACGCCGCTGCCGTCCGGGTCGCGGAACATGCCGTTCAGGCCGTAGGTCGGGATGCCGGCGTTGTTCGTGAAGCGCCCGTCGGTCGCTCCGGTGCTCATCGTCGGGACAAGCGGCACGCCAGGCCAGAGCTCGGCGCTGACCTTCTCGGCCGGACCGAGGATCTCGCGCGTGAGCGGTGGCGGCGGCGAGAGGACCGCCTGGTGTGTGGGCGTCAGCTTGATCTTGTCGTCCGCCAGCACCCGCACCAGCGTGCGCGTCACTTCATCGACCGGCTCGCCCGGGAGAATGCGGCAGTTCACGATCGCCCGCGCGCGCTGCGGCAGCGCGTTCGTGGCGTGGCCGGCGTCGACCATCGTCGCGACGCAGGTCGTGCGCACCGTCGCATTGTTGAACGCGGTGGAGGAGGAGAGCCGCGCGATCGCCTGCGGGTCGGGCGGGTTACGCAGGATCGCGGCCATGTCGGCGGCCATCGGGCCTTGCTCGATCTTCGACATGCGCTCGAAGTAGAGCCGCGTGGTGTCGGTAAGCTTGAACGGGAAGTCGAACGCGCCGAGGCGCGCCAGGCCGCCCGCGAGGCGATAGATGGCGTTCTCCTTCACCGGCAGCGAGCTGTGCCCGCCGGGATTGGTCGCCTCGAGCTGGTAGGTCTGGAACACCTTCTCGCCTGCCTGGATGCCCATGCGCACGTACCCGCCCTTGCCGTCGAGCAATCCGCTCGCGCCTTCGTTCAGGGCAAACTCGGCGTCGATCAGGCTGCGGTGATTCTTCAGCAGGTACTCGATACCGCTGAACTTGGAGGGAATGAGCTCTTCGTCGCAGGTCGCGGCAAGGATCAGGTCGCGCTCGGGGCGGTAGCCCTCGCGCCGGTAGCGGATCAGGTTGGCGACAAATACCGCGACCATCGACTTGTCGTCCGACGCACCGCGCCCGTAGAAGTAGCCGTTCTCCTCCACCAGCTTGAACGGATCGCGCTCCCAGTCCTCGCGCTTCGCCTCGACCACGTCGAGGTGGCCGAGCAGCATGAGCGGCTTCTTCGCTCCGGTCCCGCGATAGCGGGCGACGAGGTTGCCCTTCTTCGGGCCGCCCGGCGGCACGAGGACCTGCAGGTCCGACTCCGCAATCCCGCCCGCCTTGAGTCGCGCCTTCAGCGCCTCGGCGGCCTGAGTGCAGCTCCCCACCGAGTCCGTGGTGTTGATCTCGACCAGCTCCTTGTAGATGTCGCGCAGCTCGCGCTGCTCCGGGGTTTGCGCAATAGCGGGGGCGACGATGATGGCGAGGACGTGAGCGAGGAATTTCATGCGTTCTCCTTCACGAGGCGCTTGCAGCGCCTCCGCGGCATGGCCGCTGAAGCTTAGCAGAAGCTGTCGTCATGCCGGCTGCGGCCTCGCGGTGCCGTCGAAAATCTGCGCCAGGCGCTGCAGCCGCCCGGCCGCCGGAACCTGCTGCGCCTCGGCTGCGCCTTCCTTCAGCAGGAGCTCGACCAGGCTGAAAGGCGCGTCGGCAGGCGGATGCTGAAGCATCTGCCCGACCATGTCGTCGACCGTCAGCGTGAAGCGCCCCAGACGCTTGGTCAGGGAGAAGCGGATCGGGCCGCGGCCATGCATGCTGCGATAGATCAGCTCGCTGCAGACCACGCGCGTCGTCACGTTGAAGTCGAACTCGAAGTCGTAGGGCTTGCCGACGTGGCTGAACGCTTCCACGATGCATTCGTTCAGGGTCCCCGCGTCCAGGTTCGGACGAAGCACGGCGACGTGATCGGCCCTCAGGCTGTACTCGAGCGTATGCACTCGGCAGCCGCGCGGGACGGCCTCGACCACCAGCGGGTCGTCGGCTCCGAAGCGGTCCAGGATCCAGCTCAGGCGATCGATTTTCGGGTGGCCTGCGAGTCCCGCCGATTCGAGCGTGCGCCGTGTGCCGACAAACAGCGCAGCGTGAGCCCAGAACCCCGGCAGAATCGCCGACGTGATCTTGTCGTCGGCGCGGATCAGCAGGACGTCGCCGGGCACGAGCACCTTTTCGAGGCGGCGCAGCGCCTCGCGGCCGATGCCGCGGACATGGCCGCCGCCGAGGCGCAGCTCCGAGACCATCGAGGCGATGCCGGCTCGCGAGCGATAGCGAAACATCGCTACCGGCTTCACCAGCAGGCGCCACGCCGCGCCCCAGTCGCGCCTCAGGCGCTTGGCGAGGATTGTCCAGAACTTCCCGCGCAGCACGCGCCTTTCCCTGGCGATGATCGGGATCAGCCAGCCGACTGCGGGATCGGCCTGCAACCCGAGCTCGCGCGCCCTCTTGCGGTTGTGGCGCCAGTAAATCCCCGCCCGCAGCATGCGCAGATAGTTGAACAGCGACGCATACGACACCAGCACGTCCTCGAAGAAGCCCGCCGGCAGGTCGAACTTCAGGTCGGGCTCGTTCAGCTTGGCGCGCAGGAGCGGATCGAATTCGGCGATCTCCACGAGGCGCAGCGATTTCTGGAATAGGCGTAGCGCTGCTGCATAGCCGACGATGAATCCCCGCACCTTGTCGGTCGATTCGCGCCGCGACCTGTACGCGTTGTAATAACGCCAGATCACGTCCCAGCAGGCGAAGCGGTAGTTGCGGTACGCAAGCAGCATGCGCCGCACCTCGTTGTCTTCGTCAGGCGTGAAGTACCCGCGCTGGCCGGGCGACATCAGGTCGAACGCGTGCTGGTACATCTGTTCGAGCCGGTCGAATCCCTCGAACACCTGGCGCAGCGTCGCCACGTCGGCTTCGAGCTGTGCCGCGAATTCCTGGCTGTCCGTGGACATTCCCCGGCTCAAGGGGATTTCAGAGCCGCCGCGCCAAGCGCGAGCAGTGCGAACGAAGCGAGCCAGTGCTCGCCGGCGTAGTCCCCGCCCACAACGTGCGGCATCCCCGCTTCTAGGTGTTCGCTAAAGTGCTCTTCAAAACCCAGAAGCCTGAAGCACCACGCCCGCGAAAGACACAGGCCATCGAGGTGGCTCTGCTTGGCGTCGGCATGGTCGCCCACGGTCGGAGGGCGGGAGAGCGGACCCAGGTCACGCGGCAAGAACCGGGTCAGCCATCCGCTGAATTCCCCTTCGGCCAAGACACGCTTCATCAGCACAGCTTCGACGAGCGCAGGAGAGAGAAAGTCGTCTCCCGAAGGCTCGTACGCCACCGGATAGTCGCGATCGTCGAGATACCAGCGCAGGGCGGCAGCTACGATCGCTGCCTCAAGATCGGTCCTTCCTGCCGTCCGGGCGTAATCGAGGGCCAGGATCCCGGTGAAGGCGGTGTTGCCGTGGGTGCCCGCGCGGACCGGATAGGCGGAGGCTTCGAGGAAGCCGATGAAGCGCTCGGCAAGCTCGCTGGCGAGGGGAGCGACTGCCATGTGCCAGCGCTGCAGCCGGATGAGCTCGGCCTGCAGCTCGAGCAGCCAGGCCCAGCCGTAGGGCCGCTCGAAAGTTAGCCCACCTGGACCATTGAAGAACCCGAGCTCCCGGGCGATGTTAGAGGGAGTGAGGTGGCGCTCAAGCCGGGCCTCGATCGCGGGGCGCTCCGGGATGTCAGGGTGCACGCGCAGGATCCGCGCGAGCGACCAATGCATGTGCACCGCCGAGTGCCAGTCGTAGCTGCCGTAGAACGCCGGGTGAAGCACGCCCGGGCGCCACTCGGCATCGGGGGCGTGCAGGAGCTGATCGAGGCGCCGTGGGTATGCTCGAGCGACGTTATCGAGCGCCACGCGCGCGAAGGCCGAAGGTAAATATTCGACCGGCACCGGTCGAGTCTAGGTCAAAACGCTAGAATCGGCACGGATTCAACCAGATGCCGTTAGAGATCGTCATCCTCGCCGCGGGCCAGGGCAAGCGCATGCGCTCGAGCCTGCCCAAGATCCTGCACCCGCTCGCCGGGCGGCCGCTGCTCGGCCACGTCCTCGATACGGCGCGCGCATTGGCGCCGCGCCGCATCATCGTGGTCCACGGCAACGGGGCCGAGCAGGTGCGTACCGCCTTCGCCGACGCGCAGGTCGAATGGGCGTTGCAGGCCGAGCAGCTCGGGACCGGCCACGCCGTGCAGCAGGCGCTGCCGAGCATTTCGCCGGATGCCGACGTTCTCATCTTGTATGCCGACGTGCCGCTGGTTCGTTCCGACACGCTCAAGCGCCTGCTCGATGCGGGACGCGATGGCCTCGCCGTCATGACGGCGGAGCTCGCCGACCCGACCGGTTACGGCCGCATCGTGCGCCAGGCGTCGGGGAACGTCGCGCGCATCGTCGAGCAGCGGGACGCTTCAGCCTCTGAGCTTGCGCTCCGGGAAGTCAACGCCGGTTTCATGGCCATGAGCGCGCGCCGGCTTGCCGGCTGGCTGGGCAAGCTCACGAACCGGAACGCGCAGCGCGAGTACTACCTTACGGACGTGGTGAGCCTCGCCGTGGGCGAAGGCGTGCCGGTGCGCGCGGTGAAGGTCGATGATGCGTGGGAAGTCGCCGGCGTCAACTCCAAGCGTGAGCTCGCGGCCCTTGAAAGACAGTATCAGGCGAAAGAAGCGGATCGCCTGCTGGGCGAGGCAGTCACCCTCGCCGACCCGGCGCGGATCGACGTGCGCGGCGAGCTCACCTGCGGCGCCGACGTCGCCATCGACGTGAATTGCGTGTTCGAGGGCAAGGTCACTCTCGCCGACGGCGTGCGCATCGGCCCCAACTGCCTGCTGCGCAACGTACGGATCGGCGCCGGGACCCAGATCCTAGCCTTCTCGCACCTCGAGGACTCCGAAATCGGCGCGCGCTGCCGCCTCGGGCCCTATGCGCGACTGCGCCCCGGCAATAGCCTCGATGACGAGGTGCACGTGGGCAATTTCGTCGAGCTGAAAGCGAGCCGCATCGGCAAGGGGTCGAAGGCGAATCACCTGAGCTACATCGGCGACTCGGAAGTGGGAGCCGCGGTCAACGTCGGCGCCGGCACGATCACTTGCAACTACGACGGCGCGGCGAAGCATCGCACCATCATCGAGGACGAATGCTTCATCGGCTCCGATACCACGCTGGTCGCGCCGGTGCGTGTCGCGCGCGGCTCCTACATCGGCGCCGGTTCGACGATCAACAAGGACACGCCGGCGGGTCAGCTTACGCTTTCGCGCGCGCGCCAGGTCTCGCTACCGGCCTGGAAGCCGCCGAAAAAGACGAAGGGATAGCCATGTGCGGAATTGTCGGCGCGGCGGCGCGCCGGGACATCGTGCCCACCCTGGTCGAGGGGCTGCGGCGGCTGGAGTACCGCGGCTATGATTCCTGTGGCGTCGCCATGCTGCGCGACGGCGCCATCGGCCTCGTGCGCACCGTGTCCCGCGTCAGCGACCTCGCTGCGCGGGTGAAGAACCAGGCCGCGCTGACCGGGATCGCGCACACGCGCTGGGCTACGCACGGCGCGCCGGCCACCGAAAACGCGCATCCCATCCTCTCGCGCGGCGAGATCGCCGTGGTCCACAACGGCATCATCGAGAACCACGAGGAGCTGCGCGCGGCGCTGCAGAAGCAGGGCTACAAGTTCGAGAGCCAGACCGACACCGAGGTGATCGCGCACCTCGTCCACAGCCTGTACCGCGGCAGCCTGCTCGACGCCGTCCACGCCGCGGTGAAGGAGCTGAAAGGCGCCTATGCCATCGCGGTCGTCTCCAGGAGCGAGCCGCACACCGTGGTGGGCGCGCGCGCGGGCAGCCCGCTGGTGGTCGGCCGGGGCAAGGACGAGTTCTTCCTCGCTTCCGACGCGCTCGCGCTCGCCGGCGCCACCGATCAGGTCGCCTACCTGGACGAGGGCGACGTGGTGTCGATCTCCCAGGGCGATTGGAAAGTGCTGGACCGCGACGGCCGGCCGGTCGAGCGGGAGGTGCGCACCGTCAAGACGAGCGGCGCCGAAGCCGAGCTCGGCCCGTACCGCCATTTCATGCAGAAGGAGATCTTCGAGCAGCCGCGCGCGGTGTCCGACACGCTGCTCAGCGTGGCCTCGATCACGCCCGAGCTTTTCGGCGCCAAGGGAGCGGCTCCGGCGCTGCAGGACGCAAGCTCGGTGCTGATCCTCGCTTGCGGCACGAGCTGGCACGCGGGCCTCGTGGCGCGCTATTGGCTCGAATCGATCGCCGGAATTCGGTGCAACGTGGAGATCGCGAGCGAGTATCGCTACCGCTCGAGCGTTCCCGATCCCAAGAGCCTCGTGGTCACCATCTCGCAGTCCGGAGAGACGGCCGATACGCTGTCGGCGCTGAAGCACGCGCAGTCGCTCGGCCAGGCGAACACGCTCGCCGTCTGCAACGTGGCCACCAGCGCCATGATGCGCATGACCGCGCTGCAGTTCCTCACGCACGCCGGGGCCGAAATTGGCGTGGCGTCGACCAAGGCCTTCACCACGCAGCTCACCGGCCTTTTCCTGCTCGCGCTGACCCTCGCCAAGCTGCGCGGGCGCCTCAAGCCGGAGGACGAGGAAAAGCACCTGAAAGCCTTGCGCCACCTGCCGACGGCGCTCAGCGCGGTGCTGGCGCTCGAGCCGCAGGTCATTGCGTGGGCAGAGCGCTTCGCCAAGCGCGAGCACGCGCTCTTTCTCGGCCGCGGCGTGCATTACCCGATCGCGCTCGAAGGCGCGCTCAAGCTGAAGGAAATCTCGTACATCCACGCCGAGGCGTATCCGGCGGGCGAGCTCAAGCACGGGCCGCTCGCGCTGGTGACGGGCGAAATGCCGGTGGTGACCGTGGCGCCGAACGACGCGCTGCTGGAGAAGCTCAAATCCAACATGCAGGAAGTGAGGGCGCGCGGCGGCGAGCTCTACGTCTTCGCCGACGCCGATACCCACATCGCGTCATCGCCCGGCGTCAACGTCATCCGCCTGCCCGAGCACTACGGGCCGCTCTCGCCGATCCTCCACGTGGTGCCGCTTCAGCTCCTCGCCTACCACACTGCCGTGGTGCGCGGCACCGACGTCGACAAGCCGCGCAACTTGGCGAAATCGGTCACTGTGGAATAACCTAGCGGGATCACCCTGAGGAGGGATCCCGTGAATCTCAGAAAAATCGGGGCCGTGCTGGCCCTATCGATATTACTTGCGCCGGCGCATGCGCAGGTCGAGATCCAGTGGTGGCACTCGATGACCGGCGCCAACAACACCGGGGTGAACGAGCTCGCGGCGAGGTTCAACGCCAGCCAGAAGGAATACAGGGTCGTGCCGGTGTTCAAGGGCAGCTACCCGGAGTCGATGACGGCGGCGATCGCGGCTTTCCGCGCCGGCAACCCGCCGCACATCCTCCAGGTCTTCGAGGTCGGGACCGCCACCATGATGGCGGCCAAGGGCGCCATCGTGCCGGTGGCCAAAGTGATGGCCGATGCAAAGGAGCCGTTCGATCCGAAGTCGTATCTGCCGACCGTGACGGGGTATTACTCCGACAGCAAGGGCAACATGCTGTCCTATCCCTTCAACAGCTCGACCGTCGTCTTCTACGTTAACAAGGACGCCTTCAAGAAGGCGGGCCTCGATGGCGAGAAGGCCCCGAGGACATGGAAGGAATTCGTCGCCGCGGCGGAGAGGCTGAAGGCCTCGGGCCAGGAGTGCGTGTACACGACCGGTTGGCCGGCGTGGACGCACATCGAGAACTTCAGCGCCTGGCACAACGTGGCGATCGGCACGAAGCAGAACGGCATGTCGGGAACCGACACCCAGTTCACCATCAATTCCCCGCTGCACGTGCGCCAGGTCGCGATGCTGGGCGACCTGGCGAAGAGCGGCCTCTTCACCTACAGCGGCCGGCGCAACGAGGCCGAGGCGCGCTTCGCGAGCGGCGAGTGCGCCATGCTGACCTCGAGCACCGGGGCGCAGGGCACCTTCGGCCGCACTGCGAAATTCGCCTGGTCGGTGAACTTCATCCCCTATCACGACGACGTGAAGGGCGCCCCGCAGAACTCGGTCATCGGCGGGGCATCGCTCTGGGTCATGGCGAAGAAGCCCGCGGCCGACTACAAGGGCGTGGCGAAGTTCTTCAGCTTCCTGTCGCAGCCCGAGATCCAGATGTACTGGCACACGAGCACCGGGTACGTGCCGATCACGATGGCCGCCTACGAGTTGACGAAGAAGTCCGGGTTCTACGAGAAGAACCCCGGCCACGAGCTCGCGGTGAAGCAGCTCACCAACAAGCCGCCTACGGAAAACTCCAGGGGCCTTCGCTTTGGCAACTACGTCCAAGGCCGCGAAGTGATCGAGGAGGAGATGGAAGCCGTGTTCGCGGGACGCAAGGACCCGAAGGCGGCGATGGACGACGCGGTGCGCCGGGGGAACGAGATTCTCCGCAGGTTCGAAGCGGCCAACAAGTAATACCTCCCAGGTGGAAAAGCGGGTCGTCTTTCGCTCCACCTGGCTGCCGTACGCGCTGGTCGCGCCGCAGATCGCCGTCACCATCGTCTTTTTCTTCTGGCCCGCGGTGCAGGCCGGCTGGTATTCCTTCCAGCTGCAGGATGCCTTCGGCGAGCGCACGCAGTTCGTGGGCCTCGCGAACTTCGCCGCGCTCCTGGGCGATGCCAACTACCTCCATTCGTTCAGGATCACCGCGGTATTCAGCGTCCTCGTCGCGGGGACGGGCATCGCGATCTCGCTGCTGCTCGCCGCCATGGCCGACCGGGTGATTCGCGGCGCGCTCGCGTACCGGACGCTCCTCATATGGCCTTATGCAGTGGCGCCCGCCGTCGCGGGAGTGCTGTGGCTGTTCCTGTTCGCCCCCTCCGTCGGCATCATTACCTTCGCGCTGAGGAGCATCGGCGTGCATTGGGACTGGGTGCTGCAGGGCGACCAGGCGATGCTGCTGGTCGTGATCGCCGCCGCGTGGAAGCAGATCAGCTACAACTTCCTGTTCTTCCTCGCCGGCCTGCAATCGATTCCACGCCCGCTGATCGAAGCCGCGGCGATCGACGGTGCAGGCCCGGGGCGCAGATTCTGGACCATCGTGTTTCCGCTGCTGTCGCCGACGGCGTTCTTCCTGCTGGTGGTGAACATCGTGTACGCCTTTTTCGACACCTTCGGCGTGATCGATGCCACCACGCAGGGCGGTCCGGCGGGCGCGACGCAGATCCTCGTCTACAAGGTCTATTACGACGGCGTGAAGGGTGCCGACCTCGGCGGCTCTTCCGCGCAGTCGGTGATCCTCATGGCGATCGTCATCGCGCTGACCGTGGTGCAGTTCCGCTACGTCGAGCGCAAGGTGCAGTACTGAGATGGTCGAACAGCGACCCTGGCTGACGGCGTTTGCGCACGCGGTCCTGATCGCGGGCATCCTGGTGATCATGTTTCCGCTCTACGTCACCTTCGTCGCTTCGACCCGCTCGCTGGAGGACATCCTGAGCGTTCCCATGCCGCTCCTGCCCGGCGACAGGCTGTGGGAGAACTACGCGCAGGTCCTCGCCGCGGGCACGACGAAGGGCGTGACCGCGCCGGTCGGGCGCATGATGCTGAACAGCCTGGTGATGGCGCTCGCCATCGCCTTCGGCAAGATCGCGATCTCCATCGCCGCCTCCTTCGCCATCGTCTATTTCCGCTTCCCGCTGCGCAATTTCTTTTTCTGGATGATCTTCGTCACGCTGATGCTGCCGGTGGAGGTGCGCATCATTCCCACGTTCAAGGTGGTGTCGGATCTCGGGATGATCAACTCGTACGTCGGGCTCACGCTGCCGCTCATCGCCTCCGCCACGGCCACGTTTCTCTTCCGGCAGTTCTTTCTTACTGTGCCCGACGAGCTCGCCGAGGCGGCGCGGATCGACGGCGCCGGGCCGATGCGCTTCTTCCGCGACGTGGTGCTGCCGCTCTCGAAGACCAGCATCGCGGCGCTCTTCGTGATCCAGTTCATCTATGGCTGGAACCAGTATCTGTGGCCGCTGCTCATCACCACCGACGAGTCGATGTATACCGCGGTGATCGGCATCAAACGCATGATCGTCGCCGGGGACGCGCTCACGGAGTGGAACCTCGTCATGGCGACCGCCATGCTGGCCCTGCTCCCGCCCGCCGCGGTCGTGCTGCTGATGCAACGGTGGTTCGTCAAGGGCCTGGTGGAGACCGAAAAATAATGGCTGGGGTGTCGTTTCGCGAGGTGCGCAAGCGCTACGGCGAACTCGAGGTGATCCACGGCGTCTCAACCGAGGTGGCCGACGGAGAGTTCGTGGTGATCGTGGGGCCGTCGGGCTGCGGCAAGTCCACGCTGTTGCGCATGGTGGCGGGCCTGGAGCCGATCACCTCGGGCGAGATCCGCATCGGCAGCCGCGTGGTGAACGACCTCGAGCCCAAGGACCGCGACATTGCGATGGTGTTCCAGAACTACGCGCTCTATCCGCACATGACGGTGTACGAGAACATGTCCTACGGGCTGCGGATCCAGCGCTGTTCCAAGGCCGAGATCGAGGAGCGGGTGCAGAAAGCCGCCGCGATCCTCGAGTTGAGGAATTTGCTACAGAGAAAACCCAGACAACTTTCCGGTGGCCAGCGCCAGCGCGTGGCGATGGGCCGCGCCATCGTGCGCGAGCCGGCGGTGTTCCTGTTCGACGAGCCGCTCTCAAACCTCGACGCGAAACTGCGCGTGCAGATGCGCGCCGAGCTGCAGTCGCTGCACCGGCGCCTCGGGACCACGAGCCTCTACGTCACGCACGACCAGGTGGAGGCCATGACGCTCGCGCGCCGCATGATCGTCATGAACGCCGGCCGCGCCGAGCAGATCGGCGCCCCGCTCGAGGTCTACGCCAGGCCGGCGACCACCTTCGTCGCCGGGTTCATCGGCTCGCCGCCGATGAACCTGATCCCGGAGGAGGGCGACGGCCGCCGGCGGCTCTTCGGCGTGCGTCCCGAGCACCTCGAGCCCTGCTCCGAATCGCAGGCGCAGCTCGTTCTCGAAGTGGACCTGGTCGAGCCTCTGGGCGCCGACACGCTGGTCTACGGCCATGTCCGCAACCAGCCGAACGGGGCGCGCATCGCCGCACGGGTCCATTCGTCCCTGACGGTTTCCGCCGGCAGGCTGCCGCTGCACTACGACGCGGCCAACGTGCACTACTTCGACGCCGAAACCGGCATGCGGCTGTAGGCATGCTGAAGACCACGCCGTTTCACGAGCGCACCTCGGCGCTTTGCGAAAGCCATGCCTGGCGGCGCTGGGCGGGCTACATCGTGGCGAGCTCGTACCAGCTCTCGCACGAGCGCGAGTACCACTGCATCCGGGCCGCGGCGGCGCTCTTCGACGTCTCGCCGCTCTACAAGTACGTCATCCGCGGCCGCGACGCGGCGCGCCTGCTCGATCGGGTGGTCACGCGCGACGTGATGCGCGCGCAGGTGGGACAGGTGCTCTACACGCCTTGGTGCGATGCGGCGGGCAAGGTGCTCGACGACGGCACGGTGGCGCGCCTGGACGAAGGCCTTTTCCGGATGACCTCGGCCGAGCCGAGCTTGCGCTGGCTCGAGGCAAACAGCATTGGTTTGGATGTAACTGTTGAAGATATTTCAGAGTCGACCGCCGCGCTCTCGCTCCAAGGCCCGCAGTCGCTGGCGGTGCTGAAGGCGCTGGGCGACGTCCCCCCGCTCAAGTATTTCCGCCTCGCGCGCACCGAGCTTCGCGGCGTTCGGGTCGAAATCTCGCGTACCGGCTACACCGGCGACCTTGGTTTTGAAATCTGGATTCCTTCGGGCGACGCGATCCCGGTGTGGGACGCGGTCATGGAAGTGGGGAAGGATTACGGGCTCCAGGCTGCCGGGATGCTGGCGCTAGACGTGGCGCGGATCGAGGCGGGGCTCATGCTGATCGACGTCGATTACGTTCCGGCGAAGAAGGCGCTCACCGAGAGCCAGACCTCGTCTCCCTACGAGCTCGACCTCGCATGGGCAGTCAACCTCGACAAGGAGCAGTTCGTCGGTAGACAGGCGCTCGCGGCGGAGAAGGCCCGCGGCCCGGCGTGGCAGTTCGTCGGCATCGAAATCGGCTACCCCGGGCTGGAACGCCTCTACGCCGACGCCGGCCTCGCCGCGCGCCTGCCGCAGGCGGCCTGGCGCACCAGCGTTCCGATCTATTCCGGTGCCGAGCAGGCCGGCTATGCGACGAGCGGCGGCTGGTCGCCGATCCTCAAGAAATACATCGCGCTCGCTCACCTGCGTTCACGCTGGGCGCGACCCGGGACCGAGCTGGACATCGAGATCACAGTCGAGCACCGGCGCAAGCGCACGGCGGCGAGGGTCGTCAAGAAGCCGTTCTTCGATCCCGAGCGAAAGAAGGCATGAAAAGCTACGACGTGGCGATTGTCGGCGGCGGGCACAACGGCCTGGTGTGCGCGGCCTATCTCGCGCGCGCCGGAAAGAGAGCGGTCGTGCTCGAGCGGCGCGAGCGCGTCGGCGGCGCCGCGATGAGCGAGGAAGTGTTCCCGGGCTTCCGCTTCTCCGTGTTCTCCTACGTGGTGAGCCTGCTGCGCCCCGAGATCATCCGCGAGCTCGAGCTGCCGCGGCACGGCCTGCACATTCTGCCGCTCGAGAGCACGCTGACGCCGCTGCGCGAAGGAGGCAAAGAGGGCGACTACCTCGCGCAGTGGAACGACCACGACCAGAACCGGCGCGAGCTGGCGCGCCACTCGCCACGCGACGCCGAGGCCTATGACGAATTCGGCCTGGAGCTTCACCAGATGGCGCGCCTCATCAAGCCGATCCTCGCCATCGCGCCGCCGGATCCCGTCTCGCTGCACCCGCGCGAGCTCCTCGACCTGGCGCGCCTCGCGCGCATGTTCAGGAATATCGAGAAGAAGAAGTTCAACGCGCTGTGGCGGCTCCTGACGATGAGCTCGGCCGAGTACCTCGACGGCTGGTTCGAGAGCGAGGCGCTGAAGGCGACCAAATCCGCGAGCGGCATCATCGGCACCATGCTCGGGCCGCGCTCGCCCGGCACCGCGTACGTGCTGCTGCACCACTACATGGGCGAGCTCGACGGCGTGTTTCGCGCCTGGGGCTTCGCGAAGGGCGGCAACGGCTCGGTGAGCGCGGCGATCGCGGCCTCCGCGCGTTCATCCGGCGCCGAGATCCGCATCCGTGCCCCGGTTCAGAAAATATTGGTGCAAAACGGGCGAGCAAAAGCCGCCGTGCTCGAAAGCGGCGAGGAAATCCACGCCGATGTCGTCGTCTCCGGCGCCGATCCCCGCAGGACGTTCCTCGGGCTGGTCGGAGAGAAGCACCTGCCGGCCGAGTTCGCCGACGCCATCCGCAGGTTCAGATTCCGCGGCTCTTCGGCGAAGGTGAACCTCGCGCTCGGCGAGCTGCCCAACTTCACCTGCCTGCCGGGCCGCGGGCCGCACCTGCGCGGCGCGATTTCCGTCAGTCCCAGCGTCGCCTATCTGGAGCGCGCGTACGACGATGCGAAGTACGGCGAGATCTCGCGGCGGCCTTACATGGACATCGTCATCCCCTCGATGCTCGATCCGGCGATGGCCCCGCCCGGCAAGCACGTCATGTCGATCTTCGTGCAGTACGCGCCGTACCACTTGAACGGCGGGTGGACCGACGCGCGCCGCGAAGCGCTCGGCGACGCGGTCGTCGACACGCTTGCGAGTCATGCCCCGAACATCAGGTCCGCCATCCTGCACCGGCAGGTGGTAACGCCGGCGGACATCGAGCGCGTGGTCGGTCTGTCCGAAGGCAATATCTTCCAGGGCGAGCTCTCGCTGCAGCAGATGTTCTTTCTGCGTCCGGCTCCGGCCTGGGCGCGCTACCGAACGCCGATCGACGGACTCTGGCAGTGCGGTTCGGGCACGCATCCGGGAGGCGGCGTCATGGGGGCCTCGGGCCGCAATGCAGCGGCTGCGATTCTCGGGAAACGCGCTTGAGCTTCCAGGCCATCGTCATCGGAACAGGCGTCGACGCGCTGGTCGCGGCGCATCTACTCGCTCGGCGCGGAAACCAGGTCCTCGTCGTGGAGGAGCGCTCGCCCGCGAGGCAGGACTTCGGTTGGGTACCCGCGCAGCTGATCGGCGAGCTCGGCCTGGAGCTCAAGGCCGGGGCGCCCGATCCGTGGGCCACGGCGCTTCTGCCCGACGGAGCCAAGCTCGAGCTCTGGCGCGATATCGGCCGCAGCGCCGGATCGATCCGGCGCCATAGCGAACACGATGCGCGAGCATGGCCCGACTTCTGCCGGCGCATGGCCGCGCTCGCACGGCTCTTCGAGCAGATCTACCTTGACGCGCCCACCGATCCGCTGAATCTGCGCTTTGCGCTGGGCGTGCGCGGCCTCGGCCGCGAGGGCATGGTCGACCTGATGCGCCTGCTGCCGATGCCGGTGGCGGAGCTGCTGGACGACTGGTTCGAGTGCGATGCGCTGAAGGGGGCGCTCGCGGCGATGGGCATCCTCGACATCCAGCAGGGGCCGCGCTCCGGCGGCACCGCCTTCCGCTTCCTCCACCACCATGTCGGAAGCCCTGAAGGCGTGTTCCGCCCGCCGCGCACCGACCTCAGTACCCGCCTGCGGCAGGCGGCGCGTCCCGGGTTGCATTTCAAGGCAGCGGAAACAAAAAAAATTCTGACGAAGGCCGGGCGGGCTCGAGGCGTGCTGCTCGGCGACGGCGAAGAAATCGAGGCGCCGATCGTGATCTCCGGCGCCGACCCGCGGCGCACGCTGCTGGAGCTCGCCGATCCGGGCTGGCTGGATCCGGAACTGGCGCGCGCAGTCGGCAATGTGCGCGCGCGAGGGGTTGCCGCCCGACTTTGGTTCGAGGGATTCTCTTTCGAGGGACCGGCGAACGGAAATCTCGTCTTTGCTCCCTCGTTGGACTACCTGGAGCGCGCGTATGACGAAGTCAAGTACGGCCGGGTGTCGCGCGAGCCCTACCTCGAGGCGCATTCCTCGCCGCGCGGGCTCGAGGTGCATTTCCAGTATGTCCCGCAAGGTACAAAAGAGGACTTTGGGGACTCTGCGGACCTTGCGGCGACGGCGCGCCGCCTCCTGCCCGGGCTTGAGAATTCGAAACTCGTCTCCATACTGGGACCTGCCGACCTGGAGCGCGAAGAGGGCTGGCCGCAGGGACAGCCTCACCATGCCGAGCTCGCGCTCGACCAGGCGCTGTGGATGCGGCCGCTTCCCGAGCTCTCGCAATACAAGACGCCGATCGAAGGGTTGTGGCTGTGCGGGCCGGCGATGCATCCGGGAGGCGGCGTGGCCGGAGCAACCGGCTACAACTGCGCGCACGCGATTCTCAAGGAGAGGAACTGAGCAATGAAAGGCCTCATGCAAAAATGGATCCGCGCCGTACCGCTCATGCTGCTGCTGGTTCTTTCCGGTTGCGGCTACAACACCATCCAGAGCGCCGACGAGCAGACCAAGGCCGCGTGGTCCGAAGTGCTGAACCAGTATCAGCGGCGCTCGGACCTCGTGCCGAACCTGGTGGAGACGGTCAAGGCATTCGCCAAGCAGGAGATGGACGTGCTCACGCGCGTGACCGAGGCGCGCGCGCGGGTCGGATCGATCCAGGCGACTCCGGAGCTGGTCGACAACCCGGAGGCGTTCCAGCGCTTCCAGCAGGCGCAGGGTGAGCTGACGAGCGCGCTTTCCCGGCTGCTCGTCGTCACGGAGAACTATCCGCAGCTCAAGTCGGACGCCAACTTCCGTGACCTGCAGGCGCAGCTCGAGGGCACGGAGAACCGCATCGCGGTGGCGCGCAACCGCTACATCAAGTCGGTCGAGCAGTACAACGTCACTGTGCGCCAGTTCCCCTCGAACCTGACCGCGATGGCGTTCGGCTACAAGCCAAAGGCCAATTTCGCCGTCGAGAACGAGCGCGAGATCTCCAAGCCGCCCAAAGTGGATTTCGGCGGCCAGAAACAGAAGTGATCCGGCTTCTTCTGGCACTGTTGATCGCGCTTCCCGCGTGGGCGGAGGTGCCGGTCCCGCCGCTAAAAGGGCGGGTCACCGATCTCACCGGAACGCTGAAGGCCGAGCAGGCGGCCTCGCTCGAGCAGCTGCTGCAGGCGTTCGAAGCGCGCAAGGGCAGCCAGATCGCGGTCTTGCTCGTGCCCACCACCGCGCCCGAGACGATCGAACAGTACTCGTTGCGCGTCGCCGAGCAGTGGAAGATCGGGCGGAAGAAGGTCGACGACGGCGCGATCCTCGTGGTGGCAAAGAACGACCGCGCGCTGCGCATCGAGGTGGGTTACGGCCTGGAAGGGGCGCTCAACGACGCCACCGCGAACCGCATCGTCCGCGAAGTGATCGTGCCTCGCTTCCGCGAGGGCGATTTCTACGGCGGCATCAACGCCGGCATCGACCGCATGATCCGAGCGATCGACGGCGAGCCGCTGCCTGCGCCCGCGAAGGCGGCACCGCCCGCCGACGAGGGCGTGCTCCAGATCCTTCCTGTGCTCCTCATTCTCGCGCTCGTCGCCGGTGCGATCCTGCGGCGCCTGTTGGGGCGCTTCGTCGGCTCGTTCGCCACCGGCGGCCTGGTCGGCGGGCTCGCCTGGCTGCTTGCGGGCACGCTTGCGATCGCGCTGCTCGCCGCCATCGTGGCGTTCTTCTTCACGTTGATGAGCGGCGTGGGCGGGAGCGGCCGGCGCTACTACGGCGGCTTTCCCGGGGGATACGGCGGTGGCTGGGGCGGCGGAGGATTCGGCGGGGGCGGCGGCGGCTTCAGCGGCGGCGGCGGAAGCTTCGGCGGCGGCGGCGCCTCCGGACGCTGGTGAACGTGAAGCTCGCGCGCGTCCTGCGCCATCTTTTCAGCCTGCCGGGCGCGGTGGCGCGCGCGCTTCCGGCCGCGTCGCTCGCGCGCATCGAGCAGGCCGTCAAGAAAGCCGAGGCCGACCATCGAGGCGAAATCCGCTTCGCGGTCGAAGCGGCCCTCGAGAGCGGCGCGCTGCTCTCGGGCCAGTCGTCCCGCAGCCGCGCGCTGGAGGTGTTCTCGCTGCTGCGCGTGTGGGACACCGAGGAAAACAACGGCGTGCTGATCTACCTCCTGCTTGCCGACCGGGCCGCGGAGATCGTCGTCGACCGCGGCATCCATGCGAAAGTCGACTCGGCGGATTGGCGGCACATCTGCCGCCGCATGGAAAGCGCTTTCGCGAAGAGGGAATTCGAGCCCGGCGTGGTATCGGGCATCGAGGAGGTCTCGCGGCTCCTCGCGCGCCACTTTCCGCCGCGGCGCGGCGACCGCAACGAATTGCCGGACAAACCGGTGGTTCTCTGATCCGCGAGCGATGGATCGCCGCTCATTTCTCCTGGGCAGCGCCGCGCTCGGTCTTGCCCCGAGAACAGCCTGGTCACAGGCGAGGCTGTTGCGCGCATCGGTGACGCGGCAGAACCTCGTCGGCGCCGCCCACCCCGCAACCGAAGTCTGGACCTACCACGGCACGGTCCCGGGGCCCGAGCTGCGCTTCAGGCAGGGCGAGCGGCTCCGCGTCGAAGTGGAGAATGCGCTTCCCGCGCAGACCGTGGTGCACTGGCACGGCATCCGGCTGCCCAACGCGATGGACGGCGTGCCCGGATTGACGCAGGCGCCGGTCGCGGCGAACGGTGGCAAGTTCGTCTATGAGTTCGAACTTCCGGACGCCGGCACCTACTGGTACCACCCGCACCTCGGTGACGGCGAGCAGCTCGCGCGTGGACTCTACGGCGCCCTGGTCGTCGAGGAGCGCGACCCACCGGCGGTCGATCGCGACCTCGTGTGGATCCTGTCGGACTGGCGACTCGACCGCGAAGCGGCGCTGCGCCGGGACTTCGCCAGCGCCATGGACGCCAGCCATGCCGGGCGGATCGGAAACACGGTGACCGTGAACGGCATGGTGCGCGACACTTTTGGCGTGCGCGCGGGCGAGCGCCTGCGGCTACGGCTCGTCAATGCGTCGAACGCCAGAATCTATGGCCTGAGCTTCGAAGGTCACCAGCCCTGGGTAATCGCGCTGGACGGGCATCCCGTCGCGCCGCACTGGTTCGAGCGCGTGGTCCTGGGACCGGGCATGCGCGCCGACGTGATCCTCGACTGCACCGGCGCTCCGGGCAGCGCCCACCGCGTCATCGACGACTTCTACCGGGGCCGTGCGTACGAGCTGCTGAAGCTCGAGTACCGCGCGGAACCGCGGTTGCGTGACGCGTTCGAGCCCGCGCCGCGCCTCGCCGCGAACCCGGTCAAGGAGCCCTCGCCGGGCGCCGAGCCCGAACGCATCGTGCTGGCCGGCGGCATGATGGGCGAGATGCCGAACCAGAGCAGCCATAAGGGCGTGTTCTGGACCTTGAACGGCAAGCCGCTGCGCCACGACCATCACGATCAGCCACCGCTGCTCTCCCTCAGGCTCGGACAGAGCTACCGCATCGAGCTCGTGAACCGCACCGCCTGGCATCACCCGATGCATTTGCATGGGCACGTTTTCCGGGTGCTGTCGAAGAACGGCAAGGAAGTGCTTCCGCGTCAATGGGCCGATACCGTGCTCCTGGACCCCGACAGCCGTGCCGAGATCGCGCTGGTGGCCGACAACCCGGGCGACTGGATGCTCCACTGCCATGTGCTGGAGCACCAGGCGAGCGGGATGGCCGCGTTCGTCAGGGTGGCGTGAGGCGCCTAATCGTCACAGTGGCGCTGCTCGCGGGCTGCGAGGCGAAACCGGACCTGGCGCTGGGCGAAAAACTCTATGCCCAGCAATGCGCCGCCTGCCACGGTGCCAACCTCGAAGGCCAGCCCGAGTGGCGGAAAAGACTGCCGAGCGGGCGCTTTCCGGCGCCGCCGCATGACTCGACAGGTCATACGTGGCACCACCCGGACGAGGTGCTCTTCGGGATCACAAAGCACGGATTGGTGCCGCCGTACGCGCCGGCCGGCTACGGCAGCGACATGCCGGCTTTCGGCGGCAAGCTCTCCGACCGGGAGATCCGCGCGGTCCTTGCCTACATCGAGTCGCGCTGGCCATCCGAGGTGCACAAGCTGCGCAAGGAAATGCTGAAGTAAACTAAAGCGGTGACGATCTATCTCGAGAAAGCGGCGCGCCCGGCGCAGTCGGTACCCATGACCGATGCCGAATGGCAGGCGCGCGTGCAGCTCGCTGCCTGCTATCGCATTTTCGACATGCTGGGCTGGGTCGAGATGATCTTCAACCACATCACCGCACGGGTACCTGGCCCTGCCTCTTCTCCCGATTCGGTGCGGTTCCTGATCAATCCGTTCGGTCTGCACTACCGCGAGATCAAGGCCTCGAACCTGCTCCTCATCGACATCGAGGGAAACCCGCTCCGAGCCTCCGAATGGCCGGTCAATCGCGCCGGGTTCGTGATTCACTCGGCCATTCACGCCGCCATCGCGAACGCCCACTGCGTGATGCACACGCATACGACGAGCGGCATCGCGGTGGCCTGCCTGAAGCAAGGCCTCTCGCCGCATAACTTCTACGGCGCGATGCTGCACGGCCGCGTCGCCTACCACGACTTCGAGGGCATCACGGTGGAGGAGGGCGAGAAGGAGCGACTGGTGCGCGACATCGGCGACAAGCCGGCGGTCATCCTGCGCAACCACGGGCTGCTCGCCTGGGGCCCGAGCGTGCCCGAAGCCTTCCTCATGATGTGGACGCTGCAGCGCGCCTGCGACGTGCAGATCGCGGCGAGCCGCGCCGGCGAGATCCATCCCATCCGGCCGGAGGTCTTCCCGCAGAGCGTGCGCGAATCCGGGCCCGGTGAGAAGCGGACTTGCGAGGACGCATTCGCCGCCCTGCAACGCAAGCTCGACGCGATCGACCCTTCCTACAGGGAATAGGCCCATGGGCGGGACCCGCAGCATTGACGTTTACGTAAACGTCAACTAGGCTCCCGAGCATGACCGACCTCTCGGACTCGTCGAAGCTCGTCTACAAGGCGAGGCACAAGATCCGCTTCGTCACGGCGGCGAGCCTGTTCGACGGCCACGATGCGTCGATCAACATCATGCGCCGCATCCTGCAGGCCTCGGGTGCCGAGGTCATCCACCTCGGCCACAACCGCTCGGTCGACGAGGTGGTGACCGCGGCTCTCCAGGAGGACGTGCAGGGGGTAGCCGTGTCCTCGTACCAGGGCGGCCACCTCGAGTACTTCAAGTACATGCTCGATTTGCTGCGCGAGCGCGGTGGCGCCCACATCAAGGTCTTCGGCGGCGGTGGCGGCGTGATCGTCCCGGAGGAGATCGGCGAGCTGCAGCGCTACGGCGTCGCGCGCGTGTATTCCCCGCAGGACGGCCAGCGCATGGGCCTGCAGGGCATGATCAACGACATGCTCGCGCGCTGCGACTTCGACCCGACTCAGTACGCGCCGAAGGAGCTTACGAACGGCGACCTGCGCAATCTTGCCCAAGTCATCACCGCGCTCGAGCTCGGTGTTTTCGACAAGAAGCAATCCATATACGAAGAAGCCAGGGCCAATCCCGCTCCTGTACTCGGAATTACCGGCACCGGCGGAGCAGGGAAGAGCTCGCTCACCGACGAGCTGGTACGGCGCTTCCGGCTCGACCAGGGCGATGCGCTGAAGATCGCGGTGCTCTCGGTCGATCCGACCCGGCGCAGGACCGGCGGCGCACTGCTCGGCGACCGCATCCGCATGAATGCGATCAACGCGCGCAGCACTTTCATGCGCTCGCTCGCCACCCGGGCGACGGGGAGCGAGATCTCCGCCGCGCTCGGCGACGCGATCGCCGCCTGCCGCGCATCCGGATTCGACCTGGTCATGGTGGAGACCGCGGGCATCGGCCAGGGCGACGCCGCGATCGTGCCGCACGTGGAGGCGTCGCTCTACGTGATGACGCCGGAATTCGGCGCCGCGAGCCAGCTCGAGAAGATCGACATGCTGGACTTCGCCGACTTCGTCGCCATCAACAAGTTCGACCGCAAAGGCGCCGAGGACGCGCTGCGTGACGTGCGCAAGCAGGTGCAGCGGAACCGCGAGGCGTTCCACGCGCCGCTCGAAGACATGCCGGTGTTCGGCACCGTTGCCGCGCGCTTCAACGACGACGGCGTGACGGCGCTCTATCACGCGATCGCGGCGCGGCTCGCGGAGAAAGGCCTGAAGCTCGCACCGGTCCGCCTGGCGAAGCCCGCGACTCGCGTCTCCTCGGCGGTGCACGCCGTGGTTCCGCCGCCGCGCGCGCGCTACCTCGCCGACATCGCCGACACGGTGCGAGGCTATCATCAGCGCGCCGCGTCGCAGGCGAAGCTGGCGCGGGAACGTCAGCAGCTCCTCGCCGTGAAGGGCATGCTCGGCGGCGCCTCCCCGGACATCGACCAGTTGCTGGTGGAAAAGGATGCCGCTCTTACGGGCGACGCGAAGCAGCTCCTGGAGAGCTGGCCGAAGACCGTGGCCGAGCACTCGGGCGACGAACGGGTCGTCAAGGTCCGCCACCGCGAGATCCGCACCCGCCTGACGACGATCTCGCTTTCCGGTACGCACGTCCCGAAGGTCGCGCTGCCGAAGTACCAGGACCACGGCGAGCTGCTGCGGTGGCGCATGCGGGAAAACCTGCCCGGCGAGTTTCCGTTCACCGCAGGGGTATTCGCCTTCAAGCGCGAGAACGAGGACCCGACGCGCATGTTCGCCGGAGAGGGCGACGCCTTCCGCACCAACCGGCGCTTCCATCTCCTGTCGAAGGACATGCCCGCGAAGCGCCTGTCCACGGCGTTCGACTCGGTGACCCTTTACGGCTTCGATCCCGACGAGCGCCCGGACATCTACGGCAAGGTGGGCAACTCGGGCGTGTCGATCGCGACGCTCGAGGACATGAAGGTGCTGTACTCGGGCTTCGACCTCGTCGACCCGGCGACCTCGGTGTCGATGACGATCAACGGTCCCGCGCCGACCATCCTCGCGATGTTCTTCAACACCGCCATCGACCAGCAGGTCGAGAAGTTCCGCAAGGAGAAGGGTCGCGATCCAAACCCCAAAGAGCAGGCCCATATTCACTCCTTCACTTTGTCTTCGGTGCGCGGCACGGTGCAGGCCGACATCCTCAAGGAGGACCAGGGACAGAACACCTGCATCTTTTCCACCGAGTTCTCGCTCAGGGTGATGGGCGACATCCAGGCCTATTTCATCGAGCACGACGTGCGCAACTTCTACTCGGTGTCGATCTCCGGATACCACATCGCCGAGGCGGGCGCGAACCCGATCTCGCAGCTCGCCTTCACGCTTGCCAACGGGTTCACCTTCGTCGAGGCCTACCTTGCGCGCGGCATGGAGATCGACGATTTCGCGCCGAATCTGTCGTTCTTCTTCTCCTACGGCATGGATCCCGAGTACGCGGTGCTCGGGCGCGTGGCGAGGCGCATCTGGGCCGTGGCGATGCGCGAGCGCTACGGCGCGAACGAGCGCAGCCAGAAGCTCAAGTTCCACTCCCAGACCTCCGGCCGCTCGCTGCACGCCCAGGAGATCGCCTTCAACGACATCCGCACCACGCTGCAGGCGCTGATCTCGACCTACGACAACACCAACTCGCTGCACACCAACGCCTACGACGAGGCGATCACCACGCCGACCGAGGAGTCGGTGCGCCGCGCGATGGCGATCCAGCTCATCATCAACAAGGAATGGGGCCTCGCGAAGAACGAGAACCCGAACCAGGGCGCCTTCGTGATCGACGCGCTCACCGACCTCGTCGAGGAGGCGGTGCTGCGCGAGTTCGAGGCGATCTCCGAGCGCGGCGGCGTTCTCGGCGCCATGGAGACGGGCTACCAGCGCGGCAAGATCCAGGAGGAGTCGCTGCTCTACGAGCACCGCAAGCACGACGGCTCCTATCCCATCGTCGGCGTCAACACCTTCCGCAAGGCGGGCGACGGCGCGCCGCCGCAGCGCCTCGAGCTGATCCGCTCGACCGAGGAGGAGAAGCGCTCGCAGCTCGCGCGCCTCGCCGATTTCCACCGGCGGCA
>Ga0075426_10000537_pt1 | contig 26252 bp, 24 predicted proteins | sample SoiMethybrSBSTD5_FD_75304 | JGI IMG/M metagenome (GOLD analysis project Ga0075426, IMG submission 75304) | Bulk soil microbial communities from a Populus tree surrounding site in Tennessee, USA - Soil MetaG P. TD hybrid SBSTD5 | ecosystem: Environmental > Terrestrial > Soil > Tree plantation...
CGTCAAACGCTACTCCAGCGCATCGCCAAAATGACCGTTTCGCAGCGCGTGCAATTCGCCATCAAGGGCGGCTCGGAAGCGCGCCGCACGCTCATCCGCGACACCAACAAAGTGGTCCAGCGCGCTGTCCTTCAATCTCCGCGCCTGACCGACCAGGAAGTGGAAGCTTTCGCTTCCATGTCCAGCCTTACGGATGAGATCCTGCGGCTCATCGCCGGCAACCGTACGTTTCGAAAGAACTATACGGTGGTGCGCAACCTGATCAACAATCCGAAAACTCCGCTGGACGTGACTTTGCATATGTTACCGATGCTCAACGTCCAGGACCTCAAGCGTCTCACAACAAATAAAAATGTTCCTGAAACGCTGCGCACCACGGCAACGAAGCTCCAGCGCACCCGCGCCGATCAAAAGAAATAAGCCGGGACAACCCATCCCCGGCTGGTTTCGGCGCCGGTTTTCGCTCTACAATCAAAGGGTCAAATAAGGTTCTCTTGAGGCTATCCAATGATTCGAACAACTCCTATCCGGACTTCGCTGCTTATTTCTCTGCTGACCTTCCTGCTCGCGCTGGCTTTGGTTTCTCTCCCTTTGCCGGGCATTCACGGACAGGAAAAGAAAGCCGCGGATCCTTGGCCAAGCTCCGAGACGATGCCGCCTGCCGTCCTTTCGAAAATGCTCACGGACAAGTACACGTCCGTTCCAACGGTCGTATTTGTAGGATTCCGTTCGCTTTACGTTGGCGGTCATGTGCCGTACGCATCTTTTCATGGCACTACTTCGACGGATCAGGGTCTTGCGGAATTGAAGGCATGGGCAGCTTCGCTCCCGCGCTCCACCGAACTCGTCGTCTACTGTGGCTGCTGCCCAATGGATAAGTGCCCGAACATCCGGCCTGCGTACACGGCGCTGAGCGGTATGGGTTTCAAGCAACTTCGCGTGCTCGTCCTTCCAACAAGTTTCGCTGTCGATTGGGCCGACAAGGGCTATCCGATGCAGAAGGGCATGTAGACAGAAATCCCTTGCATTCGGGCCACGGCGTTCTTCGATTTAGACCGTCAGCTTCGGATGCTGCAGATAAAACCCCGTCGCCTCTTGATACGCCCGCGCAAACGCAAGTAATTCGGCTTCTCCGTACAACTTCCCGAGAAACGTCAAACTTGTGGGTGTCCCCGGGCCGCCGGCATTTTGAAAATCGCTGGGATCGTCGAACGGATACTTCGGCGCGTCCTCTCCGCGCAATCCGTTTGGCAGAATCACTGAGGGATGACCGGTCAGGTTCGTGATGACGAGTTGCTGGCCGCCATTCGTCGGCGCAACGATAACATCCACACCGTCGAACACTTTGGCCATCGCTTCCATAGCCAGCTTTCGGGCACGCGCGGCCTGAATGTACTCGACTGCGGGAATGAACCGCGCCGTTCGAAACGTGTTCGGCCAGTCATAATCCTTTTGTGACGTCAGCAGCTTGTCCTTGCCGCTGCGTGTCAAGTCTTCGAATGCCGCGGCGGACTCAGCCGTCAGCATCACCGTAATCGCGCTGTAAGGAAACTTCGGCAGTTCCACGGGGATTAAATTCACGCCCATTTGATGGAGCTTCGCGAGAGCGGCGTCGTTGTATTTTCGATCGTACTCCGCACGTGCCCGCCCCGCTTCGCGCCGTTTCTTTTGCTCGTCCCGTTTCTTCTGTTCTTCGGGAGTCTTCGGAGGCTCCTCCTTTGCCTCTGCTTGCGGCGGTTCGGGCTTGTGCTCAAAATCCGATTTCAAATAACCGACGCGCAGTTTCTTCCAATCCAGATTTGCGTCCCAGTTGAACGCTGCCGCGTGTATTGTCCGGTCCTTTCCATCCGGCCCGTATATCGCGTCCAGCACCAGCGCGCAATCTTCAACCGAGCGGCAGATCGGCCCCAGCTTGTCCATCGTCCATGAGAGAGCCATTGCTCCCGTTCGTGGCACCAGTCCAAACGTTGGCCGCAATCCTGTGCATCCGCAGCGCGTCGAAGGCGACGAAATCGAGCCCAATGTTTCTGAGCCGATGCTGAACGCCACGCACCCCGCCGACGTGGCCGAAGCCGGCCCTGCCGATGAACCACTCGAGCCTTGATTCGTGTTCCACGGATTCCGTGTCACTCCGCCGAACCACACGTCGCCCAAAGCCAACGCTCCCAGCGTCAGTTTCGCAACTAGCACTGCTCCCGCGTCGTCCAGTCTCTTCACCACCGTCGCGTCTTCGTCAATCATTTGATTCTCAAAACCACCTGCACCCCACGTCGTCCGGTAGCCCTTCGTGGCCAGCAAGTCCTTTGCGCCCCACGGCAACCCGTGCAGTGGCCCGCGGTATTTTCCCGCAACAATCTCCGCATCGGCCTTTTTCGCATGCGCCAGTGCGCGCTCTTCCGTCAGCGTCACCACAAATTTCAGCCTCGGGTCATACTTCTTCAATCGCTGCAAATACATTTCCGTGAGAGCCTGCGACGAAATCCTCTTCGTCCGCATCAGCTCCGACAGATCCCTTACGCTCGCGAAAGCCAGCGCCTCGTAGTTCGGACGAAGGCCTGCTTTTCCGAAATCTTCAAATTCTTTCGGGAGCTTTGCCGCGGACATCCGCATCGGTTTCCGCTCGGTTTCGAATTTCATTCCCGGCAGCACCGGATCAAACACCAGCGCCGGATCGACCGAATTCGGAATCTTTAGCTTGTAAATCTCTTCGTAGCCTTTGGCGTGATCGTTCAGGTCCTCCAGCATCATTTCTTTGTACTCATCGGCGATCGGCACGTCCGCGATGGCTGCGGCATTCTCGATCATTTCCTTTGTGATTTTTGCTCCGCCTTGCGCTTGTGCCTGCGCCCAGAGCACTCCGGGAAACAGCGTCCCCGCCAGCCCCATCCCCGAGCAAGTCTTCATGAAAATTCGCCGGTCCAGCATCTGTATCCTCCCCTTCCGCCACTCGCGAGCGCGCGTAACATATCACACATCCCGCACGGTCTTCGTCCTCTCGCGGCTTCCAGCGCAGCCCTCCGCTAGTTCTTTTGCGTTATTGACCCTGTCCCAGTCTCGGGTTTTGCTCTCCCCATTCAAATCGCGTACCATGCATTCACTTCGAAAGGAGTCCGAATGAAGCGCTCTGCACTCTTCTTGGTTTCCCTGATGGTTTTGCTTTTGACTTTCTCTCTCCGGCAAATGCCCGGCGTCAAAGCAGGCAGCCCACCGGCTGGGCAAGACGCAGTCCTCAAGGCCTCTGACATCACACCCAAACTTTTCCCGGAGCATGTCTTCTTCCGCGGCCAAGTCGCCCCCGCGCAACTCCGCAACACCGGCGGCGTGCATTTTGCCGACGATCTCTATGCTTTGGCGGGTTTGGTGGACAACTCAGGCTACTCCACCGCCATCAAGGAAAAGTACCAGGCATATTTGCTCAGCGAAGTCACTCTGGAAATTGGCGGTCAAACTCTAAAGCCCGGCGCATATGGATTCGGTTTTGTTGCAGGCAGCAAATTCATCCTGATGGACCTCGCCGCCAATAACCTCATCGAAGCCGCTGGACAGCGCGACGCCGAAATGAAGCGCCCCGTCCCTCTTCAAGTCGTGGCCTCCTCTACGGCTGGAAGCTGTCGCCTTTACGTTGGCCGAGATTTCATCGAGTTCCGCCGCACTCACTGAGCTGCGAAATTCCCTTATCCAAGGAAAAGCCCGAACTGAGGTCTGCCTCAGCCCGGGCTTTTGATGCAAGCATTTCGGTCAAAGCGCGCCCATCGACGCGCTGGTCACTAGTTTTTGTCGAAATTCAGGCAAAGCTCGAGCTGCCGGATGGCTTCGTCCGTCGCTTTTAGCGCTTCCACGCGGTGGCCGCCGAAGTCATGCGCGGCATGTTCCATATGTTCCTTCGCGCGGCGCAACGCTCCTAATGCTTCGCGGATTTGGGGGTGCGGCTCTGCTGGAGTTGCCGCGGCCGGGGTGGCTGGCAGCGCATTCGCTGCCGGAGTTGTTGGAGTATTCGTCTTATTTGGGGCGGCGTGCGTTGACACCATGAATGCAAACGCAAGAATCAACGAAGCAGCAGCCAAGAGACCTACGATCCTTATCTTCATGTACCTCTCCTCCTTGTCCGGATTTCGGCCCGGACTGCCGTGATTGCCTTACTCCCCGTCTGCATGACTTACGCCCGCTCGACGCTGGAGAGCGATCAGCATGCGCCTTGCGGAGGCGAGCCCCATTCCTCAAGACACTTCGCCTCTGGATTCCTTCTGTTTAGGACACTTTCCTTTCTTCAAAAATGGTAATTGTCCTCTTGCTACGCAAAAGTGACTCCCTCGCTCCTTGCCCCCTAGCCCGTTGCTCCTGCAGTTTCCCTTTTCCTTTGCTTCCCAGCGCGCTTGCGTTTACCATACCGCCCAACTTTCCTCTGCGAAAAACGATCAAGGAGATCCCTCATGCACATGCATAGCCTAAATTGGCTTGCCATTCTCGTAGCGGCCATTTCCACGATGATTCTCGGATTCCTCTGGTATTCGCCACTGCTCTTCGCCAAAGCCTGGACTCGCGAAATGGGCTACGACCTGAATGACAAGGCGAAAATGGACGAAATGCGCAAGAGCGCCGGCCCCGCCTATGCAGGCTCCTTAGTCGCCAGCTTGATCTCCGCCTTCACCCTCGCGCTCGTTCTGCATGGCATGCGGGCAGATTCGCTGCACTTCGGTTTGATGGCCAGCTTCCACATCTGGCTGGGCTTTGTCGCCACCGTGCAATTCACGGGGGCCCTCTTCGCGAAACAAAGCATGAAGCTCTTCGCCATCAACACTGGTTATCAGCTCGTCTGCTTCCTCGCCATGGGCGCGATCCTCGTCCTCTGGCAATAGAGAAGACTCGGCGTCGGGCACGCACCCCAACTCTGGGGCCCCTACTGTCGCCAAAAACTGGCTGTACCTTCGTACTAGCAGCCCCCGACCCCTGTACCATCGACCGCTTCGGCCGACTGGCTGAAACTTGTTCCATTCTGAATCCAGATGTTTGTTCACCGGATATCCATCGGCCCCCGATCTTAGGAGAGCTAAGAATGCAAGGCATTAACCACAACCACCAAGCAGCGAATGGCGAGGGTCTGCTAAAGACAACCACTTGGGGCAGGCGCGTTGCCCTCTTGGCCCTGATCACCATGCTAGCTGCGGGATTGTCTCTTGCCGATGGCAAGAACCATAAGGTTTCGAGCGACCTTGACGCCTTGAAAGGCGGCAAGAACGGTGCCACTGTCGACGTGATCATCCAGTTCAACCAGACACCGACCGCAGCCCACCATCAGAAGGTGCAGAACAAGGGCGGGGTGTTAAAGACCAAGCTGGATTTCATTAAAGGCGCCCACTATTCCGTCCCTGTCGAGGCCTTGGATGCACTGGCGGATGATCCTGACGTGGCCTATATCACCCTGAATCGCGCGGTGAAGGGTTCTCTCGATCATGTGGTCAGCGCAGTAAACGCGGACCTGGCCTATGCCAGCGGTTGGGACGGTACCGGCGTCGGAATCGCGGTCATCGACAGCGGAGTCAGTAGCGTCTATGATTTGAATACCGACGACAATTATTCGTCGCGGATCGCGTACAGCCAGAGTTTTGTGGCCGGTGACAGCTCCACCAACGATGCTTTTGGCCACGGGACGCACATTGCCGGAATCATCGCGGGAAATGGCTATACTTCCACAACCTCCAACTACCTGGGCGTCTATCGCGGCATTGCGTCGGAAGCAAAAATCATCAACCTTCGCGTACTGGATTCCAGCGGCTCTGGCACAGATAGCTCAGTAATCGACGCGATCCAGCAGGCCATCAATCTTAAGAATACCTACAACATTCGAGTCATCAACCTTTCCCTGGCTCGCGGGGTCTATGAAAGCTACAAACTGGATCCCCTGTGCCAGGCTGTGGAATCCGCCTGGCGAGCAGGTATCGTTGTGGTTGCTGCTGCCGGCAACATGGGCCAGTACAATGGGTCGGGCACGAGCGGATATGCCACCATCGGCGCTCCGGGCAATGATCCTTACGTAATCACTGTAGGGGCCACCAACACCCGCGGCACAGGTGCGCAAACGGCGCAAATGATGACCAGCTACAGCTCTAAGGGTCCAACGGCATTCGACCATGTCGTAAAGCCTGACCTTGTGGCTCCTGGGAACGGAGTGGTTTCCCGCATGGCCATGGGCGGCAATGCACTCGTGACCTCGTACCCCGCCCTGGCCGTTTATCCGTGCAACAACTCGCGTTCGAATTGCGGCCCGCAATATGGCAGTGCCCGGTATATGCGTCTCAGCGGCACGAGCATGGCGACACCGGTCGTTAGCGGCGTAGCGGCTCTCCTGCTGGAGAAAACCCCCTCCCTCACGCCGGATCAAGTGAAGGCTCGTTTGATGAAGTCGGCATGGAAGGGTTTCGCCTTATACGTCACGGCGACCGACAAGGCCACTGGCACTGTGTACTCCATCGAACAAGACTTGTTTGCGGTGGGGGCTGGCGCGGTCGACGCCTCTGCGGCGTTGGCTAACACCGATAGCGCGCCTAATTCTTTTGGCGCTGCGAAATCGCCAACCGCAGTCTATAACTCGTTGACTAACACGGTTTCTATCGTGGGTGATCCCGCGACGATTTGGAACAACTCTGTTGTGTGGGGCAATTCCGTTGTGTGGGGTAACTCAGTGGTCTGGGGCAATTCTGTCGTTTGGGGCAACTCAGTTGTCTGGGGCAATTCCGTGGTCTGGGGTAACTCGGTAGTCTGGGGTGATTGTGTCGTCTGGAGTAACTCGGACGGAACCCTGGGAGACCAGTAGGCAGGCAAGGCACAAATGATGAGAGGAGGAACACAGAAAATGCCAAGCCAAGCCAAAGCCTACATCGCCCTGGTAATCGCAGCAGGAACCCTACTCTCGTTGCTCGCCGCCGGATCGTGGTCCTCCAGCAACCTTCGCCAGTTCGCCATCTACCTGGGACTCGCCGCGCTTGCCTCGGCCATGAAAGTCAGAGTTCCCGGAATGGAAAGCACCATATCCCCAAGTTTTGTCTTCCTGCTTTTGGGAATGGTCGCGCTGCCCTTTTCACAGGTGGCTGTCATCAGCCTGATGGCCGCGCTGGTGCAATCTCTCTGGGCCAGCGCCAAGCGCCCACGTCTCCTGCAAGTGGCCTTCAGCGCCGCCGCGCTGATGCTGAGCAGCAGCCTCGCCTACAAGTTTGCGCATCTCGTCCTGGCAGGAAGCGCTACGGAATCCGCAGTCGTTTGCGTGATCCTCGCGGGCAGCATCTATTTCCCGGTCAACTCTGGCTTGGTTTCCATGGTCATTGGCTTGGCAGAAGGACAACCCTTCAAGCAAGTCTGTCAGCGTTGTTATCAGTGGGCGTTTCCTTACTTCATGGGCGGCATCGCTTTCGCCGGCTTGGTGAGCGGCGCCTATGCTCCTTCCATGCTATGGAAGGGAGCCTTGCTGCTTCTGCCCGCCGTAGTCTTTGCTTACCTCTATTTTGCCAACCTGACCGCCCGCGTGGCCTCCGCGACCATGCCCGTCTCTTCCTCGGAAGAAGAGGAATACGCAGAGGTTCATTCGTAACTTCTGTAACCTGCTGTTTTGTTCCCCCGAATTGGTTCCTTAGATCGTACCGGTTTGCTTCTTCTCTATTGTGGGATTTGGATGCGCCCAGCGTCGGCGGATCTGCTCCAAGAATTTCTGCTTGTTTTTTTGCATCAGGCGGATGAGCTGCCGGTTTTCTGTTTCTTCGTGCTTTCCTGCCCAAAGCACCATCTCCGTTAAGACCGGCGCGAGGTCCATTCCCTTTGCCGTAAGCAGGTAAATCAACTTTCGCCCATCGGACGGGTCGCGCTCCGCTCGGATGATTCCGTACGCCTCCAGCCTGCGCAACCGGTCGGCCAATATGTTTGACGCTGGCCGTTCGTAAGAGCCCAGGAACTCCTTGAATGTCCTGCGACCCAACAACATCATGTCCCGAATGATAAGCAATGACCACCGGTCTCCCAGCATCTCCACGGATGCATTCAGCGGGCAGCCCGACCGGCGCATTGCAATTGCTTTTCCCTTTGCCACTATTGCACAGTATCATTTTTCACTTGCGTTTTGCAAGTTACTTGTGCACACTACGCAACCAGCTACTACCGCCAACTGGAGGCCGCAAATGAGTCACGCAGCAGCAAAACAATCGCCAAAAACCGAACTCGAACCGCCGTGCCTCGAAAACGGCAGAGCTCTGCTCATCGCCGGTTTGCAGAGCCATTACACCGCAGAAACCATGAAGGACCTTCCCGCTCAGTGGCAGCGCTTTGCTCCCCACATCGGAAAAATTCGGGGACAGATGGGCCGCGCCACCTACGGCATTTGCTGGCAGCCACGCGAAGGCTCGGGCATCGAGTACCTCACAGGCGTCGAAGTCTCCGGTTTCGTTGGCCTTCCCGGCGAATTCACCGTTGTCAGCATCCCTGAGCAGCGATACGCGGTTTTCTTCCATCGCGGCCACGTTTCGAAGCTTTACGAAACCTGCGATGCCATCTCCAGATGGCTCCCTGAATCCGGCCATCAGCACTCCGACGAGGCTGAAACACCCGCGTTTTTCGAGCGTTATACAGAAGAGTTCGATCCACGCACCGGAATGGGCGGCATGGAAGTCTGGGTCCCGCTGAAATCCTGAGCGCTGCGTTTGAATTCACACTCGAGTCAAGGAGTTGAGGTAAAGTATTTGCCATTTCGCATCAGCACCAAACCAATCACTGGAGGGAGAGAGGAATGAGCGGAGTACGAGTCTTGGTTGGCACACGCAAGGGCGCATTCATTCTGTCGTCGGACGGCAAGCGCGAAAAGTGGGACGTCAGCGGCCCGCATTTTGCCGGCTGGGAGATTTACCACATGAAAGGATCTCCCAAGAATCCCAACCGCATCTACGCCTCGCAAACCAGCGGCTGGTTCGGCCAAATCATTCAGCGCTCCGATGATAGCGGAAAGACTTGGACTCAGCCGGGAACGCCTCCTGGCGAACCGACCACCGGCCCGGGCGGCATGCCCAAGGGCGAGAGCAACAAATTCGTGTACGACACTTCTGCGGAAACCGGCGCGCCTCTCACTACCCATCAGTTTTACGATGGCACGCAGCATCCTTGGGAATTCAAGCGCGTCTGGCATCTCGAGCCTTCACTCACCGAAGCGGACACCGTCTATGCAGGCGTGGAAGACGCCGCTATCTTCCGTTCGAAAGACGGCGGCAAATCTTGGCAAGAACTCTCCGGCCTTCGCGGCCACGGCACGGGCCCGAAATGGCAGCCCGGCGCAGGCGGCATGTGCCTGCACACACTCATTCTCGATCCAACCAACCCTCAGCGCATTTACATCGCGATTTCTGCTGCCGGCGCGTTTCGCACCGATGACGGCGGCAAAACCTGGAAGCCCATCAACAAGGGCTTGTACTCGCAATACATTCCCAATCCCACCGCCGAAGTAGGACACTGCGTCCACCACGTTGCGATGAACACGAAGCGCCCCAACGTTCTATTCATGCAAAAACATTGGGACGTCTTGCGCAGCGACGACGCCGGCGACAACTGGAAAGAAATCAGCGGCAATTTGCCCACCGACTTCGGCTTCGTGATCGACGTTCACGCGCACGAGCCCGAAACCATTTATGTTGTGCCCATCAAGAGCGACGGTGAGCACTATGTCCACGAAGGCAAGCTTCGCGTTTACCGCAGTAAGACCGGCGGAAACGAGTGGGAAGCTCTCACCAAAGGGCTGCCGCAAAGCCATTGCTACGTCAACGTGCTGCGCGACGCCATGGCCGTGGACTCGCTCGATAAATGCGGCATCTACTTCGGCACCAGCGGCGGCCAGGTCTATTGTTCCCCTGACGCGGGCGATAATTGGGCGCCCATCGTCCGCGATCTCCCGGCCGTCTTGTCCGTCGAAGTGCAGACGCTGTCATGACCGTTGGGCCCACAGCCAAGATTCGCGTGATTCTCCCGCCACATCTGCGGACGTTGGCGCACGCGGGCCGCGAAGTCACTATTGAAATTGCCGGCCAGGTCACCGTTCGCTCTGTACTTGATGCGCTGGAGACCACCTTTCCCATGCTTACGGGAACCATTCGCGACCACGTCACGCAGCAGCGCCGCCCGTTCTTGCGATTTTTTGCATGCGAAGAGGATCTTTCTCACGAGTCGCCAGATACTCCGCTCCCCGAGGCGGTCGTCTCGGGAAAAGAACCGTTGCTCATCCTCGGCGCGATCGCCGGAGGTTAATGGGTGCCGAATAAGCTTGGCAGCTGCGAGGGCCTCCGGATAGCGTGTTCGTTTGCAGGACGCGGGAATCCCAAAAACGGACACAGAGACAAGAAAGAAAATGAACCGCAACGTAGCTAAGGCTTTTTTATTCAACGATTTAGGAAGCATCGTCCGCGGCATATGCCGTGCGATAGTGACTGTACAACGAGGGAAATAGGGAGGCAGGACCATGATTAAGCCGCAGCTGCTGTATCAAGACCTCCGGATTGCCGTGCGCTCGCTCGGGCGCTCCAAAGGATTGGCCTTTACCGTGATCGCTACCCTGGCGCTTGGTATTGGCGCCAATGCCGCCATCTTCAGCCTCGTTCGTGGCGTGCTCCTTCGTCCGCTCGTCAACGCCGACGAAAACCGCCTTATCTATATTCTGCAGAGCGCCAAAGGCATGGGGATGGATGAAGCGAACTGGTCCGTCCCAGAAATCCAGGACATTAAGGCCAGCATCCATTCTGTCAGTGAATTCGGCGATTTCTCGGCCGTCCCCATGACCATGGTCGGCCTGGGTGAGCCTCGCGAAATTCAATCCGCCGTCGTCGGGGGCTCCTACTTTGAAGTTGTTGGCCTCCACCCGGTCCTCGGCCGACTTATCGGACCTCAAGACGATGGTCCGAAGGCCGCCGGTGTTGTCGTTCTGACTTATCCCTACTGGTCGACCGTTCTCAAAAAGGATCCTAACGTCCTCGGCAAAAAGGTTCGCCTTGAAAGCTTTGACGCGCGCATCGCCACGGTGATCGGCGTCCTGGAACCCTCCATTCCTTATCCCCAGGAAACTGCGATCATCGCCAATATCGTTACGAGCGCACACCACCTCGATGCCACCATGGTTACCGGCCGCGTCCATCGCATGACCGAGCTCTTCGGCCGCCTTGCTCCCGGCGCCACGCTTGACCAAGCTCGCGCCGAGCTGCAGTCCGTCTACACCACCATGAAGAAAGATCACCACGAAGCTTACCCTACCAACGGAGACTTCCAAATTGCCGCGAGGCTCCTACGTGACCAGATCACTTCGGATGCTCGCCCGGTGCTTATCGTTCTTCTGGCCGCTTCGGGTCTCGTTTTCATCATTGCTTGCTCCAACGCGGCCAACCTCATCCTCGCCCGCACCGTTCGCCGCGAAGGCGAGCTGACCATTCGTGCGGCCCTCGGGGCCAGCAGCGCCGCCCTCCGCCGGACACTGCTGGCAGAGAGCCTCGTCCTCTGCGGTGCCGGAGCTACGCTTGGCGTAATGATCGCTCGCCCCCTGCTCAACGTCCTGGCGCGGTACGCTTCACGCTTCTCCGTCCGCGCTCTGGATCTCACCGTGGATTCGAGTATGCTTTGGGTTGGCGCGGGACTCGCGATAATCGCCGCAGTGCTCCTCGCCTACGTTCCTCACCTCCCCAGCGCCAAGGTCTCGCAGTCCCCCGGACTCGCGAGCGGCAGCGTCCGCATCACGGGCAGCACCAACCGCCGTCTCCGTGCTTTCGCCGTCGTTCAAATTGCGGCCTCCTTCATGCTCCTCGCCGGCGCCAGCATGCTTCTCAAAACGCTAATCGCCATGCAGACCGCGCAGACGGGCATGGACACCCGCCACGTCCTCGCCATCAATGTTCCCGTGATGTCCTACCAAAAGACCCCGCAGCAGGTCGTGGATTTCTACAAGGAAACGATTCGCCGCATTGACGCACTGCCGGGCGTGACCAAGACCGCCTATGGCATGTCCGCTCCGTGGCGCGACGCTGGCAACGATGGCCCTGGGCTTCAATTCTCGGGGGATGGTCACGTCCACAGCATCGAAAATGATCCTCGCGGACATTTCCGTGTGATCTCTCCCGGATTCTTTGCCGCGCTCGGCGTTCCTATCCTCGCCGGCCGCGATTTCAACGACCTCGACACTCAGTCGAAGGAGCCGACTGTCGTCGTCAGCGAGAGTCTGGCCAAGCGTATGTTCCCCGGCCAGGACGCTATCAACCGCCACGTGTATTGGACCGATCCTGTGTTGCAATTCCTCCCCGGGTTCAAAGCCGAGCAGCAGCGTATTATCGGCGTCACCGCCGATATTGACGATGAACACGTTGTTCCGCAGCCCACTCTCACGATTTACAGCACCTTTAACCATGGTCCGATGTTTAACGGCCGGCTCTTTATCCACACCAGCACGAATCCTTATGCGCTCGTTACGCCGGCCACACAAATTATTCGTGGCATGTCCGCCGAACAGCCCGTCGAGAAAGCCGCAACTCTCGAAGACATTCGCGCGGAAGTCCTTAAGCCGGATCGCCTGAACACCGTGGTCTTCGGCATCTTCGCCGCAGTAGCCCTGACGATCGCGCTGGTTGGTGTTGCCGGCGTGCTCGCTTTCTCCGTCAGCGCCCGCACTCGCGAGTTTGGCATCCGCCTCGCTCTTGGTTCGCCGCCACAGCGCCTGCTTGCTGGAGTCATCGCCGAAGGCGCACTCATGGCCACCTTCGGTTTGGTTGCCGGCTCCGTCGGCGGCTACTGGCTGGCCCGCATTGCGGAACGTTATATCCCCGACCTTCGCATGCCCAGCGCTTTGCCCGTTGTCGTTTCGGCTTTCGTGCTGCTGGCCGCGGCGGTTATCGCGTCTGCCATGCCGGCGGCTCGCGCTGCCCGCGTGGACGTCATGCAAGCGCTGCATTCCGACTGACTTCGAGGCTCCAAGGCCTATAACTTTCTGAGACCTGGAACCTGCGGCAATAACCTTAGGGCAACTCTCCTTATACTTTTGAGGCTAGCGCCTTCCCTTATACGAAGAGGACGGCGCGCTCAGGCTCACAGGGCACTTGGTGAGTCTAGCCCGATCAAAAGACTCGCCTGGCGAAGCCGGCAGCGCGCCCTCCCACTTCGCTGCTCCGACGGGCCGTGCCGCGGATCCGCCGCGCCTGGTGCCTCCAGCGCGGTCACCAGCCCTCACCGGCCCTTCTACCGTTCAAAGCAAAACCTATGTTTTACGCTCGCGCAGCGGCCGTGGGTGTGTCACGCCGCTCAGCGAACAAACGGATAAATCTCGTCCGCAATCCAATAGTTTTCAAAGAAAATCGCAAAGAGCGTCCCCACTACCCAAACGGCCCATCGTTGCCGGTTCCACGACACGCTAGTCGTGGCGTTCTGGATTAGAATTTCCGCGAGGTACGCGGCGCAGTAACAAACGTTCGCCAGCAACGCCAGCACGGTCATGATTCCCAGGGCTTCCAGATTCATCGCCGGGCGGAAATGCGGCCACGTTTTGACCAGCCAAATCATCACCACGACGAACAGCAACAAGTTGTAAAGGAGCCGACGCGGCTCCCAGAACTTCACGGCGACCATCAGGCCCTTCTCGGATGGTCCTTGGCCGGATTGAGCCGCTGTCATGCTGGATCCCACTGCTGGCTGCGAATCTCGTTGGTCCATTCTTGTGCGCTCCTCTCATAGGGTCCGCGCTCGGGTCAGTTCTTGCGCGAATGCTGCGAAGCGCCTGAGCGATGCTTCGCAAGACCACCTACTTTGTCATACAAAGTACTTCATGTAAACTCATTTCTGGCCTCTTCGTTTATACTGGCCACTCAAAACTGGCCACTGTCCGGACTGGAGGCGCCGATGTGCCGCAACATCAAACCGCTTTTCAATTTCGATCCGCCGGTTGCGCCGGAAGAGGTGCGCGCCGCTTCCCTGCAATTCGTCCGGAAAATCACCGGCTTCCAGCATCCGTCCAAAGCCAACGAAGCTGCTTTCAACGCGGCCATTGACGAGATCGCCCGCGCCTCCTCGCGTCTGCTCCATTCCCTGGAAACCACGGCTCCGCATCGCAACCGCGAAGCCGAAGCCGCGAAGGCCCGCGCGCGGGCAGCGGCAAGGTTCGGGTGAGACAAAGAACGTTGGCACATCTGCAAGTTTGAAGGTTTGTGGGTTTGAAGGTTCGGGACAATGCAAAGCCCTCCGAGCAGGAGCTAAAGTTTTACTTGAGGTGTGCGAACGAAGGGGTATACCCACCCCCCCGGGCAATTCGCATCGTTATCAAAACAAAAAAGTTACAAATTGGGCAGTTCATATTTGTATGAAAACAAACAAGATAGCTAGGGGCAAAAATGGACAAACAAGTCGTAACCAACTTCAGGCGGTTCGTCCCGCAAAACCCATCCGGGATGCAAAAGGCGCATAAGTAATTGAAAACTCTTTGGGGGGAGCGGATGGACTGGCAGTGGTTGATTAGAAAGGGCGGAGCGGTGGGGACGCATGGTGACCTGGGCGCAAAGGAATCTGCGCAGTAGAGAGTTATATACTATATCAAAAAGTAAAATTTGTCAAGGAAAATCTAAGTGTCTTGGCCGCAATGAGATAGAAGGAGCGGCAAGGGTCAAAAACTCCCGATCATGTTGCACTTGAATGTGTCTGACCCACCGACCACGTAAGGCGATGACGCAAAACCACTTAGACATTTTGGCGGACGAGTGCGCGTATACACTGGCGGTGTCGAATTAGGGCGGACTTGCGGGGTGGCAGATGGATGTAATGTCGACCAAGAGCCGGCGGTTTGCAGGAGTGGCGGGGTTGTGCGGGGCGCTGCTGTTCTTCGCTGGGGACATGCTGTTCTATGGGCATTGGGGGTCGGGAGCAGGATTTCATGAAGGCATGATCGAGACGGTTCGCAATGCTTCGCTGGCGCGGCTGTATGCGGGAGGGCTGCTTGGGCCGGTGGCGGCGTGCCTATGCATCGTGGGCTTCTGGCATGTGCACCTGAATGTTCGTCCGGCGCAGGGGCGGATTGGGCAAGTGATGCTCATAGCGTTCGTGGTGCTGATGGTTTTCGGCAGCGCGATCCACACGCTGTGGACGACGAGAGGGCTGGCCATCAAATATTGCTATTACAACGATGACGCTGGATGTCAAGCGCTGGTGAACGCAGTGAACTCGTATTGGCACCTTGCGTACAATCTGGGCGCCGCGCCGGGGTATTTGGGTGCTGTCCTGTTGCTGGGGCTGGTGCTGTTTGGGAAGACCTGGTATCCGAGGTGGATGGCGGTTGCGAATCCCGCTGTACTGGTTGTGCTTTCGCCGTTGGCGGATAGGGCCCCGGCTCCGTTTGGTGCCGTATTGTCAGGAGGATTCACGAACCTGTCGATCGCCGCGTTCTTCCTGGTTTCGGTTTGGACGACGTGGAAACGGACGCAGGGAGGAGAGTCCGCGAACTGAGATCCGAAGGGACAGCGCAATTGTAATTTAGCGGATATTTAAGCCGTGAAATTTAACAGGAAATCTCTAAGATCATTGAATGCAGGGTTGGCGAAATTCCAATAACCCTTCACAGCGCCGACGCCTATGCTGAGAGTCGCACCATCCTTGTATGCGAGGTAGGAACGGCACTTCGCCTTCTCCAGCTCATTCTGTTCTGCAAGCTGGGCATTTACGCATGTCAAGAAGTCATCGATGCAAATAAGCTCTGGCGTTCCGTCAAGGGAGTTCAAGCATATTGTCTCTAGCTGCCGATTGCAGATGAACAAACCAACACGTTTTCCTCCTCCCTCTATGAAGTCCCTATCCGCGGGGTCTGGCAGACCGCATTCGCGCAGGTCCGCGCGAATTCTTGCGACGGTTCCAGCGTAATTATCGTCAGCATCTCCGGTCACAGCTACCCTTTCAACTGCCGTGAATTCTGGCTTTGTCCCGGACAAAAGACCTAGAAACCCGCGCCTATTATTTTTGCCTCCATAATGCATAGTCTGCACGCCTTGTTCTCTTCCCAGGTAGTTCAGAAAGGCATCAAAAAAGTTTTTCTCATCCATCCCCTCCCCAAGTAATAACCGCGTCTTTTTTATCGCACGGTTCTCAAGCTCCTTGCCGCACTGCTCTTTCAAAGGACACTGCATCTATCGGACCTCGAATCCTGTGGCAAGCGCTGACTGGAGTGCGGGAAAATCGTACTCGCTAACAAAAACGGCCTTTCCTTTCCGCGACAACCGAATCAGTCTCACGTTCTCCGCAACCTCGGGCTTTTCAGCGCCAGCAAGTTCAAGGGCTTCCAAAAACTCTCTACTGTGAGTGGCAACAAATAGCTGGACGTTTTCTCTTTTGATTAGCGCGAATAGCTTGAGCCAGAGATCTTTTTGAAGATCGAAATATATGCCATTCTCTATTTCGTCAATCATAAGCATGCCGTTGGGGATTGATGAAACAGCCAGGGCAATTGAAACCAGTTTGTGCGTGCCCTCGCCAAGAACAGGCAGGGGAGCGAGCTGTTTCAGTCCTACGTCACAGACAACTGTTGGCCGTCCCCCTGACAATCCCAAAGCCAGATCGGCAAGGTTTGGCTCGATAATTCTAACGAGATCCATAACAGACGGTTTGCGTTTCTCGCGAACAATCCTGTCCATTCGAGTCGCATCTTCGTCCTGCGAAACACGGAAATTCGACGGGAGCATTATGGCTGCTTCAGACGGCTGACCGTTCCCGTCAATAACTTGCATCCCGCGCTGTCCGAACACCAATTGGGAATTGCGAGTCCGCCCTTGAGCGTCAGTGAATTCAACCGAGAGAGAGGGAACAGCGTTCTTAATTCCCTCCACACCCGGAATGGCAAGCTGTTGAGACCCTGGTCCACCCAAGCTAATAACTGACCGTCGCATCTGTCTTCTTGTGTCTTGGCTCTCGAGTTCGATTACCGAAGTGATGTCGAAATCGTGGAAGAGGTCCGTCCACAGGTCCGGAATCGGTGCGACAGGAAGCGTAAACTGATTCTCCATTCCGCGGTGCCCCCTCAGACTGAATCCAAGAGTTGGGTTATTTTCTCCCGCATGAAAGAAAAGCGCTTCCAGTACGCTTGTTTTGCCTGTGTTGTTCTTCCCTACAAATACATTGATTCGCTTCAATCCATCTAAGGAAAGTTCTTTCAGGCAGCGAAAATTTCGGACACGAAACTTATCAATAGACATTAGTCTGCGCTCCTTGTGACGGAGGACGGGAGACGCTGTGAGAGGTACCGTACACCTGATTTTTCCTTCCAGTCAACAATATGACGCCGCTTGGGTTATCCTCCGTCTACTCATTTTGACACTTCGAGGGTACCTCTTCCAAAAGGGATGCGATATTTCATCTAAGTAGCTCATCCCGAACCTTAAACCTGCGACCGCTTTTTTCAGCTTTGGCGTACACTGCACAGGTGGCGGGGTAAACTCACGTTACGGGGCGGAAGTCAAACGAAGGAGGCGAACATGTCTCTACGGCCGGTGAAGAAGCTGATACGGTCGAAGCCGACGGTGGAGGGCGCAGGGGTGCACCTGCGGCGGGCATTTGGCTTCGGCAACACGACGGAGTTCGATCCGTTCCTGCTGCTGGACGACTTTCGCAACGACGTGCCGGCGGACTACCTGGCGGGATTTCCGTGGCATCCGCACCGGGGCATCGAGACGATTACGTACGTGCTTTCTGGAACAGTGGAGCACGGGGACAGCATGGGGAATCGCGGTACGATCGCCGCGGGCGACGTCCAGTGGATGACCGCGGGAAGCGGGATCATTCATCAAGAGATGCCCAAGGGCGACCACGTGGGGCGCATGCACGGGTTCCAGTTGTGGGCCAACCTGCCTTCGGAGCTGAAGATGACCGCGCCGCGCTACCAGGAAGTGAAAGCGCCGGAGATTCCGGAGATTACCGACGACGACGGGACGCAAGTGCGCGTGGTGTGCGGAAGTTTTTGGGGAAAGCGCGGGCCGGTGGAGGGGATCGCGGCGGACCCGGTTTACATTGACGTGAGCGTGCCGCCGGGGCGGCGGAAGACGCTTCCGGTGGAAGTGACGCGGCATGCGTTCGCGTACGTATTCGCGGGAGCGGGGAAATTTTGCAATGCGTCAGAATCGCTGGAGGTTCCGACGGAGCCGGTGGGCTGGCTGGAGACAGCGCCGCCTCCTTCGGAGGCGGACAACCGGTCGCTGGTGCTGTTCGATCGCGGCGATGAGTTGATGGTGCAGGCGGGGGAGGAAGGGATTCGTTTTCTGCTGGTGTCGGGCAAGCCGCTCGAAGAGCCGGTGGCGTGGTACGGGCCGATTGTGATGAATACGCAAGAGCAGTTGCGCGAGGCGTTCCGGGAGCTGGAGAAAGGAACGTTTTTGAAAACGCAGAAAAAGAGCTCCGCGAGCGGAGAGTAGGGACATGTCTGCTGCTATGGCAGAGGGCAAAGAGCGGACGGCCTCCCCGACCGAGTCGGGGTAAACAGAAAGCCGTCCCTACACTGCGGAAAAAGCAGACCCCTACGCTGCTTGCAGCAGGCAAGCTCGGCAGGCAGGCCGCTGCAAGGTAACAACCAATCTTCGTTCTAATGAGGTAGGTAGCAGAAGCGCGCGTGCCATTGTGAAAGGCCCGGCTCGGGTGTATGGTACGAATCAGGTTTGAACGAAACAGCACGACAGTATGCCTAGCATGCGGAACCCGGCTCACCTGCAGGCGTACCCTACGCGGGCAAATTTGCGGCCCGGCGGGGGAAACCACTACAGGAGAGACCACTGTCATGAAAGCTGTCGCGTCGTCCCGGCTTCGCTTTACGGCTTCAGCTCCCTCAACGCTCTTTCTACGTGCGCTCGCGGCTTTCTTAACAATGATGGCGGGCTTGTTGGTGGCGCGGGGGCAGTCTCCCGCTCCGCCATCCATAAAAGTCGTTAACCTGATTCCCGCCAGCTTGAGCGGCGAGAGCAATCAGGACAGCGAGCCGTTCCTGGCGATCCAGAACCAGAATCCGCAAGTGATGGTGGCATCGGCGTTCACGCCGAATCCGTTTTCCATGACCGGGAACGCGCCGGTTTATGTTTCTCAGGACGGCGGAAAAACCTGGGTCCTTAACGCGATTACGCCGGTGCAGCGCATGACGTGCGACATCACGCACGCCATGGCCACCGGCGAAAATCATCCACGCGGCGACTTGCACGCGGGGACGCTCGCGTGTGCCACGGGAATCACGCTTGATGAATCGGAATCGAACGATGTTTCGGTGAGCACGACGATGAACGTGCAATCCACGCGCGGAAACGTGGACCAGCCGTTCGTGCGCGCGCTCGGTGTCGCCAGCGGCGACCGCATCTACGTTGGCGTAAATGATTTCAATCAAGCAAACGGCCGCACCGCGACGATTGACGTGTCGGTGGACGGCGGCGCGACTTATAAATCGATTCCCATTGAAACGCGAAAAACTGCCGGCCAGGACGGACCATCCGTGCGTCCCGCGGTGGCCAATGACGGCACGGTGTACGCCGCGTTTTTCGGCTGGCGCAAGTTTAACGGCAAAACCGCGACCAGCGACATCGTGGTGGTGCGCGACGATGCCGCAGCCACGGGAGCCAATCCATTTCAAGTGTTGAAAGATCCCTCTGATAAGTTGCCAGGCCGCATCATTGTGAAGGGAGTTTCCATTCCCTGGTCAAATGCGCCTGCGCTGGGGCAGGAACGCATCGGTTCGACGCTGTCGATTGCGGTGGACCCGAATCACAGTGGGACTGTTTACGTGAGCTGGGCCGACAAGGGAAGCAAAGGAGATATCTACACGCTCCACGTACGCAGCTCGACGGACCGCGGCGTGACGTGGTCAAAGACGGACTTGCCAGGAACCACGATTCACAATGCAACGAATGTGGCGCTGGCGGTTGCGAACAACGGCGTGGTGGGATTTCTTTACCAGCAATTGGCCGGCGGACGGTGGGTCACGCATCTGGCGCAATCACACGATGGATTTATGACATCGCGGGACTTTGTGTTGGCCACGGTTCGCGCAGATCAACCGGTGGGACAATTCCTGCCCTATCTCGGGGACTATGATTATTTGCTTTCTGTCGGAAACGAATTTCGCGGCGTTTTTTGCGCCAACAACACGCCGGATTTTGCGAATTTCCCTCAGGGCGTGACTTATCAGCGCGCGGCGGACTTCAACGCGAAAACGCTGAATGACGGCTCAGGCAACCCGGTGCCGATTTCCATCGATCCGTTCTATTTTAGCGTTCCGGTGATGCCATGAGGCGCGCCTACATAGAAGCGCAAGAGAAATGCGCGAAGGTGCGAAAGAAGGAGGCAACCATGAAGATTTCGCCGTTGTTCCTTAAAGTCGGTTTGGGAGGAGCGGGCTTGTGGCTGGCCCTGTGGCTGGTGTTGTCCGGCTGCACGCAAGCTGCAGCGCCGCAGGCAACCGACAGGGCGGCGCTCGCGGGAAAGTCGAGCATCATTTTTTCTGGAACGGTCAGCCAGCTCGTGGCCACCTCCTTTCCGGACGTGCCCAAATCGGCCCAAACAATTGTTGTGAGGGTGGATTCGGTTGAAAAGAAACCGGCGGCAGTGTCTTTGAAAAAAGGTGACAACGTCACCGTGGAAGTAAAAGATGTTTCCGCATTTCAAGAAGGCACGCACGCCACGTTCTACACGGATGGCTGGATCTTTGGCGCGGGCGTGGCCGTCAAGGAATTGGGACATGAGCTCGGTGCAGCCGTCGAACCGGCTCCAATGACGAGCGCGGGGAAGACGTCAGGGCAAAGCCAAGATCAGATGAACGATCAAGAACTGCTAGACCGCATGAAAGCCTCGGATTTTGTCGTGGTTGGGCGCGTTACGGATGTTCGCCCCTGGAACGTGCCCAAGCGGAAATCGGGCGCGCCTTCCCGTGTTTCTGAGCACGATCCCGATTGGCATGAAGCGGTGGTGGAAATCCAATCGGTCCTCAAGGGTGGAAAAGTGAAGGGCAACAAGGTCATTGTGCGGTTTCCCAGTCGCAATGACGTGGCCTGGGTGAGTTCACCGAAGTTCACAAAGAATCAAAGAGCCATCTTCTGTTTGAACCGCGATCAGTCCACCGGTGCGCCCACTACCACAATGGGAGGCACCCAGGTCAACGCCTATACCTGCCTGGGCCATGGGGATGCGCTGCCAATTTCAGAAGAAGCCCGCGTGCGTTCGCTGCTGAAAAACCAATAGGTTTCTCCAAATTGAATTTGGTTTCTGAAGTTGGATTTTTGTTTCCGCTCGCAAACGCAGCAAATCTGTCATCTCGACCGAGGGACGCGCGGTTTTGCCGCTCCGGAGCGGAGAACTTCTTCGTCTTCGAGCGTATTTTGCTCGAAGAAATCTCTCGCAATTTAGGCTTAGTTCTTTGAAAAGGCAGGAAAAGAGATTTTCAGCCACTCGCGGGGCAGCCACTGCACAGGACAGAAACTCGCCGACCGCCGCGGATTATACACACTGGCGGATTCGAGAGCCACAGAACTTTGTGAGGCGGTGTGTCTTGGAAGAGTTGAGGAGATTGTCGCGGGAGAACGTTGGAGGCGCGGGGCGGAATCGAACCGCCGATAAGGGTTTTGCAGACCCTTGCCTTACCACTTGGCGACCGCGCCACAGGAAAAGTCGTGGTTAAAAGTTATAAGTTTTAAGTAACAAAGCTGCAAGCACGATTTGTTTGCGTGTTGCCTCTTTCTTTAGCAAAGCAAGCACTTGCATTGCTGCGTTTCCAGTATTGAACATTGAATCGGGCATCGGCCCGTCGTCCGTCCGTTCCTGAACCGAGCTTGTCTTCACTGAGGCGGCGAAGGCCGGGGAGAGTCGGCCCGCGCCGCCCAGTACCCTAGCTCGGCCCAACAAACTTTGCGGCTCGGGCCCTGGCTGAAGCCTGCTTACCGCAGGCAGGCCCGGCCTCTACAAACGCAAATCCGAAAAATCTTCTCGGTCAGCGGGCGGAAGCAGCCGCGCTGGATTGCGCAGAGCGCGTTTCGTTCACAATGGGCGCGCCGACGAGATTGCCCCATTCCGTCCAGGAGCCGTCGTAATTGCGGACTTTTTCGAATCCCAGCAAGTATTTCAGCACAAACCACGTGTGCGAACTGCGCTCCCCGATGCGGCAATAGGCGATGACTTCGTCCTTGCCATTGATACCCTTGGCTTCGTAGAGCTTCTTCAAATCGTCGAACGCCTTGAAAGTGCCGTCCTCGTTGGAAGCCAAGGCCCAGGGAATGTTCGCCGCTTCCGGAATGTGCCCGGCGCGCTGAGCGGTTTCGTTCATGCCCGGAGGCGCAATGATTTTGCCTGTGAATTCGTCGGCGGAACGAACATCAACAAGCTGACCGGGCTTACGGCCGTCCACAACGGAGGAAACATCTTCCTTGAACGCGCGAATGGACACATCGGTGGCGGAGACGAGATATGTGGTTGGGCTGATGCTGGGAGCGTCTTTCGTGAGCCCGCGTTTCTCCTCAAACCATTTCTTTCGGCCGCCGTTGATAAGCCGGACGTCTTTGTGGCCGTAAAGCTTCAGCTGCCAAAAGGCGTACGCCGCGAACCAGTTGTTGTTGTCGCCGTAGAGAATGATGTTCGTGTCGTTGGAGATGCCGGAGTCTCCGAGAAGTTTTTCGAGCGCCGGCTTATCAATCAAGTCGCGGCGGATGCCATCCTGGAGCTGCGTTTGCCAGTTCCATCCCACGGCGCCGGGGATGTGACCCTGGTCGTATGCAGTGGTGTCCACGTCAACTTCGACAAAACGCGTGTTGGGGGCGTTGAGATTCTGCGCCGCCCAATCGGTGGAAACCAGAACTTCGGGGTGTTTGTACTCTGACATTTCCCTTCTCCTTTGGTCCTTGCTATGAAACTCGTTCAAGGGTGAAACAACAAAAACAAAAAACCCACCAGCCATTCCTTCTGGCGGTGGGCTTCCAAAAACTTGAGGCTTGGCGAAATCTCTAAGTGCCCAGCCTCCCCGCGCCAGAAAACATACGCGTACAACACATACAACAGATGCACATCGCGTTGCTCTTCCGGCTGCGAATTCTCACGTTTTTATGCTACACAGATGCCTCAGCCTTGGCAATAGTACAAAGCTGCTCCTCAATCTACCTGGGTCGTTCCATACTTTTGTGGTCTCGGAGGCCTCACAACAGCACGGAGCAGAAGGTCCAATAAGTCCGCAGTAACCCGATTCTATTCCGTGCTTTACCTCGGCCCTTTTTCCTGATAGATACAACCCAAAGTTTCTGCGATGTCTAACCTCAGCTACTCTCGCGGCCCTGATGCTCCTCTTTTGGAGAAGACTATCCCTGAAGTGTTGTCGGAGATGGTGGCCCACCTGCCGGAGCAGGAAGCGCTTGTGGTGCGGCATCAGAATGCGCGTCTGACCTACCGGCAATTGCAGCAGCGCGTCGAAGAGGTGGCGCGCGGCTTGACCGGGCTCGGACTCAAGGCTGGAGACAGGATTGGAGTTTGGGCGAGCGGTTGTGTGGAATGGGTTCTGCTGTTCCTCGCGTGCGCGAGGACAGGAATCGTTCAGGTCAACGTCAATCCCGCGTATCGTTCGCGGGACCTTGGATTCGTGCTCGGAAAATCAAAGATCAAAGCTTTGTTTTTGCAATCCAACGATGCACGGGCTGACTATGGGCACACTCTTGGGGAGGCGATTGCAGGAAAAGATCTGCCGCTGGAGCACGCCGTTTATCTTGGAGGAGAGTCCTGGGACACCATGCTGGCTCACGGCGTCGACGTTCCCCCAACCAAGATCACGCCACACGATATTTTCAATATTCAATACACCTCGGGAACGACAGGTTTCCCCAAGGGCGTACTGCTGACGCAACACAACGTGTTGAATAACGCCCTCGCCGTCGGCACCTGGATGAATTTCACGAAAACCGACCGGCTTTGTGATTGCTTCCCGCTCTATCATTGTGCCGGGTGTGTGACGGGAATCCGTATGAGCCTTGTAAGCGGGGCCACGCTCATTCTTGCGGCGCCGCAGTTTGACGCAGGGAAAGCGCTTGAGGCCGTTGAAGCAGAGCGCGCCACGGCCTTGATGGGTTCGCCGACCATGTTTATTGCACAGCTAGGCCATCCAAAATTTAACAGCTTTGACCTGACCTCGCTTCGCACCGGCGCCATGGGCGGCGCGCCGTGTCCCATTGAAATCATGAGACGCGTGGTGGAAGACATGCACTGCCGCGAGATGCTGGTGATCTACGGCCAAACAGAAAGCTCTCCGGTGATCACCCTGTCGCGCGCAAATGACAGCATGGAGCATCGAGTGTCGACGATTGGACGCGCATCGCTGAATGCCGAGGTCAAAATTGTTTCGACTTAAACCGGCGAGACACTGCCTATCGGCGAGCAAGGGGAACTTTGTACTCGCGGGTATCTGGTCATGAAAGGATACGACGAAGAAGCGGAAGCAACGCGGAAGGCAATCGACGCCGAAGGCTGGCTGCACACCGGCGACCTTGCGAGCATGAGGCCCGACGGCTATTTCCGGATCACCGGGCGCGCCAAGGACATGATCATCCGCGGCGGCGAAAATATTTATCCGCGCGAAGTCGAAGAGTTCCTCTATTCGCACCCCAAAATCATGGAGGCACAGGTTGTCGGCTTGCCGGACGCGAAGCACGGAGAAGTGGTGCTGGCCTGGATCCGGTTGAAGGCCGGCGAATCCTGCTGCGAAAAAGAGATTCGCGATTTCTGCGAAGGAAAGATTGCGTACTTCAAAATCCCGGAATATATTCGCTTTGTGGACAGCTTTCCCATGACCGTGAGCGGCAAAGTCCAGAAATTCAAGATCCGCGAACAAGAGATTCGCGAGCGCCACCTGGAAGAAGTAGCCCGCATCCAAACAGCCTAATCGTGAAATCCTCCAGGGCGAGCAGGCATTTCCGAAGCGCCAGCCTCGGAGGATCAGGCAAGAACTTCATCGAAATAGGCAATCGGCAGCAGGGCAGGTGGACTACACTTTTCCTCGTCGAGCCAGCGGATTCGCATTTTTGGAGCCGCCGCGAGGAATTGCGTCAGCGATTACTTTTAGGTCGAAGGGAGAAACAATGCAGAAGCGCAAACTTGGAAAAAGCAATTTGGAAGTTTCGGCCATCGGTCTTGGCTGCATGGGAATGAGCTTTGGCTATGGCCCGCCCATCGATAAACAGGAGGGCATTTCGCTGATTCGGGCGGCCGTCGAGCGCGGCGTCACGTTCTTCGATACAGCCGAAGTGTACGGCCCGTATACGAACGAAGAACTCGTCGGCGAGGCTCTCGCCCCACTCCGGGGGAACGTGGCAATCGCCACGAAATTCGGGTTCAAGATCGAAAATGGCAAGCAGGCAGGACTGGACAGCCGACCGGCGCATATTAAGGAGGTCGCCGAGGCTTCGCTCAAGCGCCTTAAGACCGAGGTCATCGACTTGTTCTATCAGCACCGTGTCGACCCAGACGTTCCGATTGAGGCTGTGGCCGGAGCAGTGAAAGACCTCATTCAGCAAGGCAAAGTGAAACACTTCGGACTTTCTGAGGCGGGCGTGAAGACCATTCGTCGCGCTCACGCCGTGCAGCCGGTCGCTGCCCTGCAGAGTGAATATTCGCTGTGGTTTAGAGAGCCGGAAGCGGAGATTATTCCGACGCTGGAAGAACTCGGAATCGGCTTTGTTCCGTTCAGCCCTCTGGGCAAAGGTTTTCTCACTGGCGCGATCAACGCGGATACAAAGTTCGACAAGACCGACTTCCGCAATGTGGTTCCTCGTTTCACCGAGGAAAACCGGAAAGCGAACCAGGCGTTAGTTGACCTGATTGGCCGGTTCGCACAACAGAAAAAAGTGACGCCTGCACAGATCGCGCTTGCCTGGCTGCTGGCCCAGAAGCCGTGGATTGTGCCGATCCCCGGTACGACGAAGATGCATCGGCTCGAAGAGAACCTCGGAGCCGGGGACGTCGCACTCACACCGGGAGATCTCCGCGAGCTGGAAACTGCGGCCTCAAAGATTGCTGTGCAAGGCGCTCGGTACCCGGAGGCTTTGCAGAAACTCGTAGGCCGCTGAACAATCAGCAGGGTCAGCAGGACTGGCGAGATTCACAAATTGTCGGCAGTATCATGGGAGGAGCGTCGAGATCTCACTGACAGGAGCCATAAACATGAATACACAACCTTCCGCAGCGCAACAGGCATGGGGCGATTTCGCTCCCAAGTTTGCTGAATTGGCCGACAAGGT
>Ga0075426_10000539_pt1 | contig 26196 bp, 28 predicted proteins | sample SoiMethybrSBSTD5_FD_75304 | JGI IMG/M metagenome (GOLD analysis project Ga0075426, IMG submission 75304) | Bulk soil microbial communities from a Populus tree surrounding site in Tennessee, USA - Soil MetaG P. TD hybrid SBSTD5 | ecosystem: Environmental > Terrestrial > Soil > Tree plantation...
CGTGTCGTGCTCGGCTGTTCCGACCGGGAACTACTCGATCGAGGTCACGGTCACCGACGCGACAGGAGCCTTCGCCACGGGAGCGGCGACGTTCAGCGCGGCCGCCCCGACTGTGCACGTGGTGCCCTCGGTCGGTCCGGGGGTCCCGGGCTTCTGGTGGGGCTTCGGCGTCGCCCTGGTCGCGATCGCGATCGCCGGCGTTGCCGGGGGTTACCGCATCGTCCTGGCTCGTCAGGGGGAGGCGATCGTTCGCGGGCTCCGGGCCCCCAGCGACGGTTCCGACAACGGATCCTCGTCCGAGGTGGCCGAGGGGTCGACGGCGATGGACTCGGACCCGTAGCGTGCGTCCTCGGCATCCGGGCCCCGAGGCGGTATCGATCCGGCCCCGGCCCGTCACTTCGGACGCGTGAGGTCGAGCTCGCGTGATCCCGTCGGAGTTCGTCCTCGGCCTCGCGTGCGGTCTGCTGGTCGCCGCGGGGCTCTACGCCGGCCTCTGGTGGTGGGCACGACGGAGCGTGACCCCCGACCGACCCCCCTCCGGGGCGCTGGACGACCGCGACGCGCACCTCGAGGACCCCGCGGGCGTGGACGCACTCGCTGAACCGGCCTATCTCGCCGGCATCGTTCCTCGCCTCGCGACCGCCCCCGACAGCACCTCGGCACCCTCGTCGCCCGTCGCCCGGGGACCGCCGACCAACGATGGGCCCACCGGCCTGGGCGATCCCGTTCGGCTGTCCCAGCGCGTGATCCTCCACGTGTACGGACAGGGAGACCTGCCGATGGGGGCGGTCGCCCCGGCCGGGCTCTGCCAGGCGGGGATCGGCGACGCCCTCGGGGTCCGTCAGGCGGGTCTCGCGGCGGTCCTCCGTCGCCTCGAGGCCGCCGGGATCCTCACGACCGAACGAGGTCACGTCCAGGGGCACGACCGCCGTTTGAAGATCTATCGCCTCTCCACGCGCGGGCTGGGGGTCGCTCGCGAACTTCGGACGCGAGCCCTTCGGTCGCGTCCCCCTCGCCCCGCCGCCGACCCGGGGTCTCCGGGACCCCGGTAGGCGACCGCGCGCGCGGGTCGCGGGCCCCGGCGGGCGTTCCGCCCCCCTAAAACCTCCTCTACCGCACCACCGTCGCATCTTTAAGCCGGGTCGTTGCTGCTTTTTTCATGGCCTACCCTCAGAGCCAAGGAATCGCCCCTGCGAACCCGACCGCGCCGGCGGCCGCCGGCTCCCGTTCGGACATCGCGGGCGTGGACCATCTGCGGATCGCGGCGCTGCTCGGCTTCCTCGTCCAGGCGATGCTCTGGGCGGGCTTTCTGGTCTTCTACCTGATCTACGCGGCGCTGACGAGCGCGACGACGACGTTCGGAACGTCGCCGACCGCGACGACGATCCCCTCGTGGATCACGCCCAACACGCTCTGGCTGGCGGCCGGGCTATTGGCGGGCGGCCTCGTCATCGGCATCATCTCGTACATCTTTTTCTTCCTCGGGTTCCGCGAGGTCAAGCGGGGCGCACCCGACTTCGGCGCGCCGACGACGCTGGTCCTCATCGGACTCATCGGCTTCGCCATGATGGCGATCGGCATCGTCCTGATCGTCGGGACGGTCCTCTCCGCGATCAACGCGGCCGCGGCCGGGACGATCACCGCGGGCGGCGCCTCCCTCAGCCTTGGGGCGCTCCTGGGTGGATTCGCCCTGATTGGCCTGGGCGCGATCCTCGCCCTCATCGGCGTCATTGGCCTGATCCTCGGCAACTGGCGCGCGGGCGTGCGCTACGGCGAGTCGACGCTCAAGATCGGTTCGATCCTGACCATCCTGCCGTACGTGTCGATCGTCGGCTACATCCTGCTGCTCGTCGGCTACAGCGGCGCCGCGAAGAAGCTCCGAACGGGCTGGGTCCCGGCGGGCCCGGCCACGCCCCCGGCGTACTATGCGCCGCCGCCCGGCCCTGCGAGCCCGCCCTGGCAGTCCCCCCCGCCCCCCCCGCCCGGATCGGGATAGCGGGGCCGTCGGCCCTCCGCCCACCGTCCGCGGGGCGGCCCCGCCGCCCCGCGCCGCGGAGGCGGGAACGCCCCGGGAGCGGTCCCGACCCGGGGCGTTCCAGCACCTCCCCTTACCGTTTATGAGGGAGGCAGCGGCTCCCGCGCCGATGAGCGGCCCAACTGAATCGAAGAGTTTGGACGTCCCCGGTGGGAAGGTCGCGTACGAGGTCGGGGGCAGCGGGCCGCCGGTCGTGCTCCTCCACGAAGGGATCGCCGACCGACGGATGTGGAATCGCGAGTTCCCGCTCCTCGCCCGGGACCATCGCGTGGTGCGCTACGACCTGCGTGGCTACGGGGCGTCGGCGCCCGCGACGGCCGAGTTCTCGCCGGTCCGCGACCTCGTCGCCCTCGTGGACCACCTCGCGCTGAAGCGCCCTGTGATCGTCGGTCCCAGCGTCGGGGGGAGGATCGCCCTCGACCTGGCCCTCGAACACCCGGGGAAAGCCGGGGCCCTCTTGCTCATCGCCCCGGGCTACTCCGGGATGGACTACGACCACGTCCCCGGTGGCAAGGCCACCTTCGAGCGCGACGAGCGCCTGTCGAAGGCCGCATCGGACGCGTGGGCGGCCGGGCATCTCGCGGAGGCGACGGAACACCTCCGCGAGCTATGGGCGTCGTCGATCCAGGGTAGTGCGCTCGAGCTCTTCCGGACGATGGTCCGCGACAACGCCAAGGAGATCTTCGAGGAACGCTCGGGCCGGCACGAGACGCGGGAGGGCGGACCCGCCGCATCTCGCCTCGGGGAGATCCGCGTCCTCACACGCATCCTAGTGGGCGACCGGGACAATCCGGCGATGCCCCACGCCGCGAACTTCCTCGCGCGCGGCATCGCGGGCGCCCGGGTCGAGCTCGTCCCCGGCGCGGACCACCTGCTGAACCTCTCGCGCCCCGACGCGTTCGACGCCGCGCTGCACGCCCTCGTGAAAACGCTCCCCGCTGCGAGCGACTAGCGGGCGGGTGACCCGCGTGGGGCGCGAGCGGCGGATCCGGACCCGCGTCCCCCGGGCTCGGGCGGCGGGTCCGACTCTCGTGGCTTCGAACCCCCGTCGCTCGATGAACCGGACACCGATCCCAGCCTCCCTCGCGTCGATCCGGCGGCTGGCTGTGACCCAGCAGCGTCTCGCGGGGCGCCCGCCGACGAGGCCGACCGCCGCGTCGATCCGAACCCTCGTCCGGGACCTCGCCTACGTCCAGTGGGACCCGGTGAGCATCGTCGCACCCTCGCACCTGCTCTCCCTCTGGGCCCGCCTAGGCGCGTTCCGTCCGTCGGACCTCGAGCGGCTCCTCTGGAAGGAGAAGTCGCTCTTCCTCCATTGGACCCCGATGGCGTCGATCGTCGCCACCGAGGACTATCCGCTCTACCGCTCGTTGATGCGTCGGTACCCCGCGTCGCTCTCGCACTCGTGGGGCTCGCACCGGACGCGGGCCCGGAAGTTCCTCGCGTCCCGGGTGGGACTGCGGAAGAAGCTGCTGGACGGCCTGCGCTCCGGTCCTCGGCGGCTCGGCGAGTTCGAGGAACACCGCCGTGCGAAGAAGAGCGATGTCGACTGGGCCCCCACCAGCGACGTCGCCCAGATGCTCTACCACCTCACGATGAGCGGCGACGTGATGGTCGTCGGGCACGCGGGCAACCAGAACCTCTGGGGGCTCACCGAAACGTTCCTGCCGGCGTCGGTGGATCGAACGGAGCTCTCCGAATCGGAGTTCGAGCGCGCAGCCGCCCAGCGGGCGATCCGGGTCCTCGGGACCGCCACCCCGACCGAGATCACCCACCACTTCGTTCGGGGCCGGTACGAGCATCTCGGCAAGACCCTCGCCTCCCTCGAGGAGGAAGGAACCATCCGGCGCGTTCGCGTCGAGGAGCTGGGCGCGCGGGACGAGCGCTACGTCCACGCATCGGACGTCGACCGGCTCGACGACCTTGAGGGCGCTGAGTGGGAGCCGCGCCTCTCGCTCCTTCCCCCGTTCGACAACCTGCTCGCCAGCACCGCTCGAACGAGCCGGCTTTTCGGGTTCGAGTACGTCCGCGAGCAGTTCCTCCCCAAGGAACGCCGGCGGTTCGGGACGTACGTGCTCCCGATCCTCTGGGGGGATCGCCTCATCGGGCGGATCGACCCACGCCTCGACAGGGCGTCGGGCGAGCTCGTGATCCAGTCCGTCCACGCGGAGCCCCGGGCCCCGACCGACCCGGAGGTGGCGGCTCGGATCGGCGAGACGATCGACCGCCTCGCCGAGTTCGTGGGCGCCCGAGCAGCGACCTACACCGGGCGGGTCCCGCCGGCGTGGCGGCGTTCCCTCCGCTGAAGCGGGGCCTCCACCCGTTCGAAGCGCGTCCGCAAGGGCCCGAGGCACCGCCCGGTAGACCCGTATCCGAGAGCCGCGGGAGGGATTCGAACCCTCGGCCTGCTCCTTACCAAGGAGCCGCTCTGCCAGCTGAGCCACCGCGGCATGTCGGGCGGGGAGTCGAGTCAGGTCTTGCGCTTTTCCCTCGTGGACGGCGGCGTTCCGTCGGCCCCCGGCGGGCCCGGCTCGGGGGGATACGGGAATCGGTCCGCGACGGTGCCCCAGGGGACGCGCGGGGCGGAGACCATCGAGCGCTTCTCGAGGAACGCCGCCATGCCGGCCTTCTGGTCCGGCGTCCCGAACAGCTCGGCCCACAGGGCGAGCTCGTAGCCGAGCCCGTCGTCGAGGCCGGGGTCCGCGGCGTTCAGGATCGCGTACTTGGCGGCCGCGAGGGCCGTCGCGGGTTTCTGCGCGAGCTCGCGACCGAGCGCGACGGCCGTCGCGAGCAGCTCGCCGCGGGGCACGACCTGGTGAAGGAGCCCCTGCGCGAGCGCCTCCCGGGCGGGGACGGGGCGGCCGGTGAGGATCCACGAGCGGGCGCGCGCCGTGCCGATACGTCGGGGCAGCCGACGGGTCCCGCCCCACCCCGGCATCACGCCGAGGTTGATCTCCGGTTGGCCGAACACCGCCTCCTCGCTCGCGATGACAAAGTCGCAGGCCAGGGCGATCTCGCACCCGCCGCCGAGGCACGACCCGTGGACCGCCGCGATCACGGGCAGCGGGAGGCGCTCGATCGCGCGGGTCGTCGCCTGGCCCCGTCCGCCGTGGAGGCGCGCTTCGGCGGGTCCCATCGGCGCAATCTCGCGGATGTTCGCCCCCGCCGCGAACGCGCGCTCCGCCGCCCCGGCGAGGACGACGACGCGCGCCCCCAGGTCCTCGCGGGCCCGATCGAGCGCGTCGGTCAGCGCCGCAAGGACGCCCGCGCTCAGGACGTTGACCGGGGGATGGTCGATCGTCAGGAGCGCGATCGGCCCGTCGCGCTCGTACCGGACGAGGGGGGCCGCGGCGTCGGGTGCCACGGCGCGCCCATCCGGCCCGCGTAATTAACGCGCACGCGGACGAGCACCTCGCGCCGCGCGGAGATGCCGGGGCGAACCCTCTTGGCCCCGGTGGGTCTCGGAGCTGCGTGCGTGCGCTCGTCACCGGCGCGTCCCGCGGGATCGGGGCGGCGACGGCCCTCCGCCTCGCCGACGACCGCACGGCGGTCGCGGTCCACTTCCACCAGCACGCCGCTGATGCGGAGGCGGTCGTCCACGACGTCCAGCGACGGGGAGCCGAGGCGTTCTCCGTGGGCGGGGACCTGGGTGCGCCCGACGGGGCCGACGGCATCGCCGCGCGCATCGCGGAGCGCTGGGACTCGCTCGACATCCTCGTGCACAACGCCGGCGTCTATCCCCGGCGGCCGTTCGCCGCGATCACCGACGAGGAGTGGGCGGCCTGCCTCGCCGTCAATCTGGTCGGTCCCGCCCGCCTCACCCGGGCCCTCCTACCGTTGCTCCAGAAGTCCACGTCCGGACGGATCGTCTTTGTATCGAGCGTGCTCGCGTTCACCGGCTCCAAGCACGGAGCCCACTACGCCGCGGCCAAGGCGGGTCTGCTCGGTCTGGCCCGGTCCCTCGCCCGCGAGCTCGCTCCGCAGACGACGGTGAACGTCGTCGCCCCGGGGTCGATCGACACGGCCATCATCGCTGACGATCCGCCCGGGGTCCGCCGCGACCGGGAGAGGATCACCCCGCTCGCCCGGGTAGGCACCCCGGCCGAGGTCGCGGAGGCCATCGCCTTTCTCGCGTCCCCGAAAGCGTCGTACATGACGGGGGCCACCCTCCACGTCAACGGGGGCGTGCGGATTGACTGACCCGAACCTTCGGATCGTGCCCACCTGGTCCGGCGTCGTGGTCCTCGAAGGGGCGAAGGTCCTCGTGACGCGCGCCGCCCCATCCGACGCGGGATCCCTGGCCGCCCGGATGCGGGCCCGTCGATGGGGCGAGCTCACCCCGGAAGAGCGCGACGTGCTCGCCGAGTTCGCGGGCCGGGTCCTCGTCACGCGCGACCGCCGCCTCGTGGCGAGCGGAGGCCCCGCGCTCGGGGGCGTCCTGACCGCTCGCCTCCCCGACCCCGACGGGTTCTCCGACGCCCTGCGGCGGGAGCTGTTCCTCGAGCTCGCCGAGGAGGCGTTGCGCACCTCGTGGGACCCGTCGATCCACGTCGAGGAGGCGATCCGTTCGATCGAAGACCTCGACGCGGTCCGCAACAGCGTCGGCGAGCGGCTGGTGAGCTGGGCCGCGCGGGACGCGATCGATCCCACGGACGCCGAGCCAGGGAGCGCTGACGCCGTGGCGCGCGCCGTCCTCGGGAGCGCGAGCGCCGGCGACCCGACGCTCGGACCCTCGGACCCGGAGCTCACTCGTGGGCGTCAGTCGCTCGCCGAGCTGTACCAGTCGATCGGTCGCGTGCGCGGCGACCTCGAGCGCGCCGTCGAGCAGGCGATGCCGCGCCGCGCGCCGAACGTGGTCGCGCTCCTCGGCCCGCTGCTGTCGGCCCGGATGCTCTCGCTCGCCGGAGGTTTGGATCGGCTCGCCCGTCTGCCCGCGAGCACGATCCAGGTGCTCGGCGCGGAGAAGGCGTTCTTCGAGCACCTCCGCGGCCGGGCCCCGCCGCCGCGCCACGGCCTGTTGTTCCTGCACCCGGTGATCCAGGGCGCACCGCGACGTCAGCGGGGCAAGCTCGCCCGTTCGCTGGCGGGCAAGGTGGCGATCGCCGCCCGGCTCGACCGCGAGGGGTCGCCCCTCCGGCCCGAGCTCAGCGCGTCCTTCGAGTCGAGGACGAAGGCGATCCGGTCCGCCGGACCGGGGGACGGGACGAAGCGCCCGCGGCGGGGTTCACGATCGCCATTTCACCGAACATCCGAGCACCGGTAGCTCCGGCCGCTCGATCGGCTGCCCGGACAGGACGGCCGTGAGCGCGTCGTCGAGGAAGCTGTGCCGGACCGCATCGGGGCGCTCGTGGTTGTCGTCGATGCGCCCCTGGAACATCAGGCGCCGATCCGGGCCGAAGAGCATCGGATGGGGCGTGACGAGCGCGCCGTAGGCCCGGGCGACCGACTGGCTCTCGTCGTGGAGGTAGGGGAACGGATACCCCGTCGACGCCGCGCGATCGACCATCCGCTCGAACCGATCGTCGGGGTACTGACGGGCGTCGTTCGCGTTGATCAGCACGAACCCGACCCCCTTCGGCCCGTATCGCCGGGCGAGGTCGATCATCCGCCCCTCCCACGCCTGGACGTACGGACAGTGGTTGCACCAGAACGCGACGACGAGGTACGGTCGGTCCTTCCACTCGCCGAGCTTGTGGCGGGCGCCGTCGACGCCGGGGAGCTCGAAGTCGGGGGCGGGGTCCCCCGGGTGCAGACCGAAGTCGGATAACTCTGCCATCGCTCAGCCAGTGTTGGTGCGCCCTTATCTTTTGACCCCCTACGCCGTGACCTCGGCGAGGAGCGGTCGGTAGCGCATGGCACCTCCACGCCACAACGTCGGCCCGATGCCGATCGAAGAGAGCGTTCGGCAGGACGAAGCGCTCCTCGCGGCGGGGCGTCCGGCCGTGCGCGTCGCGGTCGTCCTCGACCGCGCGATCACCCTCGGCGTCGCCCAGCCCACGACCGATCCCGCAGCGCTGCGGGCGCGGTCCGAAGGGCTCGCGGTCGTGAGCCGCTCGACGGGCGGGGCCGGTCTCCTCCATCTCCCCGGCGACCTCGCGTGGACGCTCGTGCTCCCCCGCGACCACCCAGCGGCGGGCCACGACTTCGTGAGCGGCTACGAGCGACTCGGGGCGGGGGTCGTCGCGTTCCTCGCGGAGTCCGGCATCCGCGCCGAGTGGTCGGAGCCGTTCGGGCTCTCCGAATCGTACTGCCTTCTCGGCTCGAGGGGCCGGGTGCTGACGGCGGGGGGCAAGGCGATCGGCGGCGCCGCCCAGCACGCGACGCGCGACGCGCTCCTGCACCAGGGGGTCCTGAACCGCTCCGTCGACCGCGACCTGCTCGCGCGCGTGTTCGACCTCCCCGCCACGACCGTCGAGCAGAAGGTCTCGGGGTTCGCCGAGCTCGGGGTCGGTCGGTCCCCCGTCGACCTCGCGGAGCGGCTGCTCTACCGATTGACCGCCTCCGTGACCGCGGAAACGGGCACTGCGCCGCGCGCCCGCCCTACGGCGCCGCCGAAGGCCACAGCGTAGCGGCGGCGGATTCCGCAGCGGCCCGCACGCGCTCCCACGGCTCGTGGACGAGGGCGCGATGGCGCACGACCGGAGCCCCGTCGACATACACCGAGTCGACGGCCTCCGCCGAGGCCGCGTAGGCGAGGTGCGAGACGATCGCCTCGGGGCGCGCCGGCATCAGGGTCGGATGGTCCAGCCGGAACAGCACCAGGTCCGCCCGTTTGCCCACCTCGAGCGAGCCGAGGTCGTCCGCCCGACCCAGCAACCGCGCTCCCTCGATCGTGGCGAGGTCGAGGAGCGCGCCCGCGGGCAGCGCGCTCGCGTCCCAACGGTGGTGCTTCTGGAGGAGTCCCGCGACGTGCATCTCGCGCAGCATCGAGAGCGAGTTGTTCGACGCGACCGAGTCGGTTCCGAGCCCGACGGTCACGCCCGACGCGCGCAGCTCCTCGACCGGCGCGACGCCGCCGGTCGCGAGCTTGAGGTTGGAGCTCGGGCAGTGGGCGACGCCGACCTTCCGATCGGCGAGGATCTGGATCTCGCGGCGCGTCAGCCAGACGCCGTGGGCGGCGACCATCCCCTCGCCGAGGAACCCGATCGAGTCGAGCCACACGGGCGGCCGCTCGCCGGTCTTCGCCTCGTGCTCGTGCACCTCCTTCCGGGTCTCGGACAGATGGAAGTGCACGAGGGTCCCTTTCTCGCGCGCGAGGTCGCGCGCGCCGAGCCACGTTTCGGCCCCGCAGACGTAGACGCCCTGGGGCGCGACGAGCGGGGTCACGGTCGGATGGCCCTTCCATCGCTCGATGAACCCGCGGGCGTTGTCGATCGGTGCGCCCTTCTGCGTCGTCATCGCCGGGTCGAGCACCGCCCAGCCGAGGAACCCTCGGATCCCGAGGCGCTCGACGGCCCGCGCGACGGCGTCCTCGCCGTAGTAGAGGTCCAGGAACGACGTCGTGCCCGAGAGGAGCATCTCGGCGATGCCCGCCGCCGCCCCGGCTTCGATGTCCGATTCGGTCCGCTTCGCGTCGACGGCGAAGAGGACCTTCAGGAACCCGGCGAGGTCCCGGTCGTCGGCGAGACCGCGCAGGAGCGTCATCGCGACGTGCGTGTGGGTGTTGATGAACCCGGGGGTCACCGCGAACCCGGTCGCGTCGACCTCCTCGCCGACGGCCGGCGCCTTCGGCCCGACGTGGACGATCCGTCCGTCCTGGACGGCGAGGTCGCCGCGGACGACGCGCCGCTGGGGGTCCTGCGTGACGAGGAGCGCGTTGCGGAAGACGACCGACCGCGCTGGGGTGGGGCTCACGGTGGCGCGACCCGGACGGCCCTCAAAGCCGTTTGCCCGGGCCGGGGCGGCGTTAGCGTCGTCCACGCCGCGGCGGCGGGACGTCGGGGTCGAGCTCGGGGAGGTCGCGGATCCCCTCGATGACGCGGAGCTCGGAGTCGGAGAGCGAGCCCAAGATCGTCTTCACCCACGACCGCGAGAAGATCAAGGCGATCGGCACGACGATCAGGAGGAGGAGGATGACGTCGACCCACAGCCCCGGCACCCACGCCGCGCTCGGCATCCCGAGGATCGTCGCGGCGGTGTTCGGGATCAGCACAGCCGCGCTGACGAGTCCGAGGACGAGGGCGATGTAGGTGATCCCGAGCATCCGGATGTTCGAGGTGTTCGCGAGGGCCGCGATCCGGTTCGAGATCTTGGCGAGCTCGTTCGTCGCCTCGCCGATCCGGTTCGCCTCCTCGGCGTTCCGCAACAAGATGAGGTCGCTCAACGACTGCTGGACCGCGCTCGCCAGCTGCTGGACCCGCTCGAGCTCTCCCGCGACCGCGGGCAGCGCCGCTGGGAACCCGGGGAAAACGGTCGTGAGGCGCCCCCCGCACTCGGCGAGGCCGACGAGCGCGCGACCGATCTGGGCCCGGATTACCGCGTCCCGGCGTCCGAGCGACCAGACGTCGGAGAGCGGGACCGTCCGACCCTTCTGCTGGACCTCGGCCAGCCGTTCGTCGACCTCCTCGACCCGCTCGAGGTAGACGCGCGAGGCGTTCAGGAAGAGGTCGAAGAGGCGCGCGGAGGGCCCGGTGAGGCCGTGGGCGGCGGCCGCGCCGGTCGCCACCGGCGCCGGGTCCAGGAACCGGGTCTCCTTCGGGCCCACCCAGACCCCCGTGTAGCGCAGCTCGCCCGAGCGCTCCGGAAGCCCGAAAGTGATGAGGGTCCCCGCTTCGCCCTGGAGGACCGGATGTCGCGGAGGCTCGTTCGTCGGGCGGCCGAACGCCTCGAGCGCGTCGGCGAGCGTCGCTCCCGCCATCGTCGGTTCCCGTCGCCCCGGCTCAGATGTCGAGGTTCGAGACCTCGACGGCGTGGGCCTGGATGTACTGGCGGCGCGGCTCGACCTCTTCGCCCATCAGGATGACAAAGAGCTCGTTGCACCGTTGCGCGTCCTCGACGGTGACGCGGAGGAGCGAGCGGTGGCCGGGCTTCATCGTCGTGTCGCGCAACTGGTCGGCGTTCATTTCGCCGAGCCCCTTGTACCTCTGGATCGTGACGCCCTTCCCGCCGAGCTCCTGAACCGCGCGGTCCCGCTCGGCGTCGGAGTAGGCGTACGACGACTTCGCCCCGCGCTGGACCCGGTAGAGCGGCGCCTGGGCGATGTAGACGTGTCCCCCCGTGAGGAGCTGGGGCATCTTGCGGTAGAAGAGCGTCAGCAGGAGCGTGCGGATGTGCGAGCCGTCGACGTCGGCATCGGTCATCATGATGATCTTGTGGTAGCGGAGCTTCGAGAGGTCGATCTCGTCCCCGAGGCCGACCCCGACCGCCGTGATCAGGTTGCGGATCCCCTCGCTCTGGAGCATCTTGTCGAGGCGGGCCTTCTCGACGTTGAGGATCTTGCCGCGCAGCGGTAGCACGGCCTGGAACTCCCGGTCCCGCCCCTGCTTCGCGGTCCCGCCCGCCGAGTCGCCCTCAACGATGAACAGCTCGCAGACGGTGGGGTCGCGCGAGTGGCAGTCGGCGAGCTTCCCGGGGAGGCCGCCGCCCTCCAGCAGTCCCTTACGGCGCGTGAGCTCGCGCGCCTTGCGCGCCGCCTCGCGCGCTTGGGACGCCTGGACGGCCTTCGTGATCAGCGCCTGACCGACGGCCGGGTGCTCCTCGAGGAAGTCGGCGAGCTTCTCGTTGACCGCGCTCTCGACCTGGCCCTTGACCTCCGAATTGCCGAGCCGCGCCTTCGTCTGACCTTCGAACTGGGGCTCGAGGACCTTCACCGAGAGGACGCACGCGAGCCCCTCGCGGACGTCCTCGCCGGTGAGGTTCTCCTTGTCGCCCTTGATGTACCCGCGCTTGCGGGCGAAGTCGTTGAGCGTCCGCGTGAGCGCGGAACGGAGGCCCACCACGTGGGTCCCGCCGTCGAAAGTGTTGATGTCGTTCACGAACGCGAGGAGCGTCTCGTTGTAGCCGTCGTTGTACTGGAGCGCGACCTCGATATCCGTCGTGTCTCGCGTGGCGTGCAGATAGATCGGGGCCGGGAAGAGGGGGTTCAACCCCGAGTTCAGGTCCTGCACGAACTCGGCGATACCTCCGGCGTGGTGGAACGTCTCCTTGGTATTGTCCCTCTCGTCGGAGAGGTGGATCGTGACCGCGGGGTTCAGGAACGAGAGCTCCTTGAGGCGCCGCTGCTCCGTCGCCTTGTCGTAGACGGTCGTCTCGAAGACCGTCGGGTCCGCCTTGAAGCGGATCTCGGTCCCGGTGCCGGTCGCGGGACCGACGATCTTGACCGGGGCGACGGGGGCGCCGCGCTCGTAGCGCTGGAAGTGCTCGTGCCCGTCCCGGCGTACCCGGACCTCGAGCCATTCGGAAAGGGCGTTGACGACGTGGATGCCGACGCCGTGGAGCCCGCCCGACACCTTGTAGGTGTTCCGGTCGAACTTCGACCCCGCGTGGAGGATCGTCATCACGATCTCGAGGGCCGGCTTGTGATACTTGGGGTGGAGCTCGACCGGGATCCCCCGACCGTTGTCGACGACCGTGCACGCGCCGTCGTCGTGGAGCGTCACGGAGATCTCGGTGCACGCCCCCGCGAGGACCTCGTCGATCGAGTTGGCGACGACCTCGTAGATCAGGTGGTGCAGGCCCCGCGCGTCGGTCGACCCGATGTACATCCCCGGGCGCCGCCGGACCGCCGAAAGGCCCTCGAGAACCTGAATGGAACTCGCGTCGTACGCTGTCGTGGAAACCATCTCGAAACGCCCCAGAAATCGCGCCGGTAATTCGGTCAAACTTAGCGAGCCGGGGGCGCATTATAACCCTTGGCTCCTCGATGAAAAAACGGGTCCCCGGGGCGACCCGAAAACGGGCCGTACGGGCCCCCTCTTAGGCTCCCGGAAGCGGCTCCGAGGGGGTGCCGATCGAGCCGTCGCGCCGACGCTCCGCGGGCACCCCGGACCGTACCTCCACAACGGTTCGTAAGGCCGGCAGAAGCTCCTCCGGGGGGGGTCCGACGGGCGGGTCGGCTCGTACCCCGACGCGCTACCCCTTCGCGGGGCGACCGCTTCGGTACCGGTCCTCGAGGCCGGCCACGAGCCGGTCCCAGTAGACGCTCACGCTGTGCAGGTACGCGGACCGGGAGGGGAACCCCTTGGTCATCCAGCGTTCGGTCACCGTGAGCTCGACCTTGGTGAGGCGCGGGCCGAGACGCGAGAGCCGATAGTCCACGGAGGCGAGGTCGGTCTCGTCGATCTGATCGACGTGCCACGCCCGGGGCGGCAGCAGTCGCACGAGCTCGACCGCGAAGACCGGTGGCTCGCTCTTCGGCTCGGCCTTCCGGATGCGGACGACGCGGTTCTTGGCGGGCCTCAGCACGGTGTAGCGCGTGCGAGTGCGGGCGAATTTTCCGTCATCCGCGCGAAAGTCGGTGCACCAGTCGTAGACGTATCGGAGCGGTGCGTGGGCGATCTTCGCGAACCGGATCGTGTGGGTCGCGTAGACCTTTCGACCGCTCGCCGGCACAGATCACCGAGGAGCTTCCATGGCTCGGCCGTGGAAAAAGACGGCGGTCGCGCCCCTACCCCCGCGCGCGGGGTCGACGCTCCCCTCGACCCGGTCGGGGTCCGGCGGCCCCTCGACGATGACGCGGTCCGGCGTCGGGGTTAAGCCCATATAACACGCGCCCGTCGCGCGGCTGTCATGGCGGAGGAGGACGACCGGCCCCGTGCCAGCGCTCCTCCCGACGAGGAGAGCCCTGCCGCTGCCGCGGCGCCCCCTGCCGCCGAGTCACCTCCGCCGGACGAGGACTGGGCGACCCGGTTCAAGTACCTGCTCGCCGACTTCGAGAACTATCGCAAGCGGTCGACGAAAGAGCGCGAGAGCTTCCGAGCGGACGTGAGGGCCGCGCTGATCGAGAGCCTCCTCCCGCTGCACGAGGCCGCCGCCAAAGCGCGGGAAGCGGTCACGCACCTTCCGCCCGCGGACCCCGTCCGGCGGGGTGTCGAACTGCTGAGCAAGGAGTGGCAGTCGTTCCTCGACCGGGAGGGCGTCGTCCCGGTCGCGCGGGTCGGCACGCCGTTCCACGCCGAATGGCACGAGGCGGTCGCCGAGGCGCCCGCCAAGGACGCCCGGGCCGAGGGGACGGTCCTCGAGATCGTCCAGCAGGGGTACCGCATCGGCCGCGTTCTCCTCCGACCCGCGAAGGTCGTCGTGGCCCGGGCGAAACCGGCGGCGCGCGCGCCCGCCGAGGAGCCCGAGACCGCGGTCGTGAGCCGCGAGCCTGGACCCGTCTAGGGAGGTCGGAACGATGACAGAGAGGACGTCGGCGATCTCGGGTTTTTACAAACTGTCGGTCGAGGAGCGCCGGCGCTTCGTCCAGGAGTGGGCGGGCCTGACCGACGCCGAGGCGCTCGCCTACGAGTTCCCGCCGGGCGTCGACCCGGGGATCTTCTCCCGCATGGTCGAGAACGTCGTCGGCGTCCTCCCGCTCCCCCTCGGGATCGCCACGCACTTCCGGATCAACGCCAAGGACTACCTCGTGCCGATGGCGATCGAGGAACCGAGCGTCGTCGCCGCCGCCTCGAACGCCGCGAAGGTCGCCCGGCTCACCGGCGGGTTCACGACCCACACGACCGACCCGGTGATGATCGGCCAGATCCAGGTGGTCGGTGTCGGCGACCCGGCCGCGGCCCGGCTCCGCATCCTATCGGAGCGTGAGAAGCTCCTCGCCGCCGCGAACGCGAAGGACCCGATGCTCGTCAAGTTCGGTGGCGGCGCCAAAGACCTCGACGTCCGCATCCTGCCCTCGCCGCGCGGGACGATGCTCGTCGTCCACCTCCTGGTCGACGCGCGCGACGCCGGGGGAATGAACGCCGTGAACACGATGTGCGAGGCGCTCGCGCCCGAGGTCGCGCGGTTGGCGCAGGGCCGCGTCGTCCTGCGGATCATCACGAACCTCGCGGTGCTCCGCCTTGCGCGCGCGACGGCGACGTTCCCCGCCGCGGCGCTCGCGACCGAGAACGCAACCGGGCCCGAGGTCGTCGAGACGATCCTCGACGCCTACACGCTCGCGCTCGTCGACCCGTTCCGCTGCGCGACCCACAACAAGGGGATCATGAACGGCATCTCAAGCGTGGTCGTCGCGACCGGGAACGACTTCCGGGCGATCGAGAGCGGAGCCCACACGTACGCCGCCTTCCTCGCCCGCCAGGATGGGAGCGTCGTCCGGCCGCTCACGACGTACGAGAAGGACCGGGACGGGAACCTCGTTGGGACGATCGAGCTGCCGACCGCCGTCGGGCTCATCGGGGGCGCCACCGCGGTCCACCCGACGGCGAGGGCGAACGTCAAAGTGCTCGGCGTGAAGGGCGCCCAAGAGCTCGCCGGCGTCCTGGCGGCCGTCGGCCTCGCCCAGAACTTCGCGGCGCTGCGCGCCCTCGCGACGGAGGGGATCCAGCGGGGCCACATGGAGCTCCACGCCCGGAACATTGCCGTCACGGCCGGCGCGACCGCGGACGAGGTCGACCGCGTCGTGGCCCGCCTCGTCGCCGACCACGCGATCCGCATCGACCGGGCGAAGGAGATCCTGGACGAGCTGCGTCGCGGGCCGGTGGCATGAAGATCGGGGTGCTGGCGCTCCAGGGCGATGTCCCAGAGCACCTCGCCGCCCTCGAGCCGCTGCTCCCTCCGGGGTCCGTACTACCCGTGCGAACCCCCGAGGACCTCGCCGCGGTCGACGCGCTCATCCTCCCCGGCGGCGAGAGCACGACGATCGCCGCGCTGCTCGAGAAGACCGGCCTGTGGCGCGCGCTCTCGGGTCGGCTCGAGCGCGGGTTGCCCGTCCTGGCGACGTGCGCCGGGCTGATCCTGCTGGCCAAGGATCTCGAGACGACGTCGGAAGGGCGCAACCCCCCCACGCTCGGCGCACTGGACGTGGTCGTGCGCCGGAACGACTACGGCGCGCAACGCGAATCGTTCGAGGGGCCCGTGTCGTTCGATCCGGTCGTGGGCGCACCGTATCCCGGCGTGTTTATCCGAGCGCCGCGGATCGTCACGGTCCGACCGGGCGTCACCGCAGTGGCCCACCGGGACGGCGAGGTCGTCGGCGTGCGCCGCGGCCCGGTCGTCGGGCTCACCTTCCATCCGGAGCTCTCGAGCGACCCCCGGATCCACCAGTGGTTCCTGTCCGAGGTCGTCGCCCGAGCTCAGCCCGCGAGGGCGAGCCAGACCCACACGACGAGAAGGGCCGCGAAGAGGACCGACGCGACGGCCACCCACCACCAGTAGGTCCGGCGTCGCATCTCCCCCCACTCTCCGAAAAAGATTGGTACGGGTCCAATCAGCACCACTCCGCCGGTCCCGCCGGAGCTCGTCGGGCCGCCGGCGGCGGGCTCCTCGCTCGCGGACCACATCGACGCCGAGAGCGACACCGCGGGAAACGCCAGGAGCCCGAGGAACAACAGGAGCACGCCGACGAGGAACTCGGACGAACCTCCGGTCAGGACCGGGACGATGAAGATGAGCGCGGCGTGGGCGGAGCCGCGGAGCACAGCATCGACGATCAGCGCGGCGCCGGCCGCGAGGAGGATGAGGGGGAGGTATCGGACGAGGTGCATCCGCGCGACGCCATCGCCCGACCGAGGCATGTACTTTCTGCCAATCTCAAACGACGGGCCGCGGACTTCGGCCCGTGCGCCCCTCGGTCAGCGATACTCGGAGCAGCGGGGGCAATAGTACCGCCCCTCCGGCGCGACCCAGACCAGGGCGGTTCCACACCGTGGGCACGTCCGGACGGTCGACGGGCGCTCGGTCGGGGGCATCGCCGTCGTCGGCGTCGTCGGCGAAGGGGCCGGGCTCGCTGGGGGGCCCGGGGGAGCGATGCGCGCCCGCACCTCGCGCAATCGTCGCTCGAGAGCGACGGCGGCCTCCGAGGACCGGCGGATCCCTACGAACGCGACCCCCCAGCCTCGAGCTCGGACCGAGGCCGGATGGGTGCGGAGCCCGTGACCGCCGGGCGGGGTCCGATCGAACAGCAGGACCGTCCCGTAGTCGAGGCGGCGGCCAATCGCGGACTGGACGGGAACGACCCGCTCGACGGCCGTGAGGGCAACACGACGGACGCTGCGGGTCACCGAACCCGTCACTTCGATCGCACGCTGGTCCGTCACCGCATAGAACAAGCGAGCCCACGTCAGGGCCGCAAGGAGGAGCGGTACGACAATCCCGAGAATCGTGAAGAGCGCCACTTCCGCGATCAGCACCGGCAAGGAGGAGCCGCCCACCGACGGGTTGACGCCCCCGGGGGCCGCCACGAGCGCCGCCAGGAGCGCGAGGAAGTAGCTAACGGGCACGATCGCGAGGAGGCCGACCCCCAACCGCCACGCCCACAGCGCGATGGCCAGTACGAACGCCGCGATGAACGCAACGCCGAGCCCCGTTGGATCGACCCAGTAGTTCGGCCCGGGGTCCGCCGCGAACAACGCAAGGAGTCCGACGGCCACCCCTCCGACGACCAGCCCGGGGAGCGAGACGAACGCTACAAGGCGCGGCTTCCACGACGCGAGGAGCTCCTCGTTGACGGCGCGGTACCCCACCGGAAACGGGTCCTGGGGGAGCGCGTACGCGTCGGACGACAGCACCCGGCCGAGCGGAGGAGCGCGGATCGATGGCAGAGTAGTCCCCGGAGCGGCAGGGGTACCCGCGGTGGGATCGCCGGGTGCAGCGGAGGGCACGGCGTCGGATGTTCCCCGGCCCTACTTAGTGGCGCGGTTCCTCGAGGAGGGTCAATGGTACGTGTCGAAGCGGTAGGGGGCGAGAGGGAGCTCGCCGAGCAGCATCAGGAACTCGGGCGGGGTGAGCATCGGTCGGGGATAGAGCCCCGCATCGTCGAGCGCGATCCGCGGGCACGCCGTGTTGACGTAGGCGTCGACGTCGCGCCCCTCGAGGTCGCGGGGGTCGATCCGGTCCGAGACGAAGATCTCGGCGTCGAGGCCGTGGGCGTGCGCGCGCCGCTGCAGGGCCAGGCCCATCCCGCTGCGGTCCTGCCCGGGAAAGCTCGAAACGAGGATCCCGAAACGGCGCGCGTTCCGGCACTCGGCGACGAGCAGCTGGCGTCGCGCGATCAGCTCGGCGCGGTCGATCGGGGGCTCCAGCGTCCCCTGCAGCGGGTCGAGGGACCAGACCGGTCGGTCGACGGCGAAGGCCAGGCCGAGTGGATGGAACCGGCCGGTTCCGACAAAGAGGAAGGCGTCGACGCGGTCGCGGATCGACTCCGCGGACGTGTAGTTGCACCCCAAAGCCTGCGCGGGGTAGGCGAGGCGCCGGTCCCCCTGGCCCACCTCGACGCTCCGTCCGCCCCGCACGAGCGCCTCGGTGAGGGGCGCGACGAGGTCGAGATGCTGCACCGAGACGACGAGGCCGAGCCGGCGCGGCAGCTCCGCCGCATCGACGGTCGCGGCGAGGGCCGCCGGATCCCCGCGGGACTCCCGCATCTCGACGACGTACGTCGCGCGCTGCCGCCGGACGTTCGGGATCACGGCGTGACCGAGCACGACGGCCGCGTCGGCGCCCGGCGCTTCGTCCTGGGAGGGGAAGTCGCACGCGCCGAAGCAGGCGCGCGTGGCGACGACGACGGGGATCCCGGTCGCGTCGCTCAACTGCCGGGCCAGGTCGTGGGCGTTCCGCACGATCCCCGCCGGCACCTGGAGGACCAGCTTGCGATGCCCAGCGGCGCGGACGGCTTCGAACAGCGCCGGGCCGAACGTGGGGAACACGATCGCCGGCGGGGCGGCGACGAGCGGGGGCGAGACGGTCCCGAGCGTGTCGTCGTCCAGCAACGGTTCCACCGCCCGTGCGCCAAACGACGGGGGCGCTAAACCGTTGGTGCCGAGGGTCCGTCGGGGGCTGGGGTGAGCTGCGCGGCGAGCCGGGTCACGGCCTGCCGGTTGTCCGCGTAGTGGAGGCGACGCAGCGCTTCCTCGAAACCGACCCACTCGAACGCCTCGTGTTCGGCGTTCAGCCGCGGTGGCGCCGGTGCGGTGAGCTCGAAGGCGTACGCGTGCAGTCGCCACGCGCGACCGTCCGGCCCGTCGAAGCGGACGTGCCAGTCGAGCGAGAAGACGCGGAGGAACTCGGAGAACCCCGTCTCTTCGAGGACCTCGCGGTGCACGGCGGCCGCAAGGTTCGGATCGGCGGGCTCGACCTTCCCGCTGACCGGGACCCAGATGCTCCCGCGGCCCGGGGGCCGGCGGAGGACGAGCAGCTGGGGAGGGCGTCCCGCGAAGAGGTACCCCTCGACGCACTCCTGCGCGACCGGGGGATCAGCCCGGGCCACGCGAACCCCGCCGCGAGAGCAGCCGCAGGATCGCCTCGGCCGGGGCCCCGTCGACCTCGGCGAGCGCCGCGATCGCTTCCTCGCGCGTTGCCTCGGCCTGGTCCATGACGAGCTCGACGTCCTCCTCCGGCGGCCCCGAGGGGGCGGGCGGCAGGGTCGGCGGGGATTCGGCCGACGGGGCCGAGGCCCCGCGGGGTCGGATCTCGGGAACGCCGACGACCTGGTAGGTCCGAACTCCCTGGACCGTCAGGATCGTGACCTCCGGGCTCCGGAATACATGCTCCTTGTCCTTCGTCCGGATGACGACCTCCTCGACGCCCTCGACCGGCTGGGTCGTCATGCCCATCCGTCGCATCATCGACTGCATCTGGCGCTCGTTGCGCGGTCCACCGGGCAGCATCGTACGACCCCCTCGTTCGGCGAGCGACTAGTCCGATCCCCGCGCGGCCCGGATCCTGGCCTCGAGTTCGGGGTCTCCGGTCGTCTCCTCGTCCGGAACCCCGCGCCGCCCGTTGCGCCGTCGGCCGCGCGCGGGCTCTTCCTTCGTCCGGCGCACCTGGGTCTCGAGCTCGTCCATCAGCGTCGCGATCCCTGCGAAGAAGTTCCAGCCCGTCTGCGAGGCGTAGAAGATCCCGCGGTCGGTGTGGAGGCGCGCCTGGACCGAGGCGTCGCCGCTCCGATGCGTTCCCTGGGGCGAGATGTGCAGGTTGAGCAGGATCGGGTGGGCGTGGCGCGCGATGTGGCGCAGGCCCTTCGCGACGACGTGGTCGATCTCCGCGAGGGTCTCGGGGTCCCCGGACCCCCGGAGCCCGGTCACCTGGACGTAGACGTCGCCCGGCGGGGTCTCGCCGGACGGGTCGCGCCCGACGGCGAGGCCGAGCAGGTCGGCCTGCGAGACGACGCCGGTCGGCCGGCCGTCCTCGACGACGAAGACGCTCGATATCTTCTGGCGGCTCATCAGCGCCGCCGCCGCCCCGGCCGACGTCCCCTTCGCGACGGTGACCGCGGGGCTGTGCATGATCGACCCGACCTCGACGTCGAAGACGTTGCCGCGGTTCGCCGCGTCGCGCTTGCCCCCGACCGTCGGGCGCCAGAGGACGCGGCCGAGGTCGGCGACGCCGACGGCCCCGACGAGCCGGCCGCGACGGTCGACGACGGGGAGCGGGTGCTCTTCGAGCAGACGGATCTGGTGGAAGAGCGAGCCGCACGGATCGGTCTCGCCGACGAGGAGCCCGGGCGGGCTCGCGATCTCCTCGACCCGGTGGCCCGCGATCGAGGGGAGGCCGGGGAGGGCGCGCACGAGGTCCGAGCGCGACAGGATCCCCAGGAGCTCGCCCTTCTTCCCGATCACCGGTGCCGCGCGCATGCCGGCGGCGAGGAGCTGCTCCGCGATCTCCGGGTAGGAGGCGGTGACGGTGACGAGCGGCGGGAGGACGAGGAGGTGATCGACGCGCGTCTGGAGGGGCAGGTTCGTCCGGCGCGCGATCGACTCGAACGTGATCATGCCGAGGAGGACCTTGCCCCGGAGGATCGGGATCTCGTGGATCCCGTGCTCGCGCAGGAGGCCCAAGGCCGTCGAGAGCGGCGACCCGGCCGGGAGCGTGATCGGCTTCGCGGTCATCAGGTCCCGGGCGGTCGGCCACGTCTCAGGCATACGTCCGACCGACCGACGGTCTCGAGGCTAAAGGGTTTCCCGCCTAACGGGCGGCGCGCCGTCGAGGTCGCGCGTCATCTGGTAGCCGTTCTCGCCGTCGGAGTAGTACCCACGGAGCAGGTCGGTCACCGAGAACCCGTACCGCGTGTAGAACCGGATCGCCGTCGTGTTGCTCACCCGGACCTCGAGGGTGACGCGGCGGAGGCCCCGCTGGTGGCCTCGGACGTAGAACGTCTCCATGAGACGGCTCCCGACGCCGCGGTTCCGCCACGGCCGCTCGACGGCGAACATCAGGATCCGCGCCTCCCCCTCGACCTGCGAGACCCCGAGGAGGAACCCGATCGGCTGGTCGGCCGCGTCGACGGCGATGAGGAACCCGTCCGGCCACTGCTGGCTTAGCGACGGGTAGAGGTTCGGGTCGTAGTGCTCGTGGAGCGCGTCGGCGACGATCCGCGCGATCGTCGCGACGTCGTGGGAGCGGAACCCGCGCAGGGAGATCGTGGGGGCCAGGGACCCAAACGTCATCGGGCTCGGCCGCGGCGCTGTGTCAGCGATACATCTCACCCGGCCCGACCGCTTCGGACTCCCGCATCGCGGTCATCGATTGCTGCTGTTTGGTGAGGTTCCGGCGAACCTCCCCCTCGATCTCCTGCGCCTTCTCGCGGAGCGGCGTCGTGTCGAGGACGAGCATCGGTACCAACGGGTTCACGGTCTCGATCACCTTCGCGGCGGCGCGCGCGTCCGGGTAGTCCTTGTGCGCCTGGGCGACGAGGCAGAGCACCGGGACCCCGCGGCCGATCGCGGAGAGCAAGAGCGCCCCCGCGAAGCCGGTCACGACGCCGTTGGCCGGCTCGAACTTGTACTTCCCGAGGAGCGGCGCCGCCGCCCGGTTCGCCATCGCGACGACGCGCGCGTCCCCCCGGACCTCCTCCTCGAGCGGCTGCCCCTCGACGGCGACGATCAGCTGGACCCCCTTCGCCTCGGCCCAGTCGAGGATCGCGTGGCCGAGATGGTTCAGGGTCTCCGGCGGCGGCTGGATGTCGGAGATCGCGACGACCAGCTGCTCGCACGAGCGGTCCGGGCCGCAGACGACCTTGCTGGCGTAGAAGCGGATCGGGGCGCTGACGACGCCCTCCTCCATGATCACCGTCGGGGGGAACTCCTCGCTCGTGACGTACGCGATCGCCGCCATGTCGAGGGTGTGGACGAGGTACGAGGCGGCGACGGAACCGACGAGGCCGTGGGTCGGGAACCCGACGACCATCATCGCGCCCCGGAGCGAGTCGCCGCGCGTGTCGACGATGCGAACGTCCGAGGCCATCGGGCCCTCCTCGGACCCGACGATAACAGGAGGATTCCTTAAACTGTCGGCCGGAGCACGCACTCGCTACCCCGTCACCGGCCGGAGATTCGGGCCGCCGGGCGCAACGCGGCACTACCCTCAAATACGACCCTTCCCCCACGGGGGCCGGATGAAGGTCCTCATCACCGGGATCGACGGGTACTCCGGTTGGCCCCTCGCCCTCCACCTTCTCGGCCGGGGCCACGACGTCGCGGGCCTCGACAATTTCATCACGCGCCGGCGCGTCACCGAGGTCGGAAGCTGGTCGGCGACGCCGATCCGGCCGTTCCCCAAGCGCCAGGAGGCGGTGCGCCGCCACCTCGGCAAGGAGCTCCGGTTCTACAAGGGGGACATGACGAACTACGCGTTCGTCCACGAGGTCCTCGCGAAGGAGCGGCCCGATGCGATCGTCCACCTGGCCGAGCAGCGCTCCGCGCCGTACTCGATGATCGACGTCCACCACGCGGTGGCGACCCAAGTCGACAACGTCACCGGCACCCTCCACCTGTTGTACGCGATCCGCGACACGTGCCCGGACGCCCACCTCGTCAAGATGGGGACGATGGGCGAGTACGGCACGCCGAACATCGACATCCCCGAGGGGTTCTTCGAGATCGAGTATCGCGGCCGGAAGGACCGCCTACCGTTCCCGCGGCAGGCTGGCTCCTGGTATCACTGGAGCAAAGTCTTCGATTCCGGGGACGTGATGTTCGCGACCCGGATCTTCAACCTGGCCGCGACCGACGTGATGCAAGGCGTGATCTACGGGACTCGGACGCCCGACCTCACCCACGACGCGCTGCTCACGCGGTTCGATTTCGACGAGACGTGGGGCACCGCCCTCAACCGCTTCGTCGTCGAGGCTGTCCTCGGGATCCCGATCACGCCGTACGGCGCCGGCGGGCAGAAGCGCGGGTTCATCGCGCTCGAGGATTCGATGCAGTCGCTCCGCCTCGCCGTCGAGCACCCGGCGAAGGCGGGCGAGTACCGCGTCTTCAACCAGTTCGACGCCTACTACTCCGTGAACGAGCTGGCGGAGCTCGTCCAGCGCGTCGGCACCGAGCTCGGTCTCCACCCGACGATCGAGCACCCGCCCGACCCGCGGGTCGAGGCGGAGCAGCACTACTACCAGCCGGTCCTCGAGAACCTCCCGCGCCTCGGGTACACCCGCACGCGATCGCTCGAGGACGTCGTCCGCGAGATCTTCCACGACCTGAAGCGGTTCAAGCGACGCCTCGTCGCCCGCAAGCACGTCGTGATGCCGGTCGTCCTATGGCGCGACGCCGACAACCGCGGGCACTTGAGCGCGCGCGGCGAGCCGGCGAAGCCGGCGCCCCCACCGACCCCCGGGAGCGCCCCGACGACGGCGAACGGATCCCCGGCCTGAACCGTTCATGCGGGGCGTCCTCACCCTCGCCGGCGAGGGGACGCGGATGCTCCCGTGGACGCGGGGGCTGCGGAAGGAGTTCCTCCCGCTCTTTGACGCGGGCTCCTCGCGCGGACCGCCGGTGCTGAAACCGGTCGCGCACCTCGTACTCGAGAGCATGGTCGAGGCGGGCGTGAGCGACGTGACGCTCGTCGTCGGGGCCCGGGACGTCGAGTCGGTCCGCAACTACTTCAGCGTCGACCGGGGGTTCCTCCGCCGCCACTCGGACAAGGCGGATCGGATCGCCGAGACCGAGCGGTTCTACCGGACGCTCTCGGGTCTCCATCTCCACTTCGCGGTCCAGCCGGCCCCGCGCGGGTTCGGGGACGCGGTTCTGCGCGCCCAGCCGTTCGCCGGCGGTGCCCCGTTCCTCCTCCACGCCGCCGACGCGGTCCTGCTCGAACCGCGCCGCGGCACGCTCCTCCGCCGCCTCGCCGCGCTCCGCGACGCCGAAGACCTCGACGCGGTCCTCCTCGTCCGCTCCGTCGCGGACCCTTCGCGCTACGGGGTCGTCGAGGGGACGCCGGCCGGCCGCTACGAAGGCCTCCGACGGCTGCGGGTGACCCGGATGGAGGAGAAGCCCGCGCGCCCGCGATCGCGGTGGGCGGCGACCGCCGCCTACGCGTTCTCCGACCGCTTGTTCGACGCGCTGCGCCACGTCCGCTTGGCCCACCATCCGAAGGAGCTCGAGGTCACCGACGCGATCCGGTGGTTGCTCGACCACGAGGGGAAGGTCGCGGCCCTCGCGCTGACCCCACCGGTCGGGGAGTGGCGGAGCGTGGGCTCGCCGGAGGGGTACCTTCGGGCGCTCACCCGCACGCGCACCCTCTGCCGCCGGCGGAACGCGGCCTAGGAATCGCCTCGGCCGCCCCGCCGTATCGGCGAGCGCGGTCGCGATGGCGAACAATTAAGCGCCTCCCTCCCTTCGGTCGACCTACGTATCCCGGGTCAGCGACCTCTGGTCCGGTGAGGAGGAGCTTCGGCGTTCCATGAAGCGCCAGATGGTCGATATGCTCGCGGATCTGATCAAGATCCCGAGCGACCCGTTCTCCGACAAGCAGGAGGTACTCGACTACGTCCAGTCGTTCACCGACCAGGTCCACATGCGCAACACCCTCTTCGGCGAATCCGGCGCCCCGGCGCTGCTCGCGGAGTACGGCCAGGGCGGGATCGTCCTCTCGGGCCACCTGGACACGCCGCCGATCGGCGACTACTGGAGCTTCTCCCAGAGCCAGCTCGCCTCGGGCCGGATGTACGGGCGCGGGGCCGCCGACATGAAGGGCACCGTGATCGCCATGCTCCAGGCCGCGCAGGACCTCGTGAGCCGGAAGATCCCGGTCGTCCTCGCCCTGACGACCGACGAGGAGACGACCATGCAGGGCGCGATGGCGCTCGCGAAGACGCTGCCGATGCGCCGCGCCAAGGCCGTGGTCGTCGGCGAGCCGACCGGCCTGCGCGTCGCCTACGCGGAGAAGGGCGTGCTCGACCTCGCGATCGAGACGCGGGGCAAGGCCGCCCACGGGGCGATGCCGCACCTCGGCGAGAACGCGATCTCGAAGATGATGCGGATCCTCCGCGGGCTCGAGAGCTTCAAGGGCCGCATCGCCCACCCCGAGCTCGGGTCCGTGACGATGAACATCGGGACGTTCAACGGGGGCTCGCGCCTGAACGTCGTCCCGAACAAGGCGACGGCCGAGGTCGATATCCGCTTCCCGCCGCCGTACTCGCCCGACCAGCTCTACCGCGAGATCGAGGACCACCTGCGACGGATCAAGACGCCGTTCACCTTGCGACGGATCATGAGCATGCCCTCCGTCCAGATCGATCCGTCGTCGGACCACCTCAAGATCCTGAAGGAGGTCTCGAGCGCCGAGTCGACGGTGCTCGTCCACGCCTCGGAGGCGGTCCACTACACCCAGGTGAACCCGCGCGTCGTCATCTTCGGCGCCGGCGAGGAGGAGCTCTCCCACCAGGCCAACGAGTACGTCAAAGTGGAGGCCGTCGCGCGCGCGTCCGAGGTGTACAAGAAGTACGCGCTCCGGCTCTCCGGGTCGCGCGCCGGCTAGACCCCGGCCGTGAAGATCGCACAACTCTCGACCCGCTACCCGCCCGGACCCGGCGGCGTCGAACGCCACGTGGGGGAGATCGCGCACCGTCTGGCCCGCCGGGGGCACGCGGTGAGCGCGTTCGCGACCGAGCTCTACCGCGAGATCCCCTGGGAGCGGCTCGGGCCCGAGGTCCCGCGCGAGGACCTCGACGAGGGGGTCCGCGTGCACCGGCTGCCGGTCTGGACCTTGCCGGGCGACCTCCACTACCCGTTCTTCCGGGGTCTGGGGCGCGCGATCGCCCGCGAACGCCCGGAGATCCTCCACGCCCACAC
>Ga0075426_10000540_pt1 | contig 26185 bp, 13 predicted proteins | sample SoiMethybrSBSTD5_FD_75304 | JGI IMG/M metagenome (GOLD analysis project Ga0075426, IMG submission 75304) | Bulk soil microbial communities from a Populus tree surrounding site in Tennessee, USA - Soil MetaG P. TD hybrid SBSTD5 | ecosystem: Environmental > Terrestrial > Soil > Tree plantation...
CAATGGTCTCCGTTTGCGTCCTGACGTCAAACAAAGGGAGATTGTCGTCGAAGGAGGCGACAACCTGGCGAACTGTGGGAATCAGAGCCTCGGCCTGAATGGAAGCACGTATGGCGAAATAGGCTGCGCCTCCCTGCAGCGGAACGTAAGCTGTGGGCTCGACGCTTTTGCGCAGGTCGTCATATTTGGCATCGGCCACGACGCCTACAATTTCTCGTTCGACTTTGTTCCCGCTAGGATTCGTGCCTCCAAGGTGTATCCCAAGAGGATTCTTGCCTTCCAAGAAGCGCTTGGCGAATGTTTGATTGACGATGGCGACATCCCGTGGTGATTGAAGATCTCCCGCCGCGAAGGTTCTTCCAGAAACGAGCGGAAGGCGCATAGTCTCGAAGAATTCCGCTCCCACTGCGAGCATGTCTGTTTCAACGGTCGAGTCCTTCGGTTGGCCTTCGATGTGAACTCCCGAAGTCCATAACCCGTTGCTCAAAAGGGTGTCCGAAGAATAGCTCGCGGAAATCACGCCAGGCACGGAAGTAAGGCGGGCCTGCAGTTCACGATAGAGAGTCTGGCTTATCTCCACTTTGTAACCGGCCAGAGTGGGATTAATTCCGAAGAGCAAGAGGTTGTGTGTATCGAATCCAGGATTTACTTTGCGCAGATTGGTGAGCGTGCGCACGAGCAAACCTGCACCGACGAGCACGACAACGGAAAGGGCAACTTGAGCAACAACCAGGCAGCTGCCTAGGCCAATGCGGCGCCCCGTTGCTTTAGCGGCGCCCGCCGAACCCCCGGAGCTATCCTTAAGCGCCGGACCTACGTTGATACGGCTCCCACGAAACGCAGGTGCAAGCCCGAAAAGAATTCCCGTCAGCAGGGTGATGACCACCGCGAACCCCAACACCCGCGCGTCCGGCCGCGTGTCGATGAACAATGTGGAATAAGCATTCCTGGAGATGAAGGCCGCCAGGGCCTGCGCGCTCCAATCGGCAAAAAGGACTCCAAGGGCCGCCCCAGCGAACGAAAGCAACAGGCTCTCCGTGAGGAGTTGCTGGATAATTCTTCCCTTGCTGGCACCGAGGGCCAGGCGCACAGCCATCTCCTTCTCGCGAGCGGTGGCGCGCGCCAGGAGCAGCGCCGCAAGGTTGGCACAGACAATGACCAGGACGATTCCGACCGCGGCGGACAGGATATAAATCGGCTGGTCATAGTATTGACGGATTCCAACCAGCCCTTTTTGTGCGGGCAAAAGCGCCATTTGGGGATCATTGGCCTCCTTAAAGAGAGGATTTGCCCCATGTAGCAGCTCATTGCGAAACACGAGATTCGTTGCAGCTTGGGCCTGCGCCAGTGAGATTTCTGGCTTTAACCTTCCGATGATTGCAAGCCACCAATTAGTGGCATCGTCCATCTGTCGGCGCTGGTCGTTCCAGCTTGGTCTTAGCGAACCCGCCTGCGAAAGGGGTATCCAAAGATCGTGAGACTTGCCGGGAGTGAGCCTGGCGAAACGTGGGTCAATTACGCCCACAATCGTGAACGGCGCCCCGTTAAGCCGCACGGTTCGGCCAATGGCGTCTATTTCTCCGCCAAAGGCGCGCTGCCAATAACCGTAGCTCAGCACGATTACGGGTGGCGCGCCGGGTCGATCATCTGAGGGTTGGATCGTGCGGCCAAGGGCCGAGGAAATACCCAAGGTCTCAAAGTAATTGCCGGAGACGAGTTCGCCACCAATTATGCTGGCCGGGCCGTTGCCGCTCAGATCCAGTTGGTCGGTACCGGCCATCGCCAGCGCGCTGGAGAATGCGTCCGTGCGCGCGACGAGTGCCTTGTACATCGGAAACGAAAAGGAACAGCTTTGGATCGCTCCCGGCACCCACAGGCAGTCGCCGTAGCTGCTCGTGCCCAAATTTTCAGGCCGGCTATGAGCTGACCAGCGAAGAATGACCAACTGCTCAGGGTGGCTGACCGGGATGGACTTTAGCATTACGGCATTGAGGAGGCTAAAGATGGAAGTGTTAGCGCCGATGCCGAGGGCTAGCGTCACAACTGCCACGGTCGTGAAACCTGGAGACTTGCGCAGCATTCGAACGCCGTAGCGAAGGTCTTGGGCGAGGTCCTGAATCCAATTTACGCGGCGCGTGTCGCGGCACTTCTCTTTGGTCTGCTCGATACCGCCCAGTTCGAGTCGCGCGCGACGGTGCGCCTCTTCTTGCGTCATCCCCCGCGCCACGTATTCCTCCGTTTTTCGTTCGACGTGGTCGCGCAGCTCGTCGTCCAGTTCCTGGTCCGCCTGCGCCCAGCGAAACAACGACCGTAACCGTAGCGGAATCGTGTACAGCCAATGCTCCGGTCGCATACTCCGGCCCTCCTTTACTCGTACCTCAGAACGACAATCGGATCGACGCGCGTGGCGCGGCGTGCCGGGATCCAGCAAGCCGCAAGCGCCACCAGCCCGAGTAATGCCGCCACTCCGGCAATGGTCGCGGGATCGTTCGCTCGCACGCCATACAACATGCTGGCCATGAACCGGGTTACACCTAGCGCCGCGCCAATCCCCGCCGCCGCACCAACAAAGACCAAAGTGATTCCTCGGCGCGCTACCATCCGCAAAACGTGGCCTTGCTCCGCCCCAAGCGCCATGCGTATCCCCACTTCCTTTGTGCGCCGCGCTACGTCGTAGGAAACCAGGCCATACAGCCCGATGCACGCCAGCGCCAACGCTAGCGCGCCGAAGAAGCTCGACAGCCGAGTCATCACGCGCTCCTGAAAGAGCAGCTCCTCGATCTGCTCCGTCTGCGTACGCACTTCGAACAAGGGCAGATTCTTGTCCGCTCGCGAAACTATGTCCCGCACCAACCCTATAAGCGCCTTAGGGTTTCCTGTGGTACGCAGTTCAAAATGCGCGCTGTTCGCAACCAGCGGCAGGTACATCGTGGGTCTCAGTTCGCCCCGCAGTTCGGCGTATTTCGTATTGCCGGCCACTCCCACAATCGAATAGCCCGGCTGGGGGCCCTTCACGGGATCGTCTTCGTGTTCGGCGTTTCCCACGTGCTTGCCGACTGGATCTTTTTTCGTAAAGAACTTCCGCGCGAACGCCTCATTGATAATCACCGGCACTGGCGCTGCCTCCTGCGAGACTCTGCCAGCGGTCCCACTTCCCCGTCGGTTTCGTTCTTCGGTCGCCTTAATCGCTACGTTCGTCGCCGAGGCAGTAGCAAAATCCGCAGGGGTTAACGTCCTTCCAGCCAGCACCGGAATGCCCATTGTCGAGAAAAAATTCAGCCCCACAGGCAGAACGGCCGTATTCACGTTCGTGTTCGGTGGCGCACCATCCAGATGCACGTCAAAGCCAGACCAGCCTCCGCTTAGCAGCGTATCTTCCGAATAGCTTGCCGAAACCACTCCTGGCAGCGCTGCGAACCGTTCCTGCAACTCGCGGTAGAGTTGCGCGCTCTGCTCGTCCTTGTATCCCGCGATTGTCGGATTAATCCCAAAGAGCAGGATATTCCGCGTATCGAACCCGGGATTCAGTTCGTGAAGATTGTATAGCGTCCGAACGAGCAATCCGGCTCCGGTAAGCACCACCACCGACAGACCGACCTGCGCCATCACCAGCGCGTCTCCCAACCGCAACCGGCGCGCCAAGCGCGTTCCTTTCCTTCCTACGTACAACTCGTTCTCTCTCAGCCCCACGGTTAGCTCCGCTCGCGCCCCGCTTCGCGCGGGAGCCAACCCAAACAAAATTCCCGTCGCAAAGGTCACCCCAATCGTGAATGCCAGGACCTGCCAATCCAGCCGAACCACGTACGGAAACCCTTCGCCGAAGCCGCTCGAAATTAGTTTGGCGATGGCTCGCACGCCCCAGACCGCGCCCAGCGCGCCCAGCGCTCCACCAAGTACCGAAAGCAGCACGCTCTCCGTCAGCAGTTGCCGGACAATTCGCCGCCAGCCCGCTCCCAGAGCCAGCCGCACCGCCATCTCTTTCTGCCGTTTCGCGGCACGCGCCAGCATCAAACCCGCTATATTGGCGCAAGCGATGAACAGCACCAGTCCCACAGCCGCCGTAATCACATAGAGCATTGGAGCGATCTGGAGCGTCTCGCCGTTCAGGCCTTGCGCTGCGCGCTCCAGCCTGATCGCCGGCTCATCTGCTTCCTTCAAAAGCGGCTTGGCTCCGTGCACCATTTCATTTCGGAAGAGGGCGCTCGCCTCTTCTTGTGCCTGCCCCATCGAAAGGCCCGCCTTTAGCCTCCCCACGATCACCACCCAAAACGTCGCGGGATCCAAGTATCTATCCGTGTCTCCCCACCATTCCGATTTCACGCGGTCCGACAGCGCGAAAGGCAGGAAAAAATCCTGCGTCTTGCCGGCCGTCAGGCTGGTGAATCTCGGCTCTGCCACTCCTGCAATCGTCAGTTCCGTGTTGTTCAACCTCACAGTCCGCCCGATTGCGGAGCGGTCCCCTCCAAACGCCCGCTGCCAATAGCTGTAGCTCAGGACAATTGCTGGCGGCGCCGAGCGCGAGTCATCCTCCCGCCCCAGCGGCCGCCCAAGCGCGATCTTCACGCCTAGGGTCGAGAAAAAATCTCCCGAGACGTATTCTCCCCGCGCTATGCTTGCCGGCCCGTTTCCGCTCAAGTCCATCTCCAGAGGCCCGGCGAACGCCGCCACCCCCGAAAAGCTCCTTGCTTCCGCGCGTACCGTTTCATAGAACGGCCCTGACAGCGAACATTCCATCGCACAGTCGGCATACTCGCTATGTCCGGTGAACTTGGGTTTCGCGTGCGCGGTCCAGTGGAAGACCACCAACTGCTGCGGTTCCGGGACCGGCAGCGCCCGCAGCAGCACGGCATCTACAAAACTGAAAATTGCGGTGTTGGCGCCGATGCCGAGGGCTAGCGTCACAACTGCTACGGTCGTGAAACCTGGAGACTTGCGTAGCATTCGGAGGCCGTAGCGAAGGTCTTGGGCGAGGTCCTGAATCCAGTTTACTTTGCGCGTATCGCGGCACTTCTCTTTGGTCTGCTCGATACCGCCCAGATCGAGGCGCGCGCGACGGTGCGCCTCCTCTTGCGTCATCCCTTGCGCCACGTATTCTTCGGTTTTTCGTTCGAGGTGGTCGCGCAGCTCGTTGTCCAGTTCCTGATCCGCCTGCGCCCAGCGAAACAACGACCGTAACCGTAGCGGAATCGTGTACAGCCAATGCTCCGGTCGCATATTCCGGCACTCCTCTATTCGTATCTCAAAGCGACCATCGGATCCACCCGCATCGCTCGCCGCGCCGGTAGATAGCAACCGAGCAAGGCTGTTCCGGCGAGCAGCAAAGCAGTTCCGGTGAACGTCGGCCAATCCGTGGCGCTCACATTGAAAAGCAGGCTTCTCAGCAAACCAGTAAGCGCGAAAGCGCCGGCCAAGCCGATGAGGACACCGGTAATAGCCAGCACCGCCCCCTGTCCCAGGACCAGCTTCAGTACGTTCTCAGGTTCGGCGCCCAAGGCCACGCGGATGCCGATCTCGTGCGTACGCTGCGTGACGGAATAGGAGGTCACCCCGTAGGTGCCTACAACCGCGAGCACTAGGGCCAACGCGGCGAACGATGCGATCAGTGTCGTGCGAAAACGTGGCTGCGCGACGGCCGTGGTAAAGCGTCCCTCCAAGGTGTTCACTTGCGACAGAGGCAGTTCGTGATCGAGCGCCTTGATCTCGTCACGCGCTGCGGCGATGAGACTCATGGGATCGGCGGCATCCGCCTTGACGGAAAGAAATGCATCCCAGGAGTGCGCCTGGCTCAGTGGCTCGTAAATTGCCGGCTGCATCGAATCGGCCAGGCCCGTGTACCTGACATCGCCGACGACACCGACAATCTCACCCTTCTCCGTAATGCGCTTTCCGATCGGGTTCTCATTTGGAAAGAATTGCCGAGCTGTTGTTTCGCTAATGATGGCAACGCGCGGCGAGTCGGCGGCATCGGCGGTCGTGAAATAGCGGCCACTTCGCAACGGAACGCCGAAGGTGCGGAAATAATCCGGGCTGACAAGAATCATATAGGCAATTGACGGAGGTTGGTTAGTGGCCGCTGGGCGTCCTTCAATTGAGAAATCGTCAGAGTATTCGGTGCTATCCGGCGGAAGGCTGTTGCTCAGAGCCACGGCGCGTACACTAGGCAGGGCCTGAATTCGCTCGAGGAGGCGCGGATAAAAAGAATCAAGTTGCTGCGCTTTTTCATAGCGCGGCCCGCGCAAAGGAATTTGCATTGTTAGAATTCGCTCTGTCCTGACTCCGGCGTCGACGCGTTGCAAGCGCCAGAGACTCTTGGCGAGAAGTCCCGCGCTTATCAACACCATGACCGCCAGGGCAAGTTCTGTAACCATCAACAGATTGCGCCAGCGCCTCTTACTGGTGTTTTCGGTCGTGGTACGGGCGCCTTCTTTCAAAGCCTCGTCGAGACTCAGCCCGGCGGTCTGCCATGCAGGCGCAAGCCCAAACAAGAGGCCGGTCAGTACCGATACGAGCGCGGTCCATCCGAGCACTCGCTCGTCGACTCCGACTTGGCTCAAACGCGGAATTGTATCCGGCGCCAACTTCAACAAGACGCGCACACCGACGGCCGCCAGGAACATGCCCAACGCGCCGCTGGCGAGTGCCAGCAGGGTGCTCTCGGTTAGAAGCTGCCGAATGATACGCGGCCGGCTAGCCCCCAGCGCCCTGCGCAGGGACATTTCTTTTACCCGCGCGGCTCCCCGCACGAGCATAAGATTGGCAACATTTGCACCCGCAATCAGCAGTACCAGCGTCACCGCGGCCAAAAGAACGAGCAGGGCGAGCCGGACATCGCCGACAATGAATTCGCTGACTGGCAGCACATTGAAGTTGAATTGCTGACCGCTCAGAATGTGCTGACCCGAGGGATAGCTGGTTTTGAGAGTGCTCATTTCGATGCGTGCGCGTTGCAGGCTCACATTTTTCTTCAATCGCGCGATGCCGGTCAGAAAGTATGGGCCGCGTCGCGTCGGCGGCTGTAACTGTAGCGTTGTCCACAGCGCGACGTCTTTGGCAGGAAAGTCCAGGCCCGCAGGCAGGATACCGATAACCGTATAAGCTTCACCTCCCAGATTGATCGTGCGCCCCAATACTTGTAGGTCGCCGGCGAAACGCCTGTGCCAGAAGCCGTTGCTGAGCAGCGTAACGTGCTGCCCTCCGGGTCTATCTTCTTCTGGCAGGAACGTTCGGCCCACCTGTGCTTGTACGTCCAGCACGGAGAAAAAATTCGCGGTCACCTCGGCCGCCTGAAGCCGTTCGGGCGAATCGCCGCTGACGTAATTGAAGCTGTCGGCCTGAAATGCAGCAATGTCATCGAAAGAGTGATTTTGCGCGCGCCAATCCAGCAAGTCGGCAAACGCCAGCGGTGTGCGATCGCCTCCTGCAGCAGCCGCTCCTCGATTCCAAACCATCACCAGCCGCTCCGCGTTTCCAAAAGGCAAGGACTTCAGTAGAACTCCGTTGACCACGCTGAAGATGGCTGTGTTGGCGCCAATGCCCAGGGCGAGCGTGACGACGGCGACCGCCGTGAAGCCGGGAGATTTGCACAATATGCGCAGTCCGAAGCGCAAATCCTGAATCAGGTCTTGAATCCAATTCACTCGGCGCGTGTCACGACATTCTTCTTTACGTTTCTCCATTCCACCCATCTCGAGGAGTGCTTGCCGGCGCGCTTCGTTCAAGGGCAAACCTTTGGCGACATACTCCTCAGTCTTCCGTTCGATGTGATCCCGCAGTTCCTCATCGAGTTCTTGGTCTGCCTGTCTTCGGTGAAACAACGACCGTAACCGTAGCGGAATCGTGTATAGCCAATGCTCCGGTCGCATACTCCAACCTCCGTTTCGCGCTGCGCGACGCTCACGCCTCTTTCAGCTTAATAACCCGCGAAATCGCGCTCGAAAGCCTGCCCCAGTTGTCTGCCTCTTTTTCGAGCTGTCGCCGCCCCAGCCGTGTCAGCGAATAATATTTTGCCCGCCGTCCATACTCGGACGTTTTCCACTCGGCGGTAATCCAGCCCTCTTGTTCCAACTTGTGCAGAGCCGGGTACAGCGATCCGTCGCTCACCTGCAACACGTCGCCGGACACCTGCTTTAACCGCTGACTGACGGCGAAGCCGTTCATCGGCTCAAGCGCCAGAAATTTCAGCAGCAACATGTCCAGCGTGCCCTGCACCAGATCAGAAGGTTTGCTCATTCTATGCCCTCGGTAACCGAGGCTAACACCTCTGCCCTCGGTAAGCAAGGGGAGATGCCTTTCAGGGCGCTCGACTGGCAGTTTAGTTTTTGGGGCGGATGAAAAAGCGCCATTTGTCCATCGAGGCGGGTACGGCGACATCGAAAAAACCGACCATCATCTCGTCATAGGTTTGCTCGCCCCAGCGCACTTCCGCCTTGGGGTCCGGATTGTGCGGGTTCTTTGCGGAATTGTCATACCAAGCCACGGCCTGCAGCTCGGTTCCCGCCTTCAGAAAACGCGGCTGCGCCAGGCGGTAGCTCATCTGCCAGTGAAAGTGGTAATTCACTCGGAGAAGCGGCTCGATTTCATACGGCGGCTTGCTATGCGAACTGTTGTCTCTGTTTTCATGAATGATGTTGTATTCGAAGCGTTTTCCCCGCAGATGCATGTGTGGCATAAAACCGAGCAGAGTCGCATCGTTTGGCAGAGTCCCGCGAGCCTCCACGCGGAAATCGGGATCTCCCGGGGGAATCGCGAAGTGGTCATTCGTGAGCTGCAGCGTGAGCACCCGCTGAGGGGGCGGCTGCTTTGAAAAAATCACTCCGATGGCCGTTTGATCGGAAGCGGCGCGGCCGTTCGTCGTGTAGTGCATTTGCAAGACGAGGTCGGAACCGGCTGGAATGAATTTCGCCATATCCGACGGCCATTCGTCCGGGGAACTGCCCGGCGCGTAAACGAGCAAGATGTCGCTGTCCGTCCAGTGCGCACCGCGGCGGTCGTCCGGATCGCTTAGCGTCGAGGCGGCAAACGGAACTCCCACGGGCCCGTGACGCAGCCAATTGGAATCCGGCGGGCGTACATACACGACAGCGTGATGGACGTTCGAACGCAAGCGCGGCAAAACCTCCGCCATCTGCACCCAACGGTCTTCCGCGAAATGCGTGGGCACAATTTCGTAGGTGTACTCGACGTCTCCGCTCGCGGGCAGTTGCACCGGCTGCGGCATGGACAAAACGACATCCGGTCTTGGAATACTCCAGCTCTCGGCCCATGGACGGGGCAGCGGCGCATCTTTTTTGTCGCCGGCCGGAGCGTTTGCTTGTGCCCAGGCCGCGAGCGTGGCGATTTCTGCCTCGCCGAGAGACGGATCATTCGCAAATCTCCCGACAGCCGGATCGGCAAACCACGGCGGCATCGATTTTTCTTCCACAGCCTGGCGAATCGCTGCGGCGAACGGACGCGTTTGTTCGTAGGTTTCGAACGGCATGGGCGCAATGGAGCCCGCGCGGTGGCAACTCTGGCAATGCCGCTGAAGGATCGGAAGAACATCGCGATAGAAAGTCGGCGGCTGTCGCCCGCCCCTTTCTTGCTTATCAGGACTCGCGCACAAGTGCGGCAAACCGGCGAGTACAAGGGCTATGCACAATATCCCGTATAGTTTCAGTCGAAAAGGCATCACCGATCGCTTGAGGCGCGGCGCAAAAGCTTCGCAACCGCGCGGCCCCACCAGTCTACTATTTCAGGCTTGGGGTTCGGCCCATTTGCATTTGAGACCCACACGGCTATCTCTTATAATGTTAAGTTTGTCTAAGGACCTGGGGGAATCATCGGATGGCTGGAAGCGCAAACGAAAAAAGCAAACTGGGTTATCGCATCTTTTTGGGTGCGGTGGTCCTCGCTCTGGGCGGCAGCATGCTGCTGTACCTTGTTCCTCAGGGGCCCGCTACAGGCAGCGGTGCCCTCTCCTCCGACACTGTGGCCAGGATTGGCGACGAGACTGTCACCACGCAGGACATCCAGCAGCAGCTCAGCCAAATCGAGCGCAACAACCAGCTTCCTCCGCAATTGAAACCGATCTACGCCCAGCAGATCCTGCAGCAGCTCGTGTTTCAAAGAGAGATGGAGTATGAAGCGAAACGCCTGGGAATCACGGTTTCCGATCAGGAGCGCGCTGACCGCATAAAGATTTATCTGCCGATGGCATTCAACGGCGGCACTTTCATCGGAATGGATCAGTATACGGCTCTTATTCAGCAGCGCTTCCAGCTTCCCGTGGCCACGTTCGAAGAGTTGATCCGGCAGGGCTTGCTTGAGGAAAAATTCCGAAAGCTGGTAACCGATGGGATCAGTGTGGGGCCCACGGAACTCCAGGACGGTTACCGCTACAAGAACGAAAAAGTGAAGCTCGATTACGCGCTTATCAAGCCGGAAGATTTGGAAGCGAAAATCACGCCTTCGGACGCGGAGATCAAAGCGGATTACGAGAAAAACAAATCCAAATACCAGGTGCCGGAACGGCGCACGGTGCGTTACGCCCTTCTGGACGTCAACCAGCTTCGCCAGACCATCCAGATTTCTGATACTGACCTCAAGAAGCAGTATGAGGCCAACAAGCAGCAGTACGAGGTACCCAACCAGGTTCACGTCCAGCACATTCTCTTCAAAACCGTCGGTCAGACAGACGCACTCGTCGAAGAGACGAGGAAAAAGGCGGAAGATGTACTAAAGCAGGCCAAAAAAGGCTCAAAGTTCGACGAACTGGCGAAAAAGTTTTCCGAGGACCCGGGCTCCAAAGACAAGGGCGGGGACTTGGGCTGGATTCGCCAGGGGCAAACGGTTCCCGAATTCGAAAAGGAGGCGTTTTCCTTGGCTCCCGGGCAGATTTCTGACTTGGTGAAAACGCAATACGGCTTTCACGTCATCAAGGTCCTCGAGAAGCAGACGGCTCATACCAAGCCGTTCGAAGAAGTGAAGGACTCCATCCGCACGCCGCTTCTCCTGACGGATGCGGACAAGCAGGCCACCAATACCGCGGACCAGTTGACCAGGGCTATCCGGCAATCCAGCAAAGCTTCTTTGGATGATTTGGCAAAGCAATATCACCTTACCCTCGGCCAGACGCGGCCCGTGAGCGCCTCCGACGCGATTCTCGAGCTTGGCAACTCCCAGGACGTTAAGGAAGAGATCTTTCGTTTGCGAGCGGGCGATTTGAGCCTCCCCATCCGCACTGATCGCGGCTATGTGGTTCTCTCGGTTAAGGAATCCTTGCCTGCTCACCATGGAACGTTGGAAGAGGTGCGCGACCGCGTGATTGCGGACCTCAAGAAGGAACAATCGGTCCAGCAGGCGAAAAGCAAAGCCGACGAATTGATCAAGCGGCTCAAAGCGGGCGAGAAGTTTGATGCTGCCGCGAAAGCACTGGGATTGGAACCAAAAACGAGCGAATCCATCTCGCGCGATGGGTCAATTTCCGGCGCGGCCAGCGGGAAACAGCTTGGCGCGGCCTTTAATCTGAAGCAAGGCGAGGTCGGCCCTCCGCTGGGCCTGGGACAAAACTGGATGGTTTACCGGGTTGCCGAGAAAGTCGAGGCGGACCCGGCAAATTTTGAAGCTCAGAAGAAGCAGTTGACCGATGAATTGCTGCAGTCCAAACGCGAAGTAGCTTTTGAAGCGTTCCGTTCGGCTTTGTCGGACCGGCTTCAGAAGGAAGGCAAGCTGAAACTGATGCCGGAAAAGCTGAAGAGTTTTGGCAGTCTAACCTAGTCTAACTTACACAAAACAAGCATCTTACGGGATTCAAGGCACCCTCTTGCCTTTCTCCGCACACCTCGCTACCCTATTTCGTGTCTCCAAGCGGGTTCGGTCTTAACATGGTTGTCTCGGAATACAGGGTTGTCTCGAAAAATGGGGTTGTCTCGAAATATTGGTTGTCTCGAAATACAGGCTTTTTCGACCACATTGGAATTCCTGAACGGCTTTCAGAGTCAGCCACGCCATGACTCGTGAGATCGGTGAAACTTCGATGCCTACTCGAATGAATTCTTCGCGCAACGAATATCGCTGCAGTATTGAGCGCAACCAGTCGGGCAAGTATTGCGTGCGGCTGCGCGTGCATTACCCGCGGCATGCCTGGTCGCTCAACGTGTACTTCCTGGCTTCGTCTTTCGACCGCGCCATGAAGAAGCTGGAAGAGGCGCTGGATTTCCTCCAAAGGCAGGAAGACAAGCTGTGGTTCTGGGGCGTGGAGCGCGCCGAAGACATGGGCTTCTCGGCGGAGTTTCTGCGCCAAGCCGGCATGAGGCTGGACCGCCGCGCGGAATTTCCCAAGAGGGCGACCAGCGTTACGCTGGCTCCTGAAAGAGAAGTGCCCGCCTCCGTTCTCGGGCCGATGCGCCGCGGATTGGCCGAATCGGTTGAGTCTGTTCGTGTCGCTGCCGCCGCTGGCGACTGAGCCGGTCGACAGCTGACGATTTCTGTAAGAAAGCATCCAGATACCCCCCACCCCCCGGCAATTTGCATCGTTATCAAAAGAAAAGAGTTACAGAATCTGACTGTTGGAAGTGACTGAAAAGAAAGAGGTTCAGAAAGTGTGACAGATTTGAGGCAATTCGTAAGTTGTTGAAAGTTCGAGGAACGTTTGCACGTGAAGCGATCTAACGTTTGAACGCTTGAAACCCGGTGGGGATGGCGGCCACGAATCATACTACATACTATTACAGAATTACGATTTTGTCAATACCCGAATAAGTGACTGAGGGGAAAGGGGTTATTGGGCCAGAGCAGAAGGCAGAAAGCAGAAGGGCAGAGAACAGATTTAAGTCGAGTGGAATCTGCGGGATAGCAGGGTTAAGACGCAGGCCAAAACCAGCGCCCGTCAAGAAAAGAGCGGCCCACCCTTTCAAAACCCCAAAAGGGTAGGCCACCCCGGAGGGTTCATCGATAGGGTGACCCACCCGCCAAAGTTGCTGTGCAGCACCCATTCGGGGGTGACGTGTCATAGCCCCTCCCGGTGCCGCAGGCACCGCTCTCTCATCCTTCACGAGGTTCAGGAGGCGCGTTTTGCCTCCCTGCTCTTCAGCCGCCTAAGCAATAATCTGGCCTCTTCCTTCGATCCCTCAGTTGCGCGGCCTGACTTGCAGGTTTTATTTAAGTAGTAGATTGCGTTCTTCAAATTACGTTCACCTCGTAGATAAATCTTGGCGATATTCAAATTGGCATCATCGTCGCCTAACCTCACAGCCCGCTTAAGCCACCATAGTGCTCGACTGAACTTCCCTCGATCACGCCAGATACATCCAATGTTGTTGGCGGCTGAGTCGCTGCCATGTCGGTACGCTCTGCGATACCAGTAGAGGGCAGCTTCTTGGCTGGCTTTAACGCCATCTCCGCGATCATAGAATTGGCCGACGGTTCTGAACGCCGGGACCATCCCAGCCTTCGCAGCAGCAAGAAACAAACGGAAGGCGGATCGCATCCGACCTCGGCTCCAATGCTTATCAGCTTGCTGATAAAGACGGTTCGCTTCGACTTCCCGTGCCCTGATCTGACCCACTTTCGTCGCCATCTAGTGTATAGACCTCCATGCCACAGTTACGAGCATGACCTGCTCCGGGTTTAGGGTAGAGCTGCGTTTAGCGGGATCGTTTCCCATAAGGGAGGCGCAAGTGATGGCAACATCCTCACCACTCTGTATATGACATATGCCGTAACGCCGACCTCGACTCCCAAGATCACGCGTTGCGTAGCTGGGGACCAGCCTTTTGGTTTCAGAACCCATTTTCCAGTTTGGTGATCCTGCACTTCGTACTGCCCTGGATGGTCCTTGCTCGGTCTGGTATGCTTCGCCGGGTTATCGGGTTTCGAAGTCTTGCCCCTTTCCCCTCCCCTGGGCTGGCGACCCTGTCCTCCTCCACCCCCGCTGCCAGCATCCAATGGCGTTTGCTGTTGGTCCTTCTCTTGGTCCTGTTTCTTCTCCTGATTCTGGTTCGTCTGCGGCTGATTCTGTTGAGTTTGGTCTTGGTTCTGATTTTGCGGCTGCTGCTGGGTAGCCTGGGTTTGCTGCTGGGCGTCGGCGGTGGCGGCTTGCTGAGCAGTATCGTTCTTGTCAACCTGGTTTAGCGCTTCGAGGCACTCCGTATTCGAAACGCCTGAAAGGTTGCAGGCATTCCTTTCACCGGGACTGGCCGGGCGGCCGGTCTCGTTGCCGACATCGGTGCCCTCCTCGTGGCCGTCAAGATCAGCGAAGGACTCGGGGTCGTCGGCGACCATGGCGTAAAGGTTGAGGGTTTGTGGGTTGGTGAGGTTGGCGTAGGGGACAGGAACGGGGACCGAGGACCAGTCGGCGGAGAGCCAGCGGCCGAACCGGTTGGAGTAGTAGCGGGCCCCGAAGTCGTCGTTACCCGTTTCGGTGTCGCGCTCCTTGCCCTCGAATTTGTAGTTTTGCGGGCAGGTGTTGGTGTAGGCGCGCTCCCCGCCATAGGGATAGAAATCGGCGTCGTAACAGACGACGCCTGTGTTGGTTGTGAGGACGCGGGAAGTGCCGAGGAGGTCTTCGACGTAGTACGTGGGATTGCCGCCAGCGGGGAGCATGGCAATGCGCTTGCCACCGAAGAAGATGTATTCAGCCGTGACAGTACCGGAAGAGTTCGTTTCGGCGAGAATGTCGCCGCCAGAGCCGTACCAATAGAGCTTGCTGCCAACTTTGGACACGCGGCGGCCGTTGCCATCATAAGTGTACGTTACACCGGCGGCGGATTTGAGCTGGCTTTCCGCGTCCCATTGGTAGTTGGTCACAAAACCGTCGCTCAAGGTGTTCCCGGAAAGGTCGTAGGAGAAGGTATTGAGATGATTGTTTGCGTCGACGTTTGCGGTGAAGCCGCTTTCCTGGGAGCAGCCGATATAGGCGGAGTTATTGGTCTGCGCGATTTGCGTGAGGTTAGCCCAAGCGTCGAGCGTGTAGGTCTCGCCCCAGCAGTGAGAGGGACTTGTGGCGTGTGTGGAGGTGGTCAGCGCGGAGGTGATTCTATTGAGCTGATCGTAGGTGAATGTTTGCGAGCGCGTCGCGTCGAGATTGTTAGTGATGCCATAGACATGGCCGGCATTGTGAGTCGTAACGGGGTCAATGAAATTGTAAGTGATGTCGATGGCGTTGCCGCCTGTGGAGGAAGCCTTGAATTCGTTGGGCTGAAGGCGATTGTTATAGGTGTGTGTAAGGTTCAGTCCAGTGAATCCCGTAGCCTGGCCAATCGAAAGCGCATAGAACGTGCCCTGCGGCGTATAACAGACGGCGCCCGTGAGGCAACCTGCGGGGGCGGTCTGAAAATCGGTGGCATAAGTGATACCGTTCGAGCCATCTGCCGCAGTCTTGGGTCGATTAGCGTTGTCGTAGGTGTAATTAACGACTCGGCCGGTGGGATAAACGACTTGAGTCAGGTTGCCAGCGAGGTCGAGGTAATAGGTGGAAGTTTTCGTAACGCTGCTAGTAGTCCGCTGGTTGACGTGGACGCTGCGGTTATTTGTAGCGTCCACCTGATAACTCCATGCTTCGGAGCCTGCGGCGTCCGTCAAACTGGTAGGTTGACCGATGTTCTGACACGTAGAGAGACCGAGGCAATTTGCTTCATCATAGCGGTAGCTGAGCGACGGATCACCATTGGAATAGGTGATGCCGAGGAGGCGATTTAGAACATCGTGGGAATAATTTGCAGTGATGCTGCGCGCATCTGTTTTCGCTGTAACGTTGCTGTTGGCGTCATAGCTGTACGTGATTGTGCCAACTTCGGGGTTGTTTGAAGTGAGCATGCGCGATAGGGAATCGTAGGTAAAATTGCGCTGGTGTGAACCGTTCTGAACTACTTGCGTGAGATTGTTCAAGCCATCCAGCGTGTACGAGGTGACCCAAATGGGCTCTCCCGTGCCTGGGCACCCATTTGAGTTCACGCTGGCGCCCACTGCGTTTGGTTCATCCACTTCGACGAGACGGCCAAGGCCGTCGACACGGCTGCGGCGCCAATGGCCGGTGGGGTCAGTGACGAGCGTGTTTGGCCCGCAGTACGCAGTCGTGATGGCGGAGCCATCCGGTTCGGTCTCGCTGGTTTTTCGACCGAGCGCATCGAAGACCAGGGTTGTAGTCCCGGAGCTGGTGGTGGGGTCGTTGCCGTTGCGATACGGATTGGATTGCTTCCAGATGCGGCCGAAGCCGTCGACGGTTGTGTCCGCGTATACGGTTCCTTGTGGGTCGGAGGTGAGTTGTGTTTGCTTGACATGACTCAAACCATCCTTGATGGTGACAGAGGTGACGGACTGGCTGGAATTGATTTTCTTCGTTGTTGTCACAGACGGAGAGGGACCGATGTCATTGTAGGAAACAGTTGTTTGGCCTCCGTCAGGGAAACTGGTTTGCGTAGGCCGCGCGAGGGAGTCGTTGTACAGGTACGAGGTGCTGAGACTGTTTTCGTCTTTCGCGATGGTTAACTGGCTGTTGTTGAAGTCGAATGTGAAATTCCTTGTGTGGCCAAGGGGGTCGATGATCTTTGTCAGGAAAGCGTTGGTGTTGCCGGTGGGCGTGTAGCTAACGTTTTGCCCGCCGGACAGAATGGTGTAGCTGTCAGTGTAGAAAAACGACGTTGTGTGGTTCGTGCCAGTCACGTCACTGCATGTGGCGTTGCCGCAAGGATCCTTGATTGTCAGGACTTGGCCAGTTTCGTCGAACGTGTAGGTTGAGACTGAATTAGTGCACCCTGTGGCGCCCTGAAAGCATTGCCTCGTGATCGTGGTGGCGTTGCCGCGTGGCGCGGTAGACGTTGCGCTGTAGAGCGTCTCGTCGTGCTGGGTGGGAGCAGGCGAAACTGCGGACACGGTTGTTTGGTCGTATGAGTAGTCGGTTTCGGCCACGCGCGTCCCCGTTGAGTCTTTCGTGATGATGCTCGAAGGGCGATCGAAGATCGACGGACCTTCTGGATAGATTGGGGTGTTTGCAAAGCTCTGGTATGTGGTTGCGGTCTCGCGCGCTGGTGTGATGCCTGACGGTGCGGAAGAACCGTTTTGGCAAACGCTGGTATTAGCAATCTGCCCGTAGTCGTATTCTTTCTTATCGGTCAAAACATCGCCCGAACCATAGGTATAGAACGCGGCGGAAATTTGGCCGTTGTCCAAAGTTTGAAGTTCGCATGCGAGCTCAGTCACGCCAAACCAACCCTTAGTGACGGTTCTCAGTGTGTTTGAGTTGCCATCTTGGTAGACAACGGTTTGTTCCACTTGAAGCTGTCCATCGTCCTCACTAATGTCGAAAGGGTTAGGAAAATTCCCACTAGAGGTAGACGAGTATGTGTAAATATTGACTGACTTTGGAGCGGTGCCGCAAACGAAGTTGTTGCGCGCGCAGTCGTAGGTCGTTACGGTCGTTTGCTTGCTCGTCCAGGGCCAGTTCCCAGACGAGCTTGAAAACGATCCCCACGTAGTTGAATACTGGAAATCCTGCTGAAGGGCAATATTAACGCCGTCGAAGCTGACGTAACGGTGCAGAACCGCGGGTTTATCGTAAATATCCTCGTAAGAGCATGTATTTCCGGAAAGGTTCATGTACGCGGACTGGCTGTTCAGACCCCACACGTAGCTCACATAGCCGCCCGACGGGTAGGTGATTTTATTCAATTCGCCATAAGTGGGGTCATAAGTGAACTGGTATTGTTTGCCATTCGGCAAGGTGATCGCAGTGATAACTGATTGAGTACCGCTCACCTGTGCCGGAAACTGGCAGACACCGGAGGCCGGTGCAGGGGTTTCCGTCACTGTGAAGTTGGAACTTGCTGATCCCCAGGTGAGCGTATAGGGCTGGGACATGCCCGAAACAGTGACCGTATTGCCGGTGGCTCCAAAGCCGGAAGCGGAAAGCTGGGTGCGCCCAAGGGTGTCCGTGACGGTGTACGGGCCCCCGAAAGGATAACTTAACGAAAGTTGGTTTCCGTTCCGATCTTTGACGTATGTTGGCACGGAACTGGCATGGTTGGAGCAGGACGCCGTAGAGCCGCAATGAGTTACCGAGAAGTGGAAAACTGTGCCGTCGGCACTAGCGATGTCGGCCGAAGCAGGGTTGGGACAAGAACCCGTTGGTACAAACAGGGCGGCCCTGAAAGGGCCGTCGCCGCCGTTTGGAACCCCGTCGTTGAGACTACCGCAGAGGTTATCGAAGCCTCCGTGTCCGTTACAAGCGTTGGTCGCGTGCTGGTTCCACCCTATGCCCAAGCTATGACGGCCTCCAGACGGGTCTTGAAACACGAAGTCGCTCACATACCAGCAATAGACTGTTACATTCTTAACTTCGTCGTAGGTGTCCTCGGTCCAGCTGTTTCTACCGAGAAGGGGAACCGAGTAGGACCAGCCTCCTTGGGCTAGAGTGTCTGCGTTGGATCCCCAAAGGGGTGACGCGCCTCGTGAAAGCTTCGGGAAATGAACGCCGTTGCTGTCGTAGGCGAACGAGAAAGGCAGCATAACGCCGCGCCCCTTCGGCGTGCCCACGTCGATGCGTACGCTGACGGAGCCGACGCCGGGGTTCACGGTTTCGTTTAGTGAACCAATATAGTTGTGCCCCGCACCAGGGATCGGCGTTGAAGTCGAGTTACTTACCGCGTCGATTTGGGCGCGGGCCGTGGCGGCTGCGAACAGAAGTAGCAGCAGAGTATGAACTTGAAGAAGGTAGCGACGTGAGGACATGGGGCCTCCGAGGACTTGAGGCGGAATTTTGTGCCGACGGGCCGGGGCGCGGCGGAGGCGATATTTACGGAAATTGCAGACTGAAAACTATTGAGGCGATACCTGAATTTGGGGTCGGGTAAAACCCTGAGTGAAGTACTAAAACTATTGGAGGGTAGGGAGGTTCGAAAGCGGCAAAGGGATTGCGTTGCGCTCAGGATGCACAATGAGGCAGAGGGGGAGAGATTTCTCGCTTCGCTCGAAATGACGGGTAGGCGAGCTCGGACGAGGGAGACGGGCTTGGATGGGGTTACTTTCCGGCTTTGGTTGCGGGTGGGGGTTGGGCTTCGCGAATCAGGACGGGGAAGCGGGGGAAGGCGAAGGTGCCGGAGACGTCGTCGATGATGTTGACCTGGCAGAGGTAGAGGCCGGGCTTCAGCGGTTGCAGGGGCACGTCCATTTGGAGGACCACGGCTTTGCGTTCGGGGGCGGCCACTTCGTTGGTCACCACGGGCTTGGATTCGTAGACCTTCACGCCGCCTTGGAGGAACTCGATGCTGGTCAGGACGCGGACGCTGTCTTTTGCAGGCTTGAGGGGGGCAGGCTTGGGAGCTTCGGATTTGGCGGCGCTGGCTTGGCCGTTTGCAGCTACGGGCGAAGCTGTGGGGGCGGGGTTCTTGCCCTTTGCGGCGTCGTAAACTTCGTACTGCAAGTAGAGGTGCTGGTCGGCCGTAAAGACGTGGGTAATGTTTGGAACGGTTTCCATCTGATCGCGCACGAGAGGATTTGGAGCGCCTTTCTTATTGGCGGCGGGAGTGCGTAGGCTGCTGAGCACTACGGAACTCATCTTGAGCGGCGCTTTGCGAAGGTCGGGGACCTGCACGTCCATTTCGAACGCGCCCATGCGGCCGGTTTGGTTTTCGCGGACGACGAATTTGAGGTGATAGCTGCCGGGAGCGAGGACGAAACCGGTGTTGTACTGCACGTTTTTGCGGCGGACTTGCTGGGTGCTGTCAACGGCGAGCTTCACCGTGTCGCGCAAGTGGCCGACGGGGAATTTGTTGCTCTCGAGCACCTGGCCGATGATGTCAATGGTGGCGTTGTCTTTGTCCTTTTCGGTGACAAACGGAATTTGCGAGCCGGGGATGACCAGGGAAACCGCAAGATAATAGTGCGAGTCGTCCTGGCGGAAGTAGGCGGCGCCGGCGTAGAGCGGCACGTCCACCTGGGAGAGCTGGGCGGCCAATTCGTCTTCGAGTTGCTGCTCGCGATCGGCTTTGTTCAAGTGCTCGAAGTCGCGGTCGGTGTAATAGCCGGAGCGGTATTCGAGCTTCAGGTCGGCGCGGTTGGCCTGGACTTTCAGGTGGCGGTAACGGCCGTCTTTGACGAAGTTGTTGCTGACGAAGCCAAGGAGGTAATACGCCGAAGTGTCCTTCTGCACCTGGGAAAAGACGCCGCTGAAGTCGTTGGAATCGAAGAAGGCTTTGCCGCCGGTGTCCGAGGAAAGCGTGGCGAGCGTTTCCTGGGAAGAGGCGTTGTTGGTCAGGTCATTCAGCACGGACGCGCCGGAGTAGGCTGATTGGCCGTGCAAGCTGGCGGATTGCGCTTCGCCGCCCGGTGGAAAGGCCTGCAAGCCGCGGACGTCCATCGAATAGATGGAGACATTGGCTTTTACCGCAGCAGCCGTGGCGGCGCGCAGGGCGGACTGATTGTCCATGCCGGATTGGCTGATGCCGTTGCTGAAATAGATGAGGCTCTTTTTTTGTGTGAGCTTTCCAAGCGATTGCATCAGCGACTGAAGCGCAAGGAGTTTGCGGTCGGCGCTGAAGGTGTTGTAGTCGGTATCATCCGCGGAGAACGAGCCGCCGGTCTCCGCAGCGCCTTCCGCGCTGCCGGTAGCGCCGTTGTCAAATCCCTGGCCCTCGCCGGAGGTGTAGGAGGAAAGCGCCGCTGTAATTTTGGACTTGTCATCGGTGAAGTCCAAATCAACGTGCATGTTGGTGGCGAGGGAGACTAGCGCGACCAGATCCGCGGGTTGCATTTTGGTCGAAACAAAATTCTTTGCCGCGTCCACCGCGCGATCGATTTGTTCCGGGTCCATCGCGGAAAAATCAAAAAAGAAAAGCATCAGGCGGCGGTCGCGCGCGTCCAGCGACGCCGGAGCTTTTTTGCCGGAGCGCAGAAGGGTTCCTTCGCCGGCCGCGCCTGAGACCGTGGCTTCCGCTGCTCCCGCGGTCAAAGGCTGGTCTACATTTTCGAAGTCAAATGTGGAAATGTCCTGCTTTTTGCCGTCTTCCAGCAGGGTGAAATCTTCTTTCTTCAAATCGCGGACGAGGTTCCCTTTTTTGTCGCGCGCTACCACGTTCACCAGCACTAGCTCCGTGGTTACCCGGATTTGCCCCCTGCTCGCCGGTGCCGGCGGCGGAGGCTGGGGGGCTTGCTGGGCTGAAAGTGGAATCGCTCCCTGCGACAACAGCATCGCCATGACCAGCGCCAGAAAGTTTCGTTTGGTGTTTCGCATATTCATCGCTCTCAGAAGCGGAAGCGCGCGGTCATGGTCACGCGGCGCATGCTGCCGGTTCCGGTGACTTCGCCAAAAGTGAACGAGTTGACTACGGTGTTGATCGAGGTGAAGTGGACGTTGTTGAAGACGTTGTTGGCGGAGAGCCGCAAATCCAGGGCTCGCGATTCCTTGATGGTGATCGTTTTGTTGAGCGACATGTTCAGCGTGACTTGCCCCGGCCCTTCAATGATATTGCGCCCCGCGTCACCGAAGACTGTGCTGCTCGGATTGACGCACGTGGCGCTCGGCGCGCAAAATGCCGCGGTATTGAACCACTCGAGCGCGGTCGGATTGCTGAGGGCGACCGTTTGACCTGCGACCGCATTCGCGCGGAGCGACCCGCTTACACCTCTGCCGATGTCCAGCGCTCCGCCAAGGACGCGCGGCGTGAAGTAGAGTCCTGAACCAACGGTGAAGTCACCGCTCCATTGCCACGCCCCGAAGAGGTGACCCCAGGCGCCTTTTGCGACGAAGTGCCGGTTTTCTCCGATGGGCAGGTCGTAAATCCAGTTCCCTGTGAACTTGTGGCGCTGGTCGAAACTGGAAAGCCCGCGATCGACGGAAATGTCAAAAGGGTCTTGCGCCACGACGCTGCCACCGCCGCCAATCGAGGAGGCGTCATCAATCGATTTGGAATAAACATACTGCGCGCTTAGACCGATGCCCTTGGCCATGCGTTTGCGAACTCTTGCGGACGCTGCATGTAAAATCGAATTGCCTTCGGAAGACTCGTACGTAAACGGCTGGTTGCCCGCGACCAACAGCGCTCGCTCGATGTCCAGCCGCGTGCCCTTAGCGCCGTTGTATCCCGCGTTCAGTACCACGCCGCCGGGCAGCTCCCGCTGAATGTCCAGATTCCAGATTTGCACGTAGCCGAGGCGGTAGTTGGGATTCACCGCAAAGTTGTTCGTCACCGTGCCAGAGGTTGCGGGGAATCCATTGGAGAGCGTGAGCGGGTTTCCGGCGATGAGCGCACTGGCATCCGTCGCGTTGGTTGCCGTATTTGCGAATGGCGGCTGAAACGCAAAATTTTGAATCATCGCGCCGTACTGCGAGAGGTTGTAGTTGATGCCGTATCCCACGCGCACCACGGTTTTCTTTTGCGGCTTCCAGGCGATGCCTACGCGCGGCGCCCAATCGTTGCGATCGGGCTGAATCAGCGAATTCGGGAAAACTCCGTTGTAGGGGCCTGTGCCGCCCGGAAGAACGGGCGCAGCCGCCGTGAACCCCGGAGCTACGTCCAGATTCGCAATGCGGTTGTTTGCTTCCGTGTATGGGCCGTTGTATTCGTAGCGCAAGCCCAAATTGAAAGAGAGGCTGGACCGGAATCTCCAGTCATCCTGCACAAAGAAATCGTAAGAGTTCGCTCGAAAATTATAAGCGGTGGTTCCAAATTGCAGCGACGTCTGCTGTGGAAAGCCCAACAGAAAATCCGCGAAGTCGTACCCCGTATCCGCCGCCGGCTGCGTGCTTCCCGAAGCGTATTGCGACGTCGCGTATCCCGTAAATACAAAACTGCCCGCGGAGTTTCTCGCTGAATGGAAACTTTGCAGAATGCGGTGGTAGTCGGCCCCAAAGCGCAAGTTGTGCTTCGCGTGATTCCAGGAAATTGTGTCGGAGAGCGTGTAGGTCTGATCAAGTTCGCGCCGCGGTGTGGGGTCGCTCAGGCCGCCGAAGGAGGTGAAGCCGATTCCCGGCAGGCCCCAGTCAAACGGATTTGTCGAAACTCCATTGATTCCGGCGAGGCCGTCGACATTCGTCACGCTGGAATAAAGATTCGTTGTGGCCACGTGATTGTGGTTGTAGTTCACGCGCAGGTTGTTGGTGGCCCGGCCTTTGCCGTAAACCCATCCTGCGCTGGCGTTCAAGCCTTGGGTGCCGTTGCCGCCCGCCTGCGAGGGAAAAGGATTGACGATGCTGCTGGAACTGCGGGCCCAGTTCAGCCCGAAATTGAGGTTGTTTTGGGCGCGCCGTCGGCCCCCGCCTCCGCCAGCACCGCCTCCTCCAATAAAAAACGGTCCTCCTCCGCCGGGGCCGCCAGTCGCGTTGAAATTGTGAACCAGCCGGAACATCACCATGTCGGAACTGCTGTCGGCCGAAGTCACATAATGGAAATTCTGGCCGAATGCGTTGGTGGCCATGTTCGGCAGCGGAATGTAATTGAGCAGCGCCTGCGCCGCCGGCGTAATCAGCGAAGGGTCCAATACATTCGCAACGCCGTTGAATTGGTATGGCTGCCCCGTTTGCGGATTGAAGATCTGGACGGGATTCCCATCGTTGTAGGCCGCCTGGCTGAAATCTCCGCCGCGCTCACCGGGCGACGTGCCCGAAGGGCCCGTTGGCACAGTGGAAAACGCGTCGTAAGGATTGCTGCCGCGCGAACCGTTCCAGCCGCCAAAGAAAAACCACTTGTTGCCGCCGTGAAAAATTTTGGGGATGTTCAGCGGCCCGCCGGCATTGAAGCCGAAGCGCGCCTGGTTGTAATCGGCTTTTGCTGCGGGAATTCCCGTCAGGGAATACGGCCGCGCATCGAGGCTGGAATTGTCGTCCGTGTAGTAGAACACGCCGTGCGGCTGATTGATGTTGAAGCCCTTGGGCATCCTGCCCATCATCACGATTCCCTGCCCGCCGCCGAATCCGCCTCCGCCTGGGGGACCAAACGAGCCGCCACCTTCGCGCTGCATGCGATCGCGGAATTCCTGAATGCGCTGCTGCAGCTCGTCTTCGTTGCCCATGCCGAAATCTTGCGTGCGTCCTTGTGCGCCGCTGACGCTTACGGATTCGGTCGGACCTTCGGCTCCTGCTCCGCTTAAAGGCAAGCTCGCGACGTCGCCATTGTTCTGCGCGCCGCCATTTCCATTGGCTCCGCCGAAGTCGCCGTTCGTTCCGCCAAGTGAAGAAAGCGAATTCTCCATCGCCAGGCTTTGGAAGCCGCGTCCGGCTGCAGCCAGCGCCGCCATGGCGTTGTTGGACTGCTCCTGTTGACGCGAAGCCAGCATCAGTTCGGCGTCAACCTTCCCTGCGGGATTCTCCGGGTTCAGCACCACTTCCTGGGTGAACGCTGCGAATCCCATGAATTCGATTCGCACGACGTATCTTCCGCGAGCCAGTCCCGAGAGGCTGAACTTACCTTCCGAATTTGTCGCCGCGACATACTTCTTTCCTGTGAGGGTATTCGCCGCGGTTACAGTAACACCGGGCAGCGGGGTCTTGCCGCTGCGCGCTGAGCCCGTGATTTCAAACGTGACGGAAGTGGGCGCAGACGGAGTGGCTGGGACCTGGGGCAACGGCGCAGGTGGCGTTGTGTCCTGCTGCGCAGGCACGGGAGGAGGTGGCGTTTCTTGTGCGTTGGACGCAGCCGAATCAAGCACAAACAGAATCGCGCCGAAACAAAAAATGAATATGCTGCGCCTGATGAATTTCAAATCGAAGACTCCCCGGTGAATCTTACCGCTGTGGAGGATCAGGCTTCTTGTCGCCCTGCGGCTTGGACAATCCCGGCGCCATTCCCATTTCCTGCATCCGCTTCCACTGTTCTGGTCCGATGACCATGACCATCTTCGGCACGAACGCGTTGTTTTGGACGGCTCCGCGCACGAATACGTGATCCCCCACCTGGATATCCGCCATCGTCACGCTGTCACGGCCCTTGCGCAAAGAAGTTTCTTCGTTCAACTCGAGGGTTTGCGTGACGTTGTCTGGCCGGAGCACGGTAATTTTTGGCGCATCTAGGGATTTCACTTCGCCAAAAACGAAATCTTTGCCGAGTTCGCCGCCACCCATCATCATTCCGCCGCCGGGGCCGCCCAAACCGGGACCGCCCGGTCCAGCGCCCGTGCGTCCTGCGACAACGACAGCTGTCAGATCCTGATCCCCAGTTCCTTCCGTGCGGATGAAAACCGGATCACCCACTTTGAAGTCCGAAAGCTTGGCGTTTTGCCGGTCTTTGCGGTATTCCGTCTTGTCGGTCAGCTTCACCGTGACGGTGGCTCCGTCCATCCGCGCCAGCTCCAACGCGCCATCTTTAATCGCTGTAATCTTCCCCATTACGCCCCGGCCGCGTCCTTCGTCCGGCCTTTGCATTTGGCCCGCCCCTTGTGGAGGAGCGGCTTCTTGCGCCAGCACCGGGGTGGTTGCCAGCAGAAGCCCCAGAATCCCCTGGCTCAAGGCCAATCGGCCCCAAATCCCGCTAAACGTGTGTTTTGTACGCATGCCCGCATTCTCCTTCGACACTTACCCACTGTTGAGACGTACCCGCCGGGGCAAAAGTAACCGCTTCCCGGAGGGCGTGGTCGGCGGAAAATACCCCTGTTTCTCATTCCTCTCGAATCGTTGCAAAGTTCCCGGTGCGCGGACAAGAGAGCGTTGGGATTTTTGAGTTTGTTGGCTATTTTTCGCGAAGAATCACTTCGCCCTGGCCCACAAGCTGATCGTTGAGCCACAAGCGATACTTGTAGGTTGCGGCTTTGCTTCCGGGGCGAGCCGGGCCGCTAAGCAGGCGCATGCCGGAAGGCGCCTGAAATACGTTTGAGGAAAAAGGGCAGCGATTCACGTCAAACTCCACGCGCAAATTTCCCGCATCGGAAATCCAAGACACCTGGTCGCCGGGGTCCAGCACCACCGCTTGTGGAATGAGTCCTACGAGAACAGGGCGTTCCGCCATTTTGTCCTTCCGTCAAGATACAGCGTCCGGTTTGATTTTTCCTCAAAGAGCCAATGTCGGAGTGACGATATCACATTCCGTCAGCGCGTATCCCAGGGTCTCTGTTGGCGGGATTCGTACGAAAACAAAAAACTCGTCATTTTCACAAGCCCACTGTCCTTCCGTACATCTTAGCTTATGTCACCTGTACTTCGTTGCGCTTGACCCCCTTCCAAGCGCACCCATAGACTGAAGTTGCAGGTTTGAGGCGCGAAGTTCTGGCTGAATCTCAGCTTGCG
>Ga0075426_10000541_pt1 | contig 26177 bp, 24 predicted proteins | sample SoiMethybrSBSTD5_FD_75304 | JGI IMG/M metagenome (GOLD analysis project Ga0075426, IMG submission 75304) | Bulk soil microbial communities from a Populus tree surrounding site in Tennessee, USA - Soil MetaG P. TD hybrid SBSTD5 | ecosystem: Environmental > Terrestrial > Soil > Tree plantation...
GGATTGGAAGGTTGCGGATTCACCTGAATGTTGAAGCGAGCCAGGCGGCTGGCGCCCGCCATGAGAAACACGAAACTGGCAATAATGCCCGCCTGCGTCAGCTTGCTGTACCACTCGGTGTGGGCCATGGGGGGTATAAGGTGAAAGCCCCACATCCAGGCCAGCAGAGCCGGGGCCACGCCAAAGGTGATCACGTCAGCCAGCGAGTCCAATTCCCGGCCAAAATCGCTGCTAGTCCGCGTCATGCGGGCAAAAAAACCGTCCAGCGCATCGAAAATGATGGCCAGGCCGATGGCCTTGGCGGCGTTGTCGAAATGCCAGGGCTCCATCACGCTGGCCTGGATCACCTGCGAAATGGCGTAATAACCCGCCGCGATGTTGGCCGTGGTGAACAGCGAAGGAATCAGGTATGCGCCTTTGCGCTGCCGTTTCTCGCGAAAGGGAGCATCTTCCTTGCGCCGCATGGGGAAAGGCGGTTCTGTCATTTCCGACCTCCGGGTTGGCTGTGGAAAGCCAGGGTGGACTGCAACTCCGAGCGCTCGCTGCCCACGTAAGCCAGTACGCTGGACCCGCCTTTCACCCGATCTCCCACCTTCACCTTCACATCAGCAGCGGCGTCCAGAAGGACGTCCGTCCGGGAGCCGAATTTGATCATGCCGACGCGTTGGCCGCGCTCCACCCAGTCGCCGATTTTCTTGCTGAACACAATGCGCCGCGCCAGCAACCCCGCAATCTGCTTGAAGACCACGCTTTGGCTTCCCCCGTCAACGGTCACAATGTTCTGCTCGTTGTGCTCTGCGCTGGCCGCCCCCATGGCATTATGGAACTGGCCCCGCTGATAGCGCACGTCGCGGATCACACCGGCTACCGGCGAGCGGTTCACGTGCACATCAAACACGCTCAGGAAAATGCTGATGCGGCGGCGGGCGGCGCCCTCCACCTCCACCATGGAAACATCCGTAACTTTGCCATCAGCGGGCGAAACCACCGCTCCCGCGGTGGCCGGGATGACCCGCTCCGGATCACGGAAAAACCAGAGGAAAAAGGCGGCCAGCGCCAGCGCCGGCACACCCCAGGCAGGGGCTGTGAGCCATCCCACCAGCGCCGCTACCCCGAACAGGGCAAGCCCGTAGTAGTACCCGTCCCGAACCATGAGATAGGAAAGATTATATGGGCAGTGACCCGGACTATGCTCGGATTCTATGAAACAGGTGGGTTGCGGGGTTCGGGCGCGCGAGCAGACACCCACCCTCGGGCCTCTGGCCAGAGGCGAAGTGGCGATTAAGCAACCTGGTTGGCGGTTCTATAGTGCCGCTCAATCAGCTCCATCTGGTCCTTGAGCCGCAGTTTTAGCTTCTTTAGCCGGACTTCCTCCAGCTTTTCATCTTCACTGAGATATCTTTTTTGGGTGAGTGCGTCGAGGCGTTGAGCGTACTGAAGGTGTTCTTGAGCCAACCGGCGGAATTCGTCGTGGTTGGCCATCAGCAAGTCTCTTGGAGAGAGCATCCTGCTTGGCCTCCTATCAACTTCTACCCCCACGCTAGCACACCTGGGTTCGACCCTTCAACCGATTTTCCAGGTCTGGCCGCAAATTTCGCGGCTGGTTCAGCCGCCTTCCAAGCGTGGGAATTGCTGGCCAGATCGACTTATTTAAATTCTTTCCTTTCAGCGTACTTGAGGAGATTCATTAAAGCTGTATCGGTACAAAATGGCATCTTCTTGCGGATTCTGATAGTAGCGGGGACGAGTTCCGGCCAGCACAAACCCGCAACCCTCATAGAAACGGCGAGCGGCGGCGTTGGAAGCGCGCACTTCCAGAAGAATAGCCACCGCATGCTGCTGTTTCGCCTGCTGCACAAGGGCGCGCACCAGCTGCGTTCCCAGTCCCCGGCGCTGGGCCGCAGGCGCCACCACGACATTTTCCAGCTCCCACTCCGGGCCCACGGCCTGGGCCACGAGGAAGCCCGATACCTGCCCATTGTCCGCCACTAATCCGAGCCGGGGCGGAGCATCGGGCTGAAAAATCGCCTGGTATTGCGAGCGCGACCAATGAGCGGCCGTGCTTGTGGCCTGTTCCATTTGCACCATGGCATCAAGGTCTTCCGGAGTAGCCCGGCGAATAGCGGCTTCTGTCACAAGAGACATTGTAGAAGGCTGAAACCTTGAAGTTCTGAAGCGTTGAAGACTGGCGAAGGCCTGCCCTTTCGAGCGAAAACCGTGCCTTTCGTGTGCGCCCTTCGTGCACATGCGGCGCACGCCAACCTCCTAGGATGAAATCGCCGGACTACGGCCAAGGATGTTTATGCGTTTCCTGCTAGTGATTCCCCTGCTGTGGTGCTCTTCTGCCCTGGCGCAAATTCAGCCGGTTGACTTCCACAACCACAAATTCTGGGACAAGAAGAATATCGCCATCCACAGCGCCAACTTCGCCATGCAGACGGCGGATGCCTTCACCACCCGCCACGTGCTCGATCGCCACAATGGCAGCGAGCGCAACCCCTGGGCGCGGCAGTTTGTAACCCGCGGCTGGGGCGGCCAGGCCGCCTACAGCTGGGGGCTGAGCGTGGGCGGCTCGGTTCTGACCAGCTACCTGATGCACCGCACCGGCCACCACAAGCTGGAACGGATTCTGCCCATGATCGAAGTCGGCTACACCGCCGGCACCGTCTTCGGCATGAACCTGCGGCACCGCGACACGCCGCCGCTGCCTTAAGCCAGAGCCGCGACGATCACCTGGACCAGGCCGGGAATGGTGTATTCGCGGGCTTCGATGTCCACCGGCAGTCCCGCCTCGCGCAGCGTTTCCGAGGTGACCGGGCCGATGGCAGCCAGCTTGATTCCCTCCAGGAGCGCGGGGCGAGGGCCGCCGCGCTTCGTGTTAAGTTCCAGTAACGAGACGAAATTTCGCACGGTGGAGGAGCTGGTGAAGGTAATCACATCCGGGCGGTGATGGCCATCCTGCAGCGCCGACCGCAGCAGGCCCCGGGAAGATTCGGGGGCCACGGTTTCGTAGGCTTCGACCACGTTGACCAGGGCGCCGGCGCGCCGCAACTCATCCGGAATGACGTCGCGTGCGATCCTGGCGCGCACCAGCAGGATGCGCTGACCCTTCACCTGGGCGCGCAAGCTGCTCACGACCGCTTCGGCCACATACTTCTCCGGTACCACGTCCACCTGCAGTTGCAGTTCTTCCAGGGCCTGCTCGGTGGCTGGTCCGATGGCGGCAATTTTGAGGTGAACCAGGTTGAGGGGATCGAGCCCCAGCTTACCAATGCGCTCGGCCAGCGCTTTCACTCCATTCACGCTGGTGAGAATGAGCCAGTCGTATTCGGAAATCTGCTGCAGCGCCCGGTCGAGGGCCTGGAAGGAAGCGGGCGGCCGAATCTCAATCAAGGGGATCTCCAGAACTTCGGCGCCCAGTTCGCGCAAGCGAAAGGAGAGGGCCGTGGCCTGATCGCGGGCGCGGCTCACGACGATGCGCTTGCCGCGCAGCGGCGCAGCCTGGGCCCCAGAAGCGGCCTGGTCGGCGGGCATGGTTTTCTTCTTCATCAGGGCTGCTGAGGCGCGGCCACCGCGCTCCCGTAGACTTCCTGCAGAATTTCTTGGGCGCCGCGGGCCAGCAGAGCATTCGCCACCGCCGCGGCCAGCTTTTCGGGACCGGCGCCCTCCTGGGCTTCGCGCAACACCCGCGATCCGTCCGGATGGGCGACCACCGCGGTCAGGTGAAGACTCTGGCCGCGCGCCTCGGCAAAGGCGCCGATGGGCACCTGGCAGCCGCCCCCCAGTTGATGCAGCAGGGCGCGCTCGCAACTGGTAGCGGTGCGGGCAGCGACATCGTCGAGAAACCGCAAGTGTTGCCGGGTGGTGCTTTCGCCGCCACGAATTTCAATGCCCAGTGCCCCCTGTCCGGCCGCGGGACACATGGTTTCGGCCGGAATGAATTCCCGCACCAGCTCGGTGCGGCCCAGGCGGCGCAGGCCGGCGGCGGCCAGAATGATGGCATCGAACTCGCCCGACTCCAGCTTGCGCAGGCGCGTGTCCACGTTGCCGCGAAGGGGTTGAATTTCGAGATCGGGCCGGAGCACTTTAAGCTGCGCCTGCCGCCGCAGGCTGCTGGTGCCTACGCGCGCCCCTTGCGGCAGGTGAGATAAGCCATCGTGCTTCTGCGAGAGCAGCACGTCGCGCGGGTCTTCGCGGCGGGTGATGGCGGCCAGTTCGAAGCCCGGCGGCACCTCGGTGGGCAAGTCCTTCAGGCTGTGCACCGCCAGGTCCACCCGGCCCTCGGCCAGAGCTTCCTCGATTTCCTTGGTGAACATACCCTTGGTGCCCACCTGGGCCAGGCTGACGTCGGTGATTTTGTCGCCGGTGGTGCGGATGATTTCCAGCTCCACCCTGTGCCCTTGCTCCCGCAGCAGGGCGGCGATATGGTTGGCCTGCCAGAGGGCCAGCTGGGAGCCGCGGGAGCCGATGCGCAGGGCCGCCATTCAGGAGCGCTCTCTTCGGTCGTCGGCCGAGCCGCCGTGGGCCGCGCCCGCGTAGTGACGGGCCTTCTCCTGCAGGTTGAAAAGCTTGCGGATGAGCTCGACGACGGTGGTGGCCTCGGGCTCGCGGGCCGCGGTTTTCAGCGCGCTGATGGGGGTGTGCATGATCTTGTTGATGATGCCGCGGGTGAGGGCCTCGACGGCCAGCTCCTGTTCCGGCGTGAGCGGGCCCAGGCGGCCGCGCACACGGTCAATTTCCGCCTGCCGGATGGTCTCCAGATGATCGTGCAGGGAAACGATGGTGGGCACCACGTCGAGCGTCTTGAGGCGCGCTTCGAATCGTTCGACCTCGGCCTCGACGATGGCCTCGGCGTGTTCCGCTTCTTTGCGCCGGTCGGCCACGTGCGAGCTGACCGCGGCCTGCAAGTCGTCAATGTCATAGACGAAGATGCCGTCCACGCGGTTCACCTCGGGGTCCACGTCGCGCGGGACAGCAATGTCAATGAAGAACATGGGCCGGTTCTTGCGCCGCGCCATGAAGAGCTCGGCGTGCTCGCGGCGGAAGATGGCGAAGGGGGCGCCGGTCGAGGTCAGAACGATGTCGGCCCGATCGGCGGTCTCGTAGAGCTGCTCGAAGAGCATGGCCTGGCCGCTGAAGTTGCGGGCCAGCTGCTGGGCGCGCTCGTAGGTGCGGTTGGCCACGAAGATGGTGCCGGCGCCGTGGGCCATCAGGTGGCGCGCCGCCAGCTCGCACATCTTGCCCGCGCCCACCAGGTACACCACGCGGCCTTCGAGCGAGCCGAAAATTTTCTTCGCCAGCTCCACTGCCACCGAGGCCACCGACACCGCCGACGAGCCGACCTCGGTTTCGCTGCGCACCTTCTTGGCCACGGCAAAGGAGCGCGAGACCAGGGCGTCGAGATGCGTGCGCAGGGCGCCCACGGCGCGCGCCATGGCATAGGCTTCCTTGACCTGCCCGAGGATTTGCGGCTCGCCCACTACCATGGAGTCGAGGCTGGCGGCCACGCGGAAGAGGTGGCGGATGGCCTCACGCTCCCGGTATTCGTAGAGGCAGTTGGCGTAGCGCGCCGGATCCACCTGGAAGTAATCGCGCAGGAAGCCGCGCAAGTCGGTTCCAGGCTCGCAGTTGGCCAGAAGCTCCACCCGGTTGCAGGTGGAGAGAATCATGGCCTCCTCGACCCCGGGATATTCGGCCAGGCGGCGCATGGCCTCGGGCAGGTGGGATTCGGGAATGGCCAGCTGCTCCCGCACCTCGAGAGGGGCGGTGGTGTGGTTGACGCCGATGAGCAGGAAGTTCATGGCGACACGAAGCGGTGCACCACGCTGAAAAAGTTCGCCGCCCAGGCCACCACCGCCGCCACAAAGGCAAAGGTGGCAAGATAAGCGGCGCGGCGCCCCCGCCAGCCCGAGTTCCAGCGGGTGTAGAGCATGAGCACGTACACCGCCCACATCAGCACCGAGAGCAGCACCTTGGGATCGCGGAAATAAACCGCGCCGTACTTGGCCTGCGCCACCACCGCGCCCGCCACCAAGCCCAGGGTCATGAAGGGGAAGCCCAGGAGCAGGGAGCGGTAGCCGATCTGGTCAATGGTGTCGAGCGGCGGCAGCTTGCCCAGCGTGCCGCTGGGGCGCTTGGATTTGAGCGCCCGCTCCCCCACCAGGTAAAGCAGGCTGGCGCCGAAGCTCAGCACCAGCGCGGCGTAGCCGGTAAAGATCATCACGATGTGGGCGATAATCCAGCCGTTGCGCACCAGGGGTGTGGCCAGCACGATCTTCTGCCCGCCCATGGCGGAGACAAAGGTGAGCAGGAAGACCAGGGGAAAAACGAACACCCCGGGGGTGGTGGTCTGGTAGCGCCAGTACACCAGCATGAAACCCACCATGACCACGAAGGCCAGCAGCGATTCCGAATTGTGAACGGAGGCCAAGAGCAGGGTGCGCTCGGCGGCGAAGGCCTCGGTCAGGGAAACGAAATGAAAGACCATGGCCAGGCCGGCGGCGTGCAGGGCGATGCGTCCCAGCAGGTCCGAGCGCCGCACCAGGATGAGCAGGGCATAGACCAGGCCGATGCCGTACAGCACCACCGCAACTCGCAGCCAGAAAAGGGGCATGGATTCGGTTCATCCGCCGGCCCACACCTAAGCCGGGCGGGTACTTCCGTTGTGCTGATTATATATAGGGTGGCGGAATTCGCGGCGGCGGGACAGCGAGCTTCGTCACCGGGAGCTGTGACGCGGGTCACAGTGGAGGCGAGCCCCAACTCGGAGCCACCCGGCCATTCCGTTTACTCTACCCCCAACGTGGCCAGCAAGTCCGCGACGTTGGCCGCATCCACCGCCAGGCGGCGGCTCTCCTGGCGCAGGTTCTCAAAGCGATCCAGGGCCTGGAACAGGCACACTTTGGCGGCGGCGTACTGCTCGGAGTCGGTCAGAGCCCGGCCGTGCCCGACGGCCCAGGCCTGGAGGGCCTCGCGGCGCACAAAGACGCTGACCGCGAACAGGGTCTTGCGGTCGGGGGTGACGTCGAAGATGTACTCCGTGGCCGGGGCTTCCGGGGCGTCAGCGAGGGCCTCGCGCTTGCCCACGAAGTAGTACTGGTAAACATAGCCCGCCTCCCCGGTGTAGGTTTTCATGCGGCGAACCGTCATCGCGCCCTCGGAGGTGCCGCTCACCAAGCTGCCGGCGGCCCGTCGAATCCTCAGGAGCATTGTCGCAAAAAGGAGGATTCTATGCAGACCGCTTTGAACTCGTCCCTCGAAGAGCGCCTGGCCCGGCTGGAAAAGGGGAGCCGGAGGTGGCGCGCCGCGGCCCTGATGCTGCTCGTGGCCGTGGGCGTCCTTCTGACCGCGGCTTTCAGCGCGCAAGACCAGTTCGACCGCGGCTTCATTCTGCCGCCCCGGGGAGAAGGCATCCGGGCGCGCGCCTTCCTGCTCACCGACCGCGAGGGCAAGGTGCAGGGGGAGTGGACGATGGAGCGCGGACAGCCGGTGCTAAAGTTTTATGGTTCGAACGGAAAAGTGCTGTGGCTGGCGCCGCCGCGCATCGGGTACAAGCCGGTCGAAGCGAAGTGAGCAGGATTGCCGATTGAGGATTGCAGATTGACGATTGCGCAAGCAGTCGTCAGCACTCAGCCGGCCGCGCTTTCCAGGAATGAAGTTCTGCGTATTGGGATTGGGCAGGGATTGGTTTGCATTCGTCCATCAATGGGCTGAATGCTGATGGCTGCGTGCGGAAGTTCTTGGCTTCAAAGATCCATTTCCATCAATACCCCGGCGCGGCCTCGCGCAGGCGCTTGGCGGCGGTCTCGGAGCTGAGCGGGCTGAAGTACACCTCCTTGAAGGTGTAGGAGCGGGCCCGGCCGGCGATGACGGGCAGGATCTCGAGGTGCCAGTGGTAGTCCTCGTCAATGGTCTTCCAGTAGCCCAGAACCTCGGAGCGGTGGGTGCTGTTGGGCGAGGTGTGCAGCACCAGGTGAAAGTCCTCGGTGATGGAGCGAATGCGGATGAGGGTGCGGCGCAGCAGGGCTGCAAGGTCGAGCAAGACGGCGCTGCGGCTGAGGGCGAGGCGCTCAAACGAGGACTCGTGGCTGCGGGGCAGGATCCAGGTCTCGTAGGGGACGCGGGGAGCGTAGGGGCAAAGCGCGGTGTAGTCGCCGCGCATCTCGACCACGCGCACGCCCTGGCGTTCCTCCTGCGCCAGGATGTCGCAGAACACGCAGCGCTCCTTCTGCACGAAGTAGTCGCGCCCGGCGCGCAGTTCGTAGAGCACGCGGCGGGGGACGAAGGTGGTGGCGGTCAGCTGCGAGCTGGGATGCTCGAATTCCTGTCCGGCCACGGACCCGTAATCCTTAAAGATGCTAACGTACTTGAAGCGGCGGTCGCGCTTGAGGTCGTGGATGCGCTGGCCGGCCAGCAGCAGGAACTTCTCGATTTCGGCGTCGCTCGCGTTCCACAGCTGGCGGTCGTGGCGGATATTCTCGACCAGCACCTCGTGCGCCCCCACTGAGCGCATGCGGTCGTAGATGCCGTCGCCGCGGCGCTGCGGGTCGCCCTCGATGTGATACATGGGCGCGGGGTGGACGACGGCGCGCGCCGACCAAGGGCCGCCGTCCAGGCTGGCCACGGTTGAGACCACCTGGGGTGGCGCCGCGCTATCGGGACAAAAGCGGCAGGCGGCCCCCTCGCGGCGGCCCACTTCGGGGGCATCGCCGGTAATCACCCAGGAGCGCGTAATCGGGTCCTTGCGCAATTCCATTGCTTTAAGAAAACACCCGCCAGCGGCGGGAGTCAATGGGGCGGTTCTTTTCACCGCCGAGACGCAGAGAAGGCGGAGAAGGGCCGCTTCCTTTTTCCCTCGAGCCGGCATGAACCAACTGGCCAGCAGGACTCCGCGGCACACGAAATAAATGCCAGAAAGCAACCGATAGGTTCTATCGGCGGGCTCGGCGTCTCGGCGGTGGGACCTGGTGTGATTTTGCTTTTTGCGAGACCGAGCCCGGTTTTCCACAGACTTTGGTGTGGCGCTGAGGTATCTGGCGGCTGTTCCCGGCTGCCTGTGCACGCTATAATCCGCCCAGAATTCCCCATGAGCGTGAGCGAGCCCTCCACCCCGCTGATGCGGCAGTATGCCGCCATCAAAAAGGAACACCCGCAGGCGCTCCTCTTCTTCCGCCTGGGCGATTTTTACGAGCTCTTCTTCGAGGACGCCAAGGTGGCGGCGAAGGAGCTTGAGATCACGCTCACCGCGCGCAACAAGGAGAAGGGGGTGGCCGTGCCCATGTGCGGCGTGCCCTACCACAGCGCCGACAACTACATCGCGCGGCTGATCCGCAAGGGTTTCAAGGTCGCCATCTGCGAGCAGATGGAGGACGCCCGGCTGGCTAAAAAGCTGGTCCGCCGCGAGGTAACCCGCGTGGTCACGCCGGGGACCGCCGGAGACGCGGGCCTGAATTCCGAGGACAACAATTTTCTGGCCGCCATCGCCCGGGCGGACGAGGCCGTGGGCTTCGCCGCGCTCGATCTTTCGACCGGCGAGTTCCGCGCCACCGAGTTTCGCGGCGGAGAGGCCGAGCGCCGGATCGCGGAAGAACTGGGCGAGCTCCGCCCCCGCGAGGTGCTCTACGCCTCTTCCCTGCCCCTGCTCGAAGGCGGGCCCAGGGACGGCCGCGCCCACCCGCTCAGGGCGAACAGCAGGGGCGAAGCCGGGTGGACGGAAACCCCGCTCGAGGACTGGGTCTTCGCCCCCGACCACGCCATCCCCCTGCTGGAAAATCATTTCGGGGTGCTCTCGCTCGAGGGCCTGGGCCTGGCGGCGAAACCGGCGGCGGCCGCGGCGGCGGGCGCCATCCTCTACTATGCCCGCTCGACCCAGCGGGGGACGCTCGAGCACGTGGACCGCATCGGCTTTTATGAGCGGCACGACTGCCTGGTGCTGGACGCGGTCACGGTCAGGAACCTGGAGCTCATCGAGCCCCTCTTCGCCGGCCCCCCCGACGGGGGCACGCTGTTTCGCGCGCTCGATGCCACGCTCACCCCCCTGGGCAAGCGCCTGCTGCGCGCCTGGATGCTCCGGCCTTCGCTCGATGCCCCGGAAATCAACGCCCGACTGGACGCAGTGGAAGCCGGGGTGAAGGACACCATGGGGCGGGAGGAGTTGCGGCGGGCCCTGGACGGAATTCTGGATGTGGAACGGATGCTCAGCCGGGTGACGCTCGAGACCGCCAACCCGCGCGACCTGCTGGCCCTGGCCGCCTCGCTGGCCAAAATTCCGGGGGTGAAGCGCGCGCTGGCCCGCTTCGGCGCCGCGCGGCTGAAGAATCTGGAAACGGCGCTCGACGACCTGGGCGACCTGCGGCAGACAATTGGGGCGACCCTGGTTCCCGAGCCCCCGCTCAGCTTCGCCGAGGGCGGGGTAATCGCCGCCGGGGTGGATGCGGCGCTCGATGAGCTGCGCACCCTGAGCCGCTCGAGCAAGCAGTACCTGGCCCGGGTGGAGCAACGCGAACGCCAGAGGACCGGCATCGGCTCGCTCAAGGTCAAGTTCAACTCCGTCTTCGGCTACTACCTCGAGATCTCCAAGAGCAACCTGCACCTCGTGCCCGCCGATTACGAGCGCAGGCAGACGCTGGTCAATGCCGAGCGCTTCACCACCCCCGAGCTCAAAGAATACGAGTCCAAGATCCTCGACGCCGAAGAGAAGATCGTCGAGATCGAGCGCCGCCTCTTCGCCGAGCTCCGGACGGCGGTGGCCGGCGAGGCCCGCCGCATCCGGCAGACCGCACTGGCCCTGGCCGAGGTGGACGTGCTCGCCTCCTTCGCCCACACCGCGGCGCTCGGCCACTACTGCCGCCCGCAGCTGGACGAGAGCTCCGATCTGGAGATCGCCGAGGGCCGCCACCCCGTCCTCGAGCGCCAGGAGCTGAACGGCGGCGGCGACCGCTTCGTGCCCAATGATCTTTACCTCAATGCCACCACCGACACCATCCTGCTGGTGACCGGGCCCAACATGGGAGGCAAGTCCACCTATCTGCGGCAGACGGCGCTGATCGTGATCCTGGCGCAGATGGGCTCGTTCGTGCCCGCGCGCCGGGCGCGCCTCGGACTGGTGGACCGCGTCTTCACCCGCATCGGGGCCAGCGACAATTTGGCCCGCGGGCGCTCCACCTTCATGGTGGAGATGACGGAGACGGCGGCCATCCTCAACACCGCCACCCGGCGCTCGCTCATCCTGCTCGACGAAGTGGGGCGCGGCACCGCCACCTACGACGGCCTGGCCATCGCCTGGGCGGCCATTGAGTACCTGCACGCCCGCACCCGCGCCAAAACCCTGTTCGCCACCCACTACCACGAGCTGACCGAGCTGGCGGACAAGCTCGCCGGGGTGAAGAACTATCATGTATCGGTGAAGGAGACCGGTGGCGGCATCGTCTTCCTGCGCCAGGTGGAGCCGGGGGCAGCCGACCGCAGCTACGGGATCGAGGTGGCGAAGCTGGCCGGCCTTCCGGGGGAGGTCATCGCGCGGGCGCGGGAGGTGCTCGAGGAGCACGAAAGCGCCGAACGCCGGCTGACGAATCAACTGGCGACCGGCGAATCGCAGCCTTCCTCGGTGCAGCTGACCATGTTTACCCCGCTATCCGCGAAGATCGTTGAACGCCTCCGGGCGGCCGACTTTGACCGGCTGACGCCGCTTGAGGCCCTGAACCTGCTGGCCGAGCTGAAGAAGCAGGTGGTGGGAGAAAGCAGCTGGTAGGCGGGTGAATGGGTGTTGGTCGTGGGTCACGGCATTCGCTGGCAGTAGCAGCTAAAGCCAGGGCCGGCCGGCAGCTTGCCCACCTCGTTCTGTTATCGGAATCATGCCCCAAAGCACCCTTAACGACCTTCGCGCCCAAGCCGGGCTGCTGCTGCTCATGGGCTTCTCCGCGGCCGAGCCCACAGCCCATCTGCGCGAGCTGCTCACCCGCCTGCAACCGGGCGGGGTGGTGCTGTTCGCGCGCAACATCCGGGCGCCGCGGCAGACCTGGGAGCTCTTGCGCGAGTGCCGCCGCCGGCTGAGGAATCCCCCGTTCCTGGCCGTGGATATGGAGGGCGGGACGGTAGACCGCTTCCGCAACCTGCTGGGCCCGGCACCCGCGGCCGCCGACGTATATGCCAGCGGCGACCGCAAGCTGTTCCGCAAACACGGACGCATTCTCGGCGAGGCGGTCCGGGGACTCGGGTTCAACCTGGACTTCGCCCCGGTGCTCGATTTGGCCTTGGCGGCCTCGCGCTCGGCCCTGGGGAGCCGCGCCGTATCTTCTGATCCAGAAGAGGTCATCGTCTACGCCCGCGAATTTGTAGCCGGGCTGGCGCAAGCCTCGGTTCTCGGCTGCGGCAAGCACTTTCCCGGCCTGGGCGAAGGCGCGCTCGACAGCCACCATCACCTGCCGGTAATCGAAAAGTCCTGGAAAAAGCTGTGGGCGGAGGACCTGGTCCCCTACCGCAAGCTGCGCTCCCGCCTGCCGATGGTGATGGTCTGCCACGCGGCCTATCCCGCAGTCACGGGGGAGCCCACGCCGGCGTCATTGTCCGCAAAATGGATCAGCGAGGTGCTGCGCAAAAAGATCGGCTACGGCGGCCTCATCGCCTCCGACGATCTGGACATGGGCGGGGTCCTGGCGGCGGCGCCCATCGAGCAGGCGGCGGTCGCAACCCTGCGCGCCGGCGCTGACCTGTACTTGGTGTGTCAAAAAGAGGAGAACGTGCTGCGGGCCCATGAAGCGGTGGTTCGTGAAGCCGAACGCGACCGCAAGTTTGCCCAGCGGCTCGCTGCCGCCGCGCGCCGCGTCGTCGCCTTCAAGCAGAAATGCCGCGCGCTGCGGCGCCCGGCGCCGCCGCCCCGCCCCGAACTGGTCGAGCGCCTGGGTCGCGAGCTCTGGGAACTGGGCGAGCAGGTGCGCCTGGAAGCCTTCGCCGCCGGGGAGCCGGCGTGATTGTCGCCGGGGTGATGAGCGGCACCTCTGCCGACGGCATCAACGTGGCCCTGGTCGAGCTTACGGGCGGGCGCCCTCAGCTCAAGCTCGTCGGCCACCTCGAATTTCCCTTCCCTCCGGCGGTGCGCCGGGCCATCCTCGCCGGTATGAACGCGGAGCGGGCGCGAGTGGCCGACCTGGCCCGGCTCAACTTCCTTCTGGGGCACCTCTACGGGGGAGCGGTAATGGCTGCGGCGCGCAAATTTAGACTGCAAGTGGAGCTGGTGGGCTGCCATGGCCAGACGCTCTATCATCAGGGCGAAGCCCAGGCTTTTCTCGGCCGCAAGCTGGCCGTGACCTGGCAGACGGGCGAGGCCGCGGTGATCGCGGCCCGCGCGGGCGCTCCGGTAGTCTCCGACTTCCGCCCCGCCGACATGGCTGCCGGGGGCAAGGGCGCCCCGCTCGTGCCCTTTCTCGATTACCTGCTCTACCGCGACCCGCGCCGGGCACGCATTGTGCAGAATATCGGCGGCATCGCCAACCTGACCGCCATTCCCGCGGGAGCCAAAACGGAGCAGGTGGTGGCCTTCGATACCGGACCCGGCAACATGGTGATCGACGCGCTGACGGAGCGCCTGTTCGGGCAGGCTTTCGACCGCGAGGGCCGCATCGCCGCCCGGGGGCGCGTGCTCGAGGAAGTGGTGAGCGAGATCCTGCGCCAGCCCTTCTTTCGCCGCTGCCCGCCCCGGACCGCCGGCCGGGAGGAGTTCGGGCGGGAATTCGTAACCGAGTTCCTCGGCCGCTGTGGCCGCGCCCGCAAGCAGGACGTGGTGGCTACTGCCACGGCGCTGACCGCGCGCTCCATCGCGGATTCCATTCGCCGCTTCGTGCCCGGGAGCTACGCCGAGCTGATTGTCTCCGGCGGCGGCGCCGAGAACCCTACGCTCATGCGCATGCTGGGGGCAGCGGTCGAGCCCATGGGGATACGCCTGCGGCGCAGCGAGGACTTTGGCCTGCCTTCGGCCGCCAAGGAAGCGGTGGCCTTCGCTGTTCTGGCATACCAGACGTGGCGCCGCCGTCCCGGCAACCTGCCTTCGGCAACGGGGGCTTCGCGGCCTGCTATTCTGGGGAAAATTTCGTATGCCTAGTCGAAATGCATAGGTTCCTTGGCTCCGCTCAGGACAAGCTCTTGGTTCGCGCTTACCCTTCGGCAAGCTCGGGGCGGGTCCATGCCGGGCTCGGCTCGCGCTCGCTCAGGAGAAGATGGAGCGCGGCGATGCTGGGCTTGCTGCTGTTCGCCTGCTCCTGCGCGCAGCGGCCTGACCCTAAAACCGTGGTCATGATCATCGAGAGCAGCCCCACCAACCTCGACCCGCGGGTGGGCATTGACGCGCAGTCGGAGCGCATTGACACCCTGCTCTTCGATTCCCTCGTCCACCGCGACGAGCACTTCGAGCTCCGTCCCTGGCTGGCCGAGAGCTGGGAGACGCCCAATCCCACCACCTACGTCTTTCATCTGCGCCGCGGGGTGCGCTTCCACGACGGCCGCCCGCTCACGGCGCGCGACGTGAAGTGGACCTTTGACTCCATCCTGCGCCACCAGATGCTCACCACCAAGACCACGGTTTACCAGTACGTCGAGCGCATCGACGCGCCCGATGAGTGGACCGTCGTCTTCCGCCTGAAGCAGCCTCAGGCCACGCTTTTGTGGAACCTGTCGGATGGCGCCATCGGCATCGTGCCCTACGGCAGCGGAGCGGAGATGGCGCAGCATCCCATCGGCTCCGGCCCCTTTGAGTTTGTTTCCGCGCAGCAGGACAAGGAGGTGGTCGTCGCCCGCAATGATCACTACTGGGGCGAAGAACCCCGCATCGAGCGCGTGCGTTTCGCGGTGGTGCCCGATGCCACCACCCGGGCCTTGGAGCTGCGCAAGGGCAGCGCCGATCTGGCTATCAACGCGCTTACTCCCGATACCGTGGTGGCGCTCCGGAAGGATCCGCAGCTCGAAGTCCTGACCGCGCCCGGCACCATCTACGCTTACATGGCGCTGAACCTGCGGGACCCGGCTCTGAAGGACGTGCGGGTGCGGCGCGCCCTGGCCTACGCCATTGACCGCCAGCCGATGATCCAGTACCTGTGGCGAGAGATGGCGCAGCCCGCGGCCAGCATTCTCCCGGTGCAGAGCTGGGCCTATGATGCCCAGGTCCCGCAGTATGGTTACGACCCGGCCCGCGCCCGCCAGCTGCTCGATGAGGCCGGCTACCCCGCGGTGAACGGCGTGCGCTTCCATTTGACGATGAAGACTTCGACCGAGGAGAGCACGCGCCTGATGGCGGCGGTGCTGCAGCAGCAGCTGCGGGCGGTGGGCATCGCGCTGGATATCCGCACTTTCGAGTTCGCCACCTTCTTCTCCGATGTCACCAAGGGCGCCTTCCAGATCTATTCCCTGCGCTGGATCGGGGGCAACGAGGACCCGGACATCTTCGAGCACGTATTCTATTCCGAGAACACGCCGCCCAGGGGCGCCAACCGCAGCTACTATGCGAATCCCCAGGTGGACCAGCTGATCGACCGGGGTCGGCAGGAGCTCGACGAAGGCAGGCGACGGCGGGACTATGGCGAGATCCAGAACTTGGTGGCCGAGGACCTGCCTTACATCAATCTCTGGTATTTGGACAACGTGCTGGTGCACTCCCGCCGCATCACAAACCTCGAGCTCAACCCCTCCGGCAATTACGACTTCCTGCGTACGGCGGAAGTAGCGCAGTAGTCGCCGGGCGGAGGTTGTCGGTGGCCCGACTCTAACCAAAGCCCGTGATACCATCGAAATTTGAGCGGTTAAGGCGGAACTCAGCGTGCGTATTCTCTTCATTGGCGACATTTTCGGGCGGCCGGGGCGCAACGTGGTGCGCGAGCAGCTGGAGGCGCTGGTCGAGGAGCACCGCGCCAACCTGGTTATCGCCAACGCCGAAAATGCCGCCGGCGGGTTCGGCATTACCCCCGCCTTGGCGGAGGAGTTTCTCGAGCTCGGCATTCAGGTGCTCACCACCGGCAACCACGTCTGGGACAAGCGCGAGATCATGGACTACTTCGAAACCGCCAATGGCAGCGGCCCGGCCCGCCGCGTGCTGCGTCCCGCCAACTACCCCGCCGGTCTCCCCGGATGTGGACTGTTCGAGGGCCGCACCCGCGAAGGCGTCGCCTATGCCGTCATCAACCTGCAGGGCCGGGTGTTCATGGCCCCGAACGATGACCCCTTTCGCACCGCTGATGCGCTGCTGCAGAAGACCAAGGCCAAGGTGATCCTGGTGGATTTTCACGCCGAGGCCACTTCGGAAAAGGTCGCCCTGGGCTGGTACCTCGACGGGCGGGTCACGGCCGTGATCGGCACACATACCCACGTCCCCACCGCCGATGAGCGCATCCTGCCGCAGGGCACCGCCTATCTTACGGACGTGGGCATGACCGGCCCCTATGACGGCGTCATCGGGGTGCAGAAGGAGCAGATCATCACCCGCTTTCTAAAGAACCTGCCCCTGCGCTTCGAGGCGGCCACGGGCAACGTAAAGCTGTGCGCTGTGCTGATTGACTGCGACGAGACGAGCGGCCGCGCCACCGCCATCGAGCGCCTCATGGTGGACCAGGCGGGCGACAGGAAATAGCGCCTTGCCAGACCGGATGCCGTGAAGAATCCTTCCTTCCAAACCGCCAGCGTGCTGCCGCCGGCGGAGGCTTACCTGTTCGACATTGACGGCACCCTGCTCAACTCCCGCGACGGGGTGCATTACAACGCTTTTCACGCCGCGGTGCGCGAAATCTACGGCATTGATTCGAAAATTGACGGCGTGCCCGTGCACGGCAATACCGATTTGGGCATTCTGCGCGCCGTGGCGCGGCGGGCCGGGCTCTCCGACGGGGAATTTGAAAACAAACTGCCCGCGGCGATTGCATGCATGTGCGCCACGGCCAGCCGCGACGCCGCCGGCATGCGGCCTGAACTCTGCCCTTCTGTCCGCGAACTGCTGGTCGCCTTACATCAGGGCGGTAAGCTGCTGGGGGTGGTTTCCGGCAACCTGGAAATGATCGGCTGGCTGAAACTCGAGGCCGCCGGCATCAAGCAATTCTTCGCCTTTGGTTCGTTCAGTAATCAGCGGGAACTGCGGCGCGAGATCTTTGCGCACGGCCTCGAGCAGGTTCAGGGGCGGCTGGGCGCCGAAGCGCGGGCGTGTTTTATAGGCGATACCCCGGCCGATATTGACGCGGCCCGCCAACTGGCCAGCCCGATTCTGGCCGTGGCCACGGGAATTTTTCCGGCCGCCGAACTTCTGGCGCATGGGCCGGATGCGTGCGTTGGCTGTTGCAGCGACCTGCTGGCGGGAATTGATCATTGAAGGTTGCACTTCACGATTCCGCGTGTCGAACTGAACCTAGGAAATCTTGTTCCGCCCACGCGGCCCGCGCCCGTCGAGGGACTGTCCCTTTGGCCAAGGTCGCTATTGAACTTCAAGGTGCCACGAACGCAGCCAAACCCCCTCGGGACGGGTAAAATCGGAGCTACACGTGCGCATTCTGATTGGCCTCGTTCTGCTATGCAGCCTGGCGGCTTATGCCAGCGGTCCGCTCACGGCTGTCGCTCGCCAACCGGGGAAGGTTACGGCCAAGGAGCGCAAGGCCGCGCGCCGCGCGTTCTCCCGCGGCCTGAAGCTGCGCGCCGCAGGCAAAAACGAGCAGGCCTTCGATTTTTTTGAGCGCGCCGCCGGCCTCGATCCCGCCAGCCCGGAGTACCTGACGGCCCGCGAGATGGCCCGCCAACAACTGGTTTATGACCACCTGCAGAGCGGCAACCAGGAAATCATGGCAGGCAAGCAGACCAAGGCGCTGGCCGAGTTCCGCAGCGCTCTCAGCCTCGACCCTGGCAACCAGTTTGCCCAGCAGCGGCTGCGCGACCTGCTGAGCGAATGGGCGCCAGAAGCAGCTATCCCCCACATGAAGGTGCTGGCGCAAGCGGGAAACATCCAGGTGGAACCAGAGAGCGGGCGTCATGACTTCCGCTTCCGCGGCGATTCCCGCAGCCTGCTGCAGCAGCTGGCTTCGGCCTACGGCGTCACCGCCTTGGTGGAGGAGTCCGTGGTCTCCCGGCATGTGGCCTTCGATATTGACAACGTGGACTTCGCCACCGCCATGCACGCGGCGGGCCAGGTCACGCACACTTTGTGGGCGCCGCTGTCGGAGAAGCAAATCGTAGTAGCGGCCGATACGCCCCAGAACCACCGCCAGTATGACCGCATGGCGCTGCGCACCCTCTACATTCCCAACGCCAGCACGCCCCAGCAGCTCAATGACGTGGTCAACCTGTTGCGCGTGCTCTTCGAGATACGCTTCATCTCCCAGCAGCCCGCCACCTCAACCATCACGGTGCGCGCTCCCCAGGAAGTGCTCGAGGCCGCGACCCGCCTGCTTCAGGGCCTGGATGAACAACAGCCCCAGGTACTGCTCGATATCAAGCTCTACCAGGTGAGCAGTACGCTTACCCACGCCCTGGGCTTGAATATTCCGGCGCAGTTCAAGATGTTCAACATTCCCGCCGGAGCCCTGGCGCTGCTGGGCGGGCAGAACATTCAGCAACTCATAAACCAGCTGATCTCGAGCGGCGGCATCAACGCGGTCAACAGCCAGGCGCTGCAGGGACTGCTGGCCCAAATACAGAACCAGGCCGGCGGCATTTTTTCTCAGCCTTTTGCCACCTTCGGAGGCGGGCTCACCCTGATGGGGCTTACCTTTCCCCAGCTGAGTGCCGCTTTCTCGGACAGCCGGTCGTCGGTGAGCACGCTGCAACACGTTGTGCTGCACGCCTCGCAGTCGGACCCGGCCACTCTGCGGGTGGGCGAGCGCTATCCCATCCTCAACGCCAGCTTTGCGCCTATCTTCAACACCGCGGCCCTGTCGCAGGTTATCGCGAATGGCTCCTTCCAGACGCCTTTTCCCTCGTTTTCTTATGAAGACCTGGGATTGACGGTGAAGGCGAAGCCGTGGATTCATGGCACCTCCAGCGTCACCCTGGACATGGAAATGCAGCTCCGCAGCCTGCTGGGGCAGAGCATCAATGGCGTGCCGGTGATCGCGCAGCGCGAGTACAAGGGCATGATCACCCTGGTCAATGGGGAGGCCGGCGTGGTGGTGGGTTCGGTCTCGACCACCGACCAGAGGAGTCTCAGCGGCATCCCGGGCTTGGCTCAACTGCCGGGAGTCAATCAGGTGATGGGCTCGAACAACAAACAGCTTGAGGATGATGAATTGATGGTGGTCATTACTCCGCACGTCCTCAGTTCGCCGGTCACCGGGGGCGCCGAAGTGTGGCTTCCGCCCGGACGATAGGTCCCCTTTCCAGCCCCTCACGGTACTGCCCCTGCGCCCTGTGCTAGGATTTTGAGACGCAACTCCATCGGAGGTTCAAGTGAAGCATTATTGTTGGCTGATTCTGCTGTTGTTGACATCGCTGGCCCTGGCCCAGCAGACTCCGGCGACACCCCCGGCCAAGGCAGGGTCCCGGCTGGCTCGCGTGGCGCAGCAGCAGCCGCAACCCGGAGAGGAAGAAGCTCCGGCACCGCACGTCTCCACCAGCCAAGTGCCGCCTACCGCCCCGGTTATCACCGTTCAGGGCCTGTGCTCTTCGCCGGCTGCGGGCGCGCGCAAAACGGCAAGCGCGGCCAAAACACCCGCCGCCACCACCTCGGCCGGTTGCAAAACCGTGATCACGCGTGCCCAGTTCGAGCGGCTGGCGAGCGCTCTCAATCCGGACATGCCGGCGGCAACCAAGCGGCAACTTGCGGAAGCTTATCCCCGCCTGCTGCTGTTTGCCCAGAAGGCCCGCGACCGGGGCGTGGACAAGGACCCGCACTTCCAGGAAATGCTGAAGTTCGCCACCTTGCAGCTGCTGGCGCAGAATCTTACCCGCGACCTGCAGAAGAAGGCAGGCGAGATTCCCCAGGCCGAAATCGAGAAGTACTACAACGATAATCCCGCCAAGTTCCAGGAAGTTGAACTGCTTCGCGTCTTTGTTCCTAAGGAGAAACAAGCTGCGCCCGCCGCCGGGTCCGCCACTCCCGCTAAATCGGATACGGCGGCAGACCAGGCCGCGATGAAGGCGGTGGCCGAGAAGATCCATTCCGAAGCAGCGGCCGGAGGCGATTTCCAGAAACTGCAGCAGGAAGCCTTTGATGCCGCCGGCATCAAGTCACAGTCGCCCAGCGTCAACCTGGGCAAGGTCACGCGCGAGGGCCTGCCTGCGAATCACCAGAAGGTGTTCGAGATGCAGCCCGGCCAGGTTTCCGAATTGCTGGATGATCCCGGCGGCTTCTACGTCTACAAGGTGGTTTCCAAACAGAAGGTGCCGCTGGACCAAGCCAAAGGCGAAATTCATAACCTTCTGCAGCAACAGACCTTCCGCCAAGAGATGGAAGGGATGATTGGCTCGGTTAAGCCGGAACTGAACCCGTCCTACTTCGGAGGCGGGGCCGGTCCTACACCGCCGGGCATGGCACCGCAGCGGCGCCCTAAGCCACCTGCTGGCCAGCCGGGCGCACCGCCCAGCCAGCGATAGCATAAGCGGATGGCAGACGTGGGCCCGACCGTATTGATCACCGGCATTGCCGGCAACCTGGGGATGCGCTTGCTTCCCCAGTTGCCGGACTTCTCCGTGGTGGGCGTGGACATGCGACCGCCTTCCGGGAGCGGCCTGGCCCACTTTGAGCCTATTGATCTGGGAAAAGAGGCCAGCACTCCCCAACTGATCCAGTTGCTGCGCGCAACCCGGGCCAGCGCGGTGGTCCATCTGGCCTTTGTGATTGATCCGGTGCGCACCGGCGTGACCGAGGTCGAACGCATGTGGCAGATCAATGTGGCCGGCACGGCACGGGTCATGGAGGCCATTAGCGAGGTCAATCGCGACGAGCGCCAGGTTCGCCAGTTTATTTTTCCCAGCAGCGTTTCCGCCTACGGGTCAGACCTGCCCGGGTCAGTGGCGGAAGATTTCCCCCTCGGCGGCCACACTCTGCCCTACGCCATCCACAAGCGCGAGTCTGACCTGGTGGTGCAGCAGCGGGCGCGCGAATTGTTCGATTGCCGCACGTACATCCTGCGGCCGCATATCTATGCCGGCGCCAGCGTGAACAATTACCTGCTCGGCGCCTTCCGGGGTACACCCACCGGCGGCAGCGCGCGCGCCGCGCGCTGGCGGACCAAGGGCAAGCGCCTGCCCTGCATGCTGCCGCTGGGAGAACGCTATCGCAACAAGCTGTTCCAGTTTGTGCACGTGGATGATGTGGCAAGGCTGATCGCGCACATCCTGCGGCGCACGGCACACGACCCACAGCTCACCATCCTGAATGTAGCCGGCCGGGGCGATCCGCTAACCTTAGGCGAATGCATCCGCCGCTCCGGAAACCGCATGCTGCCGGTGCCCACACGGCTGCTGTTCGGCGCGGTATTGCGCGTGCTCTGGAATATGAACATCTCCGGCATTCCTCCCGAAGTGGTTCCGTACATGACCGGCAGCTACATCATGGACACCTCTCGGCTGCAGTCGTTCCTGGGCCCTCAATACGAGGAAGTGATACAGTTCACCATCGAGCAGGCGCTGCAAGACAGTTTCAGAAACATGGCCGATCGCGTACCGGCGCCTCGCACCGTCGCGGTGTGAAATGCTTCTTTTGTTCCTATTCCTGGGGTTGTCTCCTGCTTGCTGATCGCGGCATTCCCCGCGGTGGTGATGCTAGTGTGGCGGCGCTTCCGCCGCCCGGCGTCGGTTTTTCGCGCTCCTGCCCGCGACTGCCGTAAGGAGGAGCTGTTTTCGGCTTTGGGTTGGCACTTCAGCATTACGGGCCGATCGGCTCTGACCAAGGCCAGGCCAATGCAGTTTATTACGGCGCGATTCTCTCCTCGGCCGTGGGCGCTGGCCTCGCCCTTCGTGCCTTGACCTGGCACTCGGGCCGCCTGTGGCCGGTGCGCAGCGCAGTTTTTGGAAGCGTGACTGCCCTCATAACTCTAGCCTGCCTGACCGTCTGGCGGACAGCATCTGACACGATCAGTACCGGCCCCCGTGCAGGCTGGGATCCTATAAGCCTTTTCCACCTGGTGACGGCCTCGCAGATGCTAGGCACGCTTGCGTTCGCTTTTGTTTGCGCGTACGCCTGGAGCGCCCGGTACTTCCGACGAATTGCGCAGTAACCGCGGAAACCTGGGCAACTGCTTCATTTCGTACCGCGATACAGACCAGCGATTCCGAAGGTGTAAGGCGTCCACGTGGATTCTTGAAAGCCGGCGGCCCGCATGCGGCGCAGCATCTCCTCGGCCGCGGGAAATCGCTCCACGGAGGTGGGCAGGTACTGGTACGGTCCTTTCACTCCTGAAACAACGGTTCCAATTTTAGGCAGAATGTGTCGGAAGTAGAGCTGGTACAGTGCTCCGAGCAGCCCTCGAGGTTCGCCGAAATCGAGGATGCCGGCTTGCCCTCCCGGCCGCAGCACGCGCGCGATCTCCCGCAGGCCGGCATCGTAATCCGCCAGGTTGCGAAAACCGAACGCCGCGGTCACCAGGTCAAAGCTGGCATCGGACACGGGCAGGCGCAGCGCGTCAGCTTCAATCCAGCGCAACGATGTTCCTGCGGATTTTTGGCTTGCCCGCTGCAGCATGGGATGGGAAAAATCCGCGCCCAGGATGAGCGGCCGCGCTTCGCCGGCCTGGCGCCGCAGCGCGAAAGCCATGTCGCCGGTGCCACAGCACAGGTCGAGCACCCGTGCGTCATTGCGGGCCAGGGTGGCCGCAAATTTCGCCGCCGTGCGCCGCCACCACAGCCGATCTACGTTGCACGAGAGCAGGTGGTTGAGCAGGTCATAGCGGGGCGCGATGGAACTGAACATCTCGCGCACCGCTGCGGCCGCGGTCCGGGTATCGCGAGCGCCCTCCGGGGCTGCGCCCGTGACCGCGGATTTGGTGGTCTGGCTCAAGGCTGGCTGGTTTACGCCCGCGAAAGATAGCGCAACTCTTCGATGGCCTGCACCACCGCGCTATCGGGCACTTCGCTGACAATCTCCGCCGCCCCAATGCGGGTGGGCAACACGTAGTGGACCACGCCGTTGGTGGTCTTCTTGTCGCTCTTGAGGCGGCGGAACACGCGTTTGCCGCGCGGTTCCACCCGCGGCAGGGTGGCCAGCGCCAATACGGTCGAGATAATGCGGCGGGCGGTATCGGAATCGGTCTTCTGCATGGCGGCGGCGATCATGGCGGAAGCCACCATGCCCCAGGCCACCGCCTCTCCGTGCAGGAAATGCTTGTAGCCGGTTTCAGCCTCCAGGGCGTGGCCGATGGTGTGGCCGAAATTCAGCACCCGCCGCAGGTCGCCTTCTTTTTCGTCCGCGGTCACAATGGAGGCTTTGCACTTCACGCTCTCGGTAATCAGCCACTCCAGCGCCGGAATGTCACGCTGCAAGATGGGATCACGGCCCTCCTCCAGACGGGTGAAAATATCCGCGTTGCTGATGACGCCGCACTTCAGCGATTCATACAACCCGGAGCGAAACTCGCGCTCCGGCAATGTGGTGAGCACGCTCGGATCGGTAAGCACGGCCCGGGGCTGCTGAAAACGGCCGATCAGGTTCTTTCCGTCGCGCAGGTTCACTCCCGTCTTCCCGCCCACCGAGGCGTCCACCTGGGCCAGCAGCGTGGTGGGAATCTGCACGTAATCAATACCCCGCATGTAAATGGAGGCCAGGAAGCCGGCCAAGTCTCCGACCACGCCGCCGCCAAAAGCGAGAATCACCGAATGCCGGTCGGCGCCCAAGGTCACGAGCTTGCGCGCCAATTGCTCCACGGTGGAAAGAGTCTTGTGCGACTCGCCTTCCGGCATCTCCAAAATCTGCGCCTGCAGGTCTGAGGCGGCCAGCGAATTCATCAGCAGATCGCCCCACCCCTTGCGCACCGTAGGCACGGTAATAACGAAACAGCGCGCGCCCGCGGGCAAAATTTCCCGCAACACCGCGCCCGCGCGGCCTAGCAGGCCGGCTTCGATCTGTACATCGTAGGGCTGGGGCGGGATGGGAAGGGATACCTTTGCCACGTACCAATGATAGCGCAAGCCGCGCCTCGTCATGGAATTGGCCGCGGAGTGCGTGCTGACGTCGGCCGTTTATGAAACACCTTCCCAGCGAGCCAGAGTTCCTGGTAATCGGGGCAGTACCACCTCGATCTACAAATGTAATCACAATTAACTTCCTGTCTTCTCATCATCGCCGGCGATTCCGCTTTACGTTTCGTTTAGGAACTAAGGCCCCGTCCAGAGCTGGCCGGAGAGATTTCACCCCTGCGGGGGCAAACCCCCCTCAGCAACACACCTCTAAGTGCTCTACGCGCCATGTTCGAATCTCCATGGAGGTTTCTCTGAATGCGAAAGACATTCCTTTTCACCCTGATCCTGCTCGCGCTTTCGGCTTGGGTGGTAGCGCAGCAGGAACCCAGCTCACAGGCTCCCCCGAGTTCCAGTCAGGGGACAACACAATCTTCTCCGGGGCAAGCCCCCAATACGCAGAGCTCCCCCAGTGCGAACCAGGGAGAGGCACAGCCTTCTTCGGGGCAAGCCCCCAACACGCAGAGCTCCCCCAACGCTAATCAGGGAGAGGCGCAGTCTCCTGCGGGTCAGAATGGTGTGCAGGGCTGCCTCGGCGGCTCGGGCAACGACTTCACCGTTACCGATAAGAGCGGCACCAGCTATCAACTGCAGCTGCCTGCGGGCGCTGATGTCTCGAATCTGAAACCGCACATCGGGGAAGAAGTCCGCGTGGAGGGCAGCACCTCCGGTGGCTCGGGTTCTAATTCGGCGTCCAGCACTTCCGGCAGTCGGCCCACCATTACGGTGAAGAACATCTACCGGGTTTCGCCCACTTGCAGCTCCAAATCGGGCGCAGCTCCCAAGCAGTAACTCGTTCGCAGCTCAATCGCCCAGCACTCCAGCCGAGTGCTGGGTTTTTCTTTTGCCCTTAATGAAAACCGCAGAGGAGGCGAGGATTTTCAGGGCTTGCTGGCAGCGCTTTTGGTGAAACCAGCTTTCATTCCAGCTGACGAACCCAACGCCCTCTGGCAAGTCGAATACCTCGCCGTCCTCCACGTCCTCTGCGGTTTTGGTCTTAGGTCTGCTTCTTGTGCGGATAAAGAACCGAGGCCAGCACGGAAATTGCGAGCACTACACCCACTACGGCCAGGGCGGCCTCAGTTGGAATGCGGTAATAGTGCGAAACCAGCATCTTCGCTCCAATGAACATCAGGATGATCGCGAGGCCGTAGTGCAGGTAATGAAAAGCCTCCATCATGCCCGCCAGCGCGAAGTACATGGAGCGCAGCCCCAGGATGGCGAAGACGTTGGAGGTGTAAACGATGAAGGTATCAATGGTGATGGCCAGCACGGCGGGAATAGAATCGGCAGCGAAGAGGATGTCGGTGGTCTCCACCACTAGCAGGACAATCAGCAGGGGTGTGGCATAAAGGCCATTTCCGCGCACCAGAAATTTGCCGCCCACAAAATCAGGGGTCACCGGCACCCATCGTCGGAACAGGCGCACCACCGGGTTCTCCGAAGGATGCACCTCCATTTCCTTGCTGCGGAAAAGCTTGGCGCCGGTGTAAACCAGAAAGGCGCCGAACAGGTAGATGATCCATTCGAAACGCCGCATGAGGCCCACGCCCACCACAATGAAAATGCCGCGCATGATGAGCGCGCCCAGAATGCCCCAGAAGAGCACCTTGTGCTGCTGCCAGCCGGGTACGCGGAAATAACGGAAAATGAGCAGAAAAACGAAGAGATTATCAACGCTGAGGGAAAGCTCGATCAGGTACCCAGTGGTGAACTCCAGGGCGGCGGTGCGCCCATGCCAAAAATAGACCAGCACCGCAAACGCAGCGGCCAGGCAGATCCACATGACGCTCCAGGCCATGGCTTCGCGGAATTTGACGGCGTGAGCGCGCCGGTGGAAGACCCCGAGGTCGAGGGCCAGCATCACCAGCACAAATACGTTGAACACGATCCAAAAGAGCAGTTGGTGCAAGCTTCCCCTCGTTGACCCCCTGTGGGCTCACCGGCTCAGCGCGTGCGCCCGCGCTGCGCGCTTTCCCACGCCGTCCACACTCCGTTTAATTTCATGATGCCTTCCAAATGCGTATCGTGCAGCAATTGTTCCACCCGGG
>Ga0075426_10000543_pt1 | contig 26172 bp, 23 predicted proteins | sample SoiMethybrSBSTD5_FD_75304 | JGI IMG/M metagenome (GOLD analysis project Ga0075426, IMG submission 75304) | Bulk soil microbial communities from a Populus tree surrounding site in Tennessee, USA - Soil MetaG P. TD hybrid SBSTD5 | ecosystem: Environmental > Terrestrial > Soil > Tree plantation...
GCTTGGTGCGGGATAAGCTCAGTTCACTTTTTTTCTCTGGAGGCAGTTTCCCGATGAAATTACCCGCATACTGTCTTACCGCCGAAGAACCGTCGAGGTAAAGGTCGTAGACCGCCCCCCAGTCTCCACGCAGCCGTGCGGCGTCGATGTCCGCTCTAGCGCGGGATAGACGCTCCTCTTTACTATGTGCTTCCACACTGATATTATATAGGTGGTGGTTGGCGCTGCATACGTCCAGCGGGTCAGCAGCCATCGGCAGTTTTGCTCTGGTCCCATCCAGAGTGGCGTAGTCGGGCGGGGTAACAGCTACCTGCCAAGAGAATCCTTTAGGACTTCTCCCTGAGACCTTCTAGCGGGAGAGGTGTCCGTGAGCAGTTCAATTTCTAGTTCCCCCAATGTTGGGGGAAGTATCGCCGAACCTACATCCTCATTACGGCGCGAATGGCTTGACATCCATGACATCGTCATCGTTAGTGGCTGGAGTAGGGATCACGTCACCCGCCATCTAACCCGGCTGTTTGACGCCGGTTCCCCGGATGTCATCAACAGTGCGATTCCCGGTAAGAAAGCAAACGGCAAAAAGCCAAAGCGGCACCTTCAAATCAGTCGCCGGGGCTTAGATTCCCTGCTCGCCAGTTTGACCGGAAAGGCGCAGCGTGAGGCGGAGCTATGAACCGAACCGCCAAGAAAGTGCTGATGATGCCCAGACGCTCGCGTCCGGAAACCGGAAAAAATAGAACCTTAAAAAGGAGCGAAACATGAAAACCGTCGTTGTGGCTAAAGAAAATATCCACATCGTCACTGACCCAGTAGAACTTGACATCCTTGATGGGAACGATGAGGCAGCGATTTTGAAGGTTATGGAAGACCACGGGTTCAAGGTCAAGTCGATAAAAGCGTGCGACCGAATCAGCTGAGGTGGCTATCAAGCCTCGGCGTCGCCCCCGCTGTACTTAAAGTTTGCCCAAGACGCCACTTTATGGCCACCGGTCAGGCGTCTTGGTCAGCGGAAGGCGGTGCCCGCTGAAAGCCGTTGACACCGGTGGCTGCACTTATAGCTCGGCGGAGCATAAACGCAGGAGATTTCATGGAGCAGCAATACACGACGGACGAATTGCGGGAGATGGAAGAGCTAACCAGAAAGATCGCTGAAAACTTCCGCTTCATCAACGAAAACGGCGGGGATGACTGGACGCTGGAAGAACTGGAGAAGACCACCAGCGTGATCGCCGCCAATCTCCAAACCATCAACGCGGACGAAAACGATCTCGATGACCTGCTGAAGACTACGGGCGAGATTGTCACCAATCTGCAGACCATTGACGAAGCGGAGGTGGGCGAATGAAACACGCTGGCGACAACGACTGCCGCCTGAAAGCGACAATTAGAAGCGTAATCTGCGAAGCAGCGATTCCAATGCCCCTCGGCTGCTTGCTAGAAGACGTGATGATGGAGTTGCACGACCTGCCCCTCACTTACGACGATTTTTATGGCCATGTTTTAGAGATGGAGCAGGACGGCGAATTGACTGCCATCTACGATGGCGATTGCTTGATGGAAGTAGCAGCACCAGCAGTGAGCGAGGCATAAAACAGCAAGGGAAAGGGAAGCAGAAATGAGCGTACAGGCTTCAGCCATGCTACAACTCGGGCAAGATTTCCAGCGGCCAGAGAGCCTGCTGATTGGCAAGCGCAACGAACTGGCGGATAAGGTCAGAGAGCAGCAGGCAGTCGCCGACCTTGTCTCGGCGCAGAATCGGCTCTTCTTCCGCATCCTGAAACTCTCGCCGGACATGCGCCAGAAGTACTTCGCTGCCCTCCGCGCGTCGGGACTGTTGGACCGACTCGCTGAGATGGAGAAACTTGACCAAAAAGTAATCGCGGCTCACCCCGATTTAGAGGAGCGCGAGGATAGATTGGCTGGCGCTGAAGCTTGGGCCGAGGGCGGGGACGGCAAAGCCGGTAGTGTTGGCATTCGAAACGATCGTACACGCAAAACTAAAGCGTTATCGGGAACCCGCCCCAGGCCGTAGACGCTGACCCCACCCTTCTCGCCTACTCTGAACTCAAGATTGTGAGGTCGTCGTCCACGTAGTCGCTTCAAGTTCTGCAATTCGGGCGTTCAGCCGTTTCAGGACTCTGATCCCTACCTCTATTATGACGTAACCACTTTCTATCGCGTGCCATCCAACAATAGTCGGCTCCTGCCCGGTCGGCATCTACTTCGTTCCGAGCGCCCCAATGACTTTAGGACTGGAGAGCCACGTATCCGGAGACACAGTCATCCTCCGTTGCTACGGCCGGATTGTCTTTGGGGACGAAGGCGCTGCCTTCCGCGAAAGGGTCAAGCACATGCTCATTGGGACCCCGAAGGTAGTGGTAGACCTGACCAATGTCGATTACATCGACAGCACCGGATTGGGCATTCTCGTTGAACTCCTCACCTCAGCCCGGGGCAAAGGCGGTGAGATCAAGTTGGTCTCGCCCAGTGAGCGCGTTCAGCAAGTCCTCTATCACACCAAGCTCAACACGGCCTTCAGGATCTATAAGAGCGATAAGGATGCAGTCGCGGCGTTCGGCAATAAGATCGCTTGATCCGGATACAAGCCGGCACTCCGATATTGACCTGTTCCCAGACTGGGCCTAACATTCCCGCCAATGGCTACTCCCTCCCCACTCGTCGGCCAGACGGTGTCCCACTACCGCATTATCGAAAAACTGGGCGGCGGCGGCATGGGGGTGGTGTATAAGGCCGAGGACACGGAGCTTGGGCGCTTCGTGGCGCTGAAATTCCTGCCTGAAGACCTATCCAAAGACTCGCAATCATTGGAACGGTTTCGTCGCGAAGCACGTGCCGCTTCAGCATTAAACCATCCCAATATCTGTACCATCTACGAGGTTGGCAAGGACGGTGACCGATCCTTCCTTGCAATGGAGTTTCTGGAAGGAGCGACCCTGAGGCAGAAGATCGCTGGCAAGCCACTTGACACCGAGGTGATTCTAGATCTCGGCATCCAGATTGCGGACGCTCTCGAGGCGGCACACTCGAAAGGGATCATTCACCGAGACATCAAGCCAGCGAACATCTTTGTCACCAGTAGGGGACAAGCAAAAATTCTCGACTTCGGATTGGCAAAGGTTGATGGCAAAACATCCGTTTCTGCCAGCGCTGCGACCTTGGACATGGCTCAAGACCACCTGACCAGCCCCGGAACAGCCCTTGGCACTGTTGCATACATGTCGCCGGAGCAAGTGAGAGGCAAGGAGCTGGATGCGCGAACGGACTTGTTCTCTTTCGGAGCGGTTTTGTACGAGATGTGTACCGGAATGCTGCCATTCAGGGGCGATACATCGGGAGTGATCTTCAAAGCCATTCTGGATGCGACGCCGACGGCGGCGGTGCGCCTGAATCCTGACCTGCCAGCAGAATTGGAGCGCGTCATCAATAAGGCCTTGGAGAAAGATCGCGATGTTCGCTGTCAATCTGCTGCAGAAATAAGGGCCGACCTCAAGCGGCTGAAACGGGACACAGATTCCGGAAAAGTGTCCGGATCCAGTCCCGCGGCAGCAGCGACAACGACTGAGAGAGGAGCGCGAGCTCAGTGGCGGTCTTGGTCCAGGTGGGCAGTGCTCTTTGCAGCCATCGTGATTGTAGCTGGGGTGCTCGTGGTCTGGCTGAGGTGGCCGGTGTCATCAGCCAGGGTGTTGGGTTTAACGCAAGTCACAAATGACGGGAGCTCGAAGTTCCCGCCGGCTCTTACAGACGGCTCGCGCCTGTACTACATGACGGTCTTCCAAGGAAATGTTCTCTACCAGGTCTCTGTGACGGGCGGTGGAGCCGCGCCCATCTCAGAACCATTCCCAGGTCTTTATGCTGGACTAGAAGGAATCTCCCCCAGTGGCTCGGAGCTTTTGGTAAGCAGTGAAGGGGGATCAACCGGCGAAGGCCCCCTCTGGGTAGTCTCACCTCTAACGGGATCAAGACACCGACTGGGGAGCATCGTTTGCAGTGGTGCGAGTTGGTCACCGGACGGACAAACAATTGTTTTTGCCAAAGATAGCAATTTAAGCCTTGCGCGAAGCGATGGCTCCGGGGCACATACAATCTTGACCGTGAACGGAACACCCTCTTGGATTCGTTGGTCGCCTGACGCCAAGAAGCTACGTTTCACAGTGGCTGATCCAAAGACCGGATCGCAGTCACTTTGGGAAGCTGGAGCAGACGGGACCGACCTTCATCCGTTGCTTCCCGGCTGGAACAGTCCTCCCTCTGAGTGCTGTGGCAGTTGGACCCCGGACGCAAAATATTTTGTCTTTCAATCCACGCAGCACGGCAGGTCGGACGTCTGGGCGATACGCGAAAAGGGAATGCTATTGGGAAAACCTAATCAGACACCCGTACACTTGACGGTTGGTCCGATGGACTTTCTGGGGCCAGTTCCCAGCAGAGATGGCAAAAAGCTGTTTGTGATGGGTTGGCAGCGACGCGGCGAACTCACGCGCTACGACCTGAAATCGCAACAGTTCGTGCCGTTTATGTCAGGAATATCGGCGGACGGTCCGAGCTTCTCAAAAGACGGGCAGTGGGTAGCTTACACAAGCATCCCCGAAGGGAACCTTTGGAAAAGTAAGGCAGATGGAAGCGAACGGCTGCAACTCACGTTTCCTCCTTTTACTGCTTACGAGCCACGCTGGTCTCCGGATGGCAAGAGGATCGCTTTCCAGGGAATCATGCCAGGACAACCTTGGAAAATGTATCTCATCTCTTCGGAGGGGGGTGAGCCGGAAGAAGTCATGACTGGCATTGGGGATCCAGGCTGGTCCCCTGACGGGAACTCGTTGCTCTTCCATTCGGGCATGTCAGACTTTTTATCAACTTCCCCAAGGGCTATCCAGCTACTGGACTTGAAGACTCGGCAAATTTCGACACTTCCCGGTTCAGAGGGATTGTATTCCCCACGCTGGTCGTCAGACGGACGCTACATAGCTGCGCTCCGAGTGGGTCCGGAGACTTTGCAACTCTTGGATGTCCGCACCAAAAGGTGGACAGAATTGGCTAAGATTGGCGTTGGTTTCCCAATGTGGTCTTGGGATTCGAAGTACATTTACTTTGACTCTCTTGAAAGCATCCCGAACTTGTATCGCCTTAGGATTGCCGATCACAGTTTAGAGAAGGTGGCAAGCCTAGGGGGCATCCGCCTCGCGCCAACGTTGGGCGGTAATCTGACTGGTCTAGCGCCAGACGATTCTCCCTTGGTGGTGCGGAATGTAGGCAACCAGGAGATCTACGCGCTTGATCTGGAGTTGCCATAGGACTCATAGTGTTGTTTTTGATCCCGACATCCCCATCCTGAAGCAAGCCAAGGCGGAGTACGTGAGGCTGCAATAACCCTGTTTCTATTGCGCCATCGCGCTGGGCTGGGCAATACTGGCGGGCGCTCAGACCAACCTCAACACGGCCTCTAGCATCGGTCACAGCCATCAGCACGCAGTCGCAGCGTTTGGTAACGGATCCAGCATTCCAAGGTTGCAACAGCTTTAACGTAAACTGCACGACTTTGCGGCGCGCTCAATGTGATCGTAGTGAGCATCACAGGTGAGTCACTGATGATAATTGGGTTTCGCATGGTGTTCGCTGCGGAATTGTTTGGCAGCCCGATTGCGTAAACGGAACGGCGGAGTGGATGTTAACGAATGGGTGCTGCCAAGTGAGAATCGTGCTTCTGTTTCTGTTGCTTCCTGTGACTGCTGCTGCTGGTAATTTACCTGAGGCTCCCATTTCCCAGCAAGGCCCCAGCCAAACGCTCGCTGCGCTGAGAGCTGCCAACCTTGCGGCCGCTGCCTTTGATGGCTATACAACCAGTAGGTGTATGAGTAATGACCACGGTTTCCTAGAGCACAATCCTTTCATGGGTCCGCACCCATCCGATGCCCGTATTGCTTTGGTAGAGTCTGTCGTTAGTGCGGCCGAATTGTTTACCTCCTGGGAGCTCGACAAACACGGGCACCACAGTGCAGCTCTAGCAAATTCACTCCACTTCCATTGCTGGACACGCTTTGGCTGGGGGACACAACACCATGGAGCCGTGCTTCTAAACCATGTTCCCCGTCTAGATAACTATCAGGAGTCGCGGCACTCAGTTTCAAACTGATTCTGCAAATCAGGGGCCACAGCTTTAATTGAGGGCTGGCGTGCGCTGGGAGCAGTTTCCGCATTGACCTCTTCCGAGACTGGGCCTACCATTTCCGCCCATGGCCACTCCCTCCCAACTCATCGGCCAGACCGTCTCCCATTATCGGATCATCGAGAAGCTGGGCGGCGGCGGGATGGGTGTAGTGTACAAGGCTGAAGACACCGAGCTGGGACGATTCGTTGCGCTGAAGTTCCTACCCGACGATCTCGCCCGCGATGCACAAGCGTTGGAACGATTCCGCCGCGAAGCGCGTGCAGCGTCTGCGTTGAACCATCCGAATATCTGCACGGTTTACGAGATCGGCAAGCATGGGGGTCAGTCCTTCATCGCGATGGAGTTCTTGGATGGCGAGACGCTGAAGCATCGGATCGGCGGCAAACCATTGGACACCGAAACGCTACTGTCGCTCGGCATCGAGATTACCGACGCACTCGACGTTGCCCACTTCGCTGGTATCGTCCATCGTGACATCAAACCTGCGAACATCTTCGTTACGAAGCGCGGTCACGCAAAGATTCTGGACTTTGGTTTGGCCAAGATTGGACCAGCGCAGGCGAGTTCCCCCGATGCAGCTCAATCCACTCTTACGGCAGAAGAGCATCTAACCAGCCCCGGCACGGCTGTAGGCACGGTCGCTTACATGTCGCCAGAGCAAGTCCGTGGGAAAGAACTCGATGCTCGGACAGACTTGTTTTCGTTCGGTGCTGTTCTGTATGAAATGGCAACGGGATCGCTGCCGTTTCGGGGCGAAACTTCGGGTGTGATCTTCCACGCGATTCTGGATGAAAGCCCCACGCCAGCCGTACGATTTAATCCCGATGTTCCCGCCGAGCTGGAGCGAATCATCTCGAAATGCTTGGAGAAGGATCGGAATCTGCGGTATCAGCACGCAGCGGACATCCGCACCGACCTGCAACGTTTGAAGCGAAAAACGGAATCGACCCTGGTGTCGGCTTCCACTCAGCCGAAACTTGGAACCATGAGGTTCAAGCGGAAGACCTTGGTTCCCATTGCGACGATCGCGGCTATCGTCGCGGTGCTCGTTGTTGTGTGGTTAGGGCGAGTACCCAAGCGCTCAATCCCCATTGCGACTCAAGCAGCCGGCCCTTCTATCGCCGTACTGCCGTTTGTGGATATGAGCCCGGAGAAGAATCAAGAATACTTTTCCGATGGATTGGCGGAGGAAGTCCTAAATGATTTAGCGAACATTCGTGGCCTACGGGTAGTCGCCCGGACATCTTCGTTTCAGTTCAAGGGCAAAAACGAGGATCTGCGCACCGTTGGCCAGAAGCTGAACGTGAGCACGATCTTGGAAGGCAGCGTCCGCAAAGAAGGCAGGAAGCTGAGAATTACCGCCCAGTTAATCGAGACTGCAGACGGATTTCACTTGTGGTCGCACACCTATGACCGGCAACTGGATGACGTTTTCGCCGTGCAAGACGACATTGCGCGTTCCGTGGCGGCATCGCTGAAAGTGGCGCTCCTGGGAGAAAAACCGATTCCTGCGCAGTACAAAAATGTCGAGGTCTACAATGCGTTCCTCCAGGGACGGTATTTCTATGAGCGGAGCGATGAGGAAAGCCTGAAACGTTCCGTCGGCTACTACCAGCAGGCGATTCAACTTGATCCCAATTATGCTCCTGGCTGGGCGGGTTTGGCTGAAGCCCGTACTTCCCAGGCAGGTTTAGGGTACATTCCCTTAGGCTTGGGATACGGCCAGGCGCTGGAAGCGGCTCAGAGGGCGCTGGCGTTGGATGCCAATCTGGCTGACGCTTACGCGGTGCTGGGTTCGATCAAGACAAGTTATGAGTGGGACTGGGCGGGTGCGGATGCCGCGTTTCAGCGGGCGTTGGTACTAGAGCCGGGGAATGCTCGCGCCGTTGACGGAGCTGCCCAACTGGCTCGCACATTGGGCCGCTTTGAGGAAGCATTTCTATTGGACCGTCGGGCGGTAGAACTCGATCCACTGAATGAGTGGGCCTACATCAATCTCGGCGTGAATGCCTATTACGCCGGTCGGCTGGAGGACGCATTAAACGCGCTGAACAAGGCGTTGGCCTTGGCCCCTGAACACCCGGCGATACACGAATCCCTGGGCACGGTTCTTCTGGCACAGGGGCACCTGCAGCAAGCCTTGGCCGAAATTGAAAAGGAGTCGGACCCTACTTGGCGTCTATTCGGATTGGCGATCGCATACCACGCCCTGGGCCAGGAAAAGAAGTCGGATGCCGCCACGGCAGAGTTCATCACTAAAAATCATGAAGGTGGAGCGTACCAGATTGCAGAAATTTACTCCTTTCGCGGAGAAACAGATCGGGCTTTCGTGTGGTTGGATCGAGCTTACGATCAGCGCGATAGCGGACTGGCTTTTGTCAAAGGCGATCCGCTGTTGAACAAAATACAGGGCGATCGGCATTACCACGCCTTTCTGAAGAAGATGCGTCTGCCGGTCTGAAGAGTAAGTCACAGATGCTGGTGCGTTGCGGTCCTCCCCCGGGTCGAGGGCGCTCTCATTCCGGGGATGGAGACTTCCTGATGTGGAAAGACGCCGACCCCGACATCCCCATCGTGAAGCAGGCCAAGGCGGAGTACGTGAGGCTGCAATGAGCGAGCAGGTTTGTTCGGGGTGATGCAGGAATGCATTGACCGTGGCGGCAAATTTCTGATTCCTGCCCAGTTTCACGGCGCGCAGCCATTCAGGAATGGGATCGCGGTGGTCTTGGTCAGAAATAAGGATTTTCGAATAAGCGAACGAGAATGCATTGACAAAAAGGGCAGCGTCGTCGCGTATCATCCGTGGGACCTGAATTTGAAATGAAAGACGAATGATGGCTGCACGGAAGCGGAGTCCGACGAGAATGCCTGGAAGGATTTGCAATTTTACCTTATGGGCTAATGGAAACATCTGATGCCCGCTTCCTCACTGTCGCAGACATCGAACACAGTAATCAGCCGTGTCGTGTTGAGCAGATCCAGTAAGCGTTGGCTGGGAGATGCGAGCACAAGATGACCTCCTGCACTCTGGGCCGATGTGCGGAGCGCAAAAAGTACACCCAGACCACCACTGTCGACATAAGAGACTTCGGCTAGATTAAGCAGAACTCGGGGGTTGGCCTGTATCAGGCTTTTAACGACATGGCGGAAATGTTCGGACTCGTCTCCGTGTACGAGACGACCACGACAGCGCACAACCGTGACAGTGCCGACCTGGCCAGAACTAAGCTCCACGTGCCGAAAGCTCTCTTCTCTCTATCGTTACACGCCTCGGCTCAGTCTCTCACCAAGAATTCCAATGCCTCCTCGCGCGTCCCAAAAGTCGGAAATTCACGTTGAGAGAAAATCTTGATGGCGTCGTAGAATACGTTTGGCATCGTTTCGGTATGCACCCAAGCCGCGCGCTTCACAAAGGGGCGATCCATAGTTGCAACTTCCTTTATTCGCGTCACCGCATCCCGACTGAACTGCGCGCCTGTGAAGTCAGCCAGCACCAATACCGAATTATGCGGTCGGGCAGAAATCACGCGACGGGCCTCCTCCACTACAGCCGTAACCTCTTCAGGCGTGCAGTTGGTGAATTCGACGAGGAGCACTTCCTTGTCCGTATGGGTTATGAACCGGACCCGCTCCATCAGGCACCTCACGGCGCATTCTGAATGCGTATGGTATCGCAAAACTCTCGTCCGTGAGCGTTTCTGCGATGATCGTCGGTTGCCCTCTGGAAGACGCCGACCCCGACATCCCCATCGTGAAGCAGGCCAAGGCGGAGTACGCGAAGCTGCAATGAACTGTTGACCATCGCGACCCGTTCTTGAACTCAATGCTGTAGTGGTATGGAAGCCTGGCTCGGATGCAAGGCGCTGGCCTTCGGCAATGTCGGTGGGACTCGTGGCACGAGCCAACTCATCAAGCTGCTCAGCGTCTCCATTGCAAGTACGTGACCCGGCCGTCTTAGACTATCCTAATCGGTCTGCCTGAGACCACCATTCACTGCTCGTCATCCACCCATTTAGACAAAATCAGCACACGAAGGTCGTCATTTGTAGAGCTCCGCACTCCTCAGGTTGACAATGAATGGGTGTGGATGACAGCAGAGCTCCTGTGATTCAGTTCGTCCGCCCGTGACCAGGACCTGCCCATTGTTCAGCACGGTTGCCGCCTGCTCTGCCCTGGCTGACTCGAGGCTTGCCGCTGACGTTGAATTAAAGGTGCCGGGGTTGAACAGTTCGGCCGTAAACATCGTCTCAACATACGGATCGGCATCACCGTCAAAGCCAAGATCATAGCCGCCCGCCACTAGCACCGTTCCGCTGGGCAGAAGGGTGGCCGAGTGAGAGGTGCGAGCCACCCGCAGTTTTCCGGCGTTGGTGAAAGTGCCGGTCGCTGGATGGTAGATCTCTGCACCACCGAGCGAAACGGGGGCGGCTGGAGCACCCCCGCCGACTGGGGGCATGATCTGTGAACCGCCCAATATAAGAACGTTGCCATTTGGCAGAAGGGTCGCCGTGTGTTGGGAACGAGCCTGAATCAGTGACCCCGTGGGGCTAAAAAGACCAGAGGCGGGGTCGAAGAGCTCCGCACCGCCAGTCTTGCTGGTGCCTCCCACGAACAACACTTTGCCGCTTGACAGTAAAGTAGCGGTGTGTAGTACGCGCGCAATGTGCATTTTCCCGGTCAGGGTGAAAGACCCCGTGCTCGGGTCATACAATTCGGCGCTGGTCAGCACTGCGCCTCCACTATCCTGGCCACCTGTAATCAGTACTTTGCCGCTGGGAAGCAGGGTAGCCGTCGCGAATTTGCGCGCCTGGTTTAGTTCTCCCGTGGCAGAAAAGGTTTCGGTCGCAGGATCAAAAAGTTCGGCAGTCGTGGTTAGATTGCCCCTGGAGTCGGCACCGCCGGCAATCAGTACCTTGCCATTGAGGAGCAGGGTGGCACAATGCCCCGAACGCACCTGGACCATGCCCCCGCTGGTAGACGTAAAGCTGCTCGACCCGGGAACGAACAGTTCGGCGCTGTGCGTTGTGTCTGCGGTTCCTCCGGCTACCAGCACTTGTCCATCCAGGAGCAAGGTAGCAGTATGCCCATAGCGATCAGTTTCCATATCGCTGATCGCTGCAAAGCCTACCGGCACAGTCGTCACCGGAGCAACACTGCTCACGCTGGGGTTAAAGACGGAAGTGGCGATCAGGTGAAACGTTCCAGCTGTGCTGGGCGCGGTGTAGAGGCCGTCGGCAGTGATAGTACCCGCCGCCGCACCCTCCTGCAGCTTCCAGGTTACGTGCTGGTCCGCGGCAACTGCGAAACCGTTGAATTGGCGATACCCTCCGATGCGAAGGGTCTCGGGGTTCGGGCCGATGGTAACAGTGAGTGGAGGTACCTCAACGAACGCAGTTCCACTGACCTTGGGGTCGGCTTTGCTAGTGGCAACGATGTGGAAGGTTCCTGCCGCAGAGGGAGCGGTGTACAGGCCGTTGCTGGTAATGGTGCCACCGGCCCTGCCTTCACGTACACTCCAGAAGACCGGCACGTTAGCCTGAAATTGCACCGTCGTGCCCTCCCAGACTTGCCCTATACCGCTGGGCGTCACCAGCACACCTGTAGGGGGGACGTCCCCCGGTCCACCACCAGAAGACAATCCTGAAGGCGCCACGCTGGAGCCTCCACCGCACCCTGAACCCGCTATCGCTATGGCCAACAGTACGGCGGTCGCCGTTATGCGCACCATAGAGCCTCCTTCTCGGGCCGGCCCCGGTTAACCCAGCAACCCAAACGCTTCGAGCTACAAGCTCATCTGTCACGTAATGACGGGCAAAACTGCAATGTTGTGGATTGGATTCCGATGGTGCCCTACATATAAGCTCCTCTCCAGGCGACCGGGCAAGCGCGTACCCGACCACGCGTCTCGAATTTGGCGCAGCAGATCGAGCTGCCGTAAGGCCCACTCGACCTGCGATAGCGCAATATCGGGCCAGTCGCGGTTAAAGGTCAATCCCAGTATTGTCCCAGACTTCTCCCATGTTTCTCACATAAACGAATCAAGCGCTTACAAGGGCTGTAGGGCAGATTGTGAGCATGTCGGAAAGTGGGTGGGACAGGGCAGCTATCTTCGAGCCCAGTCCTCGAAGATGTGGTAACCGCACCGGCAGACGTACGGCGTCGGGCCAAGGCCCTACCTGCCCGAACGGGTGACCACAGTTGTTCAAGACTCGGAATCGCAAATACAGCCAGTGGGCAGGACGTGAAGAACTGTTCGAACGGGAGCGCGACGGAGACCCCGACGTAATTGGCGGCAAATATTGCACGAGGAATCCACGCTGGCCACCGATCATCGCACAAGGCTGCGGTCTGGGCTGGCGAGACGTTGCAACGGCTTTACGTCCGCGATGTCGTAATCGGCCCACCCGGGACGGATGTGGTTCTCGAGGTATGACGTAGGCTGATGCCGTGCAATGCCGCAGCTCGGGCAGTTCCTCGTCCCTCGGCCAGATAGTGGTCGAGCAACGCACCGAAGGCGACGAGCTGTGACTGGAAGTCTGCGACTATACCCGTGGCGTCTTATTATAGCGATGCACGGCTGCTGGCACTCTAGCACTAAGGTGGTTGGGTTATTCTGCGATGGGGACACCAACAGATGGCGCGGTCCATCAGACTAGTGAGTCAATCATATAAACAGCATCCACCTCAAAAACTAAACCTCAGACATAATTGAAGTGATCGTGGCCCGCCGGCGCGGAAGAGGGGCGTCAACCCGTTAGTGATGCCGTTGAAGGAAGCATTCGCCATGGCAGTTGACACTCCAAATAAGCTATCCGAGCTCAAGTCGCCAGAAGGATTAGCAAGGTTGGGGTGGTTTAGCGCGTTGAAAGCGTCCAATCGAAGCTGGACGTTGGTGGTCTCTTGGACCTCGAATGTCTTTCCAATAGACACATCTAACTGAGAAAGTGGAAATCCTCGAAGCATATTGCGTGGCATCGTGCCTTGCCGCTCTTGTATTGGCACAACAAATGCCGAACTGTTAATTCTCTGGCCACCCGCAACGGTCGCATCCCGCAAATAGAGCGGCACACCGGGAACCAAATCTGGACGAGCGACGACAGAATCGAGACCGAGAGATCGCTCAACAGTAATATCTACCGGTGTTGCTGTTCTCGCCATAAAGATACTTTCCAAGGTCCAGTGACTAAAAATCGCGGTGAGCCTGCCCACGCGCAATCTGGGGACTTCAAATGTAAGTGCAGCTTGGAAGGAATGACGCACGTCGAAGTCAGACGACCCACGATTTAGCTCCGGTGGAACATCTCTAGTGGGAATTTGGCCAGCGACATCACTGGATGCGATGTCAATCGAGTGTGCCCAAGTGTAGGATGCCAGCATCTGTGTACCGTGCGATAAGCGGCGCTCGACCTGCACTTGTAACGAATGATAATCCGAGGTTGCTGTACCAGTCGTCAGGTCAATCGTGCTGCCATCAGTAAAGTTTGGGGCGCTACCAGCGATAGAGACGCGGCGCAAAAGTTCACGTCCCGCTGCTCCAACATACGAAGCGGAAATACTCTGCGTCGCGCCAAGCGACTGTTGCACCGCGATATTCCATTCGTAGGTTCTGGGTAAACGGAGGCGCGGGTCGAAAACCACAAATGACTGATTGCTGTACGGTGGATAAAGACTTGGAAGAGAAGGAGGCGCGGCTGCGGCATTCAAAGGAAACACCACTCCCGTTACAGTCCGTTGTCGAAAATGCGGGAAAGCCTCTGCTGCCTCTCCAATAACACCAGTTCCCAAGTCATAAAAGGCGCCGAATCCCCCCCTTACAACTGTCTCTAGGCTGCGATGCTGCGACATTTGGTACGCGAAACCCAAGCGAGGCGCAAAATTCGCATGCGTTGCTCCGTATAATGGTGTGCCTGCTGGTGCGACCTGTGCCGTAGCGGTGTCGTCAAATCCTGTAAGCGTATAAAGGTTTTGTCTTCCTTTCGCGGAAGGAGGAGGGTTGAATTCCCATCGCAGCCCGTAAGCCAAGCTAAGTCGGGCGTTGGGTCGCCACGTATCCTGTGAATAGAGACTCAGGTTGTGAAACGAGAAGGCGAGCCTATCAAAGGTAAAGATCGGAACTTTTGGTGCTTTCCCAGTTACTGCATCAAGTAGCGTCCGAAAACCGATTTGCTGACCGTAGTCCTGCGGGCCGAAGATAGGTGATAGATACCTGTAATCCACACCGAACTTCAGATCGTGCGAATCGGCAAGAACTGATAATCCGTCAACGATGTTGAGTTGTCGTTGCACATGATCTGAACTGCGCCCCGATACTAAGCGCAAATTATCAGAAGACTCGACAAAAATGAATCGGGAGGATTGCGGCGAAGCAAAGGGCGCAGGGAATAGTAGCGAGTCTGGGGGAGGAACCGCACCGCCAAAGTCATCTAGTTTATTGAAGTGCGAGGATTCATTTCTGGTGTAGTTGGCTCGAAATTCGTTGGTGAGCGCGGTTTTTGCAGCCCAGGTGGTCCCAAGCGTGAGCGAGCGAGTATTGACATCATTCGCGATAACATGGGTCAACGAGTCGGCCCTCTTCTTTTCAGTTGATTGTCCCTCAGAAAATCTGCTGAATAACATTAGCTTGTTTGTAAGTGCATGGTCGACACGGATGCTCGTGGAATCAAAAGTAACGGGGTTTGAATAACTAGCTGAGAACGTAGCAACCATGGTGAGCGGATTTTCCGGTCCATTCGGCAAAGGAAAGGCCTTTAGCAGCGGCACAATCGCACTGGGCGCCTGCGCCCGTGCGCTGATGGAGGGAACATTAATTTCGGAAAACTGCGGTTGTCGTAGTCGCAATCCTTCATAGGATAAGAAGAAAAGAGTCTTATCTTTGATTAATGGTCCGCCGAAAGTCCCGCCAAAGTCATTCTGCCGAAGCGGCGCCCTGGGCAAACCTTGGGCATTGGCGAACCAATCATTTGCGTCAAGTGCATCGTTTCGGAAATAGTCGAACAGTCCACCATGAAATTTGTTCGTTCCAGAACGGGTTACGATTTGGACTTGACCTCCTGGAGTACGGCCGAACTCCGCAGAATAGGTGGAAGTCTGAAGCCTAAACTCCTGCATAGCATCAACCGACACTAGGTTGCTTGTGGTTCCCAGCACATTGAGTCCAGGGACTGTACCACCGGCGGTTTCCTGAAGTGAACGGAATGCACTGAGGCCGACGTTGGCTCCGACGCCATCCACAGTAAAATAGTTCGCATCATCCCGTTGTCCGTTAACGCTAAATTGCCCGTCCCCGGGTGTTCCCACAACTCCAGATGCAAGAGCGATCAGTGATTGAAAGGTTCGCCCATTCAGGGGCAGCTCGGTAACGAACTGTCGATCAACAGTTGTGCCCACGGCTGGCGAGTCACTTTGCACATGCATCGCATCACCCTGAACGGTGATAACCTCCTTGCTCCCCGCAACGCGAAGAACCAAATCTAGTGTCACTCGTGCTGCAACATTGAGCGTGACCCCCAACCGATCTATGTTCGTGAATCCGTTCGCCTCGACGCGTACCCCATAAACACCCGGTGGTAGAAATGCAATCGTGTAAAAACCGACGTGGTTCGATTTCGTTGTGCGCTCCGTGTGGGTGGTCTGGTTCGTCACGATTATATTGGCGCTAGCGACTGCGGCGTGGGAGGAGTCGGTGACAGTGCCACATAACTCTGCTGTTTGACCCGAAGCATACAAGCATAGTCCTAGCAACAGGCAAATTGCCCGCAGGCAGCGGGTTCGAATCGTTATCGGCACAACAATGAGCATTTGACCAATGTTTGATGGTGTTCTCACGGCTCTCTTGGCGCCAAGCCCCGCACCTCATTCGCCGTTCAGCCATTTACCGTTGAGAATTGGGCGGGAAGTGCATGCGATTTACCAGATCTTGAAAGCGTGGATCTGCATGCAATGAAGGAAAATTATCCCGGAGACTGGTCATCTGCCAAGCACGCTCCACGTAGGCTTTTTCCAGCCACTTGAGAGCTTCTTCCTTGTGGCCAAGTGCTTCGGAAATCTCCGCAATGGCGTAGGAGACATACCCCTCTCTTCGTTCGTTCTTCAGTTGGCCGACAATACGTTCAGCCTCCGCCTTTCTTCCTAGAACTGCATAGCTGTAGCCCAGCCTCGCCAGTGGATAGACGTTGGGTCCGTAAAGAGCGAGTACTCGTTGAAATTGGTCCGCTGCTTCCTGGTAGCGCCCAGACGCTATATAGTCGCCACCTAAATCCATTCGCATGCGGAAGCTGTCCGGGGCCGTCTCAATTGCTTTCTTGTAGTAATCGATAGCCTTCTCCGGTTGCTTAGCTCGAACGTAAGCACCGGCAAGGGCTCGTACCGACAGCGGTGACAGGGGGTAGTCCAAATCGTGAAACTGCTCCCGCTGTTGATGGATCCCACTTCCCGGGTTGAGTTCACGAGCTCGACGGGATTCTTGTTCGGCTTCCGCCCAGTTCCAGTCATACTGATGTAGCGTGAAAGCTAGCGCAGCATGTGCATCTGCCAAGTTGTCATCCAATTCGATAGCTTTGGCCGCGGCTGCTTTGGCCAACCGGGCCGCATCTCTGGGTCGAATCGTTCCCATACCCAATGCAAGATAGTTGTAACAATTGGCTATTCCGACATAGGCGGGAGCATATCTCGGGTCGGCGTGAACCGCTTGCTGGAAAAATTCGAGACCTTTGTTGTATCCGTCGAGGCTTCGTCGATTCCAATTGTAGCGGCCTTTCACGTAGGCGTCGTAGGCTTCCGGGTTGACAGTTGGGAGGCTCGCCAACCTGTTCTCTTCGCTGGAGGTCAGCTTGGCATGAATTTCGCGCACGATGTTCTGGGCGAGGTCCCTCTGAACCTCCAGAACTTCCGTCATGTCACGGTCATACGCTTTTGCCCATAAATAGCGATCCAATCTCGCTTGGACTAGCTGTACATCGACACGAACCCGCTTCGCAGAGAGCACCACACTGCCTTGCACCACCGCGTCAACTTTTAATTCCCGGGCAATCTCCGGCAAGGAAAGGCGAGAGCCCTTATAGTGCGCAGCGGAAGTTCGGGAGGTAACTTGCAGCGAACTGATGTTGGCCAGATCGGTGACAAGGGCGTCCGTCATTCCATCTGCGAAATAATCCTGCGAGGAGTCGCCTGAAAGGTTTTCGAGAGGTAATACCGCCAAGGAGTGAATACGTGTGGTACTGATTTCAGAGCGGCGGAGCAAGCGTACGCCAGAAATCCCGAGGAGAATCAAGATCGCGGCCGACGCGATCGCAATCCGAACACGACGCTCTACGGGCTTGGCTCCTTGTTGGGAATCATTGCCGGCAGCGGGGATGACGGCGCCTGGTCGCCTTGTCGTCTCACCGATAGTGCCGATGAAGCGATATCCACGTCGAGGCAGAGTCTGAATAAAACGAGGCGTTTCGGCAGTATCCCCCAGTGACTCTCTCAGGCGGTTGACTGCGTTGTTCAGGCCATGGTCGTAATCGACGAATGTATCGGCTGGCCACAACCTGTTCCTGATTTCCCTCCGAGTTACGAGTTCTCCCCGCCGTTCCAGGAGCATGGTCAAAACTTGGAATGACTGGTCTGGAAGGCGCACTGTCGCACCCTGGCGACGGAGCTCCCGCGAACGCAGGTCGACCTCAAAATCTCCAAACAGCACAATGTCGTTGGGGGAAGCCACACGTACCACCGAACCGTGGCTCCAGAGTCTACCCGATTTGCCCTTCAGAGGGAATACGATTTGGCACTACTGGTAAGTGCCTGAATCTACGCTGGGAGAACGAAGAGAGAGAGATGTGATCTCCGTGGGATTGACGGAACCGTGCTTTGCCTTGAAGCTGTCGCGGTAAGGGGAGAAGTTGGGGCGGAAGCGGACGCAAGGAAGTTGAGCCAAGTTCATAGAGGTGTGAAACGCACTTTGTTTCATAAGCAGTGGAGAAGGTCACACATGTCTCGTCCGTTATCAATCGTGGTCCTGATTGCTAGTCTTGCGCCGGCTTTCGGCTGCGGCGGAAGCCCCAGTTCCACACTGCCACCACCACCTGTTCCCAATATCTCGGTTTCTCCCACAAGTGTCGCAGCGGGTAGTTCTGATCTCACCCTGACCATAATGGCCTTATCGACCTTTACCTTTACCAATGCCCAGCATAAATTCAATCAGGCAATATGGTCAGTAAACGGCAGCAAGACTCCCTTGTCTACAACCTTCGTAAGCAGCACCCAGCTCAGTGCCCTGATGCCATCAGATCTATTGATTAATTCAGTCACTGCCAAAATCTGGGTGGAGATATGGGATGACATGGGAGATGCCCCCGATCGTACCTCGAACTCTGTCAGTTTTGATGTTACTCTCACTTTGCCAGGAACGCCTTCGATCAGCTCCATTTCGCCGTCCAGTGCAGTAGCAGGCAGCCCCGATCTCACGCTAACCGTAGTGGGGGCAAACTTCGTTAACGAGGGCGCCACTCGTTACCACAGCGGCGTGACATGGTCTGTGAATGGCCACGACAGCTTTTTGACGACAACGATCATTGACAGTACTCACCTCACCGCAGACATCCCTACTGCTTTGTTGAGCAATCCCACGACCGCACAAATATCGGTGCAAACTTGGCACTTCGCGGACGATGTCCCCACTTCGGTATCAAACTTTGTCAGCTTCAAGGTTCGCTCCCCATAAGTGATCACACTTCTGCAACTGTTGTTCTAAAGTCGATAGCCAACCAGGGATGACCTCGGGCAGGGGCCAGGCTGTCCGGTCGCTGCGTTCGCACGGGCGAGGGCCAGCCGCGGAGTAGCGGCTGCGCATTCGTTACGCGCGAACGGGGTTCCTGTCAGGTCGTAGTCCGCTGCAGCTTACCCATTTCGATTCTGAGCCGCTGCTGGTCACTGCAGTGGTTGTGCAAGAAACGAGAAAGCCGCCCTGCATTTCGCTGCTCGCGGTGTTCACGGTCCCCCACTGCCGCTTATCATAGCGCTATTTCCGACCCCTGTAAGAAGGAACGCCCAGGGTCGCCATGTGACACAGGTCCCCAAAGGTGGTCAAGGAGGGCCAGCCCCGGGGCGGCACCTCGGCCGAATTAGGATCCCCCTTTTCCTCCCAGGATAAGTTTCGAGTGGCCGAACGATAAGTTCTATGTATGGAAATACTTATTGACTCGCATCGAAGCGCATGTTATTTACCTCTGCGGCAGTAATGAATGGAGGAGAGCCACATGCTGCGCTGCGCCATATATGCGCGGGTTTCAACGGCCGGCAACGGACAAAGCCCTGAGATGCAGGTGCGCGAGCTGCGCGAGTATTGCGAGCGCCGCGGCTGGGAGATTGCCGGCGAGTACGTCGATATCGGAGTTTCTGGCGCTAAGGACTGTCGCCCAGAGCTGAACCGGCTGATGGCTGACGCCCACAAACGCCGGTTTGAGATTATCTGCGTCTGGAAGTTCGACCGGTTCGCTCGTTCCGTTTCGCACCTCTTGCGGGCGCTCGAAACGTTTAAGGCACTGGGCGTCGAGTTCTGTTCCTACTCCGAACAGCTCGATACCGGCACGCCGGCAGGCAAGATGGTATTCACGGTGTTGGGTGCCGTGGCGGAATTGGAGCGCAGTCTGATTGCCGAGCGGGTGCGAGCCGGTGTCCGTAACGCCCGGGCGAAGGGCAAGAAATTAGGCCGGCCCCGCGTGACTGTGGATGCCAGTCAGGTTGCCGCTCTTCGCGCTCAGGGTGCCTCGTGGCCGGCGATTGCACGGTCGCTAGGTGTCAGCGTTGGAAAAGTCTGGCAAGCGGCTCGTAGCCTTTCATAAATCCTGCTGCTAAGCCCGGCTGCAACTCCAGTGTTTGCAAGGCAGGTTTTCGGTATCTGGGGGTCCCGAAGTCCTGCCCGCCTTCTTCCGCCAACTCCTGAACTGTCCAGCGGCATCACACTCTCGCAGACGAGTGAATCGGACGGGCGGCAGACTCCGTGTAGCAACCTAGCATTTAAAACTGCCGCCCGTTTATCTTTACGCTGCCGCCTTCGCCTTCTGCTCTAGCGGCCTGCTTTGCCAAATCAAACCATCGCGTGCGAATCGGAGTAATAAGCCCTAAGAGTCTCTAACAAAACCTCCCGCTAACCGGGAGGTCAGGCTGTTACTGCATCTGTTCTCAATCGTTTACGACTGCAAGATCTTGCACATGTTGCAAAGCCTTGCGATGTTGACAAACAACTAGAGCAAGCGCAGAGTCCATGCATTGTTCGCTGCTCGGAAGGGAGGAAACCAGATGATGTACCTGAAGCATCAGCTGTTGTTGACAATCGGGGTAGCAGCGCTTGTTGTTGCACCTGCGGTTCAGGCGACTCCGGCGCTGTGCCCAGCTTCGGCTTCCCTACAAGACTACTTGAACATGAGCGGTGGCTGTACGATTGAGGACAAGATCTTCTCTGATTTCTCCTACTCGTCATCCGCTCTGGGCGGTGCGACAGCAATAGTCGCCAGTGGTATTACGGTCGATACGATCATCACTCCCAATGACCCCGGCCTCCAGTTCGGGGCTAATTGGGCCGCGTCAAGCGGTCAGGTGTCGGATTCATCAATCGGCTTCACCGTCACAGTGATCGGGGGTGCTGCCTTGATAGAGGATGCGAGTATCGTTCAGCTGGGCGGAACTGTTGTCGGCACCGGTACGGCCAGCGTTGGAGAGGGAATCTGCGTTGGCTTTAACTGCCAAAACACGACATTTACGCTAAGCACTTTGAATACGACCGACCGGACATTGATCCAGCTTGGCGACCACGTAATATTCAGCTCGACCGGACAGGTGAGGGCAACGAAGGACATCGGGGTAGCGGGCAATTCGTCAGGCTTTGCCTCCGTTAGCCTGATGGCGGACCAGTTCTCTGAAACGGTTCCAGAGCCTTCCTCGCTTGTGTTGCTCGGCAGCGGATTGCTCGGAATCTTGGGCATGCGGAGGAAGCTGTTTCGGTAGTCGGTTAGTTGTTTCTTCTTCCAGCCGCCTTGCGGGGCGGCTTTTTATTGGGGTGAGGTTTTGTTAGACACTCTAATGAAAATCCAGCCCATAATGAAAATGCACGCTCCGGTGAGCTATCCGCTCCACGTGCTTATGACCATCGGTGCGCTGGTTATTGGGCTTCACCGCCGTGCTGGTATTAGGAGAGATGGTTTTCGGTTCGCCCCGCAGCAGGTAGTTCCATACGTGGGCCAAGCGGGATTAGGCGAGACGGTTCTTGCTGCGCGTCAATCTAATAATGGCCAGATGTCGAGTCCCCACGCTTTGAGCAGCCACTCCGGGACAAACTTCTGCCGACAGTTCTTCTCCACCCACAGGCGAAGTTGGCCCGACCTTTCGTACTGTTCCGGTGACAATTTCAGCCGAGCGGCAACACGCTCGAAGTCAGAGGGCACTGATGGGGTGGGCGCGGCTCCCATTCCCTGCGACCATCGGGGATTACCTCGTTTGGGCATGGTGCATTAGAGCACAAAGAGCCGTGCGGGTACGAAGTCCTCTACTTTTTCCAAATGGATGTACAATGCGCTGCACTGTGGAAGGTGCTAGCGTCGTACCCATAAAAAGGTGCTAGACTTCGCCGGTCGGATTTTCTTCCGGTGTCGGAGGGTCATATGAGTGACCTCTTCCATAGCGATCTGCTGAACTTCGGCACAATCATCATTGTCGTTATGGTCACTGGCGGGGTTCTGGTGGCGCTCACGATGGTTGCACAGAGTGTTTGGTCGATTCGTCGTAGCCGCGCTGATCAGCAGGATGAGCAGCTTGAGCCAAAGCCAAACAAGCCGGAAGGCAAGCACCACGTGCTCAAGTCAGCGTAGGGGAATAACGAATCAGCGTTAACGCGTCCGGTCTTTGAAATAGTCCACGAGGCGCTGCCAGCCGCTCTTTTGTGGGCGGAAGACGGAGGTCTGCACAACCCGGTTAGCAAGAGCGGGGCTCGTCGGCGGTGGGGTGGCGGAGCCCTGCCGTCCTCTTTTGAGTTTATATTTACCCTTTGCCACAGCTGAAACCTATTCGTCGACGCACTGAATCGCTTTGTCCATCCTCTTGTTGTGCGACAGGATTATAATCTCTGGCCGCAAGCCTATGCCAGCCAAGGAACTACGCTGCGGTGCTTGGGTTGTCGTCAAGCGCAGGGTGGAGGAGCCGCTGGACTGCGGAGACATTGCGGTGCTCTGCGTTGACTGCAACGGACCTGCCGGTTGTGTTGAGCACGCATTCTTCTGTGGGCACTGCGGAAGAGCAGTCTGTGACCCCTGCCGTCGTCACCACCCGTGTCACGGGAAGCCCACTGTCAGGGCGGCGTAGCGGCACCCGGAGATCAAGCAAAATGCTGCGAGAGGTGCTGCCCTTTAGTGCGTTGGCTCTGTTGAAACTGCGAGCGCACTGGCATGACACGAACACGTACACCCGCACAAACTACACTCTGCGTGCCGGTCATAATACGGGTCAGCACAGAAAACGTCTCATTCAGCTTGCCCGCAGGGTGGCGGTCACCGTGTCATACGGTGTCATAATTTGTACCCGCTAGACCCGCTGGAGCAGCAGACGATCCATTAATTTTCAGTAAGTTGCCTGTTATCAATGCAGCATGTCGCCCTTTGGCGGGTTGTAACACAAATCAGCTAAAAGGCTTACAGGAGCAGCCGACGGGGGGCGAGAAAACTATTTGTTCGCGGAGCACCAGGGTGCAACCTGCTCCTTGCGGCTATCCCTCTAAGTCCCAAGACGGCTTCCAAAGCGGAGGCCGAGGAGGCTTGCCCATGGGAATTTTCCTGTGGTTGTTTTTTGTTCTGCTGGTGCTGTGGCTGATTTTCTGGTTGGCGGTACACGTTACTTCCGGGCTCATTCACCTGCTGTTGGTGATAGCGGTGATCTCGCTGATTATTCACTTTGTGCGCGGTCCACGGCGGTCCGCGGTGTGAGGATTCCCGGCGGGCGTGCCGGCGGCTGAAGAGCGGTTACTTCGGATTATTTTTCCGCTGATAGGCTGCCCGGAAACGCCTGCTGGGAGCGGCATCCGCCGGAAGTAACATTCCATTACCAAGGCTCATGGACACAGGACATCTGGCTGCTGCCACCTGCGGATGAGAAGGTAGCCTTGTCTTCTTGCACCGTGCGCGAGCACGTGCTGGAGAAGGGAACAGGGCCATGGACGAAGTCACAGCTCGCATTGAGCGTGTCGCCGAAGATCTGAGGGCAATCCAGCAGGAGCTCAATTTAGCGGCCATGCAGACGCCGGCTGATCCGGAGGAAGAACCGATCAGCGTGGAAGCCCTGGAAACTTTGAAGTCGGCCCTTGACCAGATGCGCCACTTCCTGTGGTTCTATTGCCAAGTGGTGAACCAGGATTCCGCTCTGCGCGAAAAGCTACGCCAGGCATTGCGTCCGGAAGCAGACGAAGAAAGCGAAACCGTTTCTAACCTGGACCAACTGACACGCGCAGCCAGCCGCGCTTTTTCCCGTTATCGCCTGAACGGCAAGAAACCCAACTAAATTGTGTAATCGGGTAATTGGGTAAATTGGACCCAGGTTCAACTGTTCCCACACTGGATAACCTGTGCAGAGATGCAACTTGTCTCTTGTAGACGTGCAGGCAACGTCTCTACTGGAGCTAGTTTTCAGGCGCCGACGGTCTGCATTTGCGCGACAGCCGGCATGAAACGCATCGGGATGTCGCGTGAGGTAAGCAGACCGGGCTTCGCCTCCAGCAGCGCAGGAATGCAATTCACCGCAATGGCGGCGGTGGCCAAGTCGCCGTGTATGCCCCCGGGAATGGCCAGCCTGAGGTCCGGGGTACCGCTAATGTCAATGGAATCCACGGGTTCGGGAGCGCCCAGGTACATTTCCAGTTCCAGGCGCACGTTCTCCTGCCCGTCACCCACTCCCCGGGCCACTTGGCGCACGCCCTTGACCCGGCCGGGTGCGACCTCCAGAAACTCGCTGCGAACCGGACTGTCCGCCACTACGGGCTCGATACTCTCCTTAATGGTGTCCAGTTGCAGGCCCAGAGAGTCGGCGATCATGGCCGCGGATTCGGGCAGCCCGTGGTGCTTGATGACGCCAGCCTGCACCTGCGCCCGAAACTCCTCCACACTCATGCCGGCGCCTACTTTTTTCTGCAGTGGAAGGCGGCGGCGTGACGCATCCACTACCCGGCGCACCTTCACCTGCCGCACCTCCTGGCAGGCGGTGGAAAGCGTAAGCACCAGCTTATCCATGGCAAAACCGGGATTTACGCCCGTGCCCAGCAAGGCAACCCGGTGTTCGCGCGCCGCCCGGTCGAGTTGCTGAGATAGTTCCGGATGCTTGCGAAAAGGGTAGGCCAGTTCCTCGCAGGTGGAGACCACGTTACTCCCAGCCTGAAGGCAGCCGATCAGTTGGTCTGAAACCTGGGTGAGATAAGACGAAGTGGTGTGAACCACCACATGGGCACCGGCGCGCAGGACGTCCCGTGGTTCGCCGCCGATGATTACTCCCAAGTCGCGCTCCGCGCCCACAATGCGTCCCAGATCCTTGCCCACCTTTTGCGGATCCAGGTCAATGGCGCCAACGATTTGAAGGTCAGGCTTCTGCAGCATCAGGCGCACGATTCCCGCGCCGATGGGCCCAACCCCGTACTGGATGACGCGAATTTTATGAGTGGTCAAGAAGGCCTCCAGCCGGACCCGCCGGTCCGGAAAGACCTCATATTACATGAGGGGTGGAGGCCGTTCAGTGACGGGAAACCTGGTTTCAAAGTTTCAGGTTTCAAAGTTTCAAGAGTGCAGACTTGCGCTGGCTGTCGGCAAAACCCTTACCTTCACAGGTTGACGCGGCGCATGCCTTCGTCTGGATAGCGTTCACCGGCGGCGACGCCCTTGGGCGCGGCTTTTTCAATACGGGCCAACTCTTCTGGGCTCAGCCGGATATTTACCGCCGCAATGTCTTCCTCCAGATACTTCTGGCGCTTGGTGCCGGGAATAGGAACAATGTCCTCGCCTTGAGCCAGCAACCAGGCCAATGCCAGCTGCGCGGGCGTGCATTTCTTCTCCGCAGCCAGACTCTCAACCCGTTTTGCCAGTTCCAGGTTGCGCTGCAGGTTGCGATCCTCGAAGCGCGGATTGCGGCGGCGCCAGTCGTCAGGCGCAAGATCGTCTAGATTCTGGATTTTGCCGGTCAGGAACCCACGCCCCAGCGGGCTGTAGGCTACAAAGCTAATGCCCAACTCGCGGCAAGTTGGGATGACGTCCCCTTCCGGGTCGCGTGTCCACAATGAGTACTCGGTTTGCAGCGCTGCGATAGGGTGCACTTTGTGGGCGCGGCGAATGGTTGGCGGGGCCGCTTCCGAGAGCCCGAGATAACGGACTTTGCCCTGATCAACCAGACGTGCCATTGCGCCAACCGTTTCTTCGATGGGCACTTTGGGGTCAACCCGGTGCTGGTAATAGAGATCTATGGTTTCGAGGCCAAGCCGCTTGAGACTGGCCTCGCAAGCCTGCTGCACGTATTCCGGGCGGCCGTTGATGTCGGCCCAGCCGCCATCGGACGTGCGCACATTGCCAAATTTGGTGGCCAGAAAGGCCTTCTCGCGGCGGTCGCGGATAGCGTTGCCGACCAGTTCTTCATTGTGGCCTATCCCGTAAGCATCGGCAGTGTCGAGGAAGTTGAGGCCGAGTTCCAGGGCGCGGTGAATGACATCAATGGATTCCTGGTCATTGCGCGGCCCGTAAAATTCCGACATGCCCATGCATCCCAGGCCGATGGCGGAAACCATTGCCGAGGTGCGACCCAGGCGGCGATACTGCATACGAGACGTTCCTTGGGTAGTCATTCCATTCCTCCGTTTTGACATTCTGATGTTCGGCCCATGGCAGGGTTGCAAAATCCGGGTAGAGGTTGAGCCCACTTCGGCGGCACTTATGCGGCGCTAATCCATTCTGCCGCCGATGATAGTCCTTTGCACTTCACCGCGTGGG
>Ga0075426_10000544_pt1 | contig 26166 bp, 29 predicted proteins | sample SoiMethybrSBSTD5_FD_75304 | JGI IMG/M metagenome (GOLD analysis project Ga0075426, IMG submission 75304) | Bulk soil microbial communities from a Populus tree surrounding site in Tennessee, USA - Soil MetaG P. TD hybrid SBSTD5 | ecosystem: Environmental > Terrestrial > Soil > Tree plantation...
CATGGGCTTCTCCTTTCCACACGGTTCTCAGGAGAAGATGGGACATCGCTACGCTCTTTTCAAAGATCCGGGCTGGGAGCCCGTTTTCCTATCCGCCGCAGGCGGATTGAGTTCAACCCCTCGTTGCAGCGGACAACACCCGCGCATTCGCGCGGGCGTTGCCGCTGAACTCAGACGCCGTTATGCGGAGAGATGCGAGGCCATAAGGGGATCGGCAGATGCTCATGAAGACCTTCTCGTCCATGACCCTTCCCATCATCGAGGCAGGAATAGTCCTCTTCTGCGGCTACTCTACAATTCTGTCGGCGCAGGGACCGCCTACAAAACCTAAAGACTGGCAAACTTCGCTGACACGTTTCATCCAGCACGTTGACTCTGCGCATAATTCCCGTACGGAACCTGGCAATTATTGTGATCACGATTTTGGTTTAATACACTTTTCGGATATGACAGAAGGCGGTTGCGCGGACAATAATTTCATGACCGACAATGTTTTTGGCCCTCTAGTGCAATTCGAGGGCAGGTTTATTAGAGTGCAAAAAAATACTCCTGACCATACTGACTGCGCATATCAGCTGATCATGTCTTACGAGAGAACCCATCCTACGGCCATACTCTTTGTTTGTCTAGCGGAGGCTGACCTTGCCTCGTGGCAGCGGCTCTCCCCTGGTACGCAGGTTCGCTTTCAGGCAGAGTTAAACTGTGTGACTGCGTGGGAATCTAATGATAGAAGAGCGGCAGCCTACTCCCTCATGCTGAGCGACGCAAGAGTTCTTCGCTAGCAAAGCCGTGAATGCGATAGACTCTTGCGTGTACGCGCAAGCGCATAACTCCATGGTCGAGCGGACGGAAACCGCGAAAGGCGCGGTTCCGCCGCTCACCTCATGAGCGTTAGCCGGTAAGGATGAATGGTGCGTCAAAGCAAACGGACATACATCGGTCTGGCGATAGTATTCTCGCTATCCCTCTGCGCCTTCTTTCTGGTACCTGCGAATCGCGAGTTCCTGGAAACCCTTGCCGGAATTCCTCTGGTTGGGGCGCTCATTGGTGCCCTTTATCAGCTGGCGAGAGATCAGGCGGCTCACGAAAGGCAGCTTCTAATAGCCGAGGCTGGAAATCGCTTTGTGCTAGGCGCCAGTTCGCATATGGCGAATGTGGCCTTCGACAAGCACGTCGCCTTCTGCGAAGAGTATATGAAGGAGGCGCAGGATGCCCTTACAACGCTCATCAGAAAGGGGCCGTCAGAGGAGATCCTGAAGCATGCCTCGGCCTTGTACGATATCCGAAGAAGGTGCGCAGTGTGGCTCACTGCTCAACTTGAGAAAGAGCTAGAGCCGTTCGAGGCGGCTCTTAGAGAGATAGGAGCCAGCGCTGGCTATGTCGAAGCCACAAGGCTCGACCCGGCTAGCAGCGAGGCGAGGAAGCAACATATTGGCTCGATGTTCCTAACCTTCGCCAAGGTTATGGCATTCAAGGAGTGGAATGGGCAGGAACTCTCCGAAGAACTGGCCGTATCAGCGGTGACTCGCAGGTTGAGGACCATCCTGGGCGTAGAAGAGCTCACCAAGCTACGCAGTTCGATTATCGTGCAGGCCATTGCAGGTTTTCAAGCACCGGCTAACTCGGCTGCTCCAGCGGACCAGAAAGCTTCGCTTCCTGGCCGCTGAGCAGCAGCAGCGTTAGCCGCAGAGGTAGGAGACGATTTAGTAGATCAACCTCTTAGCTGAATCTACCATTTGGTCAAGGCTAGAGCAACCGAATTTCAATGCTTCAAAACAAAGATGAGGTTGGATCCGTATTTGTTTCGTACGCCCGAGATGATCTACATCTAGTGCTGCCAATCGTCCATCTCCTTCGGGCAGGGGGTGCAATCGTTTTCGTGGACCTTGAGGGCGTCGCTTATGGCGATAAATGGATGGATATTATTTTCCAACAGCTTAGGGCGTCAGATCGACTCTTAGTGTTCTGGAGCCTCAGCGCAGCGAGATCTGACTGGGTAAAGGAAGAATACTTGCTTGCAATCGGCAGCGGCCTGCGGGTGGTGCCGGTGCGGCTCGACAATACGCCTCTGCCTCATGAGCTTTCGAAATTCCAGGCTCTGACAACGCTCGTTCCGCTAGTCTATGACGCCCGCAGGCGACCACGACCAATGTCCTGGACAATCTTGAATATACTTGTAGTCGCTGCTGCAACTTTGTCTTTGCTTTTAAATTTACGCCAACTCGCGACTCTATCCGCTCGTGAAGTGCTGGCCGCAGTGAGTGGACTGGCTGCAGTGAGTGTAGTTGTTATCCAGTTTTTCGGTCGTGAGCTCTCGCTTCCTCGGCGTAAGCCTGAGGAGTTGCGACGGGCTATATATGAATCTGTCTTTGTCGAGAGAGCAGGCATAAAGAGCGGCTAACCCGGCCCCTGCACCGGACGGCTGGCGCCGCCGGTGAGGGGCGACAGCGTTATGCCACGGAGCGAGTCGTGAGCACTGACCAAACCCGCGTGCGGCTTCGTGATGCCTAGCCAGCCTGTCAACGTTTTTGTTTCTTATAGCCACGCTGACGCGTCGCTGGTCGCCCCGGTAGTTAGACTGCTCCGCGTCAACAAATCCCTCGTCTTCCAAGACACTGATCGAATTCCGCCGGGTAAGAGGTGGCGAGACGAGATTGACAAGGCCCTGGCTGAATCCAGTCTCGTCGTCGTGTTCTGGTGCGATCACGCCTGTCGATCGATCGAAGTGTCGAGAGAGTGGAAAGCAGCCATCGAGCAAGACAAGGACCTGCTTCCCCTCCTGCTGGATGCAACGCCTCTGCCCTCAGAGTTGGGCCAATTTCAGTGGATTGACTTTCGAGGTACAGTCGGCGCAAACCACAGCTCGATCGACTCGCCCGCCGATGCGTCACCGCCTTCGCCAATGGGGGCACGCCCACGGCCTGCGGTTTGGTTCACCCTTGCTGCTGTTGCGGGGGCTGCGTTCGTGGTTCTATCCAGCTTGCTCCTGCTGCTTCCGGCTTCTACCCCTCCCTACGCGCTTCCTGCACCTGCACCTGAAGGGGCCGATTTCGTGCTCATCAGTTGGATTCTTCTTCCGCTGGGACTTGTTGTCGCTGTGGGGGCATACCTCTTGTCGTTGCGGCGACGGCGCATCGGCCCAAGATGGCGGGGCATAACAACCGGTTTCGGAGGACGCCGCTGAACCGGAGCGTCAGGCGCTCGATTCGACAGGAGGAGATGATGAACCCCTCCGTAGCCGATGTCGCCTCAGTCATCGCGGCCGTCGCCGCTGTATTTGCGGCGTGGTACGCGTTCCGCGGCGCGCAATCGACGCGACGTCGTCCGCGGCCTGGGAGCATCTCTTCGAGCACCTTTGTGGTGGCTCAGCGTCAGTCCTCCAGAGCGTTGTCGCCCGCGCCCGAAGGGGGTGAGTCCCGCACGCGCAGCGGGTTGCCCTGGCAGCGGCCTTTCTCCGAGAGGTTGCCGGAGGCGATCTTGCCTTCGAGCTCCAGCGGTGTGGGGCATCACCGCTTGGGCTGGTGTTCTCGGAGGGTTGGTGCACATGGTCACCGGCAGAGCCAGCCTTTGATCCTTCAGGTCGTCCGTTTCCCGGGTCCGCAGGTTGTAACGCCGCACGGGACCAGTCTTGCTATGGGACCGGACTTTCTCCGCGCCGTTGCCGGCTGTGTCTGTGGCTTCGCTCGAAGGTTGGCGAGCGGCAGAATCGATGCTCACTTCGAAACGCGTCTATGACCTCCCCATATCTTGATCCTGACCGGCGTTGCCCTGTGAGCGTTGCCGTCCCGAGCGTGGTACAATTCAAGCAAGGACAGGCCGTCCAACCCGGCGCCTCCAGTCGGACGCTTGAGCAGCTCTCATCAGGAATGCACTGCTGTCGTCGCGACTTCGAGCACCTGTTGGAGGCCTTCGATCGGCGCCGCTGAGTCGCAACACGTTACTGCGGCGAAAAGAAGTTATGGCTAATCGAAGACTGGGAGAACAGCGAGCTTGTGATGGCAGCAGAAATTCTCAGCAGCGTGCGATCTCAGATTGCTGAGGCATCCGACGGCAACTTGGAACTCGCCTGGGCTTTGCGCCGCAAGGTCTATAAGGAACTCATCTACGACGAGCGGAGCAAGCCCGGCCACAGGAGGAAGCTCAAAGCCCTGAAACGTGAGCAGCAAGAAGGCATCTGCCCGATTTGCCGCGAACCCCTTCCGGAGAAGTACGTCATTCTGGATCGCCTCGAGGCGATGGCTGGATATACACTGGCGAATACGCGGCTGATTCACCAACAGTGTGATGTCGAAATTCAAGTTGCTAAAGGGTTTCGCTAAGAGGGCCTTCGCACCATGGAACGCGAGCTACTCTTGCTACGTAAACTCGTGGAGTCCGTACTACCTTCGTGCTATCGCCTCGAGGCAGTTGACGTTACGATCGGAACTTTATGGCCAGGGCAAGAGCCCAGTTTCAAGGCAGTTATCCATGTCGTTCAAGTCTCTGAAGACGAGGCCAACGAGACACTTGGTTGGGGCCATGACTTGACTGAACGCATTCGGGCATTCTGGTCCCGCGACGACCTGTATGTCTCCATCCACGAAAGCTCGACTCTTGAGCAAGACAGATGACTGGGACAAGTACATCGCCGCGTAACCCCGCCGATCGAGCGGACGGAAACCGCAAAAAAGCGCGGTCCGTCGTTCATCGGCAGCCCGTAGGCGCCCGAAAATGGCCTTCCTACTCATGAACCGGAAGAGGCATTAATGACTGGCACCACAGTGCCTGACCCCCAACACCCACCGGCGGACTGCCGACTCAGCCATGAGCCCCCAGCCGCGATCGCGAAGCGTGGCTGGCGCTATCACCACATCGGCGTTCCAACCGACATCCAGCACCCAGGAGAGACTCATCTCGCTGAGTATGGCCTCTACGTGGCGGGTTTCAGTACCAGCCCGTACGGCGTGGAGTGGATGCGGTTCGAGAAGTCCAGTCCCCTGCCCGAGCTCATCAAGACCGTGCCCCATGTGGCATTCGAAGTCGACGACCTCGAGGCTGCTCTCGAGGGCCAAGAAGTCATCTATCCTCCCGGGTCTCCGTCGGAAGGCGTCCGAGCAGCCATGATCGTGGACAATGGCGCCCTTGTCGAGCTCATCTGGTTCCGCAAGAACAGCGATGTCCACAAGGGCGTGACACCGCCTATCTGAAGCAGCGCCGGAATGGTATGGATATTGCATTGAATTGACACGGAATTGTCCGCCGAGCCGATACCCTTCGACTGCGAGCGCATCGTTGACTCCGGCTTCGGGCGGCTCATCACGATGGAGAAGTGACATGGTGAAGCCAGCAAAGAACACGATTTGCCTTTGGTACGATGGCGCCGCCGAGGACGCGGCGCGATTTTACGCCAAGACCTTTCCCGATTCATCCGTTGACGCGGTGCACCGCGCACCGGGAGACTTTCCGTCCGGGAAGAAAGGGGATGTGTTGACGGTCGAGTTTACCGTGATGGGGATTCCCTGCCTCGGGCTCAATGGTGGACCCGCATTCAAGCACAACGAAGCATTCTCGTTTCAGGTTGCAACCGCCGACCAGGCCGAAACCGATCGTTACTGGAACGCAATCGTCGGCAACGGCGGCCAAGAGAGTGCGTGCGGTTGGTGCAAGGACAAATGGGGATTGTCATGGCAGATTACGCCGATCGCTCTGACCAAAGCGATAACCGATCCCGATCCCGCCGCCGCCAAGCGCGCGTTCGATGCGATGATGCAGATGCAAAAGATCGACATCGCCGCAATCGAGGCGGCGCGCCGCGGTTGAGGTTGCATCTTGGAGGTGTGAGCCTGCGGTTCGGCGGGCGGGGCGGGGTTCGCTCCTGTACCGGTAGACGCTGATCGGCAGATGCGTAATCCTGCCCGGCCGGCCGTATACAGCGTGTATGGCCGCCGAGACGGAAGAGACCGCGAGAATCGCTCAGGGGCTGCGGCGGCGGGGCGGCGCGGACGTCGCGCTGCTCAACCGGCTGGTCGAACGGTACCAGGCCCGCCTCGTCCGCTATCTCGTCCATCTGCTCGGCCGGCGGGAGCACGTCGAGGACCTGGTTCAGGAGACCTGGCTCCGCGTGCTGGAGCGGGGACGGCAGTACGACAGCCGCCTGCGCTTCGAGCCCTGGCTGTTCGCGATCGCCCGCAACCTGGCTCTCGATTTTTTACGCAGGAAACCTGTCCCGGCCCTCGCCGCGCCCGACGGGCCTGTGTCGCCGGATCCCTCGCCGTTCGAGGCGACCGCGAAGACGGAGGAGGCGGCACGGCTGGCGAGGTCGTTGGCCGCGCTCGAGCCGCTGACCCGCGAAGCGCTGTTGCTGCGGTTTCAGGAAGAGATGTCCCTGCTGGAGATCGCGTGCATCGTCGAGGCGCCGGTGTCCACCGTGTCCTCGCGCATCTATCGCGGCCTGGCGGCTCTACGAACGCAGTTGGAGAAGGAAGAGAATGAACATGGACGCCCATGAAAAAGCCCGTTCGTGGATCGATCGCCGGCTCGCCGCGGAGGCCACGGACGAAGAGAACCGGCTCCTCGACGAGCACCTCGCCGTCTGCGCCGCGTGCCGGCTCTCCCTGGAGCGATCGCTGCGCGCCCTCCGCGGGCTCGGCGAGCTCACGCTGGACGTCGATCCGGGGCTGACCGCCCGCGTCCAGGCTGCGATCGCCCGGCGCGCCCGAGATCTCGAACGGCGGCGCGCGCACCGCCGCAGGATGATCCTCGGGCTTGCGGCCGCGCTGCTGCTGACGGCCGCCGGCTCGTTCGCGGTCTGGACCCTGACACCGCCGGCATGGACAGCCGGCGTCGTGATCTTCTGGACGATTCCTTCCCTGTGTGCGGCCCTCGGCCTTCTGGCTCCGCACCTGCTGGCTCCACCACCGAGAAAGAGAGAGTTGGTATCATGAGCACCTCCGTCCTCTTCGTCATTCCCGTGGTGATCGGGTTGTCGCTCCTCGGATGGATCGGTCTCCGGGGCCCGGTCCGCCGCGTCGTGCCCAAACCCGCGTTCGCGATCGTGGGCCTGTGCTTTCTCTGCTTCCTCGCGGCCGTGACCTATGGCTCCGGCAGCCTCTGGGCCGGTTTCGCGGCGGGTCTTTTCACCGCCGCCTTCGCCCTCGCCCTGGGCTACGTCTACGGCGACGCGGCGCGGCGCGGCATGCCTCCCGCCGCGTGGACCCTGGCCGCGTTCCTGGTCCCGAACCTGGTCGGCTTCCTCCTCTACTTCCTGCTGCGGAAGCCTCTCCTGGAGCCCTGCCGGCAGTGCGGACAAGGAATCGCGCCCGGCCAGGCGTTCTGCCCCTCCTGTGGCCAGCCGCAAACAGCGACCGAAGGGAGCCCTGCATAAAGAGCGGCGCGTTGACTCCAGGTGTCGACGACTACGCGGTAGGATCAGAACGTCTGGTTCGTCGTCACCAGCCACTGCACGCGCTTGATCGAGGAGTCGCCGTCCAGCGGGAAGGCGAGGTCGAGGTGGAGCATGGCGGCCTTGGAGGAGCGGCTGGAGCCCAAACGGAGGCCGACGCCGACGTCTTTGAGGACGGGTCGCTCGGTGGGGAAGAAGTAGGGATCGGGGAAGGTGTCGTACCAGGCGCGGCCGGCGTCGAAGAAGACGGCGGCGCCCAAGTGGAGGAGGTGGAAGTACTCGCGGTCGCTGAAGAAGCGCTGCTCCAGGGTGACGAGGACGCGCCGGTCGCCCGATTGGTAGCGCAGCGGATAGCCGCGCAGCCCGTTGTCGCCGCCGAGCAGGATCTGGTTCTCGGCGTCGAGCCGCTCGCCGAGCTCGCCCTCGGCGGCGGCGTAGAAGACGCTGTCGCCGCCGGCTCCAAAATCGCGGGCGTAGTAGCGCAGGCTGCCACCCAGGCGGAGGTTCTCGGTCTCGCCCTGGCGCACGCGGGTGCTGCCCTCGAAGGCGGCAAGGACGAGCTGGCGCGGGCCCGGCCGCCAGCCGGCGGTGGCTCCCGTTTCGACGATGAGGCGGGTGACGTCACCGCCCAGCCCCGGCGTCGACCAGCCGAGACGCCAGTGGAGCTGCTTGCCGAGGTTCAGGTCCTCGCTGCGCTGCAGCCGGTCGAGGCCGTGCTCGGTGATGAAACCGTCCTCGACGTACTCGAAGCCGATCCAGGGGTAGGACAGCGTGCGGTCGGCGGGGATGACGTCGGTCGAGTCGAGGCTCCCGTAGGGTGCGAAGGTCTCGCGGTCGTAGGTGTAGCCGAGGCGCCAGCGGTGGGTGGCGCCGTCGGCGAGGCCGGGGGAGAGGCCGCTGTAGAGCTCGGCGAATTCCTGCTCGTGGCGGAACCGCTGGGTGATCCGGGCGAGCTCGTAGAACGGCTCCACCCGGTGGTCGACCTGCCCCTGGAGGCCGAGGCCCCAGCGCGCGTCCAGGGAGTAGAACGGGCGCTCGACGTCGAAGCGCCGCCGCCCGCCGTCGCTGTTGTCGGCGTAGGAGAGCTCCATCAGAGCACGGCTCCCCAGGATGTTCGGATCGCGGTAGCGGACGACGTCCGAGGTGCGGTCGATGTCGTTGATGCGCAGCAGGGTGATCGCCTTGCCGGTGCCCAGGAGGTTGTTGTCCTCGAGGTGGAGGCTGCCGGTGTTGGCCTCGCCGGCGCGATTGAAGGAGAGGCTCCCCTGCAGCGTCCAGACGTCGCGGGTGACGACTTCGAGGTCGACCACGCCGTCGCCGGCGGGGATCACCCGGATATGGGCGTCGTAGAGGTAGTCGTTGGCGCGCAGGATGCGCTCGGACTCTTCGAGCGCGGCGCGACTGAAATGGTCGCCTGGGCGCAGGGTGAGCTGGCGCGCGATGACCTCGGGGCGGGTGGTGCGGTGCAGGCGGTCGGCGAGGCGGAACAAGGTGGTGTCCTCGCCCGGCTTCTCGGGATCGAAGATGTCCTGGTTGACGACTCGGATGGCGCCGACGACCGCGCCCTCCAGGGAAGCCGGGTCGGGCGCGGCGGGGGCGTCGCCGGCGCGGGTGGCGGAGGGGAGGAGGGAAAGGAGAAGACACAGGGCCACCAAGCCGCCCCCTCCCCCGACCCCTCCCCCGCGCGTGCCCCCTCGCCACCGCCCCGAGCGGGAGAGGGGCGCCACCGCCCAGCGCCTTCCAGTTTCCCCCCTCTCCCGGTTGGTGGGGGGGCGATGGGAGAGGGGGGCCAGGGGGGTGAGGCACCTCACGGCCAGATCTCTCGCATGCGCGGCACGAGGCGCTCCAGCTCCTCGAAGTGGGCGGAGGTGAGGAGGGAGAGGAGGTCGTGGCCGAGAGGCGTGAGGAGGAGGCGCACGACGCGCCGGTCGGTCGGGTCCTCCTGGCGCACGACGAGCCCCGCCCGCACGGCGCGGTCCACCAGGCCCACGGCGCTGTGATGGCGCAGCAGGAGATAGCCGGCGACGTCGCCGATCGTCGGGCCGAGACCGGGCGCCTCCGGGCTGGAGTGGCCGCGGACTGCCAGCAGGAGCTGGTGCTGGGCCGAAGTGAGGCCCGCGGCGGCGGCCTGCTCGTCGCTCCAGCGCAGGAAACGGCGCAGGCCGTTGCGCAGGTCCAGCAGCCGTTGGTAATCGGCGTCGGTGAGCTCGCGGGGCATTCCCCTTCAGTCTAGCGCAAGCTTGGTCGCGATACGATATATCGCGTCACGACGTGTTTCGCGCCTGCTATGATCCCGCGCATTCATGTCGGCATCCGTGGGCGCCCTGCTCGTCGTCCTCGTCTCCAGCCTTGCCTGGGGCGGGCTCGACGCGCTGCGCAAGCTGCTGGTCGACCGGATCCCGCCGTTGACGCTGGTCGCCCTCCTCACGCTGGGGGCGGTGCCGCTGTTCGCCCTGTGGACGGTCGTCGACGGCGTGCCGGCGGTGTTGCCAGGGTACCTCCTCCCCGCCCTCAGCTCGGTGGTGCTCAACGTGGGGGCCAACCTGGCCTACGTCGTGGCGGTGCGCACGGGAGCCTTGAGCGCCACGGTTCCGCTCCTCTCGCTGACGCCGGCGTTCACGGCGCTCTTGGCGATCCCGCTCCTCGGCGAGCGGCCGACGCCGGTGCAGGGGCTGGGGATCCTGCTCGTGGTGGCCGGTGCGGTCGGGCTCAACCTGCCGGCGAATTCGCCGGCCGACGGGCGGGTCTCGGCCTTCGCGGCCGTGCGCTCGTGGCGGCGTGAAGCGGGCGCTCTTTTCATGGTCGCCGTGGCCTTCCTCTGGGCGCTGGCGAACCCCCTCGACAAGATGGCGGTCGAACGCTCGAGCGGCCCGTTCCACGGCCTGGTGCTCAACTCCGGCGTCGCCCTCGGCACGCTCCTCGGGCTGGCCGTCCAGGGGCGCCTGCGCGAGCTCGCGGCGGTGCGCCACGTGCGGGGCCCGTATGCCGCGGCGCTGGCGGTGAGCGCTCTCGGCCTGGGGCTCCAGCTCATCGCCATCCAACTCCTCTGGGTGAGCCTGGTCGAGACGCTCAAGCGGGGGATCGGCAACGTCCTGGCGGTGATCTTCGGACGCCTGCTCTTCGCCGAGCCGATCACGGTCCGCAAGCTCGCCGCGGTCGGCTTGATGGGGGCCGGCGTCGCGCTCGTGCTGTTGACGTGACGCTCCGAGCGTTCAGCTACAATCGGCGGTCGGAGTCAACCCCATGCGAGATCTCTTCCGGCTGATGAGCTTTCTCCTGCGGATGTCGAAGGACATCCGCTTTGCCCGGCTGGCCGTGGTGCTGGTGGCCATCACCGGCGGCGTGAGCGGCATCGCCAGCACGGGCATGATGGCCTTGATCACCCAGACCCTCACCCGCCGCGGGGCGGGAGTCTCGTGGCATGGGGTGAGCGCGCCGTGGGCCTTCCTCTTCCTCTGTCTGGCCCTGCCGAGCTTTCGCTTCGTCTCCCAGTGGCTGCTCATCGGCCTCACCCAGAAGAGCCTGCTCACCCTCCGCCTGCGCCTGACGCGGGCGGTCCTGGGCGCGCCCCTGCGCCATCTCGAACAACTCGGCCCGCACCGCCTTCTCGCCACGCTGACGGCCGACATCAACACCATCGTCGAGTCGATCGGCGCCATCCCGCTGCTGCTGATGCACATGACCCTGCTGGTGAGCTGTCTGATCTATCTCGGCTGGCTGTCCAAGCTGGTGCTGCTGGAGGTCGCCGGCTTCATCCTCCTCGGCATCGTCACCTATCAATTGCCGGTGCTGCGCGCCTTCGCCCATCTGCGGCGGGCGCGCGACCGCTACAACGAGCTGGTGGCCCAGATCCGCGCCCTCACCGAAGGCACGAAGGAGCTCAAGATGCACCGCCGGCGGCGGCACGCCTTCGTGGGCGAAGTCGACAAGGCGGCGCGTGACTACCTGGCGGAGAATCGGGCCGGCGCCATCGTCTTCTCGGGTGCCGCGAGCTGGGGCCAGGCGCTCGTGTACGTGGTCCTTGGATTGCTGGTGTTCGTCCTGCCGCGTTTCCAGCCCACCGACATGCGGACGCTGCTCAGCTTTACCGTCATCCTCTTCCAGCTCATGACGCCGCTCGAGGTGCTGATGAACACTCTGCCCCAGCTCGGGCGGGCCGCCGTGGCGACGCGCACGGTGGAACAGCTCGGTCTCACGTTGGAGGCCGAGAGCCGGGAGCAGGAGGCCGCCGCGGAGGGCTCCACGCTGGGCTGGGGCAGGCTCGAGCTCCGCGGCGTCACGCACAGCTACCGCCGCGAAAACGAGGAGGAGAGCTTCCTCCTCGGGCCGATCGATCTCGCCTTCGAGCCGGGCGAGCTCGTCTTCCTGGTGGGCGGCAACGGCAGCGGCAAGACCACTCTCGCCAAGCTGGTGGTGGGGCTCTACGCTCCGGAGGATGGGGAGATCCGCTTCGCCGGAGAGACGATCGGCGACGACAACCGTGAGCGCTACCGCGAGAGCTTCGCGGTGGTGTTCTCCGACTTCTTCGTCTTCGAAAAGCTGCTCGGCCTCGATGCCGGCGCCCTCGACGGCGAGGCGCGCCGCTACCTGACCCGGCTGCACCTGGAGCAGAAAGTCCAGGTCAAGGACGGCGTCCTGTCGACCATCGACCTATCGCAAGGGCAGCGCAAGCGTCTGGCGCTGATGACCGCCTACCTGGAGGACCGGCCGATCTACCTGTTCGACGAGTGGGCGGCGGACCAGGATCCGCTGTTCAAGGAGATCTTCTACCTGGTGCTCCTCCCCGAGCTCAAAGCGCGCGGCAAGACGATCTTCGTGATCAGCCACGACGATCACTACTTCCACGTCGCGGACCGCATCCTCAAGCTGGACTACGGCAAGATCGAGTCCGACCTCCCGGTCGTGGAGGCGGCGACGGGCACCCCGCGGGGCGCCGCGCCGCTGATCACGAGCTGAGCGGAGAGGTCAGGGAGGGGTGAAGCCGAAGTGCTCGTAGTTCTTGGCGATGTAGGCCTTCCACTTCTCCGGCGTTTCTTCCAGGGGGTAGATCGCCTCGACGGGGCAGGCGTCGACGCAGAGCCCGCAATCGATGCACTCCTCGGGGTGGATGTACAGCATCTCCCAGTCCTCGTTCTTGCCGTAGATGCAGTCCACCGGGCAGACGTCGACGCAGGCCGTGTCCTTCACGCCGACGCAGGGTTCACAGATGATGTGAGTCATAACGGGCCCCTCCTCAGGCGGCATTATACCGAAGCCGCCGCCGCTCAGGCTCGAACATGGGCGGAGGCCGGGAGGGGCCAGGCGCCGAAGCGGCCGGGATCGAACGGCGACGCGGGCTCGACCGCGCCTCCTGAAGCCACCATCCGCGCGATCTCGCGGGCGGTCCACGGAGCGAGGAGGATGCCGTTGCGGAAATGGCCGGTGGCGGCGAGGACGGCGGGCCAGCCCGGCAGCGGTCCGAGGATCGGCAGGCCGTCCGGCGTGCCGGGCCGCAGGCCCGCCCAAACGGCTTCCAGGCGGGCTCCGGCGAGCCCCGGAAAGGTGCGGCGGGCGAACGCCAAGAGGCCCTCGGCGCCGGCCAGAGTGGGGTGGGAATTCCACCCGGCCTCTTCCATGGTGGAGCCCACCAGCAGGCCGGTGGCGCCGCGCCGCACCGTATAGGCGTGGAGGCCGCGCACGCTCCCTTTCCACGGCCAGGCGACGCCTGCCAGAAGGGCGATCTGGCCGCGCACTGGCCGCACCGGGAGCGCCGGCAGGCCGGGGATGCGCCCGCTCCAGGCGCCGGCGGCGAGGACCAGGCGGGGCGCTTCGCGGATGCCGTTCCTTCCGATCAGCCGCACGCGCTCCCCGGTATCCGTGCGCTCGACCCGCGCGACCTCGAAGCCGTAGGTCAAAGTCGCCCCGGCCCGTTCGGCCGCCGCGGCGAGGACGGCGCAGGCCTGCACGTTGTCGACCCGGTGATCGCCGGGCAGGCGGAGCGCGCGGCGCACCGACGGCGCGACGTCCGGCACCCATTGCGCCAGTGTTTCGGGCGCGATCTCCTCGACGGCCTCGCCGAGGGCGCGGGCGGCGGCGGCGAGCCGCTCGAGCTCCGGCTCTTCCGCCGGCTCGAGAGCGACGACCAGCGAGCCGCTCGCGTCGTGCTCAATCGACAGGCCGGTCTCCTCGGCCAGCGCGGCGGCCCAGGCGGGCCACAGATCGCGCGAGGCGCGGCAAGCGTCGAAGAACGGCCCGGGTTCCGGCGACTCAGCGAGCGGCGCCAGCATCCCGGCCGCGGCCAGGGAAGCCTCGGCGCCGGCCTCCCGGCGCTCCACGACCTCCACCTGCAGACCGGCCTTGGCAAGCTCGCGGGCGCAAGCGAGGCCGATGATGCCGCCGCCCATGATCAGGACATCTGTCTTCATGCCTCTTGGGTAGTCTCCGCCGCCAGCGCGGAATCGAAGGCGGCGATGGTGGCGTCGATCTCGGCGTCGCCATGGGCGGTGGAGAGGAAGAGCGTCTCGTAGGCCGACGGCGGCAGGTGGATCCCGGCGTCCAGCAGCCGGTGGAAGACGCGCGCGAACCGTTGACGATCGCTCCTGTGGACGTCGTCGAGGCGCTCGACCGGGCCGGCGGTGAAGAAGAAGCCGAGCATCGAGCCTTGGCGGTTCACGAGGAGCGGGATGGAATGGCGGCGCGCCGCCGCCTCCAGCCCCGCCTGGAGGCGCGCCCCGAGCCGTTCGAGAGTCTCGTAGGCGCACGGCGTGTCGCGCGCCAGCTCGGCCAGCGCGGCGCGGCCGGCGGCCACGGCGAGCGGGTTCCCGGAGAGGGTCCCCGCCTGGTAGACGGGGCCGGCGGGGGCGATCCGCTGCATGAGGTGGCGCGGTCCCGCGTAGGCCGCCAGCGGGAGGCCGCCGCCGATCACCTTGCCGAGAGTGGTGAGGTCCGGGCGGATGTCGAGGATGTTCTGGGCGCCGCCCCAGGCGACGCGGAAGCCGGTCATCACCTCGTCGAGGATGAGCAGCGCGCCGTGACGGTCGCAGAGGGCGCGCAGTCCCTCCAGGAACCCGGGAACCGGCGGCACCAGGCTCATGTTGCCCGCGATCGGCTCGACGATCACCGCCGCGATCTGCGTCCCCTGGTCGCTGAAGAGCTGGCTCACCGCGTCGATGTCGTTGTAGGGGGCCACGAGGGTGTCCGCGGTCACCGCTGCCGGCACGCCCGGCGACGAGGGGACGCCGATCGTCGCTGCGCCCGAGCCGGCGGCGATCAGGAACGGATCGGCATGGCCGTGGTAGCAGCCCTCGAATTTGACCACCCTGTTGCGGCCGGTGGCGGCGCGGGCGAGGCGCAGCGCCGACATCGTGGCCTCGGTTCCCGAATTGACCAGCCGCACCATCTCGATCGACGGCAGCGCCGCGGCGATCGCTTCGGCCAGCTCCACCTCGGGGAGAGTCGGAGCGCCGAACGCGGTGCCGCGGCCCAGGGCCTCCGCGATGGCGGCGACCACAACCGGATGCCGGTGGCCGAGGATATGGGGCCCATAGCCGCCGATGTAGTCGATGTACCGGCGGCCGTCCTCGCCGAGCAGGTAGGCGCCTTCGGCGGAACGGATGAAGACGGGCTCGCCGCCGACGCCGTGGAAGGCGCGGACCGGGGAATTGACCCCGCCGGGCAGGACCCGGGCGGCGCGTTCGAGAAGGGTCATGAGGTCTCTCTCCTGACGAGGCGCGGTCCGCGGAAGGCGCCCTCACCCCGGCCCCTCTCCCATCTCCCGCCCAAGCCCCCGCCGGGAGAGGGGCCGGGGGTGAGGGCGCCGTTCATTCCACCCACCCTTCCGCCAGCAGCCGGGCGGCGTCGCGGGCGCAGTAGGTGAAGATCAGGTCGGCGCCGGCCCGCCGGATGGCCACCAGCGACTCCATCATCACCCGGTCGTAGTCGATCCAGCCGCGCTCGGCGGCGGCTTTGAGCATGGCGTATTCGCCGCTCACGTGGTAGGCGGCCAGGGGGAGGTCGAAGCGCCGGCGGAGCCCGGCGAGGATGTCCAGATAAGGAAGCGCCGGCTTCACCATCAGCATGTCCGCCCCTTCCTCCACGTCCAGCGCCGCCTCCCGCATCGCCTCGCGGCCGTTGGCCGGATCCATCTGGTAGGAGCGGCGGTCGCCGAACGAGGGGGCGGACTCGGCGGCCTCGCGGAACGGGCCGTAGAAGCCGCTGGCGAATTTGACCGCGTAGGAGAGGATCGGCGTCGCGCTGAATCCGGCGGCGTCCAGAGCGGTACGGATGGCGCCGACGCGTCCGTCCATCATGTCCGACGGAGCGATGACGTCCGCGCCGGCCTCGGCCAGGGAGACGGACTGGCGGGCCAGGTTGACCAGGGTGGCGTCGTTGTCGACCGTGGTCTCTTCTCCTGGTTTGGCGGCGAGCACGCCGCAGTGGCCGTGGCTGGTGTACTCGCAGAAACAGACGTCGACGATCTTGACCAGGCCGGGCACCTCGCGCGCCAGGGCGCGCACGGCGCGCTGCACGATGCCATCGGCCGACCAGGCGGCGCTGCCCACCTCGTCCTTGTGCTCGGGGAGGCCGAACAGGAGGATGGCGCGGATGCCTTCGGCGAACGCCTCGCGGGCCGTCTCGACCACGCGGTCAACGGACTGCTGGAAGACGCCGGGCATGGAGCCGACCGCACGGGCGACCCCCTCGCCAGGGCAGACGAAGAGCGGGAGCGCCAGATCGTCGGCGGAGAGCCGGGTCTCCCGGACGAGGCGGCGCAGGATGGGTGTCTGGCGGAAACGGCGCAGGCGCGTGGCTGGGAAGCTCATGACGCTGCGGTTGTATCGCGGCGCCGGGTGGGAAGGCAACCTCCGGAAGGGTGGGGGACCCGTCGGGGAGCCTGGCGGCTCCCCGACGGATCGCTGCAGGTGCGCGGAGCGGGCGACTACTGGGGGCCCGGGCCGCCGCCGCACGCGCCTAGTGAGTCGCCGTGCGCCAGGTGCGCCGGGATCGCGTTGACGCTGACGTTGATCGTGTGCGCGTTGGCCGGATTACCCGGCGGGATGTGGCAGATGTCCACCTTGCCTTGACTGTCGGCAAGGGCCGCCGCGGCGGCGAAGATCGCCAGCGCGGCAAAAAGGATGGCGAGCCGTTTCTTCATCTTCATCTCTCCTCATCTCAAGGTCCAACATTCCGTTCGACAACCCTCGTGCCGTACGGCGGCGCGAGGAGGGAAGCACGACCTGCTGCTCATGACGTGAGCATATCTTCCTAGTAGATTTGCCTAGTAACTTACCACAAGCCCATGTTCAAGTCAACAGAGCTCTATGCCTTTTGTTGCTATAGTCCGATCCCCTGCATGGACCTCCTCGCCCAGCTCTCCAGCCGTCAGCTCCTCGTCGTCACGGGCAAAGGGGGGGTGGGCAAGACGGCCGTATCGGCCGTCCTCGGCCGTATCTTCGCCGCGCGCGGCAAACGCGTCCTGGTGGTGGAGGTCGATCCGCGGGAGAACCTGCATCAGATGCTGGGGATGCCGCCCACCGGCGGCGATATCCTGCCGGCGGGGTCGCGCCTCTGGGTGCAGAACCTCAAGCCGCGGCAGGTGCTGGACTCCGTGGTGCGCGAACGGCTGAAACTCGAGCTTCTGGTGCGCCGCGTCCTGGCGAGCCCGGTGTACCACCACTTCGTCGACGGCGCTCCTGGGCTCACTGAGCTGGCCATCCTCGGTCATGCCCTGCGCCTGGTCCGCGGCATCGACAAGTCAGCGCCGCAGCTCGACCTCGTGATCCTCGACGCGCCGGCGACCGGTCACGGAGTCCGCCTCCTGGCCTCCCCACGGCTGGTCTCCGAGGTCATTCGCCACGGGGCGTTCGCCGTGATGGCGGGCGAGCTTGCCGAGATGATCGCCGACCCGGCGCGCTGCGGCATCCTGGCGGTGACGCAGGCGGAGGAGATGCCCGTGCAGGAGGTCCTGGAGATGCGCCAGGCGCTGCGCTCCCAGGTGGAGAAGGACCCCGAGGCGCTGGTCGTCAACGGCCTCTATCCGCCGGCGCCGGAGCCGGCGGGCACCGGCGAGGACGACGAGCTGGTCTCCCTCTGGCGCCGCCGCCGGCTCTTGAACGAGCGCGAGCTGGAGCGCCTGGGCACGGAGTGGTTGGGCCCCCGCCTGGAGCTGCCGCAGCTTGCGATGGACCGCGGGCCGGCGCTGACCGCGGCGCTGCAGACCTGTCTCGAGAGGGCGGCCGAGGCGCGCGCATGGACCTGATCTCCGGCGGGCTGATCGCGGACGCCCAACCTTTGACGATCGTCGTCGGCTCCGGGGGAGTGGGGAAGACCACTCTGGCCGCTGCCATGGGCGTGCTCGCGGCGCGCTCCGGGCGCGACACGCTGGTGATGACCTTCGATCCGTCGCTGCGCCTGAAGGACGCCCTGGGAGTCGGCGAGGAGGCCCGCGAGCGGGAGGTCAAGGTGTCGTTCCAGGCGCCGGGGAGCCTCTACGCCAGCCTGCTCGACGCCCGCATCACATTCGACCGCCTGGTGGAACGCTACGCTCCGGACGATGCGTCGCGGCGGCGCATCCTCGGCAACCGCTTCTACCAGCACCTGTCGGGCTCCCTGGGAGGCATCCTCGAGTACATGGCGGTCGAGCGCCTGTATGAGGTCGCAGCCGAGGGCCGCTTCCGGCAGGTGATCCTCGACACCCCGCCCACCCGCCAGGCCCTCGACTTCCTGGAGGCCCCGGCCCGCATCGTGGGCTTCCTGGACAGCGGCGCCCTCAGAGTGGCGCTGAAGGGCTGGTTCGACGAGGAAGGGCACCTCACCATGGCGGCACGCCTCGGGCCGCTCGGCAGGCAGGCCGAGCGCTTCCTCGACAACGTCGTCGGCCTCGACCTCTTGCGCGACATGGCGGAGTTCTTCCAGGCCTTCGCGCCGCTCTTCGAGGGCTTCCGGGAGCGTGCCCAGGCGGTGGAGGAGCTGCTGCGCAGCCGGCGCACCCGCTTCATCGTCGTCTCCGGCCCGGGGGAGGAGCGCATCCCGGACACTCTGTTTTTCTCGCGCCGTTTGGAGCAGGCCGGCTACCATCTGGGACCGACCATCGTGAATCGCGTCCATCCGAGCTTCCAGGTGCAGGGAGCGCCGCCCGCCGCCGACCCGTGCCGGCCCACCGGCTGGGAGCTGCTCACCTGGCTCGGCGAGCGCGACCGCCGCGGCCTCGCCGCGCTGGCCGCCCTGGTCTCCCGCCGGCAGCCGTTGATCGCTGTTCCCCTGCTGCCGGGGGAGCCCACGGATCTGCCGTCCCTGGAGGCGCTGGGGCGGCTGGTGGAGGAGCGGCTCGGGGAGTGGTCACGGAGATTTGCGAAGGGAGCCGAGGAAGAGGGCTAGAATAGAGCTCCACCAAGAAGAAAGGAAGCTCCCTTGGTCGAATGTCGCAGCGCGGTTGCGAAAGCGGTCATCGAGACCTATGGCGGCCCGAAGGGCAATCTGCCCCTGATCGCGGACTGTCGAGGCAACGCGGGCTCGAAGAACTGGCCGGTGGGATGGGCTCTCGCCATGCGGGACTTCGACCGCGCCGCGGAGCTGCTGGCTGAAGACGTCACGGGTGGGCTCGATACGAGCGAGGCGGGCAGCGAGCTCTATCTCCCCGACGTGCTCGTCTACTGGACGGGCCTCCTCCGGGAAGCCAAGGCGGCCGGCAAGAGCGACCTTGCCGCGGGGATCGCCGCGATGCTGCGGGCGCAGTGGGCTCTCCTCGTGCTCTGTGCGCTGGAGACGCCGCGGCGCAAGGTTCTGCTCACCACGCCGGAGGGCACCCAGGACCTGGGCAGTGGCGACGACCGCTACTACACCGGACTCTCGGTGGCGATCGCCGGCCACAGATACCATCCGAGCGTGCTCGGACAGCCCCTGCTGGGGGAGCTGCTCACCTGGGCACTGGGCTCGGAGCCGGCCGCGGACGAGCCTGGCTTCCCGCTCAGCTACCGCCGGGCCATCGCCACCGCGCCGGGCGACCCCGCCAGCTATAACTATCTCCTTTCCATCGGCGGACTGGTCACCGGGGTGAGCTTCGGCCAGCCGGTGGCGGCCGAAGCGTTCGGGCTGAGGGACGCCGACCGCGCCGCGATGCGGCGGTTGATCCGCGGCGGCGACCCGGCACCGGTGGCCGCCATGCTCGCGGGCTTCCGCCTGCTGGGCCCGCTCGTCTTCGTCATCACGGCGACCGCGGATGGGCGCCTGTGCCGCCTCGAGAACGCGGTGAACGGGATGAAGCCGCAGATCGCGGCGGCGGCGATCGCGGCCGACGGAACGTATCGCGCGATGGTGGCCAACAACTGGAGCCGCCTCGAGGCCGGCCTGGCCACCACCCGCGAAGTCGACGGTCAGGTGGAGGCGTCGGTGGGGGACCGGGTCTGCAGGTTCCCGGCCCTCCCGGGGACGGAGATCTGGCGGGTGAGGTTCGCGGAGAGCGCCGTTCTCACGATCGCGGGCAGCGGAGCGGTGCCCGGGCCCGTAACGGTCGTGCCCGGGCCGCAGCCCAGTCCCGTGGTGTCTCCGGTGATCGCGCCTCCTGTCGACTCTCAGGTCGACGCCAAGACACCGCCTCTGGAGCCCACCGCTCCCGACCTCGCCGCCATCGCGGATATCATCGCCGGCCTGCTGGTGGCGCGCGACCAGAAAGGATTCCGGGATGGCATCGTCGCCGAGCTGCGGCGTGGTCCCACCCGCCCGCTTGCAGCCATTGCGGACGACGTGGCCTCGTTCGGGATCAATCCCGACCAGGCGCAGGGTCCGGCGTGGCTCCGCGCCATCAGTCTCCTCAGAGGGCAGCCCTGAGAAGACCGCCCTCGTTCCGGCGGCTGCCCGAGCCCTGAGGGCGTGCGCAAGCACCGTGCGGCAAAACTTCCTCTACCGCATGGACGCCCTGGGCTGTGTCATGGCGTCGACACATGGCCCGGTTCCACATCGCCCAATGGCTCGAGGCGGCCCGTGCCCTTGAGCGCGGCCAGATCGATCGTGCCGTGGAATCGTACCCTGGTGTAATCGAGGATCAGTTGGCCGACGATTTTCACACTGCCCCTGCCCGTCGCGAAATCGCCACCGCTCAGATCGCTCCTCTCCCGGTCGAGGGGGATGAGGAGCTCGGTGCCGCCTCGGGTACCGGTGAATTTCGCAGGCACGGCGCCCCTGTCGATGGCTGCCTTGAGAGCTTGGAGCGTGGGCTCCGGCCGCAGGCTCACCACGATCTCCTGCTCCTCGGTCAAACGCTTTACAAGGTCGTTCATTGGGAAACCTCATGTCGGTTTGGGTGCGGTCTGCTTTCAACAACTCCACCGGGCATTCGACCTCACGCGCGCACCCTAGCGGCGTCAGAGGAAAAAGTCCAGCCCTCCCCGATGATCAGAACGCTGGTTGAAGGCTCTCGCCGGTCTCCGTCTGCAGGACTACGAGGGAGAGGCCCGGAGGACCTCTTCAACTTCGCCTGAAAACCGCTCCTCTTCGGCTGTGGTGGGGTGGGGGTCTGGCCGCTTCCTGGAAGCGCAAGGGGTGTAGACTGCGACCTGCGCACGTCAAGGAGCAGGCTGGGGCAGCGCAGTGTTTTGCAGCGATGGCGAAGCGGAATACGGGAATCGACGGATCAGGTTTTTGAAGAGATCGAGGACTGAAGAAAATGGCGAGACCAAGAGACCTCCTCCCGCTGTCGCAAATTGCTGACGAAACAGGCATCTCGTATGCCACGCTGCGGAACTACGCGGTGAAGCATGCAGACGAAATCCCGTCGGAGGGATCGGGGAGGAAGACGCGCTATCCGCGAGCGGCGATCAAGGTGTTCCAGCGCTTGAGGAAGGAGAGCCGGCCGGGTCGCAAGCCTGGCGGTGCCACCATTGAACGAGCGTCAGCGCCGGCGGCGCCACCGAAGAGGTCTCGCCCGGTGCCAGGGGTAGAGAGGACGGACACCGGCGGGATCGAGCGGGAGCTGGCCGCGATCCGTGTCCACCTCGGGAACATTGCGGAGAGCCTCGGAACCCTGGTGAGCCTGGAGAGGGATGCCGTGACTGTTTCTCCCGTCGAGGCGGTTTCTGCCACACCGGTTCCGCAGCCGGCGCCGGCTGTCGCGGCCAAAGAGAGTCGCGTTCCACCGGCCGCCAGGGGCCTCATGGAGGTGCAGGAGACAGGAGGCCAGAGACGGCTTCACACCATGCCGAAGGTGCGAGGGCAGAGAGGGCAGAGACCAGAGTAGGGCGGAGTGATCCCGCAACCGGGCAGGGGGCTCTTGGCTGTTCGGGCGGGAGGGGGGGCCGCGTAAGGGATCGGGCAGCCGCAGAGAAAGCGACCAGCGTTCCGGAGCGCAACGACCTGATGATGCGCGCGGCCCGACTCAGCGAAGCACCGTGAGACGGCTGGCTACTCGGCTATTGAGCATTTTTCGACACCTGCCGAAATCCAGACACCTCTGCCACTCGGATCGCCGCACCGCCCCCTCGTCCATAACTGAAGCTCTGTCGGGGCTTATGGGCCAAGCAGTCGGTGTTCGCCGCATTGGCACGCGATTTGGGAAGAGGAGGGGGTGGTGGGAGAGAACCAGCCAAGGAGGGCTGCATGCCAGCGTTCGCCTACAGATCGACAGGTGCGAGGAGCCCGCAGGGTCCTGCAGTTGGACCGCTGAAGCCTCTGCGCGATAGGATGGGATCGGATGCTGCGGGTTGGTCCCGCCCTGAAATGGGGTTGCTTCCCATGACGACCGAAGTTGCAGCGGCTGCGTGGCCGCCGGAGGTGGTTTCAGCCACACCGCCCGATCCGCTCATCGATGTCGTTTGCCGTATCACTCGGGTCATCTCCGAGAGCCTTGAGCTGCGGGAGGTCTTCGCGCGTGTGGCCGAAGCCGCAGCCACCGTCCTGCCCCTTGACTTCATGGTGGTGATGCGCGTCAAGGAGACGGATGCTCTCGAGCTGTACTCGCTGTCCGGGAAATTGAAGGAGCCGCCGTTCACCATCCAGTTCGGGGATTTCTCTCCTGCGATCCGGCCCCGTCCTGACCGCGTGCGACGGATCGACGACCTGGCGGAACGGTTGGACCCCGCCTTTGCCGTGGACCGCAAGATCGGGCAGGCCGGCATGCGCTCGAGCCTCACTGCGCCTCTGCTGCGGGGGGAGCACCTCGCCGGCTATGTGATGGTGGAATCCCTCCGTCCAGGCGCCTTCGCGGCCGAGCACGAGGCGGCCTTGCAGCCGATCGCCGACCTGCTGGCGCTGGCCCTCGAGCACGAGCGGCTGTGGAGCCGGGACGCGGCACGGCGCCGCAGACTCGACGCCATCAACGCCCTGCTGCCGATGCTGGCCAATGTGCTCGACATCCGCGAGATCTTCAACCAGGTTTCGGCGGTGGTGAAACCCGTCCTTCCGCACGACCTGCTGGTCCTCTCGTCGCTGAGCGAAGACCGGAGTGTCATGAACGTCGACGCCCTCTCCGGCGAGCCGGCGCCCGAGCTGTGGACGCCGATGCCGGTGCGCGAGCTCGATCTGAAGCATGCCGTGGAGCCCGTGCTGATCCCCGACGTGGAGGCTCAGGCGGATCTCGAGCCCGAGCGCTGTCGCAAGTGCCGTCTCCTCGGAGCCCGCTCGCTGCTCAAGATCCCGCTGCGCCTCGACGGCGGGTATATCGGCGCGCTGATCTTCCTTTCCAAGACGCCGGGCCAATACTCTGAAGAGGACGTCGCGCTGGCCCGCTGGGTGGCCGACCACGTCAGCCTGGCCCTCTCGCATCAGCGTCTGGCCGAGGAGGAGCGGCGCGCGGCCGAGGCACGCGAGCGCGCCTCCCTCCTCGAAGAGCGCGTCCAGGCCCTCCGCGACGAGTTGGCGGCGACGCGTGGCTACCATCGCGTGCTCGGCGAATCGAAGAGGTGGAAAGAGCTCCTCACCCAGGCCGCGAAAGTGGCGCCGACCGAAACCACGGTGCTCCTCACCGGCGAGTCCGGCACCGGCAAAGAGGTCGTCGCGCGCTTCCTCCATCGCGGCTCCCCGCGCGTGGAAGGTCCCTTCGTGGCCCTCAACTGCGCCGCCCTGCCTGAGACTCTGCTCGAGTCCGAGCTGTTCGGTCATGAGAAGGGAGCCTTCACCGGCGCGGTCACCTCGCGGGCCGGGCGCATCGAGCAGGCCGCCGGGGGCGTGCTCTTCCTCGACGAGGTCGGCGAGATGAGCCCGGCCGTGCAGGCCAAGCTCCTGCGCGTGCTGCAGGAGCGTGAATTCCAGCGCCTGGGCGGGACGCGACCGATCAAGGCGGACGTGCGCGTGGTGGCGGCCACCAACCGCGACCTCGCGGCAGCCCTTTCCCGCGGCGAGTTCCGCGAGGACCTCTACTACCGCTTGAGCGTCTTCGAGATTCGGCTGCCCCCATTGCGCGAGCGGCGCGAGGACATCCTGCCCATGGCCGAGGCCTTCCTCGCGGAGATCGGTCCGGCGGTCGGCCGGCCGGCCGCGGGCATTTCCCGCCAGGCCCACGAGGCGCTGCTCTCCTACCTCTGGCCGGGCAACGTCCGCGAGCTGCGCAATGCCCTTGAGCGGGCGACCATCCTCTGCGACGGCGGCCTGATTACGCTCGAGCACCTGCCGATCAGCGTCGGGCGCCCGAGCGATACCGCCGCGCCGCCACAGGAGACCGCGGAAGCCTTCCCGCTGGGAGGCATCCAACTCGACGCGGTGGAGCGCGATCTGGTCGCCAAGGCGCTCCGTGAGGCGGAAAACAACCGCTCGCGGGCCGCCCGCCTCCTTGGCATCACCCGCTCGCAGCTCTATTCCAGGATGCAGAAGTACGGCCTGGCCTCTCGCTGAAGCTCGTACCTCAGGCCAGGCGTGGCCGGACTACGGCTGCGGCAGCGTCGCGCAGCGCGGGGGCCGAGTTGAGAGCGTGCAATTCCTGGCTCTCGACGTCGGTCTCATGTATGTCCTCGGCGGCACCCATCATGCGTGGTGCATCGAAACCCGCGCCGACTTGGAGGTGAAGAATATGAAAGCTCCCATCGCCTTTATCACTCTATTGCTGTTCGCGGCTAACACGATGAGCTCCGCCACTCCCGCCCGGACCGGATATGCCCCCGTCAACGGCCTCCGGATGTATTACGAAATCCACGGTCCGGCGAATCCGACGCAGCCGCCGCTCGTCCTGCTGCATGGTGGCGGCGATACGATCGAGACGTCGTTCGGCCATGTCCTGCCGGCGCTCGCCCGCAGCCGGCAGATCATTGCGTTCGAGCAACAGGGCTACGGGCATACGGCGGACGTCGATCGGCCGTTCAGCTTCGAGCAGTCGGCCGACGACAGCGCTGCGCTGCTGGCGTATCTGCACGTCGACCGCGCCGATCTCCTGGGGTTCAGCAACGGCGGCACGATCGCGCTGCAGGTGGCGATCCGGCATCCGCGCGTCGTGCGGAAGCTCGTGGCGATTTCGGCGCTCTCCAAACGCGACGGTAGCGATCCGTGGTTCTGGGAGGCGATGAAAAACGCGCGCCTAGAGAATATGCCGATGGAGTTGCAGGAGGCGTATCGCAAGGTCGCGCCGCATCCCGAGAACCTCCGCACGTTTCACGACAAGGCCGCCCAGCGGATGCGCGACTTCAAGGACATCCCGGACGACGCGATCCGCTCGATCGCCGCGCCGACGTTGGTGATGATCGGCGATGCCGACGTCGTCCGGCCGGAGCACGCCGTCGAATTGACCCGGCTCCTTCCGCACGCTCGGCTCGCGGTCCTCCCCGGCACTGATCACATGACCATGATGACGCGGACCGATTGGTTGGTGACGATGATCGGTGAGTTTCTGGACGCCGCGGAGTCAAAGTAGGGCTGCGTCATCCGAGCCCGGCTCGCGCGATCAGAAACAGCCCTGCCCCGACGACGACGGCTCCGGCGGCGCGCGCGACGCGCTCACCAGCCGGTGCGAAACGTTCGAAGGTGATGGCTGCCGCCACGACAGCCATCGCGCGAAGGTCCATGACCCCGATGACGAGGAGGATCGCCATCTGAGGGACACAGCAGGAAGTGCGGGCGAGGCCGAGGCGCAGGCCGTGTCGCAAGCCGTGCCGGCGTCGGCCGGCAGCGTACGGCCGCGCCAAGGCGCCTCCCGGCAGCAGGCAAGGTGACGCGCTTTCCACGCGGTGAGTTGGAGCGCGCTGGCGATCCGCGCCGATGGCCTTGCCTGAGCCGGTCCTCTCGCCAACCGCGAACGGGTCTCCGTGTCCGGCCGCGTCCTTCCCTCCGCAAGGCATGGATCTCGGGGCCATGGGCCAAGCCAAAGGCAACAAGGCCAAGGCGGCCCGCCTCCTGGGACTTACGCGCAGCCAGATCTAAGCCCTGGGCCGCCTTCAGCCACCGCAGGGCATCGCCGCCATGAATTCCATCAACGTCGTGGTGATCAATCCGTGGTTTCTGGGAGTGTTTGTCGGCACGGCCATCGCCTGCCCTGGCGGTCTTCGCGCTGTTCACGTGGCACAAGCCGGGCGCCGGCTACCTGCTCGCCGGGCGCTGCGATTTGATTCCTTTTCCAAGGCCACGGCGAGATCCCGAACGCCGCGCCGGATCTCCCTCGCGTCCACCGCGGCGAATCCCAACTGCAAGCCTTCGCGCGTCACCAGGCCGCGGCTGTGGAGGCGCAGCGGAGTCACCTCCACTTCGCGCGTCGCCGCGGCCCTCGCGGCCGACTCGCCGTCGATCCCGCCGCACAGCCACCCGGCGGTCTGCAGCCCGGCCTCGACGCCTGAGATCTCCAATAGCCCGGCCAGCCTCTGCCGCGCGGCTTCCAGGAGAACCGACAATCGTTCCCC